>ERZ809114.3-NODE-3-length-321101-cov-7.759262_pt1 | contig 321101 bp, 281 predicted proteins | sample MGYA00520519_ERZ809114 | MGnify/ENA primary metagenome ERZ809114 (study PRJEB31570, sample SAMEA3212991) | Homo sapiens | biome: human-gut; feature: human gut; material: fecal | place: Sweden | collected 2011 ...
TATTAACTAAACGTTATAAATAAAAAATCATTTTAAAAAAACAAGATATTTGTATCCACAGATAATTTTTCTTCTGCAAAATTAATCATTTTCTTTATACTGTTCAAAAAATCTAAAAGCAAAAAAGTCATATCAAATTTCAGATATGACTTGAATATTTATTATTTAAAATTTTAAATCTTGTTTTTTTAAAATGATTTTTTATTTATAACGTTTAGTTAATAGTATATATCTACAAAGTAATCTTTCAGAAATATGGCTAGTAAAAGTAAACGTAGACGATGTATAATAAAGATGTTTTAATATGTTATAGATATCTTGAACAATAAGATATTTTTTATTAAACTTTTGAATTTTTTTGATCATAATTATATTGATGCCATTAGGGGATACATTGTTATGGGAACAACACTAATTACTAAAAAAGATTTACTTAAAAAATTAGATATAACTACAGAAGTATTAAATTATTTAGTTAGACATGGTATGCCAAAAGATGAAGAAATGTTTGATTTTGCCAAAGTGATTTCATGGAGAGAAGAATGGTCAAAAAAAATATTGGGTAATATAGAAGTGGGTGAAGTTTTTACTAATAAAGAAATTGCAGAGAAATTTAAATGTTCTATGCAAGGCGGAATGAGAAGATCTCATAAAACTAATACTCTTGTACTCTTTAGTGATCAAACAGGAGGCAATGTTTATAAAGATAAATGGTTAAATGGTATTTTACAATACACAGGTATGGGTTTGAATGGTGACCAAATATTAGATAAAGCTCAAAATAAAGTTTTAGCTAATTCAAAATCTAATTTTGTAAAGCTTCATCTATTTGAAACCTTTAAACCAAAAGAACACACATATTTAGGAGAAGTATATTTAGCAGGAAAAATATATACTGATAATGAGCAAGATAATAGCGGTAAAATGAGGAAAGTATATAAATTTCCTTTAGCTTTAATAAATCAAAAGCAATTGATAGAAGATAAAGAGATATACAGTCATGAAGAGAATCAAATTAGATATGTTCGTAATTTGTCTAATATTAAAATAGAAGAGGAGGCAAGAAAAATTAGCAGTTATAACAAAAAAATGGCTGTTAAATATGGTAATAAAGAAGAGTTTTTATTTTCAAAAACAAAAGTATATAAACGAAATGTTTTCATATCCGAATACGTTAAGCGACTTGCAAAAGGTATCTGCCAACTCTGTCAAGAAAAAGCACCATTTATAAAAGACGGTGTACCTTATTTGCATTGTCATCACATAGAGTATTTATCAGAAGGGGGGAAAGATGTAATTGAAAATTGTATTGCATTATGTCCAAACTGTCACGCTAGAATTCATGAACTTGAGTTGCCAGATGATAAAGATAAACTAATTAAGATTGTTGCGGAGAGAGAGTATAAACTGACTCACATATAAAGAAAAATTAGCAACTTCGTTAAACCTTCTATACTTTTATAGGTACTGTATTATGCGAGCGTTCGCTATAAAAAGACTGGGTTGTATCAATATTTGTTCGAAGTTCTTTTTCATGGTCTTCTGGTAAATAGGCGTCTTCTAGAATCATATTAGAAAATGCATGAGATTTTCCAAGATAGGGAATATCTTCATAGTAACGGAGGAGCTCATACATTTTTGTAAAGTTCTAGGTTCGAGTATTAGGATCGGAAAGTCATTGTCAAATAAAGTAACTTTTACGCTTTATGGATATTTAAATATAAAATAATGAAACAATTGAACAAAAGAGAAAGGGTATGCTATAATAAACATGAAAAAAGGAACTGCGTCAACAGTTCCCTTTTGACAGCACCGCTAAAGACGGTGGCAAGTTATATAGTTATCTCAAAAAGGAGTAACCAATCTCTCGCTAAAGTGACGGTTACTTCTTTTTGTCGTTTTTGTGGGCTAAGGTTAGAATGCCAAAAATCAGTGTTGCGATCAAAGATCCAAAACTGATCATTAGCCCTAACGCTGCTTCCACAGACAAAAGGCGTCTCCTTTCTCTAAAGTTTGAGATTATGTGCATAAGCACCACCTCACTTTCAGATTAGATAGCCACCGTCATTAAACTTTACTGTCATAACTGATTATAGCATATAGGATTTGTTATTATTACCTTAAAAATAAAAACAACTGTTCTTTTGTTTTGGAAATTGAATAGAAGAATAAGCGTATGCTATAATGAAGATGAAAAAAGGAACTGCGCGAACAGTTCCCTTTTGACAGCACCGTTTAAGACGGTGGCTCAGTTTAATAATAGTTACAAAAAATAACCGTTCAAACTGGCTAAGTGTAAATTGCGGTTATTTTTTGTCGTTTTTGTGATTGCTGATTGTCAAAACTAACGTTGCAAAAGCTATCGCAAACATTAGCGCTTCAAAAACAGACAAGCTTATTCCTTTCTAGGGAGCAAGTCACAAACCAACATAGGCATCACCCAATTTCTATTGGGATTAGCCACCACATAAACTGTGCTGTCTCAATTATATATAGCATATAGACCTAGTTATTTTCTTGAAATTTCAAGTATAATTAGGTCTATTTTTTTGCTTAAAAATAAGAAACCAAGAGGGATTGTGAACTGAAAAAAGATCAAGAAAAAGGAGAAAAAAAAACTTTTTATCCGTGAAAACGTAAGTATATTAGAATCGATAGAAGTTAAAGTTATTTAGTCAAATAAGAAAAATTAAAGTTGCTTTATAACATAAGAAAGAAACAAAATAAAATAAGATTAAGGGGAACAAAAATCAATGAAACAACCAATCCCGCAGAACAAAAGGTTTCTGCGTATATCCATATCCCGTTTTGTGAGCATATCTGCCATTACTGTAACTGGCTGACTAAAATTAGTTCTTTTATTTAAAAAATTCAAATAGTTATGACTTTAAAAACGCTTTTTATGATGAGGTAAACTAATAACATCGTTATTAGTTTACAGTTGTATCGTCATATAAGACAAATAAAAAAATTGGGAGGATACAGATTTTTAAATGAAAATTAGTATTACTTACATCTGATTTGGTTGTCTCTATTACTCCATCAATCTCGATAGGATCAAATGTATTTGCTAATGAAAATACAGAAATTTCGTTGAATCAATCAATAGACAGAACTATTACTGAATAAAAGCTTACTGAAGGATTCAGGCAATTATTTAATTTAAATATTGACGATTTAATCACTATTTTGAAACAATAAGGAATTGATCCATATACAATTTTTACTGCTAGCGAAATAGCATTACAAAGAAGAAAAGAGCTACTCAGGGCTAGGGTAAATAAAGTATTTAATTTCAATAACGAAACAAAAGATATTTATTTGAACTCTTATATTGCGACTACTGCAAAAACTGTTGGGCTTGCAGCGATTGTACATTATGTAGGTTTAGGATAGCTCAAGCTATTAATGGTTCTATCGGAACTACTATTCATACAAGTAAAGGAATGATTATTCTTGTAAATAAACAACCAGGATGAAAATGGGGTTCGAATATTGATTGTTGAGTAATCATAAGTGTACGCAGCCAATAAAGTAAAGAAATCTTGATTGGCTGGTGTTTTATATGAAATATTTATCTAAAATATGGCTATTTTTTCATTATTTAATATTACTAGTGATTTTTGAATTGATTAACATATTTATTATTTATTGTTTTCCTATTTATGAGAGAATTGTAATACTTGTTCTCATTGCTTGGGGATATGAAATAATCGTAAGCCATTTAAAAAAAACATCTTTATAATCATAAGCAATAAAGAAATTGTTACATAAAATCATGAAAAAAAGACAACAGAATTATCGCTGATTGGTTAAACAATTGTTGGCCAAAAAACAAAAGAAATGATGAAGTACATAGTTAATGGGATAAGCATTAAATGAAAAGGAGATGGATACTATATGAGAATAGGTAAACTGATTACTGCTGCTCTTGGTGTGGCGAGCATAGCAAATGAAGCACGTAGTTTAGGACACCAAAATCAAGGAAGGGAATTAGAACGAAATCCGTATGTAGAAAACTTGGGTAGAATTAATTTTTTACCTGATGACATTCATCCACACGAAGTTCAACACTCGAAACACAACAATGGGATGAACGCTGACCAAACCTCAAGACTACTAGACGGAATGCAAAGAGATGATCCAAGACACCCCTATTCAGCTCAAATATCTAAAAAAAAATCTAAAAAATCTAAAAAAAATGATGAAATTCATCCACACAAAGTTCGACACTCGAAACACAATAATGTGATGAACACTGACCAAACCTCAAGACTATTAGACGAAATGCAAGTCGATGATCCAAACCCCTATTCAGCTCAAAAATCTAAACAATCAAAAGAAATTGATGTAGAATTTTCAAAGCATCTCGAGGATCAAAAAGCTCATGACGGAGCAATTTATCAACTAGTGGAAAAAGAGTCAGAATTTATCAAACTCTTAAACGGATATATTACTGAAAAACCTGCAGAAATTAATCAATTAAAATCATACCGTGAGCAGTCTGAAGAATTATGCAAAGAATTACGTCTTGTGAGGAATGATTTAAAAACTTTTGTGAATAAGACAGAACAGAAGATGGAATCGCTTGAAAAATATTTAAAAAATGATGGAATAGAGAATAGAACAGAAGTAGAAGAATATGAGTTTCGTTACATAATGGACTTAGACAATCTAAAAAACAAAAAAAGGGAGGCCAATAGTTTTTTAGCGAATTGTAGAAAGCTAACAAGATTCCTAAAAAATGAGATAAACTACCTGAGAACCCCTGCAGTGCATTCTCTTGAAACAGAAAGTCCTACTATTTTTTCACAAGAGTCTACAAAATCAAAAGGAACCCATTTGGGTAGCACTTATAAAACAACGATAAGTATGCCTGAAATAACGAATAAACCTACAACAGCGCTACCTACTCTTTCTCCACAAGAAGAATCTATAGCAATAAGATTTGAAGATCTTTCAAACAATTTCAACATGGCAACTAAAAATATAAAATATTTACGTGAACAAATTAATGAGTTCCATTTACAGTTACGCTCGAATAAGAAAATGTCTCCTAGTGATATTCAGCAGACAGAAAAAAATCTTAATATTTTTGAGAATATCATCCTTCCAACATTAAAGTGTGAAAAAACGAATATTCAATATGCAATAATTAATGAGAAAAATTGTATAGAGTTGCTTGTAAAAAAAGGAAAATTAAGCCCCTCGTTAGCAACAAAGTATACTGATGAATACAATAAACTCATTAATAACTTTGAACAATCTAATAACAGAAGAAATAAAAGAGGCCAGTCAATGAAACCTACTCTTTCAGAAAAACTAACAAATACTGCTATAAAAACTAACAAAGAATTTTCAAGAACTAAACGAGAGTCAACTTTTGAAAGGTAGTCTATAAAAAAGTGTGTAAACCCCCAGAGGTTGTATCAAGTGATGCAGAGTTTTTCAAATGGATAAACCTAAAGAAAAGAATGATTAAAAGAATTAGATTTAAAACGTACATACAACATAAAAGACAGAATGAAATAGCTAAGAAGTTCAGCAATTGAGGAGATACTTGTTGAATTACCATGTGCCTGGTCTTTTTTGATTAGTCACTGTATAAACATTACTGTCTTTACCATTACACTCATATCTCTTTATTGGCAGAAGCAGGCGTTCCGATCAAAGCGATCATGGAGCGAGTGGGTCATTCCAACATGAAAACAACTTTAGAAATTTATAACCAAGTAACCAATACAACCAAAGAAAAACGAGTCCAAGAAGTCGATTCTTTGATTTTTTAGTGGATTTGTTTGGAAAATACGGTTAGTATGCGTATATGAGAGGTTGTGAAAGCGATGGTATGCTTCAAGAATTAAGAGCGAAAAATCGAAAATAGCTTTCCATATTTTTGAATTTTTTGAACTTAATTCCGTAGAAGCAATCGCTTGAACACCGTTTAAAGAAGGTCGAAAACAGGTACGACTTTTCGACGTAAGGAGAATTTAGTTTAATGAATGAAACAACCAATCCCGCAGAACAAAAGGTTTCTGCGTATATCCATATCCCGTTTTGTGAGCATATCTGTTATTACTGTGACTTTAATAAAGTATTTTTAGAAGGTCAACCCGTAGATGAATATGTCGAGATGCTTCTAAAAGAAATGGAAATCACACTTGAACAACATCCTGTAAAAGAATTAGAAACACTGTATGTTGGTGGTGGGACACCTACGTCTTTGACTGCAGTGCAATTGGATCGTTTGTTAGCAGGCGCTAGGGAAATATTGCCTTTTAAAGAAGGAAAAGAATTTACGGTTGAAGCGAATCCTGGAGATCTAACGAAAGAAAAGCTTCAGGTCATGAAAAATTATGGAGTGAATCGTTTATCAATGGGGGTGCAAACTTTTGATAATCGGTTGCTGAAAAAAATTGGGCGGAAACATACCGCAGAGGATGTTTACCAAACAATGCGTTTTTTAGAAGAAGAAAACTTTACGAATGTGAGTATTGATCTGATTTATGCGTTACCTGGACAAACGTTAGAGGGCTATCGAGAGACATTGAATCAAGCACTTGCACTTGATTTGCCCCATTATTCATTGTATTCATTGATTTTAGAAAATAAAACGATGTTTATGAATTGGGTGCGGCAAGGGCGTTTAGAACTGCCTGATCAAGAAACCGAAACGCGAATGTTTGAAGAAACCATACAAGCGATGGAAAAAAAGGGACGTCATCAATATGAGATCAGTAATTTTGGATTGAAGGGGCATGAATCAAAACACAATTTGATGTATTGGAACAATGATCATTATTTCGGCTTTGGCGCAGGTGCAAGTGGATATCTTGGGAATAAACGATACCGTAATAAGGGACCGATTCAACATTATTTACGTCCATTAAGAGCAGGAGAACTCCCTGTTTTGGAAACTGAAGTACTTTTAAGAGAAAATCAAATCGAGGAAGAAATGTTTCTTGGGTTAAGGAAAAAGATAGGAATTTCCAAACAACATTTTTACGAACGATATCAGCAAACAATCGAATCGCTTTATTCAAAAGTTTTGACAGATTTAGAAAAAGAAGGATTATTGGTCAATGAATCCGATCGAATTTATTTAACGCCAAAAGGAACTTTTCTAGGAAATGAAGTATTTGAACGTTTCTTGCTTGAAAAATAGTTGTGAGAGGTCAATAAAACCTTTAAATTTCTTTATAGATCGATTAAATAATGGAAGGTATTAAGAAACCTATTTATCTTTCGTGTTGATCTATCAATGTATTTATCAGAGAACACCCCTTTTAGCACTCGTTAAATGAGAGTGCTAAAAGGGGTGTTCTTTTTCTTGACACACTATGCGCTTCTTGCTATATTAGTAAGTGGGTTAGCACTTAGAAGATATGAGTGCTAATGAGAGGTGAAGAAGATGTTAACACAAAGACAAAGTGAGATTTTACGTCTGATCATCCAAAACTATACGAGTAGCGGTATACCCGTCGGCTCCAAAACCTTAATGGAAGATGGAGTCAAGGCAAGCTCAGCAACGATCCGTAATGACATGAAAGCCTTAGAAGATGCTGGGTTGTTACTTAAAACTCATTCTTCATCAGGAAGGATTCCTTCAGCATTAGGTTATCGGCATTATGTGGATCATTTGCTAAAACCTGCTCGTGTAACCAATGATGATCTGCAGCAGATTCGGCTGTCTTTAAGCAAAGAATTTCATGAAATTAACGAGATTATTCAACAATCTGCTGAGATTTTATCCGAGCTGACTAGTTACACAACCTTCTCGTTAGGCCCAGAAATTAAAGACCGCCGTTTGACTGGTTTTCGTATCGTTCCTTTAAATAGTCGTCAAGTGATTGCGATTGTAGTAACTGATAAAGGAAATGTAGAAAGCCAAGTTTTTACACTTCCTGAAAATCTAGGAAGCCAAGATTTAGAAAAAATTGTTCGCATTGTCAATGAACGATTGGTGGGAGATCCATTGATGACTGTCTATCATAAATTGCGGACAGAGATTCCAATGATTTTGCATAGATATTTTCAGACAACTGAAGGAATATCAAATCTTTTTGATACGATACTCGGACATGCGTTTGAAGACAAAATTTATGTAAGTGGACAAATGAATCTACTAGATTATGAACTCCACCAAGATCTGGAGCAATTCAAATCGATGTTTTCGTTTATGACAGATACTTATGAATTAACCCAAATGATCGTCCCAACGGATAGTAACATCCACATCAAAATTGGATCTGAATTAGGAAATGAGCTTTTACAAAATATGAGCATGATCCAAGCAAGTTACGAGATTGCTGGACACGGTCGAGGTACAATAGCCTTGTTGGGACCAACCAGTATGCCTTATTCAAAAATGTTGGGTCTGGTAGATGTCTATCGTCAAGAATTAGCGAACAAGCTTGCTGATTATTATCGATCAATTGATTTGACTGGATCTTAGCATGAAAACGAATCACTGACTGATTAACGAAAAGGAGTGTGTCTTGTGAAAGAAAAAAAAGAAGAGTTAGAAAAAGACGTAGCGGATATTCAAGAAGATACGGAAATCGATACGGAAGCGACGGAAGACTCAGGTGTCTCTGACGTAGAAGCTGAAGAATTTGAGCGTTTAAATTTAAAGGCTGAAATGGAAGAGTTGGAAGATAAATATTTACGTGCTCGAGCTGAGATTGCAAATATTGCAAATCGAAGTAAAAATGAGCGTGAACAATTACAAAAATATCGTTCACAAGATCTTGCTAAAAAATTATTACCTTCAATTGATAACTTAGAGCGTGCTTTGGCTACAGATGTGGCTGATGATCAAGGTGCAAGTTTGAAAAAAGGTGTCGAAATGGTACTAGAAAGCTTGAAACAAGCACTTAAAGAAGAAGGAATCGAAAAAATCCCAGCAAAAGGAGAGGCTTTTGATCCGAACCTCCATCAAGCTGTACAAACCGTGCCAGCGACTGAAGAACTTCCAGCTGACACAATCGTCGAAGTACTACAAGAAGGTTACAAATTACATGACCGCGTATTAAGACCAACAATGGTTATTGTTGCGCAATAATGTCATGATATAAAATTAACTAAGATAAGGAGACGTTAATTATGAGTAAAATTATCGGTATTGACTTAGGTACAACCAATTCAGCAGTAGCTGTTTTAGAAGGAAACGAAGCAAAAATTATTGCAAATCCAGAAGGTAACCGTACAACTCCTTCTGTTGTCTCATTTAAAAATGGGGAAATTCAAGTGGGTGAAGTTGCTAAACGTCAAGCAGTAACGAATCCAAATACGATTTCATCGATCAAACGCCATATCGGTGAACCAGGCTATAAAGTAGAAGTAGAAGGAAAATCATATACACCACAAGAAATCTCTGCAATGATCCTTCAATATATCAAAGGATTCGCTGAAGACTATCTAGGTGAAAAAGTTGAAAAAGCAGTTATTACTGTGCCTGCTTACTTCAATGATGCACAACGTCAAGCAACAAAAGATGCTGGTAAAATTGCTGGCTTAGAAGTTGAACGTATTGTAAATGAACCAACTGCTGCAGCGCTTGCTTATGGCTTGGATAAAACAGATCGTGATGAAAAAATCCTAGTATTTGACCTTGGTGGTGGTACGTTCGACGTATCTATCCTTGAATTAGGTGATGGCGTATTTGACGTACTATCAACAGCTGGAGATAACCATCTAGGTGGGGATGACTTCGATAACAAAATCATTGATCACATGGTAGCTGAGTTCAAAAAAGAAAACGGCATTGATTTATCACAAGATAAAATGGCATTGCAACGTTTGAAAGATGCTGCAGAAAAAGCGAAAAAAGATTTATCTGGAGTATCAAGCACACAAATCAGCTTACCGTTCATCACAGCTGGCGAAGCAGGCCCTCTTCACTTAGAAATGACATTGACTCGTGCGAAATTTGATGAATTAACCGCTGATTTAGTAGAGCGTACAAAAATTCCAGTACGACAAGCCTTGAAAGATGCTGGTTTATCACAATCTGAAATTGATGAAGTTATCTTAGTTGGTGGTTCAACACGTATTCCTGCAGTTGTTGAAGCAGTAAGAAAAGAAACTGGAAAAGAACCAAACAAATCTGTAAACCCAGATGAAGTAGTAGCGATGGGTGCTGCTATCCAAGGTGGGGTTATCACAGGTGATGTCAAAGACGTTGTGTTACTTGATGTTACTCCGTTATCATTAGGTATTGAAACAATGGGTGGCGTCTTTACTAAATTAATTGATCGAAACACAACGATCCCTACAAGTAAATCACAAGTGTTCTCAACGGCTGCAGATAATCAACCTGCTGTAGATATCCATGTCTTGCAAGGTGAACGTCCGATGGCTGCTGACAACAAAACGTTAGGAAGATTCCAATTAACAGATATTCCTGCAGCACCACGTGGTGTGCCACAAATCGAAGTTACTTTTGACATTGATAAAAATGGGATCGTGAATGTTTCTGCTAAAGACCTAGGTACACAAAAAGAACAAAAAATCACGATTAAATCTTCTTCAGGTCTAACTGATGATGAAATCGAACGCATGGTAAAAGATGCAGAAGCGAATGCAGAAGCAGATAAAGCACGTAAAGAAGAAGTGGATTTACGTAACGATATTGATGCTTTACTATTCTCAGTTGACAAAACACTAAAAGAATTAGAAGGTAAAGTTGACGCAGAAGAAGTGAAAAAAGCGGAAGAAGCTCGCGATGAATTGAAAGCTGCTGTTGAAGCAAACAATATCGAAGAAATGAAAACAAAACGTGATGCATTGAATGAAATCGTGCAAAACTTGACAGTTAAATTGTATGAACAAGCTGCGCAACAACAAGCACAAGAAAATCCAGAAGCAGCACAAACAGGTGCAGATGATGTAGTAGACGCTGACTTTGAAGAAGTCGACGGAGACGACAAAAAATAATCTCATTAAGTAATCGTTAGCTGTTTAGTAGAAATGACAAGTTTCAGTAGAGAAGGTTTTCCCTTTCTCTAGCTGGGACTGTTATCATACAATACAACCTTTTGAATACGTTGTTAAACAATATTAAGCAGGATCTAAAAGACGAGTGAACCGAAGTTTATACAACAATTTACTTTGCCGTTCGTTTTTAGTGCCAATGCTTGAAAGAAGGTTTAGCAAAAGAGATCAGCTCTAAGAAATAATCCGAAGAATGCGAAAATAGATTCTCATATTTTCGAGATTCTTCGGATTATTTTCCGATAGTGCTACATTTAGAGTGGTCTAAAAGGTTAGTAGGCGTTCACTTTCAAGAATGAAGCGCAAAATAGTGACTTATCGTCTGGAGATTTGATGTGCATGATTATGCCTGTTGAATAACAGAAGTCATAAGAACAATGGGAGAATTTCTTGGACAATAGCTGTTGCTTTGAGGTAGTTCGATCTGGTCATAAGATAAGATTTGAGGAACATTCTTTCTTCAATTTGGAAAACTTGACTTAGGTATGAGCCTTAAACTAGCTTCCTTTTTTAAATACTTGAAAGTAGCAGTTTTTGTTTTCGTAAAAGTATGATATGATAACAAGCGACGTGGAAATGATGAGAACCAATAGGAGGAAAGCCTATGGCAACAAAACGTGATTATTATGAAGTCTTAGGGCTCTCGAAAGGAGCTTCTGAAGATGAAATTAAAAAAGCTTATCGAAAGCTATCAAAAAAATATCATCCAGATATCAATAAAGAAGCTGATGCAGAAGAAAAATTCAAAGAAGTATCAGAAGCTTATGAAATTTTAAGTGACCCGCAAAAACGGGCAGCTTATGATCAATATGGACACGCAGGTACCGATCCAAACTATGGCGCTGGTGGAGCCGGTGGCGGCTTTGGTGGTTTTGGCGGCTTTTCGGGTGGCGGTTTTGGCGGCTTCGAAGATATCTTTGATTCATTCTTTGGCGGTGGCGGTCGTACGGTAGACCCTAATGCGCCAAGACAGGGTGCGGATTTACAGTATACGATCGATCTTTCTTTTGAAGAAGCGATTTTTGGCGTAGAAAAAGAAATCAAGTATAATCGAGAAGAAATTTGTCATACTTGCCATGGAAATGGTGCGAAACCTGGAACACAACCAACAACTTGTCATAAGTGTCATGGATCAGGGACAATCAATGTGGAACGTCAAACGCCACTTGGCCGTGTGATGAGTCGTCAAACTTGTGACGTTTGTCATGGTACTGGTAAAGAAATCAAAGATCCTTGTCCAACTTGTCATGGTTCTGGTCACGAAAAGAAAGCACATTCTGTTAAGGTGAATGTACCAGCAGGTGTAGAAGAAGGACAACAAATGCGTCTGGCAGGTCAAGGTGAAGCTGGAGAAAACGGCGGACCATTTGGTGATCTATATGTTGTATTCCGTGTGGAAGAAAGTGATATTTTCGATCGTGATGGTTCAGAGATCTATTACGAATTGCCATTGAGTTTTGTACAAGCTGCTTTAGGTGATGAAGTAAAAGTGCCAACCGTTCATGGAGATGTCAAACTTAAAATTCCGGCAGGTACGCAAACAGGAACGAATTTCCGTTTACGTGGCAAAGGAGCGCCTAAACTTCGTGGAGGAGCTACTGGGGATCAACATGTGAAAGTGAAGTTGATCACGCCGAAGAACTTAAATGAACAGCAACGTGAAGCATTGCGTGCTTTTGCTGAAGCTGGCGGCATCAAAGTAGAAGAACAACAAGAAGATGGCTTCTTTGATAAAGTGAAAGATGCCTTTGGCGGTAAGAAAAGAAAATAAAAGAAAAGCAAATCAATAAATTCAGCTAGCATCTCTGGCAGTTAGACCAACATCTAATTGCTGGAGAATCGCCCGCCCTCTTATTGATTTGCTTTTTTTTATTTAGACAGGAGAAAGTGGCAAACAAATAATTAAAGCAGGGACGAAAGAAGAGGACAAAAAGGAATCAAGTGTTTTTTGTCAATTTTATAAATGCCTTTAAAATAAAGACCGTTGCAAGGGATAGGCATCCTTTTGCAACGGTCTTTAACAATTTCATCATCTTAAGGTTAAATATCTAGTACTTTATCTAGGAAATCTTTTGTTCGTTCATTTTGTGGATTTTCAAAGATTTGTTGTGGTGTGCCATCTTCTAGGAAATTCCCTCCATCAATAAACATGACACGATTGGCAACTTCTTTAGCAAAGCCCATTTCGTGTGTAACGATAACCATCGTCATCCCTTGCTTAGCTAATTTTTTCATGACGTTCAAGACATCTCCGACCATTTCTGGGTCTAGTGCAGAAGTTGGTTCGTCGAAGAGCATGATATCAGGATTCATCGCTAGAGCACGAGCGATAGCGACCCGTTGTTTTTGTCCACCAGAAAGCATTTCTGGATACATGTCTTTTTTATCTTCAAGGCCGACGGTTTGTAGCAATTTGATTGCTTTCTTTTCAGCGGCTTCTTTTGATTCTTTTTTCAAATCCATAGGTGCTAATGTAATGTTTTCTAGCACTGAAAGATGTGGGAATAGATTAAAATGTTGGAATACCATTCCAATGTGTTGTCTTACCAAATTGATATCGGTGTTTTTGTCCATTAAGTGGGCCCCGTCAATGATGATTTCGCCGTCTGAAGGCTCTTCTAAACGGTTTAAGCAACGTAGGAAGGTACTTTTTCCTGAACCGGAAGGACCGATGATACAAACAACGTCACCTTCGTTGATTGAAACATTGATATCATTTAAAACGGTATTTTCACCGTATTTTTTTACAAGATGTTCAACTAGAATTTTTTCAGCCATCTTATTTCACCTTCTTTTCTAAAACTTTTGCTAATTTTGTCAGAATAGTAATGAGGATCAAATACATGATAGCAATAATTAGATAGACGTACGTACTTTGTGTCGTACGTGCAACGATAATTTTACCAGTTTGCAGTAACTCTACCACACCGATCGCTGAGATGATTGTTGTATCTTTCAATGAAATAACGAATTGGTTCACGAAAGATGGCAACATGATCTTGATTGCTTGTGGTAAGATGATTTTTTGCATGGTTCGATTATATGAAAGTCCTAAACTGCGAGAAGCTTCCATTTGACCAACTGGCACAGCTTTGATCCCACCACGAACGATTTCTGCGATATAAGCGCTGGCGTTCAAAGTTAGTGTGATAATCCCGGCAATGAAGTCGGGAATAGTAAATCCGACGATACCTGGTAATCCAAAGAAGATGAAGAATGCAAGAACCATCATTGGAATACCGCGGATGACATCGACATAAATACTTGCAATTGTTCGTAGGGCTCTGATTGGCGCTACGCTGAATAAACCAAAGATAACACCAACAACTAATGCCAAGGCGAATGAAATTAAAGTTAATAAGATCGTTTGCCATAAACCTTTTAGTAAAACTTTGTAGTTGTTTTGTAATAGACCAGTTAGTGTAGATTCATCTTTGCTGGCTTTAGTAGGCGTATTATCTGTTGAGATATATTTGTTGATGATTTTATCGTATTCGCCAGTTCGTTTTAATTCTTTTAGACCTTCGTTGAACATTTGTAATAGTTCAGGATTTTGGCCTTTTTTCACAGCAAAAGCGTATTTACCACCAGATTCTTTAGCAATCGGTGTTTCTAATTGTTGATTGTTTTTAATTGCATAGCCGATAACAGGGTAGTCGTCCATCATGGCGTCAATTGCGCCAACTCTCAATCCGTCATATAACTGATCTGCAGAATCGAAGTACTTGATGGTATAGCCGTACTGGTCTTCGTGGGCATTTAAAAAATCAGCACTTTCAGTTCCAACTTTGGCACCTACTGTTTTTCCTTTTAGGTCTTCATAGGACTTGATTGAATTGTCTCCTTTTTTGACAGCGATTTGAATCCCGCTTTCAAAATAAGGATCTGAGAAATCATAGCTTTTTTTTCGTTCATCGGTCACAGTCATTCCTGCGATCATTCCATCTGCTTGACCAGATTCTAACGCTTGTAGCGCAGCAGAGAAACCACGATAATCCATACGTAGGTTAAATCCTTGCAGTTTGGAGATTGCCTCCATTAATCCAACATCAATTCCCTCGTATTTGCCTTCAGCGTTTTGAAACTCGAAAGGTGCAAAAGCTGAATCGCTGGCAATGACATACGTCTCTTTCTTAGGTTCTATTTTTTGCATCGTCTCGCTCGTACTTGAGTCAGCAGTAGTTTTATCGTCAGCTTGTACAGGATTGCTAAGCGCAAATGTGACAAGTCCTGTCATTATGAAAATAATCGTATGAAGCAAATGCTTTTTTTTCATAATTAACCTCCTAAAATTTCAATAACTTTTCATATTTTCCTATTATATGCGAAAACTAATAATAGATACAAGCTGAGTTGCTGAAAAAAATAAAAAAAATGTCATTTTGTAACAATCTATGTTATAAAATGTAACATAATAAATGTAGAGAGGAATCTGACGTAAGATAAATAATTACTTAAGGGACATTATTGATATATAATTTTGCTGCCTAATTTACTACATAATACATGTATGAATTTATATAATATAGTAGAAAAGAAAAAACTCAAAAGTAGCGAAAGTATGTTCGGTGTGGTATAATAAATCAACAAGGAATGCCTTTGCTTTCCTTTTCTTTTTTGTGGTCGTAAAATGAAGAGGAAAGAATGAAAAGGAGGATGAAATATGATAGAAAGAGATACCTCCCGACACTTTGAGTTGGTGTCAAAATATCAACCAGCAGGAGATCAACCCGAAGCCATTACACAGTTAGTTGATGGGGTAGTTGGTGGAAAGAAAGCTCAGATACTTTTAGGGGCAACTGGTACAGGGAAGACGTACACCGTTTCGAATTTGATTGAAAAAGTGAATAAGCCAACATTGATTATTGCCCACAATAAAACATTAGCTGGACAATTATATGGGGAGTTCAAAGAATTTTTCCCCAATAATGCAGTTGAATATTTTGTATCTTATTACGATTATTATCAACCTGAAGCTTATGTCCCTTCAAGTGATACTTACATTGAAAAGGATTCTAGTGTCAATGATGAAATTGATAAATTACGACATTCGGCAACCAGTTCGTTATTAGAACGAAATGACGTGATCGTGATTGCTTCTGTTTCTTGCATCTTTGGTTTGGGTTCACCTTTTGAGTATCAAAAACAAGTCGTTTCAATTAGACAAGGAGCTGAGCTTGATCGTAATCAATTGATTCGTGATTTAGTTAGTATCCAATTTGAGCGCAACGATATTGATTTTCAACGTGGTCGTTTTCGAGTACGTGGGGACGTTGTGGAGATTTTCCCAGCCAGTCGGGATGAACGTGCGTTGCGTGTTGAATTTTTTGGGGATGAGGTCGAAAGGATTCGTGAAGTCAATGCGTTGACTGGTGAGGTCTTGGGAGAAACTGAGCATGTGGCGATATTTCCAGCGACTCACTTTGTTACAAATGATGAACACATGGAACATGCGGTTGCAAACATCAAAGCAGAACTGGAACAACGTTTGACTGTTTTGCGAAATGAGAATAAATTGTTAGAGGCTCAACGGCTAGAACAACGAACGAACTATGATATTGAAATGATGTTAGAGATGGGTTATACATCTGGAATCGAAAATTATTCGCGACACATGGATGGTCGAAAAGAAGGTGAGCCACCATACACATTACTTGATTTCTTTCCCGAAGATTCATTAATGATTATTGATGAATCGCATGTGACAATGCCGCAAATTCGGGGAATGTACAATGGTGACCGCGCAAGAAAACAGATGTTAGTCGATTATGGTTTTCGTTTACCATCGGCATTAGACAATCGTCCGTTACGTTTAGAAGAGTTTGAAAAGCACGTGAATCAAATCGTTTATGTATCTGCTACGCCTGGTCCATATGAGTATGAACAAACGGATACAGTGATTCAACAGATCATCCGACCAACTGGGCTACTAGATCCAATCATCGAAGTGCGGCCGATCATGGGGCAAATTGATGATCTGGTAGGAGAAATCAATGAACGAGTTGAAAAAGATCAGCGCGTGTTTGTAACTACATTGACAAAGAAAATGTCTGAAGATTTGACTGATTATTTTAAAGAATTAGGAATCAAAGTCAAATATCTGCATAGTGATATCAAAACATTAGAACGTACCGAAATCATTCGTGATCTTCGTTTAGGTGAATTCGATGTACTTGTAGGAATCAACTTGTTACGTGAAGGACTTGATGTACCGGAAGTTTCGCTAGTAGCGATTTTGGATGCAGATAAAGAAGGCTTTTTACGGAGCGAACGTTCTTTAGTACAGACGATTGGACGTGCAGCACGGAATGCAGAAGGAAAAGTGATTATGTATGCTGACAAAGTGACTGATTCTATGCGCAAGGCTATCGATGAAACTGCTAGACGACGTAGTATCCAAGAACAATATAATCAAGAGCATGGTATCGTGCCGAAAACGATCATCAAAGAGATCCGTGATTTGATTTCCATCACGAAAGAATCCGAAGATGATGCAAAAGAAACGGTTCAAGTATCCTATGAAGAAATGACAAGAGAAGAAAAAGCTACATTATTAATGAAATTAGAAAAAGAAATGAAAGATGCTGCTAAAGCATTAGATTTCGAGACAGCCGCAAATGTACGGGATATGATTCTTGAACTAAAGGCGTCAGAGTAGGGGGATTATATGGCAAATGATAAAATAATTATCCATGGTGCAAGAGCCCACAATTTAAAAAACATCAATGTGACAATTCCGCGAGATAAATTTGTGGTGGTCACTGGATTATCTGGTTCTGGGAAAAGTTCGTTAGCATTCGATACATTATATGCAGAAGGACAAAGAAGATATGTCGAAAGTCTTTCTGCTTATGCACGGCAATTTTTAGGGCAAATGGATAAACCGGATGTTGATAGTATTGATGGGCTAAGTCCAGCAATTTCAATTGATCAAAAAACAACTAGTAAAAACCCTCGTTCAACAGTAGGAACTGTCACAGAAATCAATGATTATCTCCGATTGCTGTTCGCACGTGTGGGGCATCCTATCTGTCCGAATGATCACATTGAGATCACCAGCCAATCTATTGATCAAATGGCTGATAAAGTTTTAGAATTACCTGAACGAACTAAAATTCAAGTTCTTGCGCCGATCATTGTCAAGAAAAAAGGCCAACATAAAAAAGTTTTTGAACGTATTCAAAAAGAAGGATACGTACGTGTTCGAGTGGATGGAGAAATCTATGACTTAAGTGAAGTACCAGAATTAGAAAAAAATAAAAAGCATGATATCGCAATTGTCATAGACCGTGTCATCATAAAAGAAGGAATCCGTTCACGTTTGTTTGATTCAATCGAAGCTGCCTTGCGTTTAGCAGAAGGCTATGTTTTGATTGATGTCATCGGAGAAGAGGAAATGCTGTTTAGCGAGCATTACGCTTGTCCTTATTGTGGCTTTACTGTTGGTGAATTGGAACCAAGACTGTTTTCTTTCAATGCGCCATTTGGTGCTTGTCCTGATTGTGATGGTCTTGGTGTCAAATTAGAAGTGGACCAAGATTTAGTGATACCTGATCGTACGAAGACGTTGAGTCAAGGAGCGATCGTCCCTTGGAATCCAATCAGTTCACAATACTATCCACAGATGCTGGCTCAAGCCTGTGAAAGTTATGGGATTGATATGGAGACGCCTTTTGAAGAGTTGCCACTTGAACATCAAGAAATCGTGCTCAATGGGACAGACGAGCTGTTCCATTTCCACTATGAGAATGATTTCGGTGGTGTTCGTGATGTTGAAACAACTTTTGAAGGGGTATTGAAAAACATTAAGCGTCGGTACCATGATACAAACAGTGATTTCACAAGAGAGCAAATGAGACAATATATGACTGAATTGACTTGTCAAACTTGTCATGGGTATCGTTTGAATCCTCAAGCTTTATCCGTTCAAATCAATGGGACGAATATTGGACAAACGAACGAGTTGTCTATCCAAAAAGCGGTCAACTTCTTTTCAAATTTGACCCTTTCAGACCAAGAAAAAGTAATAGCTAAACCGATTTTAAAAGAAGTGAATGATCGACTTTCATTTTTAGAAAATGTTGGTCTCGATTATTTAACGCTGAGTCGTGCATCAGGAACTCTTTCAGGAGGAGAAGCACAGCGGATCCGTTTGGCTACTCAAATTGGTTCGAATCTCTCAGGAGTTCTTTATATTTTAGATGAACCTTCTATCGGACTCCACCAACGAGACAACGATCGGTTGATCGGTTCATTGAAGAAAATGCGTGATCTGGGGAATACATTAGTCGTGGTCGAGCATGATGAAGATACGATGCGTGCGGCAGATTATTTGATTGATGTGGGCCCTGGTGCGGGGCATCAAGGAGGAGAAATCGTTTCAGCTGGCACGCCAGCAGAAGTTGCTGCTGATGAAGATTCTTTGACTGGACAATATCTATCCGGTAAAAAGAGTATCCCAGTTCCAACTGAACGACGAAAAGGGAATGGACAAGCTATCAAAATCACTGGGGCAACGGAAAATAATTTGAAAAATATTTCAGTGGAATTTCCTTTAGGTGAATTTGTTGCGGTGACTGGTGTGTCCGGTTCAGGTAAGAGTACATTGGTCAATAGTATCCTAAAACGAGCTCTTGCACAAAAAATCAATCGTAATTCAGCAAAACCTGGTAAATTCAAATCAATTTCCGGTTATGAAAGTATTGAAAAAATCATTGATATCGATCAAAGTCCGATTGGGCGCACACCACGAAGCAATCCTGCGACATATACTAGTGTATTTGATGATATTAGAGATTTATTTGCACAAACAAATGAAGCTAAAATGCGTGGGTATAAAAAAGGCCGTTTTAGTTTCAACGTTAAAGGTGGACGTTGTGAAGCCTGCCGAGGCGATGGAATTATTAAGATTGAAATGCACTTTCTACCTGATGTTTACGTTCCTTGTGAAGTTTGTCATGGGAAGCGATATAATTCTGAAACGCTAGAAGTTCATTATAAAGGAAAAAGTATTGCAGATATTTTAGAAATGACGGTTGAAGATGCCGTTGAATTTTTCCAACCAATCCCTAAGATTCATCGAAAACTTCAAACCATTGTCGATGTTGGTCTAGGCTACGTTACGATGGGGCAACCAGCTACAACATTATCTGGTGGGGAAGCACAGCGGATGAAACTCGCTAGTGAATTACACAAAATAGCGAATGGTAAGAACTTTTATATTTTAGATGAACCAACGACTGGTTTGCATACAGATGATATTGCCCGGCTACTTGATGTCTTGCAACGTTTAGTAGATGCAGGGAATACGGTATTAGTGATCGAGCATAACCTTGATGTTATTAAAACCGCTGATCATATTATTGATCTTGGACCAGAAGGCGGGGAAGGTGGCGGTACGATTTTAGCCACTGGTACACCTGAAGAAATCATTGAGGTGAAAGAGAGTTATACTGGTCGATACTTAAAAAAAATCATGAATGGTGAAAACCAACTGGATAGTTAAAAAAAATTAAAATCAAGTATCTATTCTTGTTTTATTGACCAGTATAGACTAAAATACGAAACATGGTAGTTCTTTCTACACTAATTGGTATAGATAAAAACTTCCTATAAGTTCAATCCGTTCAAAAAAGAATTGAGCAATCGGAGGAGATTCCTTTGATTGCTTTTTTCTTTATGGTATGATATTCCTTGTGTAGTTGAAAAAGAAAACTAGAGATTATGAGTAAGTGAGAGATAATGATGAACAGTAATGTAAACGAAGAATTTATTCCTATTTTATTGGGTAGCGACATGAATGTCTATGGAATGGCACGTTCATTTCATGAAGCGTATGGCAAAGTTTGCCAGGCGTATGCATCAAATCAGTTGGCACCAACTCGCTATAGCAAAATTGTCAAAGTAGACGTAATTCCTGGTTTTGATAAAGATCCGGTCTTTATTGAGTCCATGTTACGTTTAGCAAGAGAGAAATATTCAGATCAAACGAAGAAGTATCTCTTGATTGCATGTGGAGATGGCTATGCAGAACTGATTTCTCAGCATAAAGAAGAACTCTCAAAGTATTTTATTTGTCCTTACATCGATTATTCGTTATTTAAACGTCTGATTAATAAGGTTAGTTTTTATGAAGTTTGCGAGGAATACCAGTTACCTTATCCCAAAACGTTGATTGTTAGAAAAGAAATGTTAGTTGATGGGCATTTGAATCAAGAGTTACCATTTGACTTTCCAGTGGCATTAAAGCCGGCAAACAGCGTAGAATACTTATCTGTCCAATTTGAAGGTCGAAAAAAAGCCTTTATTATCGATAATCGTGAAGAATTTGACTTGATCTTAGGTCGTATTTACGAAGCAGGTTATACAAGTGAAATGATCGTCCAAGATTTCATTCCTGGGGATGATAGTAATATGCGTGTGTTAAATGCTTATGTCGATGAAAACCATCAAGTAAGAATGATGTGTTTAGGTCACCCATTACTAGAAGATCCAACACCAGCTTCGATTGGTAATTATGTGGTGATCATGCCAGATTATAATGAAAAGATCTATCAAACGATTAAACGATTTTTAGAAGATATTTCCTATACTGGTTTTGCGAATTTTGATATGAAATACGATCCAAGAGATGGTGAATACAAACTTTTTGAAATCAACCTTCGTCAGGGAAGAAGCAGTTTCTTTGTCACTCTTAATGGCTTGAATTTAGCAAAATTTGTGACAGAAGACCGTGTATTTGAAGTTCCATTCACAGGGACTACCTATGGGACGAGCCAATCGGATCAAGCAAAATTATGGATGGGTGTACCTAACAAGGTCTTTTTAACTTATGCAAAAGCAAATGAAGACAAAAAAGTTGCAGAAAAAATGATTAAAGAAAATCGTTATGGAACGACTGTTTTTTATGAGAAAGATCGTTCGCTCAAACGCTGGTTATTGATGAAGTATATGTTTAGAAATTACATTCCTCGATTTAAAAAATACTTTCATGTGAAAGAAGGTTGATTCATGGAAAACTTTTTTAGTATTTTGGGCGGAATGGGAACGATGGCCACAGAGAGTTTTGTCCGTCTAATCAATCATCGAACCAAAGCCTCAAAAGATCAGGAATATTTAAATTATGTATTATTTAATCATGCGACAGTTCCTGATCGAACGGCTTATATTTTAGATAGGGAACAAGAAAGTCCAATGCCTTACCTACTAGATGATGTTGAAAAACAAAATTTACTCAAACCAAATTTTATCGTTTTAACGTGTAATACAGCTCATTATTTCTTTGATGAACTTCAAGCAGCCACTGAGATTCCGATTCTTCATATGCCACGAGAAGCGGCAAATGAGCTTGTCAGACAAAACACAACTGGTAAAGTAGCCATCCTGGGTACGGAAGGTAGCATGAAAGCTGGAATTTATGAAAAGGAAGTGAGACAGCTAGGCTTTGAGGCTGTCATTCCTGATGCTCAACTTCAGGCGAAAATCAACCATTTGATTTATCATGATATCAAAGAATCAGATTATTTAAACAAAGAACTATACTACGAAATTTTGGCAGAAGCGGTGGCGCGATTTGATTGCGAAAAAATTATTTTAGGCTGTACAGAATTATCGTTGATGCAAGAGTATGTAGGGGAAAATGAATATCCCGTCATTGACGCACAGTCAATCTTAGCTGATCAAACGATCGCCCGTGCCTTACAACACCGACAAGCTACCATATCAAGTTGAAAACTTTTATGAGCAAAGATTAGGGGCGGATACCTACAGTGGTATTTGTCCCTATTTTTATCGACAACTTCATTTTTAAGAATGTTTAACTGGTAATGATACGCCCGGAAGTGATATAATTTTAGGAAGAGATATGAGAGGGGGCCGTTTGATATGGCTGATAATTTACAACTAGTAATCATCACAGGGATGAGTGGCGCTGGGAAGACGGTCGCTATTCAAAGTTTTGAAGATATGGGGTATTTCTGTATTGATAATATGCCACCAAATCTAATTCCAAAGTTTTGGGAATTGATCAAAGAATCGGGTAAAGTGACGAAAATGGCATTAGTGGTAGACTTGCGTTCACGCTCGTTTTTTGAAGAAATCCAAAATATGTTAGTCGAAATTGAGAATACGGATTTTATCGATACGTCGATTTTATTTTTAGATGCATCCGATGAAGAATTAGTCGCACGATACAAGGAAACAAGACGTACCCATCCAATGGCAATGAACGGTTTAGTCACGGAAGGAATTCGTAAAGAACGTGCGATATTGAATGATCTAAAGATGCAGGCCTCGGTCATTATAGACACGACGACTTTAACACCACGTCAGTTAAGGGAAAAAATCAATCAAACGTTTAAGACCAAAGGCGATCAAGGCTTTCGAATCGAATTTGTTTCCTTTGGATTCAAATATGGCTTGCCAATTGATTCAGATATCGTGATGGATGTACGCTTTTTACCAAATCCCCACTATATCCCTGAATTAAGACCTTTGACAGGAAAAGATCAACCAGTTTATGACTATGTGATGTCATTTGATGAAACTGAGCTGTTTTATAATAAGTTTTTAGATTTATTACAGACGGTTTTACCAGGATATATCAAAGAAGGTAAAAGCAGCTTGACGATTGCTATTGGCTGTACCGGAGGGCAACACCGTTCAGTTGCGTTAACAGAACGTTTATCAGGTGCTTTGAAAGAAAATTATAAAGTCAATGTGACTCACCGTGACAAAGATAAACGGAAAGAGACGGTGAATCGCTCGTGAAGATGAAAACTTACCGTATAAGAAAGCCCAAAATCGTTGTCGTTGGGGGTGGCACAGGCTTACCGGTTATTTTAAAAAGCTTGCGTAACCAAGGGGCTGATATTACAGCAATCGTAACTGTCGCAGATGACGGGGGCAGTAGCGGTGCAATCAGAGAATCAATTGCGATGGCGCCCCCTGGCGATTTGAGGAATGTGTTGGTTTCATTGTCGGATATGCCACAATTTTATGAAGATATCTTTCAGTATCGTTTTAAAAAAGAAGATCAATTTTTAGCCAATCATACGATTGGTAATTTGATCATTGCCGCTGTCGCAGAAATGAGAGGAAGTACATACGAAGCAGTACAACTCCTATCTAAGATGATGCATGTGGACGGTCATATCTATCCTTCTTCTGAAACACCATTAACACTCCATGCAGTTTTTAAAGATGGTACTACTGCGGTGGGGGAATCAAAAATTGCGGTCGATCGAAAAACGATTGATCATGTCTATGTGCGAAATACCACGGATGATAGCGAAGCCAAACCAGCACGAAAAGTTGTTTCTGCCATTATGGAGGCAGATATGGTCGTTTTAGGACCGGGTAGTTTGTTTACTAGCATTTTACCTAATTTGGTCATCCAAGAAATTGGAGAAGCAGTAGCTAAAACAGAAGCCGAAGTGGTGTATATTTGTAATATCATGACACAAAAAGGTGAAACAGAACATTTTACAGATGCTGATCATATTCGGGTGTTGCATGAACATTTGAAACGACCATTTATTGATACTGTTTTAGTTAACACAGAAAAAGTACCAGCAGGTTATATGGATCCCGAAATTTACGATGAATACCTCGTACAAGTAACCCATGATTTTCATGGATTACGGAATGAAGGTTGTCGAGTGATTTCGACTGACTTTTTAGAATTAAAAAATGGAGGTGTCTTCCATGATGGTGAAAAAGTTGTGGAAGAGCTATTTCGTTTGGTTTTTGGTTCCAAATATTAAACGGTAGGTTACTAAAAGAAAGGAGGAGAATAGGGTGTCATTTGCGGCAGATGTCAAAAAAGAACTTACTGGACTTGAAGTTCACCGCGAACATGCAAAGGCGGAATTAGCTGCACTTTTGCGAATGAATGGATCTTTAGGGATTGTGAATCAACAATTTATCCTAAACGTTCAAACAGAAAATGCAGCTATCGCTAGACGGATCTATTCTCTTTTAAAAGATCATTATAATGTCCGAAGCGAGTTACTCGTTCGAAAAAAAATGAAATTGAAAAAGAATAATGTCTATATCGTTCGTTTGAAACAAGGAACGAAAAATGTACTGATGGATCTAGATATCATGGACGGAATGATGTTCAATGGGCATGTATCTGATGAAATTTTAGGAAATGCACAAAAAATGCGATCCTATCTAAGAGGAGCATTCATGGCGTCTGGTTCAGTCAATAATCCTGAAACTAGTCGTTACCATTTAGAAATTTTCTCCATTTATGAACAACATAATCAAGACATTTGTGATATGTTAAATTATTATGGTCTTCATGCTCGAACATTGGAACGTCGAAACGGCTATATTTCATATTTAAAAGGCGCAGAGAAAATTGCTGACTTTTTAACCTTAATTGGTGCGACGAATTCGATGTTGCGCTTTGAAGATGTCCGTATCGTACGTGATATGCGAAACTCAGTCAACCGACTTGTCAATTGTGAGACAGCTAATCTGAATAAAACGATTGATGCTGCAGCAAAACAAATCGAAAATATTGAATTGATTGAAAGTAGAGTTGGATTAACTGCACTACCAGAAAAATTGCAAGAAATTGCAGAATTGAGATTAAAGCACCCAGAAGTCAGTTTAAAAGAGCTAGGAGAAATGATTCCATCAGGAGCGATCTCTAAATCCGGAATCAATCATCGAATCAGAAAGATTAATGAATTTGCAGAAAAGTTGCGCGAAGAAGCAAGTTAAGTGAAAAAATTTTTAATTTTTTAATTAATGAAGATTTTGGGACAAGTATTTGTCTCAGAATCTTTTTTTATTATATTTCCAAAAAAAGTTCTAATCAGTGTCCTTTAATATGTTAAAAAGTAAGTAGCAAGTCCCATTGATAACGGTTATTGCTACTAAAAACAAAGGAGAATAGTGTCATGAAATATCTGAATAAAATACTGAGAGCCAAGGTTGTTCAAGGTTATGAACAAGGAAAAACAGATGAAGAAATTGCAGATAGCTTGAAGATATCCCGTAAAACAGTGGTTGAAATCAAATTGCTTGAAATCGCATGTAAACTAAGTCAAGGATTTACGGAACTTGAAATAGCTGAACGATTTCACAAGCCCGTTGAGGAAATTCACAGAAACAAACACAACTATATTCTAAGACGTTTTTCGGATTCCTCTAGTAATAATTCCATTTCTGAGATTCCACCTTCCTCTAGGATTGACTCCATTTCTCAGCAGATAGGTGGTACGAAGGCGTATGTTCTTGAAAAAATAATTATTCAAAAGCTGAAAAAAATGGAAAATATCGAGGATATTACTAAGAGTGTTTCTATTTCATTAGGAGAAACTAAAAAGATAATAGAAAATTATGCAATACGAAAAATCTGTGAGGAAGGATACACACTGGAAGAATTGAATAAAATGTTGTATCTTAATTTGGCTGAGAATCCACGAGTCCATAATATCTACCTTGAAGTTAAAAAGGAAAACGAATCAGGAGAAAAAGGAGTAGAAAGTAGGAGACAAAATGAAATAATTAATTTTTACAAAGAAAATAGAAAAGACAAGTTAGAAGAAATAACATCAAATGAATTAAATAAATATCTAATTAATTATATTGCTATCCAAAGAAAGAAAGGTAAAAATATTGAGGAAATTGCACAAGAGTTGAATAGAAGTCATAAAACAATTCGAATGATAATAGCGCAATTTATTATCAGTGAATCGAGTAAGGGAACCCCTAAACAACACATTTCTACCTATCTTTGGTTAACAACAGCTCAAATGAAAAAAAATGTATACAACTATCTTACAGTAGAGTTAAAGGCTAATACAATGCAACATATTGCTTGGTTAAACAGTTCTACGTTCGATCAGATTCAATTAATGTATATCGAAGGCGCACTTGAAATGAAAAAATCCATTCATAAGATGCGCCCCAATAAAGATAGTTCAAAAAAATTAGCGTTTCTAAAACGCCACAATAAGAAGGAAATGAAGAAAATACGAGTAGAGTTCATTCAAGGACTTGAAAATAAAATAAGTCATGAAGAACTTATCGAGCAACTAAAGATTAGTAGACCAACTGCTTATAGGATACTTAATTTAGAAATCGCACGTAGCATATACCAAGGTTTTTCGGTACCTCAGATAGCTGAAAGACTACATAAAAGTTCAAATAGTATAATGGGAAAAAAACATGCATTCATCATAAATAATTTTCGAAGGAATGGTAATATCCGACTCATTCCTGAGATGATTGGTTGTTCAGAAGATTACGTGATAGAAAAATTAGTCGTTCACAAGCTTAAAAAAAAGGAAAATATAATGAAGATCTCTGAAAGCTTGGATATTTCTGTAGAAAAAACTAAAACGATAATAGAGGATTATGCAATAAGAAAAATTCATGATCAAGGGTATACAAGGGAAGAATTAAATAGAATATTACCTGTGAGTTTAGATGGATATCCAAGGATACTTGAGGTTTTCCAAAAAGTTGAAAAAAATAACAAATTAGTGGGAGATGCAAAAAAAAGCATTAAAAAAACAAATACCGTGTTGTTAAGAAAAAAAACAAAAAAGAGGGAAAGATTAAGTTACGATGATCTTGTCAAGAAAAGAAAAACAGGTATGAAAATTGGGGAGATTGCAACCGAATTGGGCTGGACTCCGGGAATGGTGAAACATCGAATGGCTAAATTTATTATAGATCATTCAATTAAGGGAATATCTAGACAAGAAATAAGTAACCAGCTTTGTTTAACTCAAACTGAAATAAAAACATTTCCATATCAGTATATTAAAAACAATATATTAAAGAACCAAAAAATTCAAGGAATTGCGGAAAGAAATGGCTGCACGTTGGCTCAAATTTATAAGATATATGTAGAGGGGGGAGTTGCAAAAGGAGTATCCATTAATGAAATTGCATGTACGCTAAAGATAAACGAAGAAGCCGTTCAAGAGATAGTGAATAAAATTCAGAACGAATCTCAACCAGAATTAAACACTCCAGAACCACCTATCATTGAGAAAGCAATCTCTGAAGTTAAGAAAAATCTGATACAAGAAGGCACGATCCAACCACCAAAACCAATATCTATGGCTGAATCAACAAACCAGTTTCATCAAACCGACCCTGAACCAAATAGCTTAGATCTATTGAGTAAATCTATTATTAGTGAGTATAAAAAGAAAAAAAATATAAAAATGATTTCAGCTAAATATAATGTACCGCTAGAAGTGGTACAAAATATAATAAGCGAATACATAGTAAATAAAGGAAAGAAGGGGAGACGGATTAATGAGGTTGCGGCAGAGTTATATTTTTCTACCATTCATACAGGCGATGGACAAGTGTTATTTATCCATCAATATGGAAAGGTCTCTGAAGTTAAGAAAAATCTGATACAAGAAGGTACGATCCAACCACCAAAACCAATATCTATGGCTGAATCAACAAACCAGTTTCATCAAATCTACACTAAAACGAATAGATTAGATTCATTGCGTGAAATCATTGTTAGTGAGTATAAGGAGAATCAAAATATAGGAGTAATTTCATATCAATATAATTTATCACCAGAAGAGGTCAAAGAAATAATATATGATTACATCCAAAATGAAGAAAAGAAAGAGAGGACAGTTAACGAGATTGCGGAAGAATTTTCTTTTTATTCCGTTCCTAATTCCGATGGAAAACTGCGGTTTATCCATAAAGATGAAGTGTTATCTCTAGTTAAAAACAATCCGTTGTACCAAAGCACGAGTCACCAACCACTACAACCAATATCTATGGATGAATTGACCAAACGTTTTCATCAAATCGAGCTTAGATCAAATAGCTCAGACCAAGTGAAAGGAAAATATGAAAAGAGTCAAGAAATGAAATCAGAAGGAGAGAGGAAGAGAAGAAATTCAGAATCGGATCCTGGCGCCCTGGACCTAAGTCTGAAAAAAGCACGGGTAGACTCACCCATATTGTCACAGCCAAAAAGTTTTTCATCGACTACAACTCGTGCCGTTGAAAAAGTACAAAATGTCATCGAACAGAAATGGCAACAGCATCTAAATAACCCACGTGTCCAAGCTAGTTTACGAAGCTTTGTCAACGAAAGGTCTTAGGATAGATAGATGGTGTATCAATCCGTTTTTTTAACTTTTTCTAAATTAAGATCTGGATAGTCGCTCAATCAAAAATGACCCAAGGACCTTAAAAATAGGCTAGGCTATTTTGAGGTTCTTTGGGTCTTGTTAGGATCGGAACGATAGTGTCAATCCTGATCAATAATGATTACAAGTACATGTGATAGTCAGGATTATTACTCGTTAATGTAGTCAATTAGCTCTTCTTTTTTGATCGATTCATCAAAAATATGCTCTTCCAAAATAACAGTTGGAACAAAACGGATATTGGCAGCATTCGCCTCAGCTATAATTGCTTGAGAGGCAGGAGATTCTTCTTGGTAAGTTAGACCTAACTTATTTTGAGCATAATCTGCTACTTCTGCTAGACTAAGATTTTTCCAATCATCCTGCGAATCAAATACTTTTTTGATTTCTCGTAAAGCTACTTGACCGTCTGACGTATCAATATGATGATGCATCACATTCCCACGTTGCAAACTTTCTTTTTCTTTATCAAAAAGTTTGATCACCCGTTGCAAACGACCTTTACTTACAGCTTCTTCGAGTAATTCATAAGATTCGTTGAACCATTGACGGCAATAAGGGCAAGCCAGATTGATAAACTCTGCCATTTTTTTAGGAGCATCTAAGTTTCCATAATGAATGCCAGTTTCGGTATTTGTTTTATCTGCTTTAATGATAGATATATCCATGTATAATCACCTCTTAGATTCATTTTAAGCATTTTTCAGGAAAAAGACTAGTTTTTTGTTTAATAAAGCATGTATCTTCTCATGTGAGTACTTTTACAGAATAGGTAGGTTTTCAGGAGCTTTTGCGTTATAATAGGTGGGATATTTGAGAGAATTTGAACAAGGATGATGACAAATGCGAAAAATGAAAACAATGGACGGAAATACAGCTGCCGCTTATATTTCTTACGCTTTTACAGAATTAGCTGCAATCTATCCCATTACGCCCAGCTCAACGATGGCAGAATTAGTGGATCAATGGTCTGCTAGTGGGAAGAAAAATCTTTTTGGACAACCAGTTAAAGTGGTTGAAATGCAATCTGAAGCAGGAGCGGCTGGTGTTGTGCATGGTTCGCTCAAAACAGGCGCGCTGACAACGACTTATACAGCTTCTCAAGGATTGTTGTTGATGATACCCAATATGTATAAAATCGCTGGTGAATTACTACCAAGCGTATTTCATGTCGCAAGTCGTGCAGTCACGACGAATGCGTTAAATATCTTTGGGGATCATGGGGATGTCATGGCTGCTCGATCGACTGGATTTGCGATGCTTGCAGAAAGCAGTGTGCAAGAAGTTATGGACTTAGCACCCGTAGCACATTTGGCTTCGATTGAAGCAGAGCTGCCATTCTTGAATTTTTTTGATGGTTTTCGTACGAGCCATGAAATCCAAAAAATTGAAGTACTAGAATATGACGAGTTAGCATCGTTAATCAATCAAGAGAAACTTGCTGCGTTTAGAAACAGAGCGATGAACCCTAACCATCCAACTGTTAGTGGAACGAATCAAAATCCAGATATTCATTTTCAGCAAAGAGAAACGATCAATTCGTATTACGAACAATTACCTCGCATCGTACAAAAATACATGCAAGCAATCAATGAATTACGTGGAACTTCCTATGATTTAGTCACTTATCATGGTGCTGCCGACGCGACAGAAGTCATCATTTCGATGGGGTCGGTAGCGCAAACGATTGAGCAGACAGTCGATTATTTGAATAAAAATGGCCGGAAAGTCGGTTTCTTGAATATCCATCTTTATCGCCCATTCCCAATTGAAACATTGTTGCAAAAACTTCCTAAAACTACACAGTCAATTGCCGTATTAGATCGAAGCAAAGAACCAGGAGCTGGTGGGGAACCATTACTGTTAGATGTTCAAAGTGCGCTTTATGATGCAACAATCTGTCCTAAAATAATTGGAGGGCGGTATGGACTAGGTTCAAAAGATGTGACACCAGATCAAATCATCAGCGTTTTTGACGAGTTACAAAAAGATGAACAAATGAAAAAACGATTTACAATCGGGATAGTGGATGATGTTACCTATCATTCTTTGGCACCAAGACCAACATTGGATTTAACGGATGCTGAAACTTACCAAGCTAAGTTTTGGGGGTTTGGTTCTGACGGGACTGTCGGTGCAAATAAATCTGCTATTAAAATCATTGGTGATCATACAGACAAATACGCCCAAGGCTATTTTTACTATGATTCAAAAAAATCAGGTGGATTGACGATTTCCCATCTCCGTTTTGGAAACACGCCAATTCGTTCTACTTATTTAGTTGAACATGCTGATTTTGTCGCTTGTCATACGCCTGCTTACTTGCACAGCTATGATTTAGTTAAAGGGTTGAAAAAAGGTGGCACATTTTTATTGAATACTTTATGGACAGATGAGCAGTTAGAAACGCATCTGCCTATTCGTCTAAAAAAATATTTGGCAGAAAATGAGATTCAATTTTATACGATCAATGCGATGAAAATTGCTCAAGAAGTTGGATTAGGTCGTCGTATTAACACTGCCATGCAAACGGCTTTTTTTAAATTAGCAAACATTATTCCTATTGAAGAAGTGATTCCGCTCTTGAAAGAAGAAGTGCTTAAAAGCTATGGTCATAAATCAATGAAAATCGTAGAAAAAAATAACCAAGCGATTGATCATACCCTTGAACTTCTCCATAGAGTTGAAATCCCCAATCATTGGCGATCATTAGAACTACCTAGCAAAAAAGAAGAGACAACATCACGTTACGTAAAAGAGATTTTTACGCCGATCAATGCTCAAGAAGGAAATCAACTGTCAGTAGGTACTTTAGTAGCCAACCAGATGACAACTGGCGAGATGCCATTAGGAACAGCAGCGCTGGAAAAACGAGGTGTAGCCCTAGAAGTCCCTGAATGGATCAGTGACCGTTGTACGATGTGCAATGAGTGCGCATTTGTATGTCCGCACGCAGCCATCCGCCCATTCTTAGCTGATGAAGAAGAGCTGACTGAAGCGCCTGAAGGATTTATCGTTCGTGATATGAGAGGACCTGACGGGTTAAAATATCGTATCCAAGTTTCCGTGGAGGACTGTACAGGATGTGGATTATGTGTGGAGGCTTGTCCAGCCAAAGGAAAAGCGTTAGTGATGAAACCTTACGAGGAACAAAAAGAACAAGCGGTCAATTGGGCGTTTGCAATGACATTGAGACAGAAAGAAAACCCTATGAAAGGAAAAAATACGGTAATGGCTACCCAATTTAACCAACCGTTGCTTGAATTTTCAGGTGCCTGCTCGGGTTGCGGTGAAACGCCATATGTGAAACTTTTGACCCAAATGTTCGGAGACCGAATGATGATCGCTAATGCAACCGGCTGTTCTTCAATATGGGGAGGAGCTTCGCCAGCATCACCGTTCACAACGAATGCTTGTGGGCAAGGTCCAGCTTGGTCTAATTCCTTATTAGAAGATAATGCTGAATTTGGCTATGGTATGTTACTAGCTGCTCAAACCCGTCGTGAAGCTTTAGCGCAATCTGTTCGTGAAATCATGCCAAAAGTATCGAGTGCGCTTCGACTGTTGATGGAGGATTGGCTCAACCATTTATTCGATAGCGAAGGAACACAACAACGAGCAGCTAAACTTCAGGCTGCGATGGTAGCGGAAGTACAGCAAGTCCCAGAATTGGAATCCATTCTTGAGCACAAAGATATTTTTGTCAAAAACAGTCAATGGATTATTGGCGGAGATGGTTGGGCTTATGATATTGGCTTTGGTGGTATCGATCATGTATTGGCTAGTGGGGCAGATGTGAATATCCTAGTATTGGATAATGAAGTTTATTCTAATACTGGGGGGCAAACCTCTAAAGCAACGCCAACGTCAGCTATTGCAAAATTCTCCGCAAGTGGGAAATATGCGTCGAAGAAAGATTTAGGAATGATGGCAATGACTTATGGGAATGTCTATGTCGCTCAAATTGCTTCTGGTGCCAATCAAATGCAAACAATCAAGGCGTTTGAAGAAGCAGAGAAATACCCAGGGCCATCACTAATCATTGCGTATACGCCTTGTATCACCCATGGTCTGTTGGGTGGTATGAAAGAATCGATTAAAGAAGCCAAAGAAGCTGTTTCATCAGGCTATTGGTCCCTCTATCGTTATAATCCAAGTTTAATTGAAAAAGGGAAGGTTCCGATGATTTTGGATTACAAAAAACCAGACTTTTCAACAATGGGCGATTTTATGCGTAAGCAAGTACGGTTTTCTTCACTAGAAAGTGCCAACCCTCAATTAGCTGAAAAATTGTTTGAAAAAACGGTTCTAGATGCAAAAACTCGTTTTTACAATTATGCTTCACTCACTGGACAGCTTGATAAAATTAAAGAAAAACTAGAACCGTCTGATCCGATTGTAAAAGAAGAGGAAGTCGAAACGAAAAAGAGAAAAAAAGAACGTAAGATCGATGATGAAGCAGCAGCCAGAAGAGCTGCTAAAAGAGCAGAACGCGCAGCACGTCGAAAATGATGTTTTGATGTTTCGTTCAGTGATCCAACAATCTCATTCGGTGAATGATAAGCAAACAATTTAAAGGGCGGAAAAATCGATCGAATAATTTATGTAATTTTCTTGAAAAAAATAGGCAGAATCGTCTCATATTTCCAAACATATGATATACTTAAAGGGAAATCTCAAAAGAGAAGAGAGGCTTTTTATGTCATTTCAAATCGGGGAACTTTTTAATTTAGAGTATTGGCAACAAATGTTTTCCGGTGACTTATTTTCTCTGAATTTTTTGGTAAACATACTGGATATTTTAGTCGTATGGTATTTGGTTTACAAACTGATCCAGCTACTAAGAGGGACGAAAGCGATCCAATTGCTCAAAGGCGTTGCCATCTTTATCGTGATTCGAATTGCGGCTGAGTTGATTGGGCTACACACGTTGTCATGGCTGATGAATCAAGTCATAACTTATGGTGTGATTGCAGCAATCGTCATCTTCCAACCAGAGATTCGTCGTGGGTTAGAACATCTGGGAAGAAGTTCGTTATTCAAACAAACGAAAAGCGAACAGCAAGAAGACGAGAAGATGATCCTATCCTTTGATAAAGCTATTCAATATATGTCGAAACGAAAGATTGGTGCTCTGATTACGATCGAGCGTCATACTGGTTTGGATGAGTATATTGAGACAGGCATTGCATTGGATGCAGATATTACTGGTGAGTTACTCATTAATATCTTTATCCCCAATACGCCGCTGCATGACGGGGCAGTTATTGTCAAAAATGGAAAAATTGCAGTTGCCAGTGCCTATTTACCTTTATCAGAAAGTATGTTGATTCCAAAAGAATTTGGAACACGTCACCGAGCTGCTGTCGGTATTAGTGAGGTCAGCGATGCAATAACTATCGTGGTCTCGGAAGAAACAGGAGATGTAAGTATCACTTTAGACAATCAATTAATACCAGGGTTATCGCAAGAAGAGTATTTATCGATCTTACGAAAACAACTAATTGTAGAAGAAAAAAATAAAAACAAAAAGAATGGGCTTCAATCTTTCTTGGACGCAATGACTAAGGGAGGGGATCGGAAATGATCTCAAAAGAAAAGCGTACGAGTATTTTGTACGGGTTTGTTGCGTTATTGTTTAGTATCATTCTTTATTTCAATGCGAATGGTCAAACGATGCAAAACACATTATCTGGAAACGAGTCCTATTCGCAGACAGCTTCTGATGTTTCGATCCAACTTTTATATGATACCGATAAGTATTATATCCATGGTTACGAAAACACTACTACTGTCAAATTGGCTAGTGCGAATCGTATCCAGTTGATGGCTGAGGCAAATGAAGACACCCGTACCTTTAGGGTCACCGCAGACTTAGCACATCTAGGTGAAGGAACCCACGAAGTGCCATTGAAAATCAAAAATCTAAGCAGCGCTGTCACCGCTAAGTTGCAACCGGAAACGATCACGGTTACAATTGAAAAGAAAGTGACCAAAGACTTTGAAGTTAAAGCTATTCTGCCAACAGAGACGACGCCTTCTGGTTATAATTTAACTGAAACAACTGTCGATCCAACGAAGGTCACGATCACCACTGGAGATAAGACTTTAGCGGAAATTCATCAAGTGGTTGCAAAAGTCAACCCGTCAATGATAACGGACGATGGTGTGAATAGCAATGTATCTGTACAAGCATTAAATTCAGCTGGTGAGCCGTTGAGTATTGTTTCTGATCCAGTGCAAGTCAACGTCACGTCAGATGCAATCAAACCGAAAAAAACGGTTAGCCTGTATGGTATTCAACAAGGGACAAAAGGTGAAGGAATTAAGAACTATAATTTCAAGTTTTCCGAATTAGAGGCTGAAGTCACAGGGACGACGGAACAACTTGCTCAAATAGGGGATAGTATCGCTGTGCCTATCGACATATCAGGAATTACTCATCGAACGACTAGGACGATTCAGATTCCTGTTGAACAAGGAATGAGCGTCTCGCCTAAATCGGTTAAAGTTGAGATAGCACCAGTGTTGGAATCGACAACTAGTGATTCTTCAGTCGATAAAAATCAAAGTTCGACTAAAAGGAATGACTCAACAACGTCAACGACAAAGTCGACTACATCGAGCACGTCACTTTCTAGTGTCCAGACAGAAAGCAAGCAAACTTCTGAAAGTACAGATTCGAGTGAATCCACTATGCAAAGTACACAAGAGAGTCAAACGTATTCTTCGGAAAATTAAGTTAAAGGAGCAAATTTACAATTATGGGTAAATATTTTGGAACGGATGGTGTCCGTGGCGAAGCCAATAAAGAATTGACACCAGAATTAGCGTTTAAGTTAGGTAGATGTGGCGGATATGTATTAAGCCAACATGAAACAGAAGGGAAACGTCCACGGGTTTTAGTTGGGCGTGACACCAGAATCTCTGGGCAAATGCTAGAAGAAGCCTTAATTTCTGGTTTGTTATCAGTTGGTATTGAAGTATTTCAACTTGGCGTCATTTCCACACCAGGAGTTGCTTATTTAACAAGATTGCAAAAAGCCAATGCCGGCGTGATGATTTCTGCTTCACATAATCCTGCACAAGATAATGGAATCAAATTTTTTGGTGCTGATGGGTTTAAATTAGTGGATGAACAAGAATTAGAAATTGAAGCATTGCTTGATGCCGAAGTGGACGAATTGCCACGTCCTTCAGCAGAGGGATTAGGAACAGTAGAAGAATTTCCAGAAGGCTTATTAAAATATTCTCAATTCTTAGTGCAAACGATCAATGGGGATCTATCAGGCCTAACCGTTTGTGTCGATGCGGCAAATGGGGCGACAGCAACTTCTGTCAACCGTTTATTCGCAGACTTAGAAACAGATTTTTATACGATGGGTACCAGCCCTAATGGCTTAAATATTAACGATGGTGTTGGTTCAACACACCCTGAAAAGTTAGCTGAAATGGTTGTTGAAAAAGGCGCCGATGCCGGTTTAGCATTTGATGGTGATGGGGATCGAATTATTGCAGTGGATGAACTTGGGAACATCGTTGATGGTGATAAAATCATGTTCATTTGTGCGAAATACCTTTCAAAGAAAAATCGTTTGAAAAAAGATACGATCGTTACAACGGTCATGAGTAATTTAGGATTCCATAAAGCGGTGGAAGAAATTGGCTTGAAGGACGTAGTTACTCAGGTTGGTGACCGCTATGTTGTAGAAGAAATGCGAAAAAATGATTATAATTTTGGTGGAGAACAATCTGGTCATATGGTCTTCCTTGACTTTAATACTACAGGTGATGGAATGCTATCAGGAATCCAATTACTGAATATCATGAAGCAAACTGGGAAGAAATTATCCGAGTTAGCGAGCGAAGTGACGATCTACCCACAAAAATTAGTAAATATCCGAGTAAGCAACAAAAATGGTGCAATGGAAGTTCCAGCGATCAAAAAAGTGATTGAAGAAACTGAGGCTGAGATGGCTGGTGAAGGAAGAATTTTAGTTCGTCCTTCTGGAACTGAACCATTATTACGTGTCATGGCTGAAGCGCCAACGGATGAAAAAGTAGCATATTACGTGGATAAGATTGCTGCAGTTGTTCGAGAAGAGATCGGACTTGAAGAATAAGAACTAAAATTTTTCTCATTTTAATAGTAATCGACTGTTATTTACAAAAATGTTTTCTTGTTTTTGTGAATAACAGTTTTTTTGTCTGTAGGAAAACAAATTTGGGTTACTGTCAAATGATTGTTCCAAGATAACTACTTTTTTGTATAAAATTAGCGTTGGGTTTAAAATATTCTCCGTTAAAAGTTGTTATGATAGAACTTTAATTTCTAATTATACGAAAAAAAAGGGCTTTTTTTATCTCTGAATAGATTAAACTAACTTGCGAAACAACTAATTTAGAGGAGGTAAATATGAAAATTTTCAAAAAACTGATTCGATTGATGATGATTGTTTTTCTATTTGTAAAACCGGTCATTGCAGTAGCGGTTGATCCATCTTATGCACCCTCTTATCAACTAGCAGAAGAGGTGATTATAAAAAATGGTGAATTTAATGATGGATTGAATCACTGGATCGTTTCTAATCCTGGAAGTAGTAATCCTGCACTTGTGACAGATGAAAGTGGCAATCATTATGTAATGGCATCAAATGGAGAGAATATCCTGCAATATGTTCAGTTAAAACCGAAAACGACCTATCAATTCACTTATTATGTGATCGGAGACCCTTCGTTTCCAGCAATTGTGGAATTTGGCACGCTTAATCATGGGGAAGGGTTTATTTCGTTGAAGGATGAGAGACATTATAATGATGCTTGGAAACAACATGAATTTAGCTTTACGACTCCGGAAGGTGAAAATACATATATTATCCGTTTTGCGTCTAGTGGAAACGGGACAGCATATTTTGATAACGTTCAAGCCACTGCATTAGATTTGGAAGCTCCTACCAATCCTAAAAATCTGAAAGTCAACGACGTTTCAAGTGATAGTGTTAGCTTGTCTTGGGAAGCTGCAACAGACAACGTAGGCGTAATGGGTTATTTGGTTTATCGAGACAACCAACTGATTCAAACAGTCACTGATGCAGACCTCGCCTATACCGACAATGGATTAACGGAAGATACTACCTATACGTATGAAGTGAGAGCAGTTGATCAAGCGGGGAATGTATCAGTAGCGAGTAATGCAGTGACGGCTAGGACAAAACTGGCGAGTAGCAGCCCACCTGCAGTGCCTTTGAATTTAAAAGTCACTAGTGTAACAACTGATAGTGTCAGCTTATCGTGGGAATCAGCGACAGATAGCATTGACGTAATCGGTTATATCATTTATCGAGACAATCAGTTAATTCAAGGAGTGATTGGTGCGGAGGAAGTAGCATACACGGATATAGGATTAATGGAAGATACGATGTATACATATCAAGTGAGAGCAGTTGATCAGGCAGGAAACATATCAGAAATGAGTAATACAGTAACAGCTAAGACAAAACCAACAGAAGAAATTCTTCCTCCTGCAGCTCCTTTGAACTTGCGAATCGATGATGTAACAACTAACAGTGTCAGCTTGTCATGGCAAGAAGCAATCGATAATGTTGATGTAGCTAGTTATAACGTTTATCGAGATGATCAGTTGGTCCAAACGCTAACTGGTACGGACTTAACCTACATAGATACAGGGTTGATGGAAGATACCACCTATACCTATATAGTCAAAGCTGTTGATCAATCAGGGAATCTATCAGAAGCAAGTAATGCGGTAACGGCTAGGACAAAATCAGCAGAAGATCTGACTCCTCCTACGCCCCCTTTGAATTTACGAATCGATGATGTAACAACTAACAGTGTCAGCTTGTCGTGGGAAGCAGCAATCGATGATGTGGGTGTCACTGGTTATCACGTCTATCGAGACGATCAGTTAGTCCAAACACTTTCTGGTACGGACTTAACTTACATAGACACAGGATTGATGGAGGCTACCACTTATACCTATAAAATCAGAGCGGTTGATCAAGCTGGTAATCTATCAGAAGCGAGTAATGCAGTGAAAGCAAGAACGAAAATGACAATTGAGGTAAGTCGCCCGTTGCCCCCTACTAAACTGAGATCAGCCCGTGTCACAGAACATGAAGTGGCTTTAATGTGGGACGCACCTGATGAATCAAAAGAAATCATGAGCTATCAAGTTTATCGAAACAATGTATTGGTAGGAGAAGTAGCGGGGGAAACCTCACTATATACTGATAAAGATTTACAGGAAAATACGAAATATTCTTATGTAGTTAAATCGAAAAACAAAGAAGGGAATCTCTCGGAAGAAAGTAATAAAATCATTGTGCAGACAAGCAAAAAAAATGAGACGGTTCCTCCTTTAGAGGAAGAGATAGTAAAAGAATCAACGGAAAAACCACCTGTGGCAAAAGAAACCGAAACAAAAAATAATGGAGCGATTAATAAAGGAAAAGAGGAAGCAAAAGTGAATAAGAATACTGCTAAAAAGGTGAGTAAACAGTTACCAGCTACGGGTAATAAAGTTAGTCCATTGCTACAACTACTGGGGCTAACCATAGTGAGTGTAACAATCCTGTTATCTTACAGGAGACAAAAAAAGAGCCATCAAGCAAAACAGCCCGGAACTAACGCTTAGCTCGTTTAGAAGGGGGAGTCGATGCAAGAAGATGTAAAATAGGTTAAAACAATAAAAAGACATTTTCGAACTGATCGATGACTACGCAAAAAAGCCAAAAAGGCAATGAAAATTAAATTTCATTGTTTTTTGGCTTTTTTCATGGTGATACATGCTATATTTTTTTAACCTTTTTCCTATTCAACGGTCACTGATTTTGCCAAATTTCTCGGTTTATCAACATCAAGACCTCTTAGCAAGGTCGCATAGTAGGCAATCAATTGTGTAGGGATCACTGTGATTAATGAAGTGAGTAAAGGATGAACAACAGGCAATACTAATTGGTCATCTGATCGATCTAAGCCTTTTGTAGCCATGACCAATGTTTTTGCTCCACGACTTTCCACTTCTTTTAGATTTCCTCTCGTGTGTGCCCCTGTTATCTCTTCGCTGATCATCCCGATAACCGGTGTGTTCGTTTCAATCAGCGCGATCGTACCATGTTTTAATTCCCCAGCTGCGAAACCTTCTGCTTGGATATAACTGATTTCTTTTAACTTCAATGCAGCCTCTAAAGAGACAGCATAATCTGTTCCACGTCCAATATAAAAAGCGTTTCTTGCATCCATTAGATAGTCAGCTGCTAACTCCTGTAAGTAGTCCTTTTGAGAAATTAGTTCTTCCATGCCATTCGCTACGATACTAAGCTCGTGCGTTAGATCGAATTCTCTAGCTGAAGAAAGATTTTTTTCATGACCAATTCCTTTAGCAAGTGCAGCTAAAACAGCGATTTGAGCAGTATAAGCTTTTGTTGAAGCCACGGCGATTTCAGGTCCAGCATGTAGTAAAAGAGTGTAAGAAGCTTCCCTTGATAAAGTAGAGCCGGGTACATTAGTGATTGTCAATGATGGGTAATTCAATTCATTCATTTTCACGAGTACTTGTCGACTGTCTGCTGTTTCCCCACTTTGGCTTAAGAAAATAAAAAATGGTTTCTCTGAAAGTAGAGGCAAATTATAACCAAATTCACTTGCAAGATGGACTTCCACAGGAATACGGGTTAATTGTTCTAAAATAGGTTTTCCAACTAAGCCAGCATGGTAACTCGTTCCACAAGCAACAATGTAGATACGGTCACTGTTTTTAGCTGTTTCTAAAAGTTGTTTGTCCATCAGTACTTCATTCTCATGGTTCACGTAAGTTTGGGCAATCTTTCGCATAACGATCGGTTGTTCATCGATTTCTTTCAACATGTAGTAAGGATAAGTGCCCTTTTCAATATCAGCTGCATCAATTTGTGCTTCAAAAGAAGTTCGTTCAACTGGTTGACCTGAGATCGTTTCGATTGAAATCTCATTTTTAGTGACGATCACTAATTCGCCATCTTCAATTTCAACAAATTCTTTCGTATAAGCCAGCATAGCCATTGCATCGCTGGCGATAACATTGAATCCGTCTCCCAGACCAATTAAGAGAGGGCTTTTGTTTTTAGCGACAAAAATTTGATCTGGCAGAGTACGATCAATTAATGCGAAAGCATAAGAACCTTTGATTAATTGAAGTGTTTTGACAAAGGCAGATTTTGTATCCAGTCCTTCATTTGCAAAAAACTCAATAAGATGAGCAATGATCTCAGTATCCGTTTCCCCTGAAAATTGATCCGTTTCTAAATAATCATTTTTTAGTTCAGCAAAGTTTTCAATTACACCGTTATGGACAAGAACAAAACGTCCGCTTTGAGAAGTGTGAGGGTGCGCATTTTTTTGAGAAGGTTCGCCATGAGTTGCCCAACGAGTGTGACCGATTCCGATTGTTCCCGCTGTTTCGTTTGTTAGCTTATCCTTTAGGTTCTGAATTCTTCCTTGCGCTTTGACCAAAAAATCATTTTCATGATTCGCAACAAAGATTCCAGCCGAATCGTATCCCCGATATTCTAATTTTTCTAAACCATTGATCAATCCTGGTGTTACGTTTTCTAATCCAATCATTCCGACAATTCCACACATAAAAAACATCCTACTTTCTATAATATAATCATTATGAAAGTTTCCAGCTGCTGGAATCGATTTTTGTTCTATCTTCACAGATAGGTTTTGATCGATCCTATAGAGTGCAGTCCCTAGGGTCATCCGCCGAATATTTCGATAAACCCTTTCCTCGTCATCTGTAACTACAGACCAGGCGCTATTCCTTAAAATGAGAATGGTATATCTAAACTCCTTTTTCGTATTTTTCTGGAAACTTCTTAAATGATAACGTTGTTGTGTGATGTTTGTCAATAAAAAAGAGAAAAAATAAAATTGGTCTATATGGTTGTGGCGGGAGGGTCGAAATGAAGTTTTGACTATCATCTTTTTGCAGACTTCGGTACAATATGAGAGTAAGTAAAAGAAGGAGGATGAAAAATGGCATCAAATATCGCAGTCTTGACATTAGGCATGCTAAAAAAACAGTTGGCCGAACTTGAAAAAGTAAATACAGTGGATGATGAAACCAAAATCTTTTTAGATACTGGTTGGGATAGTATCCAAGAAATTGCGCCTGATGCGTTGACTATTGGAGAAGCGCAACAATTCGTAGTAGAAGATGAGTGGACAAAAGAGAAGTTCAATGGATTTACATTAGTCGAAAAAGCAGAAAAAATGAATGCAACTGGAGAAAAAGAAACAGTGATCGTTATCAAAAATTTATATTAAGCGAGGGAGAGTATGAATAAAAAGCGTTGGATAGCAGTGTTGATTGCGGCAGGCTTATTGGTTGTTTCGTTGGTATCATCTAGCCTGACGTCAAATTCAAAAGAAGAAAAGCAAATGAGTGGTTTGAATAGCTTATTATATGGCACTAATGAATTATCGCCCACGGTTCTGGAAGAAGGAGATAGTTCAGAAAAAATCGTAAAATTGACGGTTGATGGGACGATCACTAGTGATGGAACATCAGGTTTGTTTGCAACAGAAGGATACAATCACGCTAAGTTTATGGAGCAATTAAATGCTATAAAAGAAGATAAAACGATCAAAGGGATGATGTTAGAAGTCAATTCTCCTGGTGGTGGTGTTTATGAAAGTGCAGAAATAGCTAAGACAATCAGTGATATCCGAAATGAACGAAATATTCCAATGTATGTCAGTATGAAAAATACAGCTGCTAGTGGCGGATATTATATCTCAGCCCAAGCAGATAAAATCTATGCAACAGAGGAAACAGTCACTGGGTCCATTGGTGTCATCATGTCAGGTCTTAATTATTCTGGACTTTTAGAAAAATTAGGGATCGAGGATACGACGGTAAAAAGTGGTGCATTGAAAGATATGGGTTCAAGTACTAGACCACAAACGCCAGAAGATCAAAAAGTCTTACAAACTTATATCGATAATGCCTACAATCGATTTGTCAAAGTAGTCAGTACTGGACGAAATCAATCAGAAGAAGAAGTCCGAAAAATTGCGGATGGTCGTATTTATGATGGAGAACAGGCGAAAGCAGTCGGATTAGTGGATGAAATTGGGTATCCACAAGACGCGTTAAAAGCGATGAGAAGTGAGCAACATTTAGAAAACGCTCAGTTAGTAGAATATGAAACGAATACTACTGGTTTTGCAAACACATGGTTCGGTTCGAAACTTGCTCAGCTTCAAGGCCTAAAAGCTTCTGAAACAAGTCAAATCTTGTCTTTCTTAGAAAATCAAGGAACCGTTCAATCACCAAAGGCAATGTATTATTACGGAGGTGAGTAAGCATGACGAAGCAACCAGAAGATTTAACTTCACATAACAAGGCAGATCGTCCTGCTGTGGGTCCAGATCCAGGCTTTTCTCAAAAAGTACTGCAATCTTTTAAAGAAAAACCATTATCTGAAAGTGAAATCAAAGTAAAGCAACAACAATGGCAACAGTATACCGAAGATAAAGAGGAAAAAATCAATGTAAATGACTTTCCTAAATATTTTTATGCAGGATTTTGGATAAGATTTTTCGCTTTTATTGTGGATCTGATTTGTATTGGCTCAATCACACGGTTGACCATTGGCTTAGCGGCTAATTTAGACTGGTTAAAAGTATCCGATTCTTATTTAAGTATTTATGGTTTTGTTGCTTTGCTGATTTACCTTGGTTATTTTATTTTATTCACGAAATTAAACCATGGACAAACAATAGGAAAAATGATTTTTGGGATTCGTGTGATTTGCTTTAATGAATCAGATTTGAGTTGGACAACAGTGCTAGTGAGAGAAGGCGCTTGTCGGTTCATTTTGAAATTCCCATTACTTTTTGTTGGCTATTTACCGACAATCTTTAATCAAAGAAAACAGCATATTGGTGATTATTTTTCAAATACGAGTGTAGTCACGCTAAATCTAGTCAAAGCCTTTAATCAAGAAATTAATGCTTGATTCATTTTATTTTTTCAACATGGCAATCTAAAAAAGATTGTCATGTTTTTTTATGTTTGATACTATAGTTTTATTCATGATTTTACTGGCAAAGAGTCGAAGGGAGAACGAACATTGGAGCCGATTGATTTTCCTGATAAATACGAAAATCTTATGCGTCTAGCGCAACAAGCATTAGCTGATCATCAATATTTACAAGCAAAGACATTTTTACAACGAGCATTGGAGCTTAAAGGAACATTTGAGGCGAATCGTCTACTTGTCCTTTGCTTAGTTGAGCTAGATGAAAAAAAAGAAGCGCTGAATCAGGCGTTTCCTTATGAAAATGACTACCTGACAGATGAAAAAGTGGCAGCTTTTTATTTTGATCTGCTGATCCAAACAAAAGATTATCTTTATGCTCGCAAGTTAATTGCCAGCTATGATTTTTCTGATTTATTTGAGCAACTCATGGTAGAGAAGATCCAACAAGCAGAAAATTTCACGAGTCAAAATGACCGTCAAAAAATACGTAAGATTCATCTTAGTGTTGAAAAAATGCCGACAATGCCACCTGCAGAACAACTTTTGGTTGTTTCTGAGATTGAAGCGTTGCCTTATCATGAATTGGTACAAACAATCAAAAAAATGATTATCTTACCAGAGATCCACTTATTAGTGCGAGCAAAAATGTTAGAGTCACTCGTGCAAGTGAAGAAACACCAGCCAGTTGTTTATTTAACGATGGATCAGACGTTTATAGAAGTCATACCTGCAACATTACCAAAACCAGAAAAGCAGAAGGCTTATGAACAGTTAATGCGATTAGCAGAAGCTTATGAAGATCAAGATGCCTATCTTAGTACAGTGCTAAAAGAAGAATTTATGATGCAATCCGCTCTTCTTTATCCTGTTTATGATACATATGTCGGTGATCCCAAAAAATGGTTTGCTGATACACTTAGCATGTATGATCCAAACTATAATAATAGACAAACAGAAGCAGAGGAAGCAGATTTCCTAGAAAAAAGGGGAAATATTTTAAGGGAAATGCTACTCTTTCAAAGTGACCGTTGACACTTATCAGATAAAAAAGTCATGAAAAACGTGGATTCTAACCATTCAATATGTTTACAATTTGAAAGGGTTAGTGTACTATTTAAGGGTATGCATGAAACGTTTTTGATGTATAAAATGAATTTTCTAAACTCGGAGGGAACTAAATGACTGCAACATTTGAAAAAAAAGGCACAAACGATGGTGTTTTAAAATTTACGATTGCGCAAGATGAAATTCAAAAAGGATTGACAGCTGCGTTTAATAAAGTTAAAGGAAACTTGAACGTACCAGGGTTCCGTAAAGGGAAAGTTTCACGCCAAGTATTCAACCGTATGTACGGAGAAGAAGCTCTTTATGAAGACGCATTGAATGCTGTCTTACCTGAAAGCTATGAAGCAGCAGTTAAAGAAGCAGGTATCGAACCTGTATCACAACCTCAAATCGATGTTGAAAGCATGGAAAAAGGGCAAGATTGGGTGATCACTGCTGAAGTAACAGTTAAACCTGAAGTGAAATTAGGTCAATATAAAGATTTAGTTGTTGAAAAACAAGACCGTGAAGTTACTGAAGCGGATGTGGAAGAACGTATCAAACGTGAACAAGAAGCTCAAGCAGAATTAGTAATCAAAGAAGATGCTCCAGCAGAAAATGGCGATACTGTAGTGATTGACTTTGAAGGCTTTGTTGATGGCGAAGCATTCGATGGCGGAAAAGGTGAAAACTATTCACTAGAACTAGGCTCTGGTTCATTCATTCCTGGCTTTGAAGATCAATTGATCGGTAAAAAATCAGGTGAAAGCTTAGATGTAACAGTTACTTTCCCAGAAGACTATCAAGCAGAAGACCTTGCTGGTAAAGAAGCAGTGTTCAAAGTAACGGTTCATGAAGTAAAAGCTAAAGAAGTACCTGAATTAGATGACGAATTTGCAAAAGATGTAGATGATGAAGTTTCTACATTAGCTGAATTGAAAGAAAAATATCTAAAAGAATTGACAGAAGCAAAAGAAAAAGAAGCAGAAGACGCAAAAGATGAAGCTGCAATCCGCTTAGCTGTTGAAAATGCAGAAATCGTTGATCTGCCACACGTGATGGTTCACGATGAAGTACACCGTTCAATGGATGAATTTTTGAACAACATGCAACGTCAAGGAATCTCTCCTGACATGTACTACCAATTAACTGGTTCTACAGAAGAAGACTTGCACAAACAATTTGAAGGCGAAGCAGAAGTACGCACAAAAACAAATCTTGTAATCGAAGCTATCGCTAAAGCAGAAGGACTAGCAGCAACAGAAGAAGAAATCAACGCTGAAATTCAAGAATTATCTGAGACATACAACATGCCAATCGAGCAAATCAAACGAGTGTTAACAGAAGATATGTTGGAACATGATGTGACAATGAAAAAAGCAATCGATTTGATTACTGGAACTGCTACTGAAGCAAAATAATCATCTTTTATTGCATTTTATCAAAGAGGAAACTGAGAGGTTTCCTCTTTTTGCATATTTTCGATTTTTGGTTCTTGTTTAGTGCTTTTGCTTTTTTTTGAATTATGGTATGATAGTAAAAGACTGTAAAGTCTGTGATAGTTTCTTGCATTTATGATGCAAGTTAAGGGGTGAAGACCATGTATGATAATCCAAGTGGCAATGAGACCGTACGTTGTTCTTTTTGCGGGAAAACACAAGAAGAAGTAAAAAAAATCGTGGCTGGTCCAGGGGTCTACATCTGTAATGAATGTATTGACCTATGCAAAGAAATCATTGATGAAGAATTTTATGAAGAAGCGGTACGTGAATTCACAGAAGTACCAAAACCATTAGAAATTTTGGAAGTCTTAAATAATTATGTGATTGGTCAAGATCGTGCAAAACGTTCATTAGCTGTAGCAGTATACAATCACTATAAGCGTGTTAATCAACAATCCCAAGAAGATGCAGATGATGTTGAACTGCAAAAAAGTAATATCTGCCTGATCGGTCCTACTGGATCAGGGAAAACTTTCTTGGCACAAACATTAGCTAAAACGTTAAATGTACCTTTTGCGATCGCTGATGCAACCAGTTTAACTGAAGCTGGTTATGTTGGGGAAGACGTCGAAAACATCCTATTGAAATTATTGCAATCAGCTGATTACAATGTGGAACGAGCTGAAAAAGGGATCATCTACATTGACGAAATCGATAAAATTGCTCGTAAAAGCGAGAATGTTTCAATTACTCGAGATGTTTCAGGTGAAGGTGTCCAACAAGCCTTATTGAAGATTTTAGAAGGGACAGTTGCCAGCGTTCCCCCTCAAGGCGGTCGGAAACATCCTCATCAAGAATTTATCCAAATCGATACGACAAATGTTTTGTTTATCGTAGGTGGTGCGTTTGATGGGATTGAAACAATTGTTAAAAATCGTTTAGGAGAAAAGACAATCGGTTTCGGGACTAAAAATCAAAAATTAGCAGATGGCGAAAGTGTCATGCAAGAAATCATTCCAGAAGATCTATTGAAATTTGGTTTGATTCCTGAATTTATTGGTCGTTTACCAGTAATGGCAGCACTTGAAAAATTAACGACAGAAGATCTTGTGCGTATTTTGACAGAGCCAAAGAATGCTTTGGTCAAACAATACCAAAAATTACTTGCTTTGGATAATACGGAATTAGAATTTGAACCAGAGGCATTAACAGCAATCGCTGAAAAAGCAATTGCCCGAAATACTGGGGCACGTGGACTACGTTCGATCATCGAAGAAATCATGATGGATATTATGTTTGACATCCCATCTAATGAGAATATCGAAAAAGTGATCATTACGAAAGAAGCTGCTGAATTAACAGGAGAACCGACTGTCGTTTATAAAGATTCTGAGAAAAAAGCGGGATAAAAGCAGATAGAAGCTGGAATGCTGTCGTGAAAGTTAGTTATTGCTTTTGCGGCAGCTTTGTCTTTTTATCGAAACTATTGATTAATGATTAAGAAATTCTATTGACAGCAGGCGATTCAACGTTGTGATTACTCAAAATTGGCAAATAGGGAAGATGACTTTCGTTTATGTAAAAACGTACTTTCCGCATTCAACTGCAGTTTTTCGATCGTTGAATCTTAGAATGAAATCAAAAAACCTCAAAACATGAGAAGCTGTTTCGAGATTTTTTTCTTTAAGGTACGAATCAATTCATGCTTCTCGCAACCTGTTACACGGCGTTTAAGAAGCGACTCTTCGTATATCAGAGATTGTTTAATAAAGTAATATTAAACAATCTTCTCTCATCTCGATAGAGTTCCTTTCTTCTTCAACGACCTTTTTTAGGAGAGATTTTATGAAAGTACATCAAGCAGAAATAGTGATTAGTGCAGTTGCACCAAAACAATACCCAGAATCTGATTTACCAGAAATTGCTTTAGCAGGGCGTTCAAATGTCGGAAAGTCTTCTTTTATCAATACGTTGATTGACCGAAAGAATTTAGCTCGCACTTCGGGAAAACCAGGTAAGACCCAAACATTGAATTTTTATTTGATTGAAAATGCGTTACACTTTGTCGATGTCCCTGGTTATGGTTATGCCAAAGTATCAAAGACTGAACGTGCAAAATGGGGTAAAATGATCGAAACATATATTACGACCAGAGAGCAGTTGCGAGCAGTCGTTTCTTTAGTCGATTTACGTCACAAACCTTCCCAAGAGGATATCCAGATGTATGAATTTTTGAAATATTACGATATTCCAGTGATTGTCGTAGCGACTAAAGCGGATAAGATACCACGAGGAAAATGGAACAAGCATGAAAGTGAAATCAAAAAAGCGTTGGATTTTGATAATAATGATCAGTTTATTTTATTTTCTTCTGTCACAAAGCAAGGAAAAGAAGAAGCTTGGCAGGCAATTGAAGAAGCAATTTCAGAATAAAAAACTAGTAGCAGACGAAGGACTCAAAGAGGAGAACATTCGCTTGCTACTAGTTTTTTTCTATTTTTTTGTCTGTTCTTTTTTTTCGTCATTTTTTGGTTTCAAAAAGCGATCGATTTCTTCTTTTGAAGCAACTGTTTTTTCTGGATCAACAGCAAAGGATTCAAATAATTTATCAAGATTATCTGTACGTTCAAATTTAAGCCCCAAATTATTCACCTCTTTGATTATTTGTTTCTATTCTACCATGGATAGTTACTAAAATAATTGGAAGTCGTTAAATTTTAGTTTTTTCTTATGCTTAGTTATAATTTAATTATAAAATACTTTGAAAGGAGTGAGAGTATAGTGGAAGAACAACAATTATTAATGACGATTCAATTAACCGATTTGAATCAAAGTCAAAGAGAAAATGAATTGGAAGATTGGTTCTTTTTTATTCGAATGATGTTTAGTCCCTCATTTTTTCAAACTTCTCGTCAGACAGCACGAATATTTGAATGGACAACCTTTAAAAAGGAAGCAATGCAGGAATCTCAGTTCGCATTTGGTTGGCTGACTGTAAAAAATGAAACGAATGAGTGTCGTTTTCATTTTGATGGTCAACAATTGATCATTAAGAATATTTTGGAGAAGAATATTTTCTTACAACATGAATCGGTGATCAGAGATTATATCCAGCTTAAAATGGATAAAAATGGCGTATTTGCTTACTTACGTTCATACAATGAATTTAAGTATCATAATATTAAAGAAATTGAAGAACGGTTGAAGTTTGAAACACAAGAAGCTATTGATAAGTTGCCAAAGATGAGAGAACGATCGGGAGCGGTTGTGATTGATTGTAATCAATTGCCTGGTTACGATCTATCTCATGAGGGATTATGCTTTACTTCTTGTTGGGAAATGTATTACAGCTCTTACTACTATCGCATCATTCCGAAACAAGTATTTTTAGATGTCCAACAAGTGGAATTTGTAAAAGAGAAACAAAATGGTGTGATCTGTATTCAATTATATCGTGACCCTTTCAAATGGGCCGAGGAAACGAATCGACATTTTCAGACCTATTATCGTGACCAATTGGGATTTGATCATCTTTCTTGGGACAATGGTGTTGGGCTTTTGAAAGCCCCGTACATTGAGTATGCTTATACCGATCAAAGTATTCAATCTGTTCAATACCAAAATGAAAGAATGCAACCGACTCAGAAAAAGGATGCGACGTTCTTCGTTACTCGAAGTTATAATTTTGTCAATGATGAATACCACGAAAAGCGAGTAAGAGGGCAGTTGAATACACAAGCTTATTTTCCTTGGGTAGATGAGCAGCGGGCGCAGATGATGTTTTACAAAGTGATTGATCCCCGTATCTCTTTAGATGATGGGATCGAAGCTTATTGCTACTATATAAGAGAATACTTAGAGATCGCAGTTGACGATGAAAAATATCAAGAATATTTAGTTACTTTACGATTATACGTACCTACTGAAAATTTGACACAGCTCCCATTGAATGAAATTCGCGAAAAACTATCAGATATTCAGTTTAATCGAATAAGAAAAAGACGAGGACGTTTAAGCTTTGACGTGAAAAAAGGTGTAAATCATCTTAGAGTAGAAATCTATGATTATCCAAAATTAAACAAATTTGCGACATTACAAAAAATTTGAGGTGAGCACATGGATAAACACTTATATTATCGGGTCATGTTACCTACAGCATTTGTAGCTTTTTTGATGTTCTTTCTTCCCAACATCCCTGTACGATCAATTTTGGGCTTTATCATTATGTTCATTGGATTAGGAAGGTACTATTATTTAGTGCATAGAAAATAAAGCATATAAAAGGTTGTGGAAGAATCGTACAGCGAATACCGTTTGTACTTCTTTACAACCGCTCAAGAGTCTGGACCAGTTGAAAGTTCAGACTCTTTTTTGAATGTTTTAGATTGTCTATGAATGTTTTTGAATGATTTTTATTGATTAATAAAAAGAATTATGCTACTATATGTCGTGAGGTGATCGTGGAAATGCTTACAGAAGAGCGCAGACAAAAAATACTACACTTGTTAGAACAAAATAAAATAGTGAAATCTCAAGATTTAGTAACACTTCTAAACGCTTCTGAATCAACGATTAGACGTGATTTGCAAGAGTTGGAGAATGATGGTCTGTTAGAAAGAATCCATGGTGGCGCGAAAAAAGGGCAACTTTTAGGGTTTGAACAGAATATGAGTGAAAAAACGCTCAAAAACGTTCAAGAAAAACAAACAATCGCTCGATTAGCAGCTCAATTAATCAATGACGATGACGTTATTTATTTAGATGCTGGGTCCACGACGTTAGAAATGATCCCATATTTGCAAGAGAAAAAGGTAACGGTAGTAACTAATTCAGTGAAACATGCAGCTAGTTTGGTTGATTTGCAACTTCCCACCATCATATTAGGTGGACAAGTTAAATTATCAACAAATGCTGTACTAGGAAATAGTACAATCAGCCAGTTAAAAAATTTCTATTTTAATAAAGTGTTTATGGGAATGAACGGTGTTGACTTGAACCGTGGATTTACAACGCCAGATCCGGAAGAAGCAGCCGTGAAACGTCTAGCAATGGCAAATGCGGAAGAAAGTTTCGTCCTGATTGATCATTCTAAGTTCAACAAGCTTAGTTTCACTTCTGTGGCACCTTTAGAAGCAGCTACGATCGTAACCGAACGTTGTCCATTGGAATTTGTTACCGATTATCGGGAACGGACAACTATCAAGGAGGCAGCTATACAATGATTTATACAGTAACATTAAATCCGTCGATTGACTTTATCGTACGTGTCGATGGGTTAAAAATCGGGGAATTGAATCGAATGAAAGAAGACTTTAAAGTTCCTGGCGGAAAAGGGATCAATGTTTCTCGAATTTTGAAAAGAATTGACTCTGATTCGACAGCCCTTGGCTTTTTAGGAGGCTTTACAGGAAACTTTATCGCAGAGTGGTTGGAAAAAGAAACAATCCAAACTTCTTTTACAACGGTTCAATCAGATACTCGGATCAATATCAAATTAAAATCTGATTCTGAAACGGAGATCAATGGTTTAGGCCCAACGATCTCAGATGAAGAAATCCAATCATTCAAGCAAGCGCTAAGTGTTGTGAACAAAGGAGACATCGTTGTCTTATCTGGTAGTACTCCTGCCAGCTTAAGAAAAGGGTTCTATCAAGAATTGATTGAGATCATTCGTGAAAAAGAAGCAGACTTTGTGATTGATACAACTGGGGATGATCTAAAAAATTCTCTTGCTAAAAGACCATTGTTGATCAAACCTAATAACCATGAATTAGCCGAATTATATCAGACACACTTTGATCGTGTGGAAGAGATTTTGCCATATGGTAAGAAACTATTAGCTGAAGGGGCACAAAATGTCTTGATATCAATGGCGGGAGATGGTGCCTTGTTATTTACTAATGAAGGTGCTTACCGATCAAACGTATTAGTTCGCCCGTTAAAAAACTCGGTTGGTGCAGGAGATTCAATGATTGCTGGATTTATTGGTGCTTATAGCAAAAATCAAGATCCAGTGGAAGCATTTAAATGGGGAGTCGCTTGTGGAAGTGCGACAGCATTTTCTGATGATTTAGCTTCTAGAGCATTGATTGATGAACTGTTACCAGAAGTTGAGATAACAAAAATAGATTCGTTTTCAGGAGGATTATCATGAATATCAAAGATTTAATGATCAAAGATGCAATGATCATGGACCTACAAGCAACTGATAAAAAAGGCGCAATTGATGAAATGGTCCAAAAAATGTTTGCTGCCGGAAGAATCTCAGATATTGAAACCTATAAAGAGGGGATTTTAGCACGAGAAGCGCAAACTTCTACCGGACTAGGTGACGGCATTGCGATGCCTCATGCAAAAAATGCAGCAGTAAAAGAAGCAACCGTACTATTTGCTAAAAGTAACAAAGGGGTCGATTATGAGGCATTAGATGGTCAGCCGACTTACCTATTCTTTATGATCGCAGCTCCAGAAGGCGCAAATGATACACACTTACAAGCGTTAGCTGCTTTATCCCGCCTTTTAGTGGATCCAGATTTTGTTGCAAAATTAAAAGAAGCAGATTCACCAGAAGCTGTACAAGAATTATTCCAAACAGCGGAAGATCAAAAAGCTGCGGAAGAAAAAGCAGAACAGGCAAAACAAGCTGAAGCTGCAACCGTTGATCCTAAGAGCAAGTTTGTTATTGCAGTAACCGCTTGTCCAACAGGAATCGCCCACACTTATATGGCGGAAGATGCTTTGAAGAAAAAAGCGAAAGAAATGGGCGTAGAGATCAAAGTTGAAACAAACGGATCAGAAGGCGTTAAAAACTTATTGACAGCTGAAGACATCGCTCGTGCGGATGGTGTAATCGTAGCTGCAGATAAAAAAGTTGCCATGGATCGTTTTGACGGGAAAGAACTTGTCAATCGTCCGGTTAGCGACGGGATTCGTAAGCCAGAAGAACTGATCAATCTTGCTTTAAGCGGTACTGCACCAGTTTATCATGGACAAGGGAAAGATACTGGTTCTGATGAAGGAAATGCAGAAGGAACCGTCGGTCAACGAATCTATAAAGATTTGATGAATGGTGTTTCTCATATGCTGCCGTTTGTTATTGGCGGTGGGATTGCGATTGCTCTTTCTTTCATGGTGGACCAATTTATGGGTGTACCACAAGATCAGCTTGCAAACCTTGGGAATTATAATCAAATTGCCAGCTGGTTCAACCAAATCGGTCAAGCTGCTTTTGGTTTCATGTTACCAGTTCTTGCTGGATTTATTGCTTCAAGTATCGGGGATCGCCCTGGTTTGATTGTTGGTTTTGCTGCTGGTGCATTAGCTAATACTGGCGGTGCAGGCTTCTTAGGGGCTTTGATCGGCGGTTTCTTAGCTGGATATGTCATTGTGTTCTTGCGTAAACTCTTCAAGAAATTACCTAAATCATTAGACGGAATCAAAACGATTCTCTTTTATCCCGTGTTTGGGTTGTTGATTACCGGTTTCTTGATGTTGTTGGTTAATGTACCGATGAAAGCAATCAATGATGCATTAAACGGATTTTTAACAAGCATGAGCGGTTCAAACGCTGCGTTACTTGGAGCTTTACTTGCAGGAATGATGGCTGCTGACTTAGGTGGACCTATTAATAAAGCGGCTTATGTTTTCGGTACAGCTACGCTAGCAACAACTGTTGCGACTGGCGGTAGTGTCGTGATGGCTTCTGTTATGGCTGGTGGGATGGTTCCACCATTAGCAATTTTTGTTGCTACTCGTTTATTCAAAAATAAATTTAGTAAAACAGATCAAGATGCTGGTCTAACGAATATTGTGATGGGCTTGTCCTTTGTAACAGAAGGATCGATTCCATTTGCAGCAGCTGATCCGATCCGCGCCATTCCAAGTTTCATTATTGGCTCTGCTCTAACAGGTGGTTTAGTTGGTGCTTTCGGTATCAAATTACTTGCTCCTCATGGTGGGATTTTCGTTGTATTCTTGTTAAGTCATCCAGTCTTGTACTTAGCATTCATCGCTATTGGTGCAATCGTTTCTGGTGTGATTTATGGTTTACTAAGAAAATCACCAACAGTAACAACAGCATAATTTTCAATTTATAAATATGAGACCTTCTTACGGAATTTAACAATAATTTTCGTAAGAAGGTTTTTTTGTGAGATTAAATGCAAATTTTTTGAAAATTAAAAAATGGAAAGCGAAATTGATCAATAGATGCATAAATATAGGATTTGTGATTAGAAATTAGTTATTTATTGACGGATATAAATGTGTATAGTATCATTTTTTTGTAATCTAATGTTAATCAAAAGCGCTTTTATATAAAAAAGAATGGTTATAGAGGAGGGGAATATGAAAAAAAGTACAAAATGGGTTGTTTTATCGCTCTTTATTCTTTGTGCTAGTATTGTCCCAGTCAATGACTTTGATGCACAAGAAAATTCTGAGAATAGTGTAAATCTCCATGACAATGTGCAAACGAGCACAAGTGATGAGTACTCCGTTTCCTTTGAGACAACTACGGAAGAATCCCATGAAGATGTCAATAATCAAATCACCGAAGCATCAACAAGCAGCGAAGAAACAAAACAAGTGTTAGCAGAAAACGCTGAACTGTCCGACGAAATTGGTGCAATTAGTCCTTTGGTTGGAGAAGGAACATTAGAAAGTCCTTATACTGCAGCAACAGCAGATGAATTAATTAGGGTAATGAGTGAGATCAATAATGATTCAGGTTCGGGAACCTATTATGTTGCTTTGACAGCAGACATCGTGTATACAGATGCGGATGTTTTTGAGTTTTATAAAAATGTCGAGATCGATGGTCAAAATCATCATATGCTATATACCAACGCTTCCAACTCAACCGCTTCGAATACTGGCTATCGAGTGAAGATTAGTGGATTAAGAATCAAATTGAAAAACATGAATTTTGGAAGCGCGACACTAACTGATGAAAATGGCGTTATCTATGGCAACCAATCTTACTACGGGATCTTAGGGGCTGGAAGTTTATCTGTCCTCTCATTTGACGCGGTTTTTGAAAACGTCAATTATTATGGCAAGACCGGGGCGCAACCACTTCTAGCTTGGCATACAGAATCCACCTTCACCTTTGAGGGGAAAAATGAATTTGTCAGTGAAGCAGGAGCAAACAGCGAAGAGTTCATGGAAGGAAACAACATTACATTTGCGAAAGATTCGACGACGATTATCAACCACCAAACGAGTACGAATCTCGCTTTGTTTTATGGTTCAGCTTCTGGCGGATCGGGTGATCGGAAAATACGAGTCACTCTTGAAGAAAATGCGAATGTGCAATTGACATCAAGCAAAGATTATTTTTCTTATGATGGGACAGGATTAATTTTTACGATTGGTCAAAATGCTGAATTTTTGTATGAACAAACAGGTAACAAGCCAATGAATTTTACGAATGGTCAAGCAGCAGAAATCAATTTTGGCGCTAATTCACAAACTTCAATGATCAGCCAAGGCAGATTCAATTCAAATGGAAATGTTGTAATGAATGCGGATGAGCCCGATTTTGTTCGTTTTCAAAATACTTCTAATACCAACGGCTTGTTTGCTAGAAATATGACATTTAACCGGATCGATGGAGTAGCAGGAGAAATAGGAGGCTATCAATTTAGCTATTTAGCAACTGATCAAAGTTTACAAAAAAAAGGAAGTAGTAGGAGCTGGTACAGCTACATTAAATGACAGTTACTTTACAAATACAGCTCTAAAACAAGCAATCTATCAAAAAAAAATCAATATTACCGATTGGAAAGCACAGCCGAGTGTAGCGGTCGGACAAAGTCAATTAGACACTACGATCAATGCTTATGAGCCAGCCAGTCGGATAGGAAAGGCAACGACGTTTAAATTAAGTACGAAACAACTTTGGAGTGAAACCGATTTAACGACTGAGGAAGCACAACAACAAGTTGAGCTTGCTGATGAAAATACAGATGGGATGATCGCAGTCGAAGAAACCGCGGGAATGACATGGACAAAAGAAAAACTACCAGCTGGAACTTATTTTGTCTATACAAAAATAGCTGGTGCCGTCAACGATGATCCCGAACTTCAAGCCTATTTAACTGAAAGCCTTTGGGTAGAACAACAGGTGGAAGTAGTCAAAAGTCCATTAAGTGTGGAAGTACCTTTAGAAATGATATTTGAATCGAAAACAGAAGGTGCATTCGACACGGCATCTTCGACCAAACCAATCATTAGTTCGAGTAACTATCCCATTGATTTTACGATTGGCACGGTTCAAGATCTTACAGCTGATTCATCAGTTGTGCTAGTCAATCAATTTTCTGGCGGAAATCATAACGAGTTGATTCTTAATCTTGTTGCCACTGATGGGACAACGATGGGACCGTTGGTTGTCGGGCAAAATAATGTGGACAGATTGGAAATTGCCCCTTTTTTAACAGAACCAATTGAACTTTATTTAGCTGGAGAATTTTCAGGAAACATTTTACAAAAATATTATCCTAGTTATGCCTTTACTTATCAACTATCAGCTAAAGAATAAAGGAGAAAAGCAATGGAAGAAACAAAACGGAAAAAACAAAAACAGGTACTACTCATTCTACTAGGATTATTGTTGTTGCTAAGTGGCTGGCTAGTGTACCGCTATTATCTTCAAGCAAAACCAGAGCCCGTTACTATTGTCAGTGGCGAATTTTTACCCGCTGGGAAAGATGCCCAAAAAATCTCTGACTCTGAAAAGAAAAAAATTGCACAGGTTGCAGTAGATAAAAGCAAATTCAATTTAGTTATCTCACCTGAAGCGAAAATCGATCGACAAACAGGGAGCGGCGAATTGATGATAAAAAATCCCAGTGAAAATGGCTATCCGATCAATGTAGAAATTAGAGAAAAAAAGAACAATCAACTTGTTTATACTTCCGGTGCGATTCAGCCCGGGTATGAAATAAAAAATGTCACGTTGGAACAGGCATTAGAAAAGGGGGAGTATCCATCAGTTGCTTTATTTAGTTTGTATGACCCAGACACCAACGAAAAAAAAGGTCAAGTGGCTGCAGGAGTTACATTAACAGTTGAATAAAAAATAAAAGGGGTTTATTGATATGATGAAAAAAGTACTTGTAAGTATGTTGTTTAGTGGGAGCTTTGTTGGATTTGTTGCGCCCGCAATGGTTCAAGCGGAAGACGTGATTGGTGTTGACCAAGCCGATATTCAAATCAATGGTACGATTGGATTAGATAACACAGATCCAGAAGAAGCGATTGAGGAAAGTCATGACAATTGGATCAATGTGACATTAGATACAGCGACCATTTTCTATAACGTAAGCGGGCGAAATGATATTGAATCTCCAACCTATAATATTGAAAATAAATCGGGACGTCCAGTTGATGTATCCATTGCAGATTTCGCGCAAACAAATGCCGAAAGTATCACAGAAATTTCTAGTCTAAATCTTGTTTCTCCAGCAGCAACGAACACTTCCTTGATCGCCGCAGGAACACTCATAGATTTTGCGACGACACCAGTCAAACTCTTTACATTAGCAAACAATGAAGGAAAACTAACTGCAAATGGTACCGCAAATAATGCTTTTTCGACCACCTTCAACTATGCTGGAACAGTATCTTCTACCACAGCAACCAAGAGTACACCAACGTTCAATTTGACGTTGCAATTAGATGCTGTATCTTGGACAGCAGCGCCTTAAACTGATTAAAAAAGTTAGAAGGGATAATATGAAGGTAACACTTGACGTAAAAGGATCACTTGGAATTGATGCCGAACTGCCAAATGACCAGCAAGAAAGTGCAGGGGCTCAAAAACCAGGTTATGTGATTAAAACAGAAGTAAAAACGATGAGTACCTTCCCCAAAACAACGGACACAGACAGTTTAATGATTAGTTTCTTGGGAATATTCCTTGTAGGAGTAACAATTACAGTGAAGTATTTTTGGGGAAATAAAGAAAGAGAATAAGATGAAAAGTTTTTTTAAAGATAAAGATACTGGTTGTATTTCCCTATAAAATAAAAATTTGCTCTTACCACTAGCATACTGGCTAATCGTAAGAGCAAATTTTTATTGCCTAAAAGGCTTGTTTCGTCGTTAAAATCGAAGAGCGAGCAACAATCGTTTTCCGTACGCTTGAAAGATGACGTTCATCGGTTAAGATGACTAAAATGTCGCCAACATTCATGATTGTATCCCCATGAGTCAAAATCTCTTTATTTCCTCTAATAATGGAAACGAGTAACATATGTTTTGGCCAATTGAAATCTCTGACCATTCGTCCATCCAATGTACTTTCCGCAGTGATTGGAAAATCAAAGGTTGTTTTGCCGACTAATATTGGTTGTTTTTCTTGTTGAATCAATCGCTCGAGTAAAGATTCGTAAATCGGATTGCCTCCTAATAAATCATTGCTAACGTAAGCGAAGAGTGAAACGACACCTAAAGGCATCAAATGATTCAAAGAACCGACCATCTCCGTTACTAAGATAATTGCAGTCAACGGGGCTTTTCCGATTGCTGTAAAGTAACCTGCCATCGCAATCACGAGAAAGTCTTTGACATAAATCGGATTCATACCAACTAAGTTCACTAAAGCCCCTCCATAAAATGCTCCAATCAGCGCACCTAAAGTTAGGATTGGTAAAAAAATCCCGCCCGGTAAACTGGCGCCATATGAAACCATAGAAAAGAAAAACCGTAAGATAAATAGACCTGCAATCAATGTTAATGGGTAAAAGGCATGTCCTGAAGTGATGATGATCTGGTTTCCGCCCCCTAGGATTGTTGGCCAAAAATAGCCAATCGGCAAAACTAAAAGAAAAGGAACGATTCCGTGAAAGTGTGCAGGAATCGGCAGCTTTCGATAAAATTTTGGTAAGCTAAGCAAAACGATCTGATAAATATACCCTAGCACACCGAGAATAATACCTAGAATAATTAAAAAACCATAATATTTTAACGGTAAAGACGGAATTTTTCCTAGAGACAATACAGGTTTCAAACCGAAAAAATAAAGTGACACAAAATTAGCAGTGATCGCTGATGTAAAGGATGTCAGCCAAACTAATGGAGAGAAAGAATGATGGATTTCTTCTAAAACAAATAATAACCCAGCAATCGGTGCATTAAATGCTGCTGCTAATCCCGCACTCGCTCCGCTAGAGATAAGAATTTTCTTTTCAGCTGAAGAGCTGTTTAATAATTGGCTTGTTCCTTCACCCACCACTGCGCCTAACTGGATTGATGGACCTTCTCGACCTAAGAATAAACCGGAACCAACCGATAACACGCCTCCAATAAATTTTTTCCATAGAACAGAAAACCATGAGACTGTTAATTCTCCTTGTAATTGTCCTTCAACTTGGGGAATGCCGCTTCCTTTAATATCGGGATCGCTTTTGATAAGAAATCCCACAAAAATAGCAATAATAATTGAAGCTGCTAAGATAAATGCTAAATATAAAGGTTCTTGTTGACTATGAAGGTAAACTTGTTCGGTTAATTCACCAAATTTCTCAATTGCCAAGCGAAAAATGCTAACGATACCGCCAGTGAGCAACCCAACTAAGACCCCTTTTAAAATATAATATAGTTGTGTTTTGTCGACATGTTTAAATAATGTTTTTGCTTTCATTGCTAATCCCTCGTTTCAATTTAATTTAGCGTGATTTTTTCTTTTTTACAAGAGGAAAAGAAAAGAAATTTTTTTTCATTGCAAATTCATCGCTTTGCAAACAAATTTTCATTTCGCTTGCAGTGATCAGATTGCGGTTATTACTACCCTATCCATAGATAATATATGCTTTAATGAAAGCTGGGGAAATGCTATAATTAAACGGATTGATAAAAGAAAGGATGTTGTAAATGTCATCCAAAAGTGAATTATTGAATGGGATGAATCCTCGACAAAAAGAAGCGGTTCTTCATACCGAGGGACCACTATTATTGATGGCCGGTGCAGGTAGTGGGAAAACGAGGGTCTTGACCCACCGAATTGCTTATTTGATTGAAGAAAAGGAAGTAAATCCGTGGAACATCCTAGCGATTACTTTTACCAATAAAGCCGCTAAAGAGATGAAGGAGCGGGTAAATGCCATTTTAGAATATGGTGGCGAAGATGTTTGGGTGTCGACTTTCCATTCCATGTGTGTGCGTATCTTAAGAAGAGATGTCGATTTTATCGGTTACAACCGAAATTTTACTATTATCGATTCTTCTGAACAGTTGTCTTTAATGAAACGTATCTTAAAAGAATTGAATATTGATCCGAAAAAATACGATCCAAGAAGTATACTTGGAACGATTTCACAAGCAAAAAACAACTTGCAAAACCCTCAGGAGTTTGCCAAGTTGCAAGGAAGTTACTATGAAGAAATTGCAGCTAAGTGTTATGTAGCTTATCAAAAAGAATTACAATATAACCAATGTATGGATTTTGATGACTTGATTATGAATACCATTCGGTTATTTGAAGAGCATCCAGATTCTTTGACTTATTATCAAAATAAATTCCATTACATCCATGTGGATGAATACCAAGACACGAACCATGCACAATATACTTTAGTTAATCTACTCGCCCAAAGATTCCAAAATTTATGTGTTGTGGGGGATGCTGATCAAAGTATTTACGGTTGGCGTGGCGCTGATATGCAAAATATTTTGGATTTTGAAAAAGATTATCCGAATGCCACAGTCATTTTATTAGAGCAAAACTACCGTTCGACTAAAACAATTTTAAGTGCTGCCAACCAAGTGATCGAAAATAATAGCAATCGAAAGCCGAAAAATCTTTGGACAGAAAACCGGGAAGGAAATAAAATCACTTACTACCGTGCAGATAACGAGCGAGATGAAACACGTTTCATTGTGGATCGTATGCAAGAGCAAATTCGTGAAAATCAACGGAATTATGGCGACTTTGCGATTTTGTATCGAACTAATGCTCAGTCTCGTGTGATGGAAGAAACCTTACTAAAAGCGAATATTCCTTATAAAATGGTGGGCGGACATAAGTTCTACGACCGTAAAGAAATTAAGGATATTTTAGCGTATTTGAATGTGATTGCGAATCCTCAAGACTCAATCAGTTTTGAACGGATCGTTAATTCGCCTAAACGCGGGATCGGACCTGGCTCAATCGAGAAATTAAGAAGTTTTGCGACGATCCACCAATGGCCACTCCTTGAAGCGGCGCAAAATGTTGATTTAACTAACATTGGTGGAAAAGCCGGTCAACAATTAGCAGTTTTTGGCGATATGATCAATGACGTCACACAAATGGTTCCCTATCTAACAGTGACCGAACTGACAAAAGAAATCTTAGAACGTAGTGGGTATCTAGAGGACTTAAAAATTCAAAATACTTTAGAATCACAAGCAAGAATCGAAAACTTGGAAGAATTTTTAACCGTTACTCAAGAATTTGATAAACAATTTGAAAAACAAAATGAAGAAAATGCGGATGCACCAGAAGAAAAATTAACTGTATTTTTAAATGACTTGGCCTTAGTTTCTGACATCGATAATTTAGAAGAAGAAACTACCCAAGTGACATTGATGACTTTGCATGCCGCAAAAGGTCTTGAATTTCCAGTCGTCTTTCTGATTGGTTTGGAAGAAGGAGTTTTCCCATTGTCACGAGCCTTGATGGAAGAAAGCGAATTGGAAGAAGAACGAAGACTTGCTTATGTCGGGATCACGAGAGCAGAAGAAGCACTCTACCTGACCAATGCTTTTTCCCGTACCTTATATGGCAGGACGCAATATAATCGACCTTCTCGCTTTGTAGAAGAAATCGATCAAGAATTATTAGAAGTCCAAGGCATGCGGCCAACGCCAAAACAAACGAGTCCTTTTACGAGCAGAACAGCTAAACCAGCCTACAAACAACCAGTAACAACTGTTGTTTCTTCAAAAACAGCAACTGGTGGAGAAAGCAATAGCTGGAAAGCAGGCGATAAAGTCAATCATAAAAAATGGGGGATCGGAACAGTGGTAAGGGTAAATGGTACTGCCAAAGATTTAGAATTGGACGTGGCATTTCCTAGTCAAGGTGTGAAACGGTTGTTAGCAGCATTTGCGCCAATTGAAAAAGTTTAAACAGGGGGGATAAACGATGGAACATGAAATGACAATTGATGAAGCTGCAAAACGAGCAGAAGAACTACGATCTCGGTTAAATCGTTGGTCCAGAGAATATTATGTTGAAGATAAACCAACTGTCGAAGATTATGTTTATGATCAAGAATATGCTGAATTAGTAGCAATTGAAGAGCAATATCCTGATTTAATCACTTCGGATTCACCAACTCAGCGAGTAGGGGGGAAAGTTCTCAGTGGGTTTGAAAAAGTGACTCATGATATTCCGCTTTATAGTTTGAATGACGTATTTAGCAAAGACGAACTCTTTGCCTTTGATCAACGTGTCCAAAAAGCAATTGGTCGCCCTGTTGATTACTGCTGTGAGTTAAAAATTGATGGTTTATCGGTTTCCTTGCGCTATGAAAATGGCGAATTTGTTCGTGGTGCAACAAGAGGAGATGGGACGGTTGGCGAAAATATCACAGAAAATCTAAAAACAGTTCGTTCTGTCCCATTGAAGTTGAAAGATGCTATCAGTATCGAAGTCCGCGGCGAATGTTTTATGCCCAAAAAATCATTTGTGCAATTAAATCAAGCAAGAGAAGCAGAAGGAAAAGATATTTTTGCAAATCCTCGAAATGCAGCTGCAGGATCACTGAGACAACTGGACTCTAAAATTACTGCAAAACGTAATTTGGATACTTTTTTATATACGGTAGCGGATTTTGGACCGATGAAAGCGACAACCCAATATGATGCTTTAGAAGAATTAGAACAGATCGGTTTCCATACGAATCATGAAAAGCGTTTGTGTCATTCGATTGATGAAGTTTGGTCATTTATTGAAGAATACCATGAAAAACGAATGGACTTAACCTATGAAATTGATGGAATCGTCATCAAAGTGAATGAATTTTCTTTACAGGACCAATTAGGTTTTACTGTCAAAGCACCTCGTTGGGCAACAGCGTATAAATTCCCACCGGAAGAAGTAGAAACGAAGATCGAAGAAATCGAATGGACGGTTGGGCGGACTGGTGTTGTGACACCTACAGCGATTATGACTCCGGTACGAGTGGCTGGGACGACAGTTAGTCGAGCAAGTCTGCATAACGGTGATTACATCAAGTTAAAAGATATAAGGTTAAACGATATTGTTCGTATCTATAAAGCAGGAGATATTATCCCTGAAGTAGCACAAGTCGTGTTGGATCAACGACCTGCTGATAGCGAACCTTATGTTTTACCAACACATTGTCCGATCTGTCATAGTGAATTAGTTCATCTTGATGAAGAGGTTGCTCTTCGTTGTATCAATCCGAAGTGTCCAGCCCAAATCAAAGAAGGATTGAATCATTTTGTTTCACGTAACGCCATGAATATCGATGGCCTAGGACCAAGAGTATTGGCACAGATGTATGATAAACAACTAGTTACAGATGTGGCTGATCTTTACAAGCTAACGGAAGAGGAATTGCTGACGTTAGATAAAATCAAAGAAAAATCAGCCAATAATATATTGACAGCAATCCACGATAGTAAGGATAATTCGGTCGAAAGATTGATATTTGGCTTAGGGATTCGCCACGTCGGCTCCAAGGCAGCGAAGATATTAGCAGAGCATTTTGGCGATCTGGAAACATTAAGTAAAAGTGACTTTGAATCAATCATTGTTTTAGACACGATCGGCGATACGATTGCTGATAGCGTAGTGACCTATTTCAGTAATGAAGAGGTCCATGACTTGATGTCCGAACTAAAACAAGCAGGTGTCAACTTTGAGTATAAAGGGATTCGTTCTTCACAGATTGAAACGATCGAATCACCTTTTAAAGAAAAAACAGTGGTTTTAACAGGAAAATTGACTCGTTTTACGCGTGAAGAAGCAAAAGAAACCATTGAAAATCTTGGAGGTAAGGTTACTGGCAGTGTGTCTAAGAAAACCGACATCGTGGTAGCAGGCGAAGACGCTGGTAGTAAGCTGACCAAAGCACAAGCACTAGGAATCGACGTATGGTCAGAAGAAAAAATGGCAGAAGCATTAGCTGACAGTCATTTTAATTAAGAAAATCTGATTTTTTTCAGACAAATTTCAAGAAACAATTTCAGATGGGAATCACTTATGTTAAAATAGAGAGCAAAGTTTTTAACTCGTTTAGAAAGAAGGGGTAGTATGGCGATCAGTGAAGAACAAGTAAAACACGTTGCCAAATTAGCAAAACTTGCGTTCGCAGATGAAGAACTTGCAAGTTTTACTGATCAATTAGGGAAAATCATTGATATGGTGGAAATGCTTGAGGAAGTTGATACAGAAGGTGTTCCATTTACATCAAATGTGGTTGAAACAGTGAACGTTATGCGACAAGACCGAGCAAGTGCTGGTTGGGATCGTGATGAATTGTTGAGAAATGTACCAGAAAAAGAAGATGGCTTTATCAAAGTGCCAGCAATTATTGACAATGGGGAGGCTGGCGCATAATGACAAAACTATATGATCTTTCTTTAGAAGAATTGCACGCATTACTGGTTTCTAAAGAAATCACTGCACAAGATTTAACAAGAGCAACCTTTGAGCGAATCAAAGAAACTGAGCCAGAGATTGAAGCTTTTATTACATTGAATGAAGAAAAAGCTCTGGCACAAGCCAAAGCGTTAGATGAAAAAGGAATTGATGAAAATAATGTCTTAGCTGGGATTCCAATTGGGATCAAAGACAATATCGTTACCAAAGATCTGTTGACGACTGCAGCTTCCAAAATTCTTTATAATTTTGATCCTATCTATGATGCTACTGTCATGGACAAAGTGTATCAAGCAGATATGATTCCAGTTGGTAAATTGAACATGGATGAGTTTGCGATGGGAGGAAGTACAGAAACTTCTTACTTTAAGAAAACAAAAAATGCTTGGGACCATTCGAAAGTTCCTGGTGGTTCTTCTGGTGGTTCGGCTGCTGCAGTCGCTGCTGGACAAATCCCAGTTTCCTTAGGTAGTGATACAGGCGGAAGTATTCGCCAACCAGCTTCATTTAATGGAATCGTGGGAATGAAACCTACCTACGGACGTGTGTCACGTTTTGGTTTGATCGCCTTTGCCTCATCACTAGATCAAATCGGACCAATGACTCGCAGCGTGAAAGATAATGCATTAGCTCTAACAGCAATCAGTGGCTATGATGAAAAAGATGGCACATCTTCTGGTGTTTCTGTTCCTAATTTTGCCGAAGGATTAACTGGCGACATCAAGGGGATGAAGATTGCTTTACCAAAAGAATATCTTGGCGAAGGAGTCGCTCCTGGCGTAAAAGAAAACATTTTGAAAGCGGCAGAAACTTTCCGTTCATTAGGTGCAACTGTAGAAGAAGTAAGTTTGCCACATTCAAAATATGGGGTAGCAGTCTACTATATCATTGCCTCATCAGAAGCAAGTTCCAACTTACAACGTTTTGATGGTATTCGTTTCGGTTACCGTTCAGAAAATGTGAAGAACTTAGAAGATGTATATGTGAATTCACGTACTGAAGGTTTTGGCGAAGAAGTCAAACGTCGGATCATGTTGGGAACATTCTCATTAAGTGCTGGATATTATGATGCTTACTTTAAAAAAGCGGGTCAAGTTCGAACATTGATCAAACGTGATTTTGAAAAAGTCTTTGCAGACTACGATTTGATCATCGGCCCATCTTCTCCAACAGTGGCATTTGGTATCGGTGAAAACATCAATGATCCAATCACGATGTACATGAGTGACATCTTAACAATTCCTGTTAACTTAGCTGGTTTACCTGGAATGTCAGTTCCTGCGGGATTATCTGAGAATATGCCGGTTGGTTTACAAATCATTGGTAATTATTTTGATGAAAAAACAATGTACCAAGCAGCCTATGCTTTTGAGCAAGCAACACAATTCCATAATCAAAAACCAGCAATTTTAGGAGGGAAAGGCGAATGAACTTTGAAACAATCATTGGGCTTGAAGTCCACGTTGAGTTAAAGACCAACTCAAAAATTTTCTCTCCAGCTCCTGCACATTTTGGAGCTGAACCAAACAGCAATACAAATGTGATCGACTGGGGATATCCTGGTGTTTTACCAGTAATGAATAAAGCAGCATTAGAATTCGGTATGCGAGCAGCACTCGCTTTGAACTGTGAAATTTCTAAAGACACACATTTTGATCGTAAAAATTATTTTTACCCAGATAATCCAAAAGCTTACCAAATCTCACAATTTGATCAACCCATTGGGCATGACGGTTGGATCGAGATCGAAGTTGAAGGTAAGAAAAAGAAAATACGGATCGAACGAGTTCACTTAGAAGAAGATGCTGGTAAGAACATGCATGGTATTGGTGGCTATTCTTACGTTGACTTAAACCGTCAAGGGACACCATTGATCGAGATCGTTTCTGAAGCTGATATGCGTTCACCAGAAGAAGCCTATGCTTATCTAGAAGCATTGCGTTCAATCATCCAATTTACTGAAGTTAGTGATGTGAAAATGGAAGAAGGTTCTATGCGCTGTGATGCCAATATTTCTTTACGACCTTATGGACAAGAAGAATTTGGAACAAAAGCAGAGTTGAAAAACTTAAACTCCCTTTCATTTGTTAAAAAAGGTCTAGCCTTCGAAGAAAAACGTCAAGCAAAAGTCTTACTTTCTGGTGGAGAAATCCAACAAGAGACGCGACGTTTTGACGAAACAACTAATAAAACGATTTTGATGCGTGTCAAAGAAGGTTCTAGCGATTATCGTTATTTCCCTGAACCTGATATTCCTAAATTTATGATTGACGATGAATGGATCCAAAAAGTGAAAGCAAGCTTGCCGGAAATGCCTGCTTCTCGTCGTCAACGTTATATCCAAGAATTAGGGTTACCTGAGTATGATGCAATGGTTCTAACTCTATCAAAAGAAATGTCTGACTTCTTTGAAGCGACTTTAGAGAATGGTGCGGATGCAAAACAGGCATCTAACTGGTTAATGGGTGAAGTATCTGCTTACTTGAACAGTGAGAAACTAGAATTAGCTCAAACGAACTTGACTCCTGAAAATCTAGCAGGCATGATTCGTCTGATTGCAGATGGTACGATTAGTTCTAAGATTGCGAAAAAAGTATTCCGAGAATTGATCACAAATGGTGGCGACGCACAAGATGTTGTTGAAAAAAATGGTTGGGTTCAGTTGTCTGATCCAAGCAAACTATTACCAGTTATCAACGAAATCTTAGATAATAACCAACAATCAGTAGATGACTTCAAAAACGGAAAAGATCGTGCGGTTGGTTTCTTAGTAGGACAAATCATGAAAGCAACTAAAGGTCAAGCCAATCCAGGTGTCGTTAATAAACTGTTGCAAGAAGAATTAGCAAAACGCTAGGAGTAGATCATGAAAAAAGCTCGTGTTATTTATAATCCAACTTCTGGCAAAGAATTGTTGAAAAAAAATCTAGCGGATATCCTCCAAGCTTTGGAGGATTCTGGCTATGAAGCAAGTGCGTATGCGACAACACCAGAAAAAAATTCTGCCAAAAATGAAGCAAGAAGAGCAGCAGAAAATGGATTTGATCTGGTGGTAGCTGCGGGAGGCGATGGGACAATCAATGAGGTTGTTAACGGTATTGCACCGCTTGAGCATCGTCCTAAAATGGCGATTATCCCAGCAGGTACTACTAACGATTACGCACGTGCGTTAAAGATTCCACGGGATGATATCAAAGCCGCAGCTGAAGTTATCAAGAAGAATCAGACGGTTAAGATGGATATCGGTCAAACGGAAGATAGCTACTTTATCAACATCGCTGCGGGTGGTTATTTAACGGAGTTAACTTATGAAGTTCCTTCAGAACTAAAGAGTATTTTCGGCTATTTGGCATATTTAGCTAAAGGTGCAGAGATGCTGCCTCGAGTGAAACCAATCAAAATGCGCTTGAAATATGATGAAGGAGAATACATCGGGAATGCCTCTATGTTCTTTTTAGGACTCACTAATTCAGTCGGCGGGTTCGAAAAGATTGCTCCTGATGCCAAGCTAGACGATGGTAAATTTTCATTAATTATTGTCAAAACAGCGAATATTTTTGAAATTTTGCATATCGCAGCCTTGATGTTGAATGGTGGGCGCCATGTAGATGATTCTCGAGTGATTTATACGAAAACCAGCAGTTTGTATGTCGAAACAGAAGACGATATCAACCGACCGGTCATGATCAACTTAGACGGCGAATATGGTGGAAATGCACCTATGCACTTCCAAAACCTTCATCAACATATTGAATTTTATGCAAACATCGACCAAATTCCAGATGAAGCAATTACTGGTTCCGAAGAGGAGTTAGAAGAGGTCAGCAAAGAATTTGTCAAAGAAGTTGAGCGTTTGACTGATGAAGACATAGACGGTGACGGCAAGATTGCAGATAAAGAAAAATGACGTAAAGGGTGGGACAAATGATCGTTCCACCCTTTCGTATGATAAAAATTAATTCTTATTTATTGAAGATCATTATGTAACAGTATGTTATTTTTCTTTGTTGAGTCTAAAGCAGGCGAACGAAAGATTGACAATTGGATCGTAAATGAAGTGAAGGCTTCAAGTGAATAAATGGACTTGCCAAAAAAAGGCTCTATGTGCCTAAAAAAAATGTCCTGAAGCAACCCGGTACCAAGTCCCTATCCAATAAAACACAAATGATCGTTTTTTGGATATGACCGTAGTACTAAAAGCAAAACTGCTTCAGTTACAAACCTAAATGAGGAGTTATTATGAAAGAGAAACTATCAGTTAAAAAAAATGAACGTTACACATTAGATATTATCGATTTAAGTTATGAAGGTATGGGCGTAGCTAAAATCGATGGCTATCCTTTGTTTATTGAAAATGCATTACCAGGTGAACGAGTGGAAGTGCTAGTAGTAAAAGCTGGGAATAAATTTGGTTATGGAAAAGTAGAAAAATGGCTAACCGAATCACCAGACCGTCAACCATTAAAGGATAATCGCCTTCTACGGACAGGAATTGCTCCTTTAGCACATTTGAACTATGAGCAGCAATTACTTTTTAAACAAAAGCAAGTGGAAAATGTCATGAGCAAGATCGCAAAGATGCCAGAGGTTAACATTTTACCTACCATCCCAATGGAGAATCCTATTGGCTATCGTAACAAAGCACAGATTCCAGTGAGAAGAATAGATGGTCGTCTAGCAACTGGTTTTTATAAAAAGAATAGCCATGAACTAGTTGAAATCGAGGATTATTATATTCAAGATACAGCAATCGATGAAGCCATCAAACGTGTGAGAGATATTTTGCAACGTTTCCAAGTACGTGGTTATAACGAGGCGAAAAATGAAGGACAAATCCGTCATATTATCATCAGAAGAGGTCATTACTCACATGAAATGATGGTCGTTTTAGTTACACGAAAAGAAAAATTCTTTAAAGGCAAGGAAATTGCTTCTATTATTCATGAAGAATTGCCAGAAGTCGTTTCAGTCGTTCAAAATATCAACGAAGAGAAAACAAACGTGATATTAGGCGATAAAGAGAAGGTTCTTTATGGTAGAAGTTATATTGAGGATCAACTATTGGGCAAAACTTACCGTATTTCCTCAAAATCATTCTATCAAGTGAATACTGAACAAACGGAAAAATTGTATCAAACAGCCATTGAATTTGCAGCGTTACAAAAAGAAGATACCGTCATTGATGCTTACTCTGGTATTGGAACGATCGGTTTATCTCTAGCTGATAAAGTTAAAGAGGTCTATGGCATGGAACTTGTTCCGGAAGCGATTGAAGATGCACAATTCAATGCATTAACAAACAAAATTGAAAATGCTCATTACGAAGTGGGTAAGGCAGAAACAGTCATGAAGAAATGGCAAGACAAAGGGATCAAACCATCTGTGATCGTTGTCGACCCGCCAAGAAAAGGATTAGATGCACGTTTTATTGCGTCAGCCATTGACATGGAACCTGCGAAATTAGTGTATATCTCTTGCAATCCAGCAACTTTTGCCAGAGATGCAAAGTTATTTGCTGAGTCAGGCTACGAAGTGAAAAAAGTACAACCAGTCGATTTATTCCCACAAACACATCATGTGGAATTAGTGGCGCTATTAGCACCTAAGGGATAATTCAAACTTAGTGAATCATGTAAAAGAATCAGAAAACTAGAAAATGATAACGTAGCTGACAATCATGAAGAAAGGGGTATAAGATGGATACAAAGGAAAAAATGCTTGAATTGATCAAAAAGAAACAAGGCGGCGGACGTTCAAAAAAAATGGCTGAGCCTAAAAATGATCGACGGAATATGCGAAAAGGACCAAAAATCTATAATAAATAATTAAAAAGAATCAACACGAAACTAATAATCGTGTTGATTCTTTTTTTCACTTGTTCGGCTAATGATCAATCATTGATTGGATAAGCTAATTTAAAAATGTAGTGTTGTAGATCGAGCCATTCCTTTTTTGTAGGAAAATAAGAAAGTAAGAGTACTGGACAAGGGCAGGTTGTATCTAGAAAATCATAATTGCAAACAACCAATGCAACCTCAGTTTCTAAAACCATCTTATGTGAAATAAATTTATTAGAGACAAAAAGAGGAACCACATTTTGTGGAAGCAATTGGCATACGAATCGAGTCAAATAGTCTTCTAATCCGGGTTCTCCTTGGAATGAAAATAAAATCGTCTGTTTTTTTTGGGTAGAGGAAGAGGTTAAATTGGCATAATGAATAATACTTAACGTTAAGGCGATATCTTGATAGTGGGTAACAGAAAAAGGTAATACATGTGTATACTTTTTTAAATAGTTCTGCCATTCTTTAAAAAGTTTTTTGACTTTCATAGGTACGCTGGTATGAAGTTCTAAAGTGATTCGCTCAAAATGAGAAGAGATTTTTGTCAGCAGACGCAGGTTGCTGAGATATCCTTTTAACTTTAGCAGGTCGACATTTGTGATAGTTGTAGAATTCTGTAATGGTCGTAAAAATGGTTCATACTGTTCTAAGGTTGGAATATCTTCTGGATAGCACAGATTCAAAGTTTTGTTAGCTGGGTAGTAAGAAACACAATGTAAGCGTATGAGGTAAGACCAAACAATTTCCTCCTCGGCTACTTGGGTAATACCAAATCTACTTTTAAAATACTTTTTAAAAACCGATTTAAACTGAATGAAACTTGTTCTTGCCTTAATTTCTTTACATAAGGACGGTTCGAGATGAATCATTTGTTTATTTAATAAGCGCTGTTTTAAAATATTCATCCATAAGTTGATGCGAAAATAATTTGTTGCGATTTGCGTTGTCGCTTCTTGGAGTTCTTCGTATGTATTGTTGATTGTTTGATAAGAATGATTGGTCGTAAATGTTTGTCTAAAACCATGGTAAAACTCAAATAAAAAGTAACGGATATCTGCTTCATTTCCTAATAAATCTAATTGTTTAGTCGATAAAGTAAGGCGATAAAATTTTAATTCTTTGTTAATATGGCGAATGGTCTTTCTCAAAACTGAATGCGAGAGATGAAACTGTTCGGTGGCAGTTTGGAATGAATGAATACGACCTCGGTAGATTTCGTCAATCAATTTATAAACAATTGTATCTTTAGCGATCTCCATGACAATGGAATCAATCGTTTTGAATGTAGACACCATCAATCGGTAACCGATCTTTTTATAATATTTGATGGTCATTCCCTTGGGAAGTAATTGTTGTAAAGAATCAATATCCGCGCGAAGTGTCGGTGCTGTTGTTTCAAGTTCTTTCACTAGTTTTTCAGTTGAAGAAATCGAATCACATTTATGTAAATAGTAAAGAATTCTTATCTGCCGCTGTAATTGCTTGTTATTTAATAATCTGAAAAATAGGTTATTCATTCTTATTCCTTCCCGACTTTAATTAAAAGCCGCGTAATTTATTTAGTGAAATCTTTTTTATTTTAACTTGAATAAACGATGAGCTCAATTTTTTTACTAATATTTTTTTTGAAAGAAAAAAATAGAAAACTTTTCCTTCAAGTAATCGTTGATTATATAAATAGCTTTTATTTTAAAAACATGGTGAATTTAGGGGGAAAATCAATGAACAAGAAAAAGTTAGTCAAATGTTCGTTAGCGATTTGGTTGGCGACACAATCTCTGCTTCATCCGTTTTCTTATTCTTATGCCGAAGAATGGAGTAAACCAGACGAAGAGCAAGTACAAACAGCAACTAGTTTAAACGAACCAGGAGGTAAAAACGATCTGGTCGAAAATCCATTAGAAACAATGATCCAGGAACCTGATGAAAATCAGCCAGAGTTAGAAGAGTCAATGACAGAAGTTCCGCAAGAAGAACTGGTAGAGGAATCAGAGAGCCTTGATCAACCAACTGAAAGTCAATCAGCTGTTGACTTAGATCAGGATCAATTGACGGAAAACACAGAACAAGAGGAGACGCTTCTCAACACTGCCACACCTACAGAAGAATCCACCGATATTGCCAGTGGTGTTTTCGGAACTTGTTCTTGGCGAATCGATGCAGAAGGTACATTATATATTGGAGGAGGCACATTGGGAGAAACACCGGTTACGTTTTTTCCTCCTTGGTTCAACAGCTATCGATTTAAAATAAAAAAAATGGTATTCACTGGACCAACGATTGCTCCTAAAGAAACTCATCGCTTATTTTATGGATATACTAATCTTTTGTCCATTGAGAATTTAGCTTATTTAGACGTAAGTCAAGTAACGGATATGACTTCCTTTTTTTCTGACTGTCGTGTACTAAATGGCGTTGATTTGTCAGGATGGGATACGTCAAATGTCACGAATATGTCTAATATGTTTTTTGAAGCATTTGACCAAACAGAGAATCTCATTCATCTTGATCTTTCAAGTTTCGATACAAGTAATGTAGTTGATATGAGTGGCATGTTCAGTCGATGTACCAAAGTACAATCAATCGATCTTTCTAGTTTTGATACGAGTAATGTTGTCAACATGAACAGAATGTTTTTTGCTTGTAATGAATTAATTACCTTAGATATCGCTCACTTTGATACATCAAATGTGGTTTATATGTCACGTTTATTCGCTGAATGTAAGAAGTTGCGCTATGTGGATGTCTCAAATTTCGATACATCAAGTGCGATTGATCTTTCAGTGATGTTTCGTTTGAATTATGAATTAGAGAGTGTGGACGTTTCTAATTTTGATACATCAAAGGTTGTTCATTTGCATTACATGTTTGATCAATGTCGCAAATTGAAAACGATCGCAGTGGAAGGTTTTGATACAAGTCAAGTAACATCCATGAATTATATGTTCAATGGCTGTAATAGTTTAACCTCTTTGGACGTTTCTAATTTTGACACCAGTCTAGTCCAAGCAATGAGATACATGTTTGCTAATTGTGAGTTACTAGAGACGATCGATGTGTCTAATTTCAATACAGAGTCTGTGAATTATCTGACATATATATTCTTAAATTGTTCGAAAGTAAAAAAATTAGATCTTTCTTATTTTCAGTTTGAGGATCCCGTAGAAATGGCAGAAATGCTGGCTGGAACAACGAGCCTCAATGAATTGACTCTTGGTAAAGGCTATCGTTTTGTAGATTCAGCCAATCTTCCTGCTATTCCAGTAGAAGATGGAAACACTGGTTATTGGCAAAACGTTGGTTCTGGAACGGTTACGAACCCTGCAGGGGAATACGTGCTAACTTCAGAAGAATTGATGACGAACTATACAGGAGCGATGGCAGATACGTATGTTTGGCAGAAAGAGCCAAACTATGAATCAATTTTAGCCAAAGATTCGACGCTTTACCTTGGTGAAACCTGGGATCCACAGGATAATTTTATTTCAGCAACAGATAAGGAAGGAAATCCCCTTCCATTTGATATGAGTATGGTCAGTGGAACAGTGGATACCTCAGTAGTAGGAGTGACACCGATTACTTATACTAATGGTAGCGCTGCTCAAGTCATTCATGTAACAGTAAAAGAAAACCAGGAGAGCATTCAGGCCAAAGACTCAGTTATTTATGTGGGTGATCAATGGGATCCACAAGCTAATTTTGTTTCAGCTACTGATGAAGATGGGATGCCTCTACCGTTCACTCCAAAAATGGTAGAAGGTTCGGTGGATAGCCAAAAAACGGGCGATTATTTTGTGACGTATACCAACGGAATAGCAAGTAAGACGATCAAAGTAACGGTCAAAGAGAACAAAGAAACACTCGTAGTTAAAGGTTCCACACTCTATGTAGGAGACAATTGGAATCCACAAGACAATTTTATTTCAGCCAATGATAAAGAAGGAAATCCCCTAACATTTGACCAGAAAATGGTTTCTGGTAAGGTGGATACGACAAAAGTTGGCGTTTATCCAGTGACCTATCAAAACGGTCATCAAAAGAAAACTGTTGAAATCCATGTGCTAGCTGAACCAACTAAAGAAAAACCAGATGCGGATACGAACCAATCGGGGGATAAAAAGCCAGTACCAGCAACGCCAAATGAGACAACGAATAACAACGATCAGAGAGATAAAAAAGACGAAAAAAATGAAAAAAATGAAAAAAATAAAAAAGATGAAAAAGACGAACAAGAAGAACAAGAAGACAAAAAACTACCTACTACAGGTTATCAAAAATCAAGTCTTTCTATGATTGGCATGGCTTGCTTCTTACTTGGATTATACTTTGTTTACAAAAAAAAGATAAACGTTAAATAAAGCGTAAATCAACTAGTCAATCTCCTCGTTTTACGTCATAATGTAAAAAAAGGAGATTGGCAAGATGGATAAAGAATTATTGATTATTGAATTGATGTCAGCAAAAGCAAAGATGTTGTCTATCATCAATCAACGAACGAAAAAAATGACATGGAAAATTGGGATGTATTTTATCGCTAACTTGTTGTTCTTGGTCGGATGGGGAAACATCTACCATCATTTAAAGCAGAATCATCCACATTCATTTAAAATGGAGCGAATCACTAGTTTGTACCATTTTTCAAGTTATGTTGACTTTGCGATAGGACTATTCTTGTTTTTACTCGTTGCTGTGCTATGGTTCAAAAAGAGGAACATCTCTCGGCATTATGATCAATGGCTGGAAAAACAAGTGGCGAATATGTTACATATTTCAGTTGGCTCTCAGGACGAAAATTATCTCTACTTGAGTGATCATAACAAAAAGGAGTTTACACTTGCGAAAAAGAGGCGTTATTTTCTGCAGCAAACGATGGAGGGTGTCTCACTTTTTCTAGGAGAACAACTTACTTGGTATGGTAGTAATCGATACTATGTTTTTATGCAAGTAAATGAACCGATAGACCGAAAAAACAAAAAAAGAATTGAGCCTTTTTACTCTCATTTAGCAATTGGAGTTGGAACACTCTTGTTGATTGGCGGGGGTGTTTATCAATTCATTAATGCAGGACCAGTAGCAACGAATGTACACTCTATGATGCAAAGCGAAGAAAAAGTAAGAAAAATTCCAACTTCGACTAATCAGGACGGATTATTGAAACCTGTTCAAACATCCGTCAATTTGACCACTGAGCAAACGAATGACGTAAAAATAGACCCAGAAACACAAGCCTTGTATTTGACGACGAATCAAGGAAAAGACTGGCATTTCGTTCCAATTGCTGTGGACTGGTTGCGTTTTGGTGACTATACTTTGACTTCGGGTACTGTTGCAAAAGGGGAATGGATGGACAAAACATTTGATGTTTCTCCTACTTTTTCTTGGTTTATCTATTCACCTGATCAAAAAAACGTTTACCTATTATCATCAGCTGATAATGGGAAGACGTGGCAAAAAAGTCAGATTACAGATCAAGGCGGACAGGTTCGTTACCGTAAAGCAAACTTTTTCACAAACGATCAAGGCGTCATGGTATTTTCATCCTCTACAGGAATGTCTGCGGAAAGTCTAAAAATTTATACGACCAACGATAAAGGGCAAAGCTGGCAAAAAAGCGGCAGTACCATCGTAAATCAACCGATTCAAAATGTTAGTTTTGTGACGAAGACATTGGGTTTCCTTTCTACAAGAGAAAACATCTATTATACGAATGATGGGGGACTAACATTCAAAGAATCCTTGGTAGCTATCCCGGGTGAGTATCAATTGGGAGGGATCGATTTGTTCCAGTCACCAAATGAAGTGGTACAAGTAAGTGCCAATAAATTGGAAACCAAGTTTTACATCCTAAAAAATGGATCGATCGATACAGGGAAAATGTTTGCTTGTCTTTTTTATTCGACTGATGGTGGAGAAACATGGCAATTCGAACAACAATTATCGCAAGTAGAGAATCGCTAAAAAAGTTTAGATGAATTTCAACACCAAAAAGGAAACGGCGTAAGGAGAGACAATGACAATTTATGTAAGTGAAAGTTCTCTATGTAACGATTGAATTTGTGAATAAGAGAGATTGAAAGAATAGACCCTTAAAAAAGAGCCTGGACTTTTTTCCAAGGCTCTTTTTTATGGGGTTTAAAATAGGTAAAAAGTGTTCAAAATTACTTAGGTCAAGGCGCACTTTTCACAACTTCTTGATATAAACGGCGTTCAAGAAGCAACTCCTCAACAATAAGCGATGATTTTCTAAAATATGAGGAGCTATTTTAAAAAATCCTCTCTTATTCGCTCGGAGCTAAACGCTTCTTTCACAGCCTCTTGCTAAACGGTGTTCAAAGTGCTGACCCTCGGTAATAAGTCTAAAAATCTCAAAACATGAGGAGCTGTTTCGAGATTTTCTTCCTTATTACTCGGGTCAAGACGCACTTTTCACAACCTCTTTTATGTGATTTGAAATTGGCTATTATATAAACTAGCATAAAGTGTTGGTTTGCTTAATAGTGACTGATGAGTTCCTTGTTCAATAATATTTCCATTTTCCATCACTAAAATCAAGTCGGCATTTTCAATCGTAGATAACCGATGGGCGATAATAAAGCTGGTTCGGTTTTCTGTGACAGCATTCATTGCTTTTTGGATCATTGCTTCGGTGCGGGTATCCACGCTGGAGGTTGCTTCATCTAAAATAACTACGGAAGGATTCGCCAGCAATACCCGAGCAATGGTCAATAGCTGTTGTTGTCCTTGTGACAACGAACCATTTTCACTTGAAATAATCGTATCATATCCTTCAGGTAACGTACGGATGAAATGATCACATTGGGCAATTTTGGCAGCCGCAATGATTTCGTCTCTGGAAGCTTGCTGTTTCCCATAAGCAATATTATCTGCCACTGTGCCTTCAAAGAGCCACGTATTTTGCAAAACCATCCCAAAGTGTTTACGTAACTCACTACGAGAGAATTTCGTGATATCGATTCCGTCGAATTCGATTCTTCCATGGTTTAGCTCGTAAAATCGCATGAGTAAATTGACTAATGTCGTTTTTCCTGCCCCAGTTGGTCCCACGATTGCAATTGTTTGTTTTGGTTTAGCCGAAAAGTTGACATTTTCCATCAAGATCTTATCTGGACTATAACCAAATCGAACATCTTTGAACCTGATTGAACCAGCAGGCTGGTCAAGTGATGCTGTATTTTCGTGATCAGAACGCTCATTTGGTTCATCCATAATCTCAAAGATACGATCAATCGCCGCCATAGCAGATTGTAACGAATTGATGACATAAGAAGCGGTCGAGATCGGTTCAGAGATTTGATTGATGTACTGCAGATAAGCTTGTAACAATCCTAGTGTGAGTCCGCCAGATATTACTAAGATCCCACCTAAGACAGCACTTAAAATGAACGCTGATTGATTGATCAAGCGAATCGCTGGATAGATGGCAAAGTTCATGAATTGCGCTTTTTTAAATGCTTGGTACTGTGAATGATTTACTTGACGGATCGACTCGATCGCTTGATCTTGTTGATTGAATGTTTTGATGACCAAGTTACCTGCAAGATATTCTTCCACTTTATTATTTAATGAACCTAGTTCTGTTTGATTGTCATCAGAAATCTTTTTGTTTTTATTCGCAAAGAGTTGAGTGACCCATGAACTACCAACGATCAATAAAAGAATCAGTAACGTCAATTTGCTGTCAATATAAAACAGCATCAAAATGGAAAATAAAATCGTTACAATGGAAGTGAAAAATTGATTGATCCCTGTTAGCAAGACTTGTGCTAGTTGATTCAAACCAGTCGTTGTTCGGCTGATGATATCTCCTACCTGATGCTGATCAAAGAAGGCCATTGGTAATGTTTTGAATTTCTTGGTCATTTCTTTTCTAACATTAAGTGTGATTTTTTCACTCAATGAAGCCATTGCGTATTCTTGAATGAAAGAAGTAATACTACTTAAAAAAGAAAAAACGAGTAATAAAACAACAGGGAACAAAAGGGCATCCTTGACATCATGAAATGTCATTTCAGCAATCCCGATCGTGCGGATTCGACTTAAAAGCTGATCGATACCAACGCCCATGATCATCGGCATTGCAACGACCATCAGGTTACCGATTAAACTACATAATAGTAAGCCATAAAATGTTTTGTGATCAGATTGGATCATTTTCCAAAAGCGGATCAAACTATGTTTATTCATTTTTACATCAGTTGTTTTCATATATTCCCTTCTTTCAAAATCCCTTGTGATTTAGCAAATTCCTGATAAGAAAGACAAGTAGCAAGGAGTGTTTCGTGAGTTCCTTGTCCCACGACTCGGCCATTGTCTAAAACGATGATGTGATCAGCGTTCATGATTGTACTCAATCTTTGAGCCACAATGATCAATGTCTTATCAGCCATTTCTTCATGGAGGGCTGTTCTTAGTTTTGCATCCGTCTTGTAGTCCAAAGCAGAAAAGCTATCGTCGAAAACATAGATATCTGCTGGTTTGATGAGCGCTCGTGCAATACACATCCGTTGTTTTTGTCCGCCAGAATAATTATCTCCGCCTTGTGCAACAAAACTAGCTAATTTTTTGGGCAATTTATCCAAAACTTCCTCTAATTGTGAAATACGTATAGCTGAGGTCAATTCTTCTTCTGTTGCATGCTCATTGCCCATTTGCAGGTTTGATAAAATTGTTCCACTAAACAGAAACGCTTTTTGCGGAACATAGCTGATTTTTGAGCGAATCATTTCTTGTGTTAATTGTTGAAGTGGTTGCCCCCCTAATGTAATCTGTCCACTGGTCACATCATTCAAACGAAGGAGCAATTTGGCTATTGTACTTTTACCAGAACCAGTTCCGCCAACGATGGCAGTTGTTTTGCCTTTAGGTACCTTAAAATGGATATCTTCCAATACAGGTTCTGAATCTTTGGTATAACTGAAAGAAACGTGTTCAAAAGATAACACATGCTCATCATCCATATTCAGCGAAGCTGTTGATGGATTTTCCGGATCAATGATCTCAATAGGTTGATTCAACACTTCTTCGATCCGCCGAAGAGAGGACATCGATTTTGGAACGACGACTAACACCATAGCTGCAGTCATTAGATAAGCCAACGTGAGCATCGAATATTCGACGATGGCAGTAACAGTCCCGATCTGTAGTGTACCTTCACTGACCAACGAACCACCAAACCAAAGAATGGCGCTGTATACGATCCCCATTAATAAAAAAGCAATCGGAGTGACCCAAGCAAATACGCGATTGACTCGGATCATCTGTGTGGCATACTTCTCAAATGTTTGATTGGTGCGCTTCTCCTCATAGTCTTGATTGTTAAAGGCTCGAATCATATTCACACCTGTAAAAAATTCCCTTAAAGTCACTGTGATACGATCCATTTTTGGTTGGATACTGAGAGATAGAGGGGTTCCTTTTTTCATTAAGATGTAAATAACGACAGCATAAATAAACACAGAAATCAATGTAATCAATGTCAATGTCATGGAATATTGAAGCATCATGACAATTGTAAACACCGCAATGATTGGTGCAGGTAAGATCATTTGACAAAAGAGTACAATCATTTGTTGGATATTATCTACATCATTAGTCATTCGAGTCAGGAGTGAGGCACTTCCAAATTCATCTGCATCTTTCATCGATAATTGTTGGAACTTATCAAAATAGGTTTCCCTTGTTTGGTAGCCAAATTTTGCAGACACTAGTGCAGAAAAATAGCTAGAAGCAATCGCTGAAAAAGTACCTAGTAAGGCTACGAATACCATTTGTAGACCAATGGTATAAATTTTACTGTTTTGACCAGTAACTATCCCTTCATCAATTAATGTTGCCACTAATTTAGGCACACCAAGTGTACCAATGATTTGTAAACAGACGAATAAAAAAGTCATGCCTACGATTTTTTTATTCTTCCATAGGAATTGTTTAAGTAATGTCATTTTGTTTCCTCCTTTTACTAGACAATAATGAATTTTACACCTTAAAGTTACTTGAAGGTCAATAGAAGAAGCGGTAAAATTAACAAGAGGTGAGCGGAAATGCCAAAACTTTACACGATCGGAGAAGTCTCGGAACTACTAAATGTACCAAAGTCAACGATTCGTTTTTGGGATGAGCAAGGGTTAATCCATTCTCTACGCCATGAAGAAAACGGGTATCGGATGTTTAATATTGATGATATTTTTCAGATCTATGACATCAATTTCTATCGAAAATTAGATGTTCCAATCAAACAGATGAAAAATTTATATGGAAAAACGATCGAAGAACATTATGCAACGATTGCAGAAACAGAGCAGCGGATTAAGCAAGAAAAAATAAGTCTGCAAAAAAAACATGAAGAAATCTTGGCTCGAAAAGAACAATTAAAACTTATGATTGACAATCGAGGCATTACCAAAGAAACAATTCCTTTTGCGGCAATCGTCATAGTGGATTCCGACGACATTTTAGATTCGAAAGCCTATCTTGAAAACTATGCCAGCTTCGGTGGGTATTTTGATTTTTCGCTGAGCGATGAAATGATTTATGGCTTCTGTACAGACCAAACATCAGCCACAATTCCACTGTCTAAAATTGTTTGGTACAATCAGCCTGGTAAAACTTATCATCGATTTTTATTACAAGTGGAAGTCAATCATACCGAAAAGAACAATATCGAAGAAGTAAGATTAACATTAGCTCAACGAGGGTATCAAACAGGAAATGTGATTGGACAGTATCTGCTAACGAAGCAAACGGAAGAAGGAGTCTATCATGAATATTATTTAGGATGGATCGAAAGCCAAAAAGTAGAAGCTGATTTAACAAATGAGGATAAGCAAAAGTAGACGAAGAAGGAGCGGGAAAGGATAGTTATCTCGCTCTTCTTCGTCTATTTGGTTAGGATTTATCAGGGTTAAAACTTTCTCTAATGATTAGTCGTGTAGGATAAGTGACAATGATCGGTTCCTCTCTCAAACCATCGATTCGCTCCACCGCTAATCGAACAGCAGACTGACCAATGGCTTTTGCATTGATCGCTACACTTGTTAAACTAGGAGATAAATCAGCAATCGCCTCGATGTTATCGAAGCTAACTAGAACGATCTCTTCTCCAATTTTTCGATTGTCTTTTTGTAATGCTCGATAAACACCTAATGCTAAAGGATCGCTGCCGATCAAAATGGCCGTCGGTAAATCATGTTTTTGTTTTTCGAGAAGTTTGGTCGCTAACTGCTCTCCGGATTCCTCTGTCCATTCTCCTAAATAATAATTGATCTGTTTGGTCAAATGATGGTCTTGCATGAAATGGCGGTAGGCTCTGAGCCTTTTTTCATTCTCAGTTGTTGATTTCCGACCAGCTTCGTTAATATCGATTTGATAACCACCAATATAAGCGATGTTGGTGTGCCCATTGTCTAAAAAAAGTTCTAAAACAGATTTAGTCATTCGTTCGAGATCCCCATAGACCATATCCACTTCTTGTTGGATATCTGGATTATCTACTACAACTAATTGTCGGTTCTGTTTCAATAAATCGGCGATTGCACCTTTATCGATCGTACCGACTACGATTATAGCACCTAATTGATCCAAATCTTTCCACTCGGTCGGGTTATCCGACATATTATAAATTCGATTCATGCCGATATGGAGTCGGCTGGCTTCTTCTTCTAGACCTGCTCGTAATTCTCGATAATAAATATCTTTTTCTTCGCTGGCTTTACTGATTGCTGAAATGACACCGATGGAAGGACGGCGTTTTTTAATATATTTTCGCTTGTTGATATCATAATTTAATGTGGCAGCTGCAGTAAAAATCCGTTGACGAGTAGCAGCAGAGACACTGATCGTTTTGTCTTCATTCAAAACTCTTGAGACCGTAGCAGGTGAAACATTGGCTTTTCTTGCGACATCTCTAATTCCAACCATAAAATGGCACCCCTTACAAAAAAAATAAAAATTTTTATTGACATATTTGTTTAGTAAACAGTATACAGGAAATGTAACAAAAGTAAACGGTTACTATTTATTTGAGAGGTGAAACAATGGAACAAGTGATGAAGAATCAAAGAGCAGCTTTAATCACATTTGACGAACAGGAAAAAGTATTTCATCTATCCAATTCAGAAATTTCCTATATTCTTCAAATTGAAGAAAGTGAAGTTCTGGCTCATGTTTATTTTGGTAAAAGAACGACCCATTATCATAATCATAAAAAATATCCTCGCAGAGATCGCGGCTTTTCTGGGAACGTCCCCTTAAATGAAGATCGAACGTATTCAAAAGATACATTACCACAAGAGTATTCAGGGCACGGAGGGATGGATTATCGATTACCTGCCTTGATGATTCGTCGAGAAAATGGATCAAATCTGCTTGATCTACGTTATGAAAGTTTTCAGATCCAAGAAGGAAAGCCAAATTTATCTGGATTACCGCAAGCGTATATCAAGAATGATACAGAGGCAGAAACGTTGATCGTGACGTTGAAAGATCGTGAAGAAAAGATTTACGTGGATCTTTCCTATACGATTTATCGAGAAAGAGCAGTGATTACACGTTCGCTGAAGGTAAGAAATGAAACCAATGATCCAGTGATGATTGAAAAAGCAGCCTCTTTTCAACTTGATTTTACGAATTCAGGCCGGTTTGATGAAGTGATTGCCTTACCAGGAGCGCATGTCAAAGAACGGCAGATGTCTAGACAAAGCATAACAGATGGCATCAAATCATTTGAAAGCCGTCGTGGTTCAAGCAGTCATCAGATGAATTCATTCATTGCCTTGACAAATCATGCAACAACTGAATTTACAGGGGAAGCAGTTGGGATCCATCTTGTTTATTCGGGAAATCATTCCTTTGAGATTGAAAAAGATGCCATTCAACAATTTAGAGTGATCGGTGGGATCAATCCCTATAATTTTTCTTGGGAGTTACAACCATATGAAAGCTTCCAAACACCGGAAATACTTTTAACTTATTCTGATCAAGGGTTGAATGGGATGAGTCAAGTGACCCATCATTTATTACGGGAACGAGTAGCAAGAGGGCGATTCCAATACCAAGAACGTCCGATCCTAGTCAACAATTGGGAAGCGACTTATTTTGACTTTACGAGCAAAAAGATCGAAGCGATCGTTGATGAAGCAAACGAATTAGCGATAGAGATGTTTGTTTTAGATGACGGCTGGTTTGGGAAAAGAGATTCGGACCAATCTTCTCTAGGAGACTGGTTTGAATATCAAGGGAAATTGAAAAATGGCTTAAAAGGGATTGCTGACTATGTTCACCAAAAAGGACTAAAGTTTGGCTTGTGGGTTGAGCCTGAAATGGTTTCCAGCGACTCTCAATTAAATCGGGATCATCCCGAATTTATGATGAAAGAACCAGGTCGTCAACCATCAGCTTCTAGATCTCAACACGTCCTTGATTTTACCCGAAAAGAAGTCCGGCAGACGATTGAAACACAGTTACGGCATTTGTTAGACAGTGTGGAGATCGACTATATCAAATGGGATATGAATCGATCGCTATCTGATGTCTATTCGGTGTCATTGGGCAAACAAAACCAAGGGGAAGTTTTGCATCGTTATCTATTAGGATTATATGAGATGATGGAAAACTTAACAAACGACTATCCTCATATCCTTTGGGAAGGATGTTCTGGTGGTGGTGGACGGTTCGATGCAGGGCTGCTTTATTATATGCCACAGTCTTGGACTAGTGACAATACAGATGCGGTTGAACGCATCAATATCCAATATGGGACGAGCTTAGCTTATCCTATTTCAGCTATGACTGCCCATGTATCAGCTGTTCCTAATCATCAAACGGGACGAGTCACCAGTTTAAAAACACGTGGAGATGTGGCCATGGGCGGGGTGTTTGGATATGAACTCGATCTAACAAAATTATCTAGTGAGGAAAAGCAGGAAGTAGCCGCACAGGTAGAATTTTATAAAAAAATCAGACAGACAGTCCAATATGGTGATTTCTATCGTTTACAAAATCCCTTTGAGCAAAATATTGCTTCCTGGGAATTTGTTTCAAAAAACCAACAGGAAGTCCTCTTGTTTATAAATCGTCGGTTAGCAAATGCACAGCCCGAATTTCATGAGGTACGCCTTGTTGGACTAAGCGAAGAAAAACTATACCAGAACCAGATAGATGGCAAAGTATATTCAGGATCGGAATTAATGACAATAGGTCTTTATTTCCCGGATTTTTATGGCGATTTTCAAACAGAATTGATTCATTTTATGAGCATAGACGAAGGAGAATAGAAAAATGAACGCATTGATTGAATGGTTAGATGATCCGCAAGTGTATCGAGTAAATCAAAGGAAAGCCCATAGTGATCATGTTATTTATGGTGCTAAAGAAGAAGTGGAAACAGGAAACACCAGAATCCAATCGCTGAATGGGAAGTGGCAATTTTGCTATTCCCGTAATGCTTTAGAACGTCCAGTGAATTTTTTTGAAAAGGAATTTGATAACAGTGGCTTCGATCAGATTGATGTTCCTAGGCATATCGAACTAGCAGGATACGACAAGATCCACTACATCAATACGATGTATCCATGGGAAGGGCATGAGTTTAGACGTCCGGCTTATACAACCGCTGGTAAGGAAGAAGCCGAGGGGATGTTTTCTCAAGCCGAGTATAACCCAGTTGGCTCATATGTGACGAACTTTACTTTAAATGAAGAAATGAAAGAAAAGGCGATCACCATTCGATTTGAAGGTGTCGAACAGGCAATGTATGTCTGGTTAAATGGGCACTTTGTCGGCTATGCAGAAGATTCTTTCACGCCTTCTGAATTTGATTTAACTCCTTATCTGGAAGAAGAGAATCGTTTAGCGGTAGAAGTCCATAAAAGAAGTAGTGCCGCTTTTCTCGAAGACCAAGATTTTTTCCGTTTCTTTGGGATTTTTAGAGATGTTTCATTGATCGCCAGAGGGAAAAATCATATAGAGGATATGTGGATCAAACCTCAAGTTGATCCCTCTTTTCAAAGCGGTTGGGTAGATATCGACTTGACTATTGAAAATCTTACTTCAAACGGAAAGCTACGTGTCCGACTCCTCGATTGCAAAGGAGAAGAGATCCATCAAGAAGAAGTGGGAATCGAAGAACAAATCTCGTTGCATATTCCAGTAGATAAAATTACTTTATGGGATCATTTTCAACCCAATTTATACACCGCCGAATTTGAAACGTTTGATGATACTGGGGTGACGGAGTATAGTTACTATCCATTTGGTTTTAGAAAGATCGAGATCAAAGAGCGGATCATTTATTTGAATGACCGACGTTTGATCATCAACGGTGTCAATCGACATGAATGGCATCCTGAAAAAGGAAGAGCTATCGATTTGATGGATATGAAGAAAGATCTAGAAATCATTAAACATGCGAATATCAATGGGGTTAGAACCTCACATTATCCAAATCAAATCCCTTGGTATTATCTTTGTGATCAGGCGGGGATTAACTTGATGGCAGAGACCAATCTGGAATCTCATGGTTCTTGGCAAAAGATGGGCGCGTTTGAGCCGTCTTACAATGTACCGGGGAACGTTCCTCAATGGCGGGAGATCGTTCTTGACAGAGCACAGACAAATTTTGAGACATTCAAGAACCATACGAGTATTTTATTCTGGTCTTTAGGAAATGAATCTTACGCAGAAGAGAATATTCGTTTGATGAATGATTACTTTAAAGAAAAAGATCCCGATCGCCTTGTTCACTATGAAGGAAATTTCCCTAATCCTGCATTCGAAGATTCGATTTCTGATGTCAAGAGTTGCATGTATGCTACGCCAACAGATATCTGTGATTACCTTGAAAATGATGGGAAAAAGCCTTTCATTTTATGTGAATACATGCATGACATGGGGAATTCGTTGGGAGGATTGAATTCTTACATGGAATTATTAGATCGATACCCAATGTATCAAGGTGGCTATATTTGGGACTTTAAAGATCAAGCGATTCAAGTGATCGATCCATTGACGAAACAAAAAGTAATGAGATACGGTGGGGACTTTGATGATCGTCCAAGTGATTATGAATTTTCAGGTAACGGGATCGTCTTTTCTGATGGTCAAGAAAAACCGGCATTACAGGAGGTAAGGTATTATTATGGAAAATACAGCGATTAAAATGAAGATTATTTATGGAGATTGTACATTTGCTTTAAAAGGTGAAGGATTTCATTATATCTTTTCCTATACAAGAGGTGGGTTGGAATCCTTAAATAAAAATGGGAAAGAATGGTTGTATCGAGAAACGCTGCCGACGTTTTGGCGGGCTTTGACGGATAATGATCGAGGGAATGGGTTTGGCTATCGTTCGTCCATGTGGCTAGGGGCTGGGATGTACCCGAAAGTAAAAAATGTTCAAGTTTCCATTGATCAAAAACCAATCGAACAGCCAATTGCTCCGATCAATAATCGCTATTCCAATCATGAATATGCGCAATCAGCAGCGATCAAATTCACGTTAGAAATCAATACGGTGCCCAAAACAGAAGTCGTAGTCAACTATGAAGTACAATCTGATGGCGAAATGAAAATTTCTGTCTTTTATCATGGACAGCAAGGCCTGCCTGAATTACCTTTATTAGGTTTTCGCTTTATTATGCCAACCAAAGCGAAATATTTTGAATATGAAGGACTATCAGGAGAAACGTATCCAGATCGAATGGCAGGAGGAATCGAGGGTACTTATAAAGTAACTGGTTTACCAGTGACTCCCTATCTCGTGCCACAAGATTGTGGTGTCCATATGAAGACGAAATGGCTAGAAATCACTAGAGATTCTACGATGAATAATGCGGATCAAGGAAAGGAGGAATTTTCATTACGCTTTGAACAAGTGAACGGCGATTTTGCATTTTCAGCTCTCCCCTATAAAGCCGAAGAATTAGAAAATGCCACACATCTTGAAGAGTTACCACCAGCTAGAAGAACCGTCTTAGTGATTCAAGGGAAGGTACGTGGTGTAGGAGGAATCAACAGCTGGGGAGCAGATGTTGAAGAAGCGTATCATATTTCAGCGGAAGAAGACCATGAATTTAGTTTTATCGTGAAGTAAAGTTCGTGAAAGAAGCGGTCAGCTCCCAAGCAAATAAGAGGCAATTTTTTAAAACACCTTTTCATGTTAAAAAAATTTAGGCTTATTTCAAGGAGCTGATGCTTGAATGCTGTCTATCTAGAGAAAGGAAGGATTGATAGCTAAGCATCGGTAAAGAACAATAGCTTTTCATATTATTAGCAGACACAAAAAATATAAAACCATAGACAAATAGACGTTGCATTTCTAGGATCATCTATCTTAGAAGGGCAGCGTCTATTGCTAATAAGTATCAACTAACTGAATTGTTTATTTTTGAATTAATTGATTAATGGCAATGTGATTTTTACCGTTGTACCAACACCCATAATCGATTGGATCTGCAATCCATACTCTTTGCCGTAAAGCAATTTGATTCGTTCGTTCACATTCTTGACTCCGATTCCAGAAAAATAGTCCTTGTTTTTTTTCTTTTGATTTGTATCAAATCCATCACCATTATCTACGATTTCAAAGATCAATTGTGTTTCATGAATTTTTCCGAATAAAGTAATAAACCCACTTTTTTTTGTTTGAAAAGCATGTAAAAAAGCATTTTCAATAATTGGCTGGATCATCATATTGGGCACTTTAAAAGGATATAGTTCATCGGGGACCATGATCCGAGTGGCGATATCATCACCATATCTCAATGAAAGAATATGGATATAGCTTTGCACACTTTTTAATTCTTCTTCGACAGTGATTGTTTCTGCTTTTTTCCCAATGGTACTTCTCAACAAATCAATAAAATGATCGATTCCATGAATTGCTTTTTGATTTTCTTTTTGCCAGATCAAAAATTTTAGACTAGTTAACGTATTGTAGATAAAGTGAGGCTGGATTTGGGCTTGCATCGTTTGAATCTCTAATTGGCGTTTTTTCTTTTCGTTTTCAATTGAAGTAAAATAGTTCTCATCGATCGTTGTTAATAGTTGATTGATTGTAGTGCCTAAAGTCTTTGTTTCGTAGGTCCCTTGAACGTCTACTTGGGTATTATTAGGAATTTTTTTGATATGTTTTAAGGACTGAATCAAGGCATAAATCGACTTTGTCTGACGGTTCATATAGCGAAAGACAATAGCACCAACTACCATTAAAGTCATCAAATTAAAAAGGACGATCGGAACAATCAGTCCCATTTGATTGACTAGTGAACGAATATTTACTTTACTAATCAAAGCTAAGTTTTGTCGATATAATGGAACACGTGTTAAACGATTATAATCAACTGTTTTTGTTTCATTGGTATTTAAATCATTTAACAAGTTGGTTTTGGCACCAATCATGCCAGTTTCATTGGAGGTAATGATTTGATTTGCTTCATTGATGAGATAGATTTTGGAGACCTCCGAATGGATCGTTTCATTGAATAAATTCGCTAGCTCATCTGCAGTTATCGCAATGACAGCATACCCATAAATATGATTCAACGAGGAAGTCAATTTCTTAATGAATAGGATGCTGCTTTTTGTTTGGTCACGAGTAGTCAAACCAAAGTCGACAAAGAACATTTGAGTCGATGCTTTATGTGCCTTTGCTTTTTGTACGACAGCAGATCTCATGAATGCCGCAGCATCCATACTGGCAAGCATCTCGTTTCCAACGAAGGTATGTCCACTTTCACCATAGATCATCAGATCGTAATTGATGGAAGGAGAGATCGAAGTAAAGCTTCGGTTCATTTGTTGGATCGTTTTTACATTTGCGTAGTTATCTAACGAAGAGTGCTGATTGTTAGAGAAATAATTTTCGACTGCAGGGTTGTTAGCGACCATCGTTAAGATATTTTCGATATTATCATTCAATCGTTCAAAATCACGTTGTATTTTGCCAAGCGTTAGTTCATTCGATTTATCAAATAGATGGATATAAGCGTTTTTGGATCGATCATAGATGAAGAAGGACAGAATAATCGCTTGAGTAAGAAGCGCAATGACTAGGACAACCAGTAGTTTTGTAACTAGTTCATACTCTTTGAATTTTTTCTTCATGTTTCAAACTTCCTTTTCGATATTGAGAAGGATTTAGCCCAGTTTCTTCCTTGAATACTCTTGAGAAGTAACCAAGTTCAGCAAATCCTACTTGGTAAGAGATTTGTGAAAGTGGCTCGGTTGTCTCAAGCAAAAGCCGTTTCGCATGTTGTATCCGGACTTTTTTTAGATATTTAGTGAAGCTAATCCCATATTTCTCGGTAAACATGGTAGATAAATAACTATAGGAAAAATGAAATTTTTCGGAGATGATTTGCAAGGAAATATCTTGATGATAATTTTCTTGAACATAATCATAGATCGCTGTCAGAATTTCTGAGTTTTCATTCTTTTCCGGCGTGCTCCAACGCATCAATTGAGTGATGATTTTAGTAAACGTAATGGAAAAATCTTCGATGGTGGCGACGTTCGTTATAAGTGTTGGTAACGTAATTTTTAATGTCGTCAATTCTTTCGTCCCTTGACCATCTTCTAAAGCATTGATGAGTGCGTAGAGACGATTGATTGTTTCGTGTTTTAAAAATAAAGGGTCAATTTTTAAAGCGATCAGAGTCTCAATCGCTGATTTCATTTCTCTGATAGCGGATACATAATCTTTGTTGACAATCTTTGTTAAGTAGCTTTTCGTGCTCTGATCAAAGTGTGGAATCAAAGGGACTAATTGTTCTTCCGATACAACACCAGCACTTTTCTGATAAAAACGTTGTCCTTTGCCTAATTTTTTTAATCTTTGAAAACAATCGAACAGTTCACTTAGCTCTAAACAAGGGGAAATAATCAATAATGCATCAGATTTTTGCGCATATTCACGCAAAGAAGTCTGAATTTGTTCGAAACAATCCATGGACGAAACATTTAGTAAGCAACCATATTCATAGTCGAGAGTGGTAAAAGGCTGACAATCAATCCAGAGTTCAGCTCGTTCTTCGTTACTTTTTAGAGAAGCTAGTGGAGCTAAATCATCCATTTCGCTATAGACGATGTAAAATAACGGGAAACGAAAAGGATCGTTAGATATCGTTGTTTTTTGTCCAGAGAAATATTGTGTTAAAGCACTATCTAGAGAGAATTTAGAGTCTAGATTTTTTTGGCCTTTTTTAACCAAATGGTTCAAAGCAGAAAGCAGGTTTTCTGGATTCAATTTTGGTTTAAGTAAATAATCGGATACGCCTTCTTTAAAAGAGTCTTTCACTAGTTGAAACTCATCATGGCTTGATAACACTAATATTTGAATATCAGGCTTGCTTTTTTTTAAGAGGCGAGCAAGTTCAATCCCATCCAGTTCAGGCATGATAAGATCAGTAATGACAATATCAATATCATTAGAATGAATAGAGAAAAAATCAAGCGCTTCCAATGAGCTTGAAAAAGCGCCTTTAATTTGGAATCCGTGGTTTGACCAATCAACCAAATTGGCTATGCCATGTAAGATTGTTTTTTCATCGTCGATCAATAATAAATTAATCAAGCTTGTTCCCCCTTTTAAACAGTTTCTCTTTTTAAAATACGGTTTAATTGGCAGAAAAGCAAGATGAATTACTCAAAATAAAAAAATTTGAAATCTAAATTTGTGATTTTTTCTTATTTTGGGATATTTTTTGGAACTCTTTTAGAAATTAAGAAAACGATTACATTTTTTGGTATGATTCACATGTAAAGAATAAAAATGAAAAAGGCGGGTTGGATATGAAATTCAAAAAATTAGTAGCAAGTGCGACGCTTTTAGCTTCAGCAGCAGTTTTGTTTGCGGGATGTGGGAGTTCCTCAAATTCAGCAACGAAAGATGAAAATAAAATCAGTGTTTGGGCATGGGATGAAACGTTTAATATCAAAGCAGTCAATGAAGCAAAAAAAGTCTATGACAATAAAGATGTCGAAGTGGATGTCGTTACGATGTCACAAGATGATATCGTACAAAAGTTAAACACAGCATTAGCCAGTGGAAATACGGATGGATTACCGAATATCGTGTTGATTGAGGATTATCGTATTCAAGGTTATTTGAATTCTTATCCGGACGCATTTTCTGAGTTAACCGATATCGTAGATGAATCCGATTTTGCTTCGTATAAATTTGCGGTTAATAAGATAGATGATCAAATTTATGGCGTTCCATTTGATTCAGGTGTTACGGCTAATTTTTATCGAACAGATTTGTTAGAAGAAGCCGGTTACAGTCAAGCAGATATGCAGAATTTAAGTTGGGATGACTATTTACAAGTTGCTCGAGATGTTAAAGCAAAAACGGGTAAAAAAATTACTGAAGTGAATCCATCAGATCTTGGACGTGTCCGTATGATCATGCAAGAAGCTGGTGAATGGTACACTTCGGAAGATGGAAAGACGGTTACGATCAAAGATAACCAATCATTGAAATATGGATTAAATCTATTTGCTACACTACTTAAAGAAGATCTAGTGGAACAAACTTCAGATTGGAATGCAGGTGTCACGGCCATTCAATCAGGGGCTGTTGCATCCAGTCCAATTGGTGCTTGGTATTCCTCAACGATCCAAGGTGCTGAAGATCAATCAGGGAAATGGGCAATTGCACCGACACCTTCATTACCTGCCAATATGCAAAAAGCACAAGCTTCTAATTTAGGCGGAGCTGGGTGGTATGTGATCAAAGGTGTTTCAGGCGAAGAAAATGCGAAAGACTTCTTGAAGAAGACCTTTGCGACTAACGAAGACTTGATGGGAACCTTAGCGAAAGAAATCGGGTTAGTTTCTACCATGTTAAGTGCAAAAGATCAACCAGCTTATCAAGAGTCTTCTGAATTCTATAGTGGTCAAAAGGTGTTTGAAGACTTTTCTAAATGGACAGCGGAAATTCCACAAGTTAATTATGGACAAGAAACCTATGCAATCGAAGCAGTTGTAGCAGAGTCATTACACCGAATCATCAATGGAGAAGATACTGATAAAGTCTTGGCAGATACGCAAAAACAAGTAGAAGCACAGTTAGCCAATTAAGCAGAGTGAAATGAATTGATTTAGAGGATCAAATTTGTGTTGGCTGGTGATTTTTGAACGGTCATCAGTCACACAAATTTGCTATCTATTAAAAATAGTTTCAATCAATACCGTAGAATTTTCGTGAGGACGCTGTCATTTACTCAGACAATTAGTTAAGAGGGAGGATTTGTGAGACGTTCCTTAAATGACAGATAAAACGAAGATGAACGTAACGAAAGTGAGCAAAGCAGATGAAACAAAAAGATTTTTTCAAGAACGGAAATGCGTTTCTTGTTTTACCAGTTCTGATGATCTCGATCATGGTATTTATCCCAATGATTTTAGCGCTGATCACTTCATTTCAAAGTGGTCCCCCAGTTAATATGAGTTTTAATGGTTTGGGGAATTATCAACGCATGTTGAATGATGCGACCTTCAAAAAGGCTTTTTTTAACACCTTTTTATATTTATTAGTACAAGTACCGATTATGTTGTTTTTAGCTTTATTTGTCTCTAATTTATTAAATGATAAAAAGCTTAAAATGAAAGGATTCTTCCGGACAGCGATTTTTTTACCTTGTATCACATCCATGGTTAGCTATTCGCTTATTATGAAAAGCTTGTTTTCTCAATCGGGATTAGTGAATAATTTTTTGATGACGATCGGCTTGATCGATATGCCAATTGGCTGGCTGACCCATCCAGTTTGGGCGAAAGTATTAATCATCATTTCGATTACATGGCGTTGGACAGGTTATAACATGATTTTCTTTTTATCAGGAATGCAAAATATTGATCCGGCAATTTATGAAGCAGCAGAAATCGATGGCGCATCTAAGTGGCAACAATTGATCAAAGTCACGATTCCTAACTTAAAACCAATTATTTTGTTTACGTCAATCACATCAACGATCGGTACGTTGCAACTCTTTGATGAAGTACAAAATATTACGGGTGGTGGACCAGCAAATGCAACAACTACGCTATCTCAGTATATTTACAATTTAAGTTATAAATTTACACCGAATTTTGGTTATGCTGCGGCGGTTTCATTTGTGATCGTAGTCTTTATTGTACTGTTATCAATCATTCAAACGAAAGTCGGAGGTGAAAAAGCGTGATAGATCAAGCAGAAAACAAAGTACTTCTTAAAGAGAATGAAAAAAAAGCGACTAAAACATTCGATTGGTTAGCTGTTTTTAAATATGCCTCTTTGAGCGTGATTTCATTTATTTCGATTTTTCCTTTTGTTTGGATGATCTTAGGAATGACAAATACACCTATCGATATTACTGCCGGAAAATTAAAGATCGGTAGCCATTTAGTTGTCAACTTCCAGAATCTTTTTTCAAATGACTTAAACTTTGCACGCTCATTGTGGAATTCAGCTTTGATCGCTATTGTAACAACGGTCTTAGCTTTGTTGATTTCATCTATGGCTGGTTATGGGTTTGAGATCTATAAAAGTCGAAAAAAAGAACGATTATTTACGATTTTGCTTTTATCGATGATGGTTCCTTTTGCTGCGTTGATGATTCCTTTGTACCGCATGTTTTCTAACTTAAACGGAACGATCTTAGGGATTAATAGCTTCTTAGTCGTCATTTTGCCTTCAGTAAGTACAGCTTTTTTGATCTTCTTCTTTCGACAAAACGTTAAAGCGTTTCCTAAAGATTTAGTAGAAGCTGCACGTTTAGATGGATTAAAAGAATTAAGTATATTTTTCCGTGTCTACCTACCCACTGCTAAAAATACGTATGCAGCTGCTGCAATCATAACTTTTATGAGTAGCTGGAATAACTATCTTTGGCCTTTAGTTGCATTACAATCACCAGATAAGCGTACGGTCCCATTAGTTTTATCTGCCATGGGAGCCTCTTATACACCAGATTACGGAATGATTATGGCCGGGCTTGTGATTGCAACATTGCCAACAGCTATCGTGTTCTTTGTTTTACAAAAACAATTTGTTCAAGGAATGATCGGTTCTGTCAAGTAAACGCGACTCGATGATAAAATTAGTTTGGTATAAACTTTAAATGTATAGGAAAAGCTGTCCCACTAAGGGAGAGCTTTTTTTCTTTTTAAATAACATTTTATATTAAAAATATATTTATGTTTAATTATTTAAATAACTTTAATTATTATAGGTTGTAAGGATAAAAATTTATAAATATTATATTGTTGCTATTTATTTAGTTGTTATTTATAATTAAATTGTACAAAAGATAACGTTTTCGTAATGAATGAATAATTATTTTTTGTTCATAAAATAATTTTAAGGAGTGAGGCAAATGAAAAAATATGCGGTTAGTCTGTTGTTGTTTGTGTTTGGTATCTTTGTACTTTCAGCCAATGTTGGGGCGCAAGAAGTCACGTCAAAAGAGATTTTTAGTATTCCGGAGCCGACGTGGATCTTCAACTCAGGGATGAGTAAAGGGAAAAACCATGATCGTCAGGATCTAGGTTTTATCTTAAGCGAAAATACCGAATTGAGAATGAGACAGACAAATGCTCATTTCAAGAATAAGTTAAAATTGCGACTACTAGGAAACGATAAAAAGAATGAAAAAAGTATCGAAGTTGGATCAAATTGGGTAAGTATACGTGCAGATGAGCCCTTGGTTCCATTTATTGATACACCGTACGGAGAAGGATCAGCACAGATCGAATACGAAGTGGTGACTTCCAAAGAAATGAAAGCGTTACCTGTTTATGGATATCATGGGAATGAGACCATGTTTTTTTCAATGTGGGATACGGAGGATGCAGGGTATGCGCTAATTCAAGGAGTAGATTTCCAATTACTCGTACCCAAATTGGACAAAGAACTAGTGAGAAACTTAAAAGATTTTCCATCAATTGATGCGTTGATTGAGTATCATCACGGTATTTTTGCTTTATTTAACGGTATCGCTGGTTTTGATGGTTCCGCACCAGAAAATCAGAACGGCGCGAATCGTTACTTTTTAAAGGCAGATGATTCTGGTGCAGGTGCTGCTTATTATGGGGGTGATTGGACAGCTAATAGTGAACCTACGACAGATATGTGGTTGAAAGAACTAAGTTGGGCAACATTACATGAAATTGCTCACGGTTATCAAGCTGGTTTTGATGGGCAAGATATGTATACTGGCGAAGTGTCAAATAATTTATTTGGGGTCCAATATCAGTATGAAAAATATGGAAAAAAAGCAGATGACATCGGTTGGTTGTTTAATTTAGGTAAAAAAGAAGAAGTCGAAAACAAGCTATATGATAAGTTGATCCGTGATGGAGACACTTACCATGATGTCGATGTGCGTGAACAACTGATTTTATTAACGATGTTCAAACAAAAAGCTGGAAATGACTCCTTCACTAAGATATATCAGGAATACCGTAAAATGGCTAATCAGAGTGATTTCAAAGATTGGGAATATACATTACCCAATTTAATGAATCGTATCTACAGTGAAAATAGTAAGCAGGATTTTTCTGCTGCCTTAAAAAAACGTGGGTTGTATCTTGATGAATTTCAAGCAGAAAAAAATCGTGTGGCAGGTTATCCAGCTGTGGCTTCATTGGCAGATATTGTCTCTGAAAATGAGTTGGTGCGTGCACGTCAATTGATTGACCCAAACTATTTGATCAATTCTAATTTTGAATTGGTTACTAACGAGGAAATCGCCTCTCTAGGGTTAGTTGGTGATTTGACCATTGAAATTCTTCCTAGCGATTTGAGTAACTTTGAAGGGCTCACAGTTGAATTAAAAGATGGAGCAACTATTATAGCGAGTCAACCAGTACAACAAAAAATGACATTTAAAAATATTCCTAATGGGGTCTATCATTTAGAATTTTCTGGTGAACAAATGAAGTATTATTTACCAAGCGAAAATTATGTTTATGTAAAGGAAACCCAAAACCATGCTTCTCTTTCATTAATCAAAGCTGATATCAGTAAGTTAGCCGATGAAGATCTTATCTTTTATGGCTTTAATGATCAATGGTCAGGTTCATTAAGAACGAATTTGAATTCAAGAGAAGCAACACTTACCTTAAATATGCCAAAACCTCATTATTTATTTAAAGATGAACTTTATGTAAAAGTGACTATCAAATCTCAGGATGGCAAAATTAGGTATGAAAAATCGATTAATGGAGACATACCTGAACGATTCACCGATGACCATTTGTTGCTTGAGATAGGAGATAGCATAGAAATCTACCATGCAGAAGCAAGAAATCGTTTGAAAGGTCCAGAAAATCTTATTGATCGTGGACAAAATACTAACCACTGGCTAGTTACGGAACATGGGTTAAAACACCTTGGATTAAACAATAATCCAGAAAAAGATCTTATGAAAAAAATTGAAAAATTAGGGAATTCATTAGTAAAAGCTGAGGGTATTAAACCGATGGCGTGGGAAAGATCAATGGCTAAAAAACAATTATGGACAGCCATACAATCTCTATCTCCAAAAGATACAGAACATTATATGTCCCAATATTATGTTTTGTTTAAATAGCATATGATGAGAAGTCAAAATTATCGAATTGATCGTCTTTAGCAAAAAAACTTAGCACCTTAGAGATTGAGACGAAAGTGTTAATTATCAAGCACCAAAAAAAATTCCGGAACTTGCCAAGAAACACAAACGCTAGTTTTTTCTGTCGATTGTTATCTACTTGGTGCTTCTCCAATTTTTGATTAATTTCGGCTTATCTTTCGAAAATGCTGCTTTTATCTCGTCGTGAACAAGAGCTCTTTAAACACCGTTTATTCATTTTTAGATATACTAGAAGATACTGGGACAAAAAAGTTGTCTCAGTCTCTTCTTTTGTTTTATCACAAGCGTTTGGTTTTAGTGATGTAATACAAATAAGACCAGTATAAAATATTAGCTAAATGGCTATGCTAGTATAAATGACTTGAATGATCCTAAGATTTACTCAATAATTTTTTAAAATAGCTTCTTTTATATAACAAACACTTCTTTTTTGATATAAAAATGGTTACGCTTTCATTAGAATAGAAATATCAAATAAAGGAGTGAGCAGAATGAAAAATAAATGTTGCATGATTACTTTGGCTTCTATTTTATTGTTAGGATGTGCTACACCAAGTATCGTTTACGGAAAGGAACAAGAGGGACTATTGGCAAGAACAAGCCTTGCATCTGTTTCTCAATCCCTCAACAAAGGAAACGAGGGGCAAGTAAAAACAACAACACTTGGACTATCTGACGATGAGCAAGCGATCATTCAAGCAATCGGTAAAGGCAAGAATTTCAAGGGAAAACTTTATTTAAATTATATCCGAGATAAAATAACTGAAGTTTTCAAAGAGTATAATGGAGATATTTTTAAACTTCTAAGTGAATTCTCTTCGTTGATATCAGACCAAATTTCAGAAGTGAATGTAAAAGAACGCTTTGATGTTAGTCCAGAAGTAATCAAACGTTTGATTACAATCAGTGCGATGTATGACATTGCTTTTGCAAAAGACAGTTGTTTTATGAGCTTGCTTGGTGCAGCGAATGATGGAACGGCACCTGCTGAGCCTACAGGTTTTTATCCTAATACCACTCAATTAGAAGGAACGACCGTAAATAAGCAAGATGGAAAATTAATGACGTTGAAATCTTATTATGTGGATCAAAAATCAGATGTAACGGTGATGATTCATGGTGGTTTTCGAGGAAATTGGAATTTAGGGACAGTAACGGATGAGTATAATATCTTTTACAATGCGGGCTATAATTTATTATTTGTAGACCCTCGTGCCACTGGAAACAGTGGGGGCGATTATGTCACTTATGGACAATATGAGTCAGATGATGTGCTCTATTGGATCAATCGAGAAGTAGGAACTAAGCCGACTCAAAAGATTTTACTTTATGGTGGCTCAATGGGGGCTGCAACTATGATGTCAACATTAGCTAAGGATATCCCAGCAAACGTAAAAGGAATCATCGAGAATTGCGGATTTAAATCAATTGATGAACAACTTAGATACACCTACAAAAATACCGTAGCGCCTTTATTAGGTTCAATATTTGGGGAAGAATTTGACATTGTAGCAGACGAAGAACATGAAGATCTATATATGGGATTGTTGAAAGAGTATTACTTTGACCAAGAATTAAAAATGAATGTGAATGAAAATCTACCTGAAATTGGTATGGCCACAACGATCCCCAAATTGATCATTCACGGAGATGCTGATCAAGTAGTTCCTCATGAAAATGCGGATGAGCTCTATGATCTTTCCGGGGGCTATAAAGTCAAGTTGATTGTAGCAGGAGCTGGACATGGGGAAGCCCAATCAGTTGATCCCGTAGCGTATCAAACATATGTCACTAATTTTCTAAATTATCTTTTTGGAAGTCAAAGACATTAAGAAAAAATGATTGATCTTACTGAGGAATGGGACGAAGTTTGACACGATCGAGAGAGTAGCGCCACGCATAATTAGGTTGATGAAATAAGCCGAAGAATCTAAAATCATTTCCTTGATTTTAGTGTTCTTCGGCTTGTTTTTACTACATTTACTCAAACCACAAGCAGTTAAAAATACATACATGAAAGTATTGAACCTATCTGATCACGATCAAGATAAATGGAGAACGACTTAGTAGTTAAGGCATTTTCAGACTAATGAATGGGCATAGTGGATACTTTTGTATTCTTTTGGGGTACAGCCGGCGACCTTTTTGAACACTTGAATAAAATGACTTTGACTAGAATAAGCAAGCAAGTGACTGATTTCATCGTAAGAATGATCTGTAAACAATAACAAATGTTTTGCTTCGGTTATCTTTTTTTCTTGAATGTATCCGTGAATGGTAATCCCCATTTCTTTTTTGAAGTGGCTGCAAATATGTGCCTTATGTTTTTCAGTGATGGCAGCTAACTCGTCGACGGTGATGCGTTCGTATAAATGATTATCAATGTGGTTGACAATCGTTTTTACTAACATGGATTTTTGAGCTAAAGGAAAATTATGAAGCAGTTCCATAAAACGGAAGGTTGCTTCTTTCATATATTGCAGACATTCTTTAACTGAGTGGATATAAATCAGTCCCTGAATCAAAGAGTCGGACAGACCAAAGGCTTGATTGATCGGCACGCCTTCTTCAATACTCATTCTGGTGACGATGGCTACGAACGAGGCAAATTTAAGTTTCAACCCTTCCAATTCAAAGGGGGATAAAGAGACTTTATAGGTTTCTTTCATTTTATTGAAGACCCAAATGACTTTTTCAGGTTCGTTTCGTTTGATGTAATCTAGATACCGTAATTCAAAATGATACGAATCGAAGGTTTCTTTGTGGATCCGTCGATCATAAAGATTATTTTCCAGGCTGTAATCAGTGGATAGATTTTTTTTATTTTTATCTTGTTGAAAGTACCAAATAAATTCTTCCTTTTTGGTTGGCCGCTGAGTCAGAATCGTGTGTAATAGTTGGATATATTCTTCAAATGAATACTTGTCTTCTTTGGAATAATGAATATTATAATGGTACTCATGTCCCATAAAAAAACAAGAGGTTTCTTTTGAACCGATAATACCGCAAGGGCCAATGATCATCTGATATTCCTTTTGATCAGATTTAAAACAAAAATAGCCGTATAAATAGGATGTTGTATGGTAAAGCTGGATCTGCTCTGTTTTTCTAAATGGAAAATAGGTACTGATCGTGATTGGTAAGTCTTCTAAATTTTTTGGATGGATGAGATATCCGTTTTCATCAAATAATAGCATCGGAATCAGATATTTTCGGTACAATAAATCCATAGTTATTTTAATCGTATCGGTAGTCATAATGTAAATACTCCTTGTGACGAATTCTTTCTTTTTATTTTACACGAATAAATTTTATATAGCGCGAATATTTTGGTATAAATGCTAATTTTTTTATATAAAATTCGTTTTTTATTCTTTATAATCTGTTCTATAAAGCGGTTACAAAGGAGGCGCCGATGGAAGCAGATCAGTTACAAGCTTTGTTTGATCGATTATCTGTTCAGGAAAAAATCGCACAAACGATCCAACTGAATGGAAGTATTCTATCAGAAAATGATGTGATGAATACTGGGCCAATGGAAGAATTAGGATTACCTCAAGAGTTAGACGTATTTGAGATTGGCTCTATTTATAATATCAACGATCATCAAAAATTAAAAGAACTACAAACAAAAGTTTTAGCAAAAAGTAAACACAAGATACCCATGTTGTTTATGTCAGATGTCATCTATGGGTTTCGGACAATTTTCCCCATACCTCTAGCTCAAGTTGGTTCTTACGATTTTGAGTTAATTCAACAAGCAGCTAAGTTAACAGCAGAAGAAAGTTATTTAAATGGCTTACATGTCTTGTTTTCACCAATGTTAGATTTAGCGCGTGATCCACGTTGGGGAAGGGTAATGGAATCTCCAGGCGAAGATGTTTATACGGCGAAAGAGTTTGCAAAAAGTATCGTCAATGGTTATCAGGGAGATAGTGAGACAAAAATTCCAGAAAAACATGTAGCCGCATGTCTGAAGCACTTTGCAGCTTATGGAGCACCGGAAGCAGGACGGGAATATCAAGCGGTAGATATGTCCCATCAACGGCTTTTCAATGAATATCTACAGCCTTATCAAGCAGCAATTGAAGCAAAATGTGAATTAGTAATGACTGCTTTTAATTTGTTGAATGGAGTTCCTGCAACTGGAAATGAATGGTTGAATCGAGAGATTTTACGTTCTCGCTTTGGTTTTGATGGCGTATTAGTTTCAGACTATGCAGCAATCAAAGAACTGATTCCTCACGGGTATGCCAAAGACGAAATAGATGCAGCCAAAAAGGCACTCATTGCAGGTGTTGATTTAGACATGATGACTTCGATTTATGCCAATCACCTGTCTGAATTAGTACAAGAGCCACGATTTATGCAACTTCTCGATGAAGCGGTGTGGCGTATTTTAATGCTCAAAAATAAATTGGGCTTATTTGAAAATCCTTATCGTGGCTTGGAAGAAGTGAATACTGGAGAAATCTTAACCGAAAAAGCTAAAGAAGCAGCAGTCGAGTTGGTTGAAAAAAGTTGTGTTCTTTTAAAAAATAATGACACACTGCCATTAGTACCAAAGCAAAAAATTGCTGTGATCGGTCCATACGGCGAAAGTCCTCTCACTTTAGGTTTTTGGGCTTCAGTCAGCGGAAAGCCACAAGATACGGTTACTTTGAAGGAAGGATTGAGTCGCCATTTTGCGACAGATCACTTAATGTTTGCTAAAGGATACAATTTATTCGATTCTTATGATGGGTTTGGACCTCTGAAAAAAGGAATGGAATTATTGAATGGGCCAATTGCAGAAGAGGAATCATTAATGGAAGAAGCTTACCAGATTTCTCAAAAGGCTGATGTGATTGTATTAACATTTGGCGAACAATTTCTGGAAAGTGGTGAAGGAGCTTCTAAAGCTCACTTACAGATTTCACAAAAACAACAACGTCTGATCAAAAAATTACATGAATTAAATAAACCAATTATAGGCGTACTATATACCGGCCGACCGCTAGTCTTAACGGATATAGAAAAATATTTCGATAGTTTATTACTTGTCTGGTTTCCTGGAACGATGGGTGGGATCGGAATCGCTAATTTACTTGCTGGTAAAGTCAGTCCTTCTGCTCGTCTATCGATGACGTTTCCTAGAAGTGAAGGACAACTACCGATTTATTATGCTCAGACCTCCACAGGCAGACCAATCTCAACAAGCATCCATTCTGAGCGTTTTGTCTCAAAATATATCGATGAATCCAATGATCCGCTATTCAAATTTGGAACGGGAATGAGTTACGCCTCATTCGAAAGTCAATTACTGAGAAGTGAGCAAAAAGACCAATTTATTGAGATCAATTATTTAGTGAAAAATCGATCGGATGTTTCAGCAGAAACTGTGACACATGTTTATCTTCATCAAGAATATGCTTCGATTGTCCAACCGGAAAAACGATTGGTCAGCAGTCAGCGAATCTATTTAGAAGCAAATCAAGAAAAGCAAGCAAGAATCAATATTCCAATTTCTGACTTAGCTATCTTTGATAATAATGGAAATAGTTGGATAGAAGAAGGTGTCTACCATTTTTATTTAAATGTCGACGGGTTAGAAAGTGTTACCACATGGGAATATAAACAATAGGGGGATTACGATGGAAAAATTAGAAGCGTTTTTAGGAAGTAAGTTATTACCATTATCGCAAAAATTACAACAAAATAAAGTGTTAGCTGCTTTGATGGAAGGGTTTATTCGTACGAGTCCAATCACTTTGGGGATTGCGCTGATTACGATCGTAGGGAACTTCCCAATTCCTGGTTGGATCGATTATTTGACTTCATTAGGTATTTACCCACATGTAGAAGCTATTACAAATGGTGCAACTGGGGTATTTTCATTGTACGTCGTTTATAGTCTGGCTTTTTCTTATGCAAAACAACTGGGGACGAATGAGCGAAACGCAGCAATTATTTCTTTAGCTAGTTTTGTGATGTTGATGCCTCAAACTGTCGCAACAATGGCTATGCAAAATGGAGAGGCTGTAGACTCTACGATTGCAGCATTACGCTTAGATTTCTTAGGCGGACAAGGCTTGTTTATTGGAATGATCGTTGCGTTAGTGGTTACTCAACTTTATGCTTATCTATCGAAAAAAAATATTGTGCTTAAATTACCAGATAGCGTACCTCCGATGGTTACGCAATCATTGGCACCGGTCTTTGTTGTAACAATCATCTTTGTCTTTGTATTTATTCTGCGTATCTTATTTGGTTTGACAAAATCTGGCTCGATTTTCCAATTCTTTATCGATGTGATCAATGCACCGCTTAACGCGTTGGTTGCTAGTCCATTATCAATTATTATTATCATGGAAGTATTAGCTGTCCTTTGGTTCTTTGGGATTCACAACGCAGTTTTACAAGGACCATTAGGAGCAATCAGTATGACGATGGTTGTCTCAAATATCGCAGCTTTCCAAAAAAATGAAGCTTTGCCTTACTTGATTCCTTCTGTGATCTACATGGGAATGTACGCTGCAGGCTTCATGGGATTTGTGACGTTCTTTATGATTCGTAGTAAATCTGCCAAAATGAAACAACTTGGGAAATTATCCGTGATTCCTGCCATTTTCAACATTACGGAACCCTTGATGTTTGGTATGCCCATTATTTTAAACCCATTGTTTTTCATTCCACAAGTCTTTACACAGTTGATCGCAGGCTTTGTGACGTGGGGGTTAACCACAACCATTTTACCGATTTCATTGAACCCAATGATAAGTTTATTGCCTTGGACGACACCGACTTTTGTTAAGATGCCACTTTCTGGTGGAATAAATTATACAATTTTGATGGTTATTTGTATGGGTATCGGGATCTTGATGTGGTATCCATTTATCAAGATTGCTGACAAAAAAGAGTATGAATTAGAATTAAAAGCAGAAGCCGAAGCTAAGGAAGCAAAAGAAAAGATGGCTGGTGCGATTGCAGAAGAAGTTCAAGCATAATGGAGGAGAGCAAATGGTCGTTTTAGGGATTGATATTGGAGGGACGATGATCAAGACCGCTCTGATTTCTCAGAATGAAGTTTCTTTTAAAAAGCGTTTTCCAACACCTTCAGACAAAGAGCAATTTCAACGATTATTATCACAAATGATTCGTGACTATCAAGAAATCCAATCATTCCATAAAATTGCTTTTTCAGTACCTGGATCGGTTGATCAGTCTGGGACAGTTCGCTTCGGCGGTGCTGTTCCTTATCTGGATCAACTCCAATTGCAATCGTTTTTAGAGTTGGAGAATTTCGAAGTGTTCGTTGAAAATGATGCCAAAGCTGCTACTTCCTGTGAAATGAAATATGGCAATTTAAAAGGGATCCAACAAGCCGCAGCAATTATTTTGGGAACTGGAGTTGGCATGGGCATTTGTATCAATGGACAGCTTTATAAAGGAACGCACATGCAAGCCGGTGAAATTAGCTTTATGATCCGTGATCGTCAGATTACTGGTCAAGACTCGTTTGTAGGTATGGGACTGTCGGCTGTTTGGTTGATCAAACAATTAGCTGAATTATTAAAAGTAGACAACGAGGGCGAACAGGTCTTTGCTGCCTTAAAAGACAGTGAGAATGAGTCAGCCAAAGCTTTATTTCATGATTATTGTAAACAGGTTGCTTTTCTTTGTTTCAATGTTCAAACGCTGCTAGATGTTGAAAAGATCGTCATTGGTGGAGGAATCAGTCAACAAGAATATTTGGTCCAGACGATTCAACAAGCTTATCGAGAGCTGTTTACAGTAGCACCAATCATCAAAAAAACATTACAACCACTGACGATTGAAGCAGCAAAATTTCAAGCAGATGCCAATTTAATTGGTGCGGCCATAAAGGAGAATGAAGATGAAAAATAAATTTCCAACAGATTTTTTATGGGGAGCTTCTACCAGTGCTTATCAAGTAGAAGGCGCTTGGAATGAAGAGGGGAAAGAACCATCTGTTCAGGATATCAAGTCTATCCCAGAAGGAACGACTGATTTTAAAGTTGCCTCTGACCACTACCATCGATTGGAAGAAGATGTCCGTTTATTTAAAGAGTTAGGACTAAAAGCTTATCGTTTTTCGATTTCATGGAGTCGTGTAATGCCTAATGGAGAAGTGAATCCAGCTGGTATTGCTTTTTACAAACGTTTGATTGAGTTATTGAAAGAAAAGGATATCCAACCAATCGTAACTGTTTTTCATTTTGATTTGCCTGCGTCCATTGCCGAAAAAGGTGGTTGGGAAAATAGAGAAACGATTCAAGCTTTTGCGGATTATTGTCAGGTATTATTTGACCATTTTGGGCAAGATGTTCCACTTTGGCAAACAATCAATGAACAAAATGTCATGGCATTGGCTGGTTCTGTAATTGGGACAAGTAATAAAAGTATGAAAGAAAAATTCCAAGAAAACCATCATATGTTAGTCGCACAAGCCCTCGTGACCAGTAATTACCACAAAGGGAATTATAACGGCAAAATTGGACCAGCACCTAACATCGCCAGTGTGTATCCTGCTTCAGATAAACCAGAGGATCAGATGGCCGCTTTATATATGAGTGCGCTTAGAAATTGGCTCTTTTTAGATGTTGCTGTTTTTGGGAAGTACAATCATAATGCTTGGCATTTATTAGAGAAGATTGGTGCGGCACCAGTGATTACTGCAGAAGATCAAACGATTTTAGCAGAAGGAACAGGAGACTACATTGCTTTTAACTACTATAATACAATGACCGTCTCCAGTTATTTTGCTAAAGAACAAAAAATAGATCAGCAATCCGGTTTTGGGATTCCAGGATTCTTTCAAACAGTCGAAAATCCACATTTACCAATGACGGAATTTGGCTGGCCTATTGATCCAGAAGGGTTTCGTTTTACTTTAAATGAAATTTATTCTCGCTATCGCTTACCACTCTTGGTGACAGAAAATGGGATCGGTGCATCAGAACAACTCATTGACGGGAAAATCCATGATGATTATCGGATTGATTATTTACATCAACACATCCAGCAAATGGCTTTAGCGATTGAAGATGGCGTTGAGGTGATCGGTTATTGCCCATGGAGTGCGATTGATTTGATCAGTACCCATGAAGGAATCAATAAAAGGTACGGATTTATCTATGTCAATCGGACCGATGAAGAGTTACTCGATTTAGCACGGTATAAAAAGGATAGCTTTTATTGGTATCAACAAGTGATTGAGGAAAATGGCTTAGGAGAATGAAGCAATGAGAACAAAAGAAATTATTTTTGATCGCAAGGCAAATACCAGTCTCAAGCTTTACTTACAAGAAGAATTGTTTGAATCGCAGCCAATCGAAAAACGTCCGTTTATTTTAGTGATTCCTGGGGGTGGGTATTCTTTTTGTAGTGAAAGAGAAGGGGAACCGATCGCATTAAGCTTTCTGTCAAAGGGCTATCATGCAGGTGTTTTACATTATCATGTAGGAGAACATCGTCATTTTCAAAAAGCATTGTCTGATGGACAAAAAGCAATGGAATTACTTCAAGAATGTGCGGAAGAATGGCAGATTGATCGTCATAAGATTGCGGTCATTGGCTTTTCAGCAGGTGGGCATTTAGCAGCAGCCATGTCGACAATGTTAGCGACTAAACCCGCTCTATGTTTATTAGGTTATCCAGCTATCCTCTCTTCTTTTTCAGAGGTCATGGGTATTTCTGCTCCTTCTTTGGAAGAATGCGTGACGAGTGATACGCCGCCGACGTTTTTATTCTCCACATTTGAAGATTCGATCGTTCCTATCGAAAATTCCTTACTATATTTACGTGCGTTAGAAGAAAATGATGTTCCTTTTGAATCACATATTTTTCAAAAAGGACCTCATGGACTTTCTTTGGCAACTAAGTGGTACCGCACATCTGATGAAGTGACAGACGAACGTTTTGCTCGCTGGTTTCCATTTGCGATGGAATGGATGGAATCACAGTGGGAAGAACAAGAAAAAGGCAACGAATTCTCGACCAGAGAGATCATCGACATACCGATTTTTCAACTCGTAAAAGAGGCAGAAAATCAGCAAGTTCTCCAACGATTTTTCCCTAGCTGGCAAGATCCTAGTCGTTTCAAATTAGTAAAAAGACTTAATTTAAAGCAATTGCGGCGAATGATTCCAGATCAAATGACGAATGAACGATTTGAACAATTGATCGATGGATTGAATCGACCAAAGGAGGAGCATTGAATGCAAGCTTACCTTGTCCATGAAAGTTATAAAGCGACCAATCGTCTGACGGCTGAACAGCCTCAGGAACTTACGGAGTTAACTTTTTATAAGAACAGTAAAAATGCTTGTCAGTTACTACTTCATGACGGGCGAAAAAACCATTTCGTACTATCGGATGAATTTTCGATACCAGATGCTATTGAGATACCGATTTATCGTATCGCTATCGAATCCTCGTTACCAGTAAAAGCTCAATTTATTGACTATTATTTAGGCAACGAAGATATATTGTATGCTGATAAGTTGTTAGAACAAACAGTGAAAACTTATTCAGGCGATCGTTATGCGCCAATTTATCTGGAATTTCCTCTGGATACTGAAATCAAGTCTGGCAGCTATTCACTAGAAATAACAGTTTACCGTTCATATTTGACAGCCGGTGACGAAGAAGTAGTGACGAAAAAATTAATGATTGACGTTTCAGATTATTGTTTTCCAGATAACGTGACTCAGAAATTTAATTTGGACATCTGGCAACAACCGTCTAATTTAGCGAGAAGTTTTCAAGTCCCGTTGTGGAGTGAGACTCATTTCCGATTGATTCACGAAATGGCTACCAGTTTAGCAGCTATTGGGCAAAAAGCGGTAACGGTGATCGCAGGCGAGATCCCTTGGAAAGGTTGGTTCAATTATATCGTCAAAGACTATCCAGCGAATCTCTATGAGTATTCAATGATCAAAGTCAAGAAGGATCTCAAAGGAGAATTGACGTGTGATTTCACCATTTTAGATCGCTATCTTCAAACGATGGCAGAAGCAGGTATCGATCAAGAAATCAACGTTTTTGGTTTGTTAGGTGTGTGGCAAGTACCATTCTTCCCATTGATCCAACAGTTAGATTACCCTGAAAAAATTGTGGTTCGCTATTTTGATGAAGCCTTGCAAAAGATCGGATTCATCGAAAACAAAAATGAATTGAAGTCCTATTTCAACCAATTATTTGAGCATTTCAAAGAGATTGGGGTATGGGATAAAGTCAGGATTATCTCTGATGAGCCGAAGATTCACGAAATAGACACCTTTAAAGCTTCATTAGCAGAATTAAAGTCAGTGGATACTAGTGTTCAGATAAAAGTCGCTTTTGATAAAGAAAACGTCTTGGAACAATTGTTGCCAGATGTCGATTTTCCGGTCACTTCTTTTTATTGTACGTGCAACCATTATCAGCGGTTAACACAAAGCCATCCAGGAAAGACACAATATTATATTTGTAATTATCCTGATCGTCCGAATATCTTTTTACACAGCTCATTACTAGAGACTCGTATACAAGGAATTTTAGCGCATTGCTTCAAAACAGATGGTATGCTGCGTTGGGCATATAATTGCTGGCCAGAAAATGTGCGAGAAGATATCCGCTATAATACTAGTTCGTTACCGATCGGTGATACTTGTCTCATTTATCCTAGCTATTCTGGACAGCTATTGTTGTCTTTACGTTACAAACAATTGCAAAGAGGAATTGAAGATTTTTACCTGGTCAAAGAAGCAGTGAAAAAGAATCCGATTGTCACACAACAATTGTTAGATGCGTTTCTAGGCAGCAGCGAACCAAAAGAATGGATGCAAGATAGCCACACAAGCAACCAACGTTTGTTTAATCAACAGGCAGACGAATACGAAGCATTTCGAAAACACTTGATTGCTTCCTTGTCTTAGAGTTGAGTACTTATTTTGTGATTGCTTTTTCAGGGTGAAACAAAAAGGGCGCAAAGCTCCAGATGTTTTTTGAGTACCTTGCTAAACAGTAGACCTTCCTTTTCAGAATCAAACCCCAAAAATTGAAAGGCTCGTATGGTTTTTCATTCTTGATTTTGAAGTAGCAGGGTTGCTTATAACATAAAGAGAAGCCAAAGGAGCCGAAACCAAGTTTGATTTTCGCTCAATTTGGCTTCTTTTTACGGTAATGTCATATTTGAGTATTTTTTTATTGAAAAAAATAACAGCGTTTACCTGTTCTGCTCGTAACTTGTGAAGGAATCAGGTAAAATAGAGTAAAGGAGGAGGATATATGCTAAAAAATTTAAAAGAAGTTGTTATCGCCATTTTTCCAATGACACTTTTAATTGTTATTTTAACTTTTATTTTCGCACCGCTTGACTCAGATGAAATGATTTCTTTTTTGTTTGGGGCAGGGATTATGATGATTGGCATGACACTATTTTTATTTGGCGCCGATTATTCGATGATGGAAGTCGGGCGATTAGTGGGAAAATATATGATCAAAAAGAAAAGTCTCACAATCCTCATTGCTTTAGGATTTATGATTGGAATTGTAATCACGATCGCAGAACCTTCCGTTCAAGTGTTGGGACAACAAGTCAATCAGATTTCTGAAGGAAAGATTGGCCGAGTGTTGTTAATTGGAATTGTAAGCGTTGGCACAGGTGTCTTTTTAGCGTTTGCTCTTTTACGGGTTGTCTTCAAATTATCTTATTATCAATTGATGGCGATTGGTTATGTTGGTGTATTAGTCGCTTCATTTTTTACAAGTAATGAATTTATGCCGATTGCTTTTGATTCTGGAGGCGTTACGACTGGACCGATTACCGTTCCTTTTATTCTAGCATTAGCTGGCGGACTGACTAGTATGATTCGTCAAGAAACGAGTGCCAATGATAGCTTTGGGATGGTTGGGATTGCATCTTTAGGTCCAATTCTGGCAGTAATGATTTTAGGGGTGATTTTTCAATGAAGATAGTCCAAGAATTATTCTCGGGGATAGAAATCATTTCCTATGAGGTGTTAATCGCCATATCGCCGATCATACTATTATTCTTAGTCATGAACTTCCTGAGCTTTCAGATGAGTAAAGAACGCTTCTGGGCTATTATCAAGGGCTTTTTGATCACTACTGTCGGATTGATCTTATTCCTGCATGGTGTCGATCTGGCTTACGTTCCTGTTGGACAACATCTAGGTAGTGTACTTGCTAGTTTAGAACATAATCAGCTTTTGATACCTTTAGGGTTCTTGATGGGGTTTTTAGTTGGTTTCGCAGAACCAGCGATCCACGTCATGGTTAAACAAGTGGAAGAATTGAGTGAGGGAAGAATCAAAGCAAAAATCATGTTAGCAGTCATCTCTATTGGGATTGGCTTAGCAGTTGGGTTATCTATGTGGCGTTTATTAGTTGGGTTTTCTCTCTACTATTTTTTGATTCCAGGATATGGCTTAGCTTTCATTTTAGGACGCAAGGTTGATAAAATTTTTCTTGCTATGGCATTTGATAACGGAGGGGTAGCGACTGGCCCCATGTGTTCCACGTTCATTTTATCGATGTGTGTGGCAATCGCCACGCAAATTGAAGGAAGAGATCCGATTATTGATGGATTTGGAGTAGTGGCTATGATTGCATTGACGCCCATATTATCGACATTGGTTCTAGGCTATATCTACAAAAGGAAAGATGAAAAAGATAAACAAGCCAAACACAAATTACAACAGTTGGAGGGAAAAAAATGAAAGATCCTGTAGCGTTGAATCTGAATATGATCGTCACGATTGTTGATGGGGGAATGGGGTACGAAGTGATTAAGTTTTCAAAAACCGCCGGAGCAGCTGGAGGTACGATACTCCATGGGCGTGGATCAGGGATTCATGATTCTAGTAATTTTTTAGGTCTGGAAATCTCACCTGAAAAAGATATTGTGTTAACCCTCGTACCTGATAGTTTAACCAATCAAGTCATGGAGACGATTGGTCAGGGAATCAACATCGATGTTCCAGGCAATGGTATCTGTTTTAGTATTGATGTCGATAAAGTCATTGGGATCACTAAAATCCACCAATATCGGGAAGTGATCGAGATGAAAGAATTGATGGAAAAAGAGGAGTGAACCTACAATCGCTCAGGTGGTTTCATTGTTTTAAGGAGAATTTGATGAATTACTAAATTTTTATGAAACCCTCCTCTTTTACCAGACAACTTTTTAAAAATATGCTATGTTAAAAATGATAAAGGGGGAGAAAAATGAATTTTTTAGTGGTGCTAAAGGATCAAGTCATCAACCGTTCGACCTTTCTTTATGTTCAGTTAAACAAGGGGAAAACTTTGTTGCATTTTTCGCCAGAGTTTCATTTAGAAGGTCAAACACTAGGAGAAATCTATCAATCAGAAGGGTTAACTGCACTTTTGCTCTTTTTTAATAGAGAACTTGATTTACCTGTGAAAGATTATCTTGAGCTTTCATTGACAAGTTGGGATCAGGCAGTAACAGAGCTATTTCCAAATGGCTTGATAATCAAGGAGAACGGCCAGTTGATACAGTTAACGGTCAGTGAACTTCAAAGACAAATGCGTTATAAAATTGATGAGAAAGATTCGTTTTCAATTTTTCAACGGCAACAAAAAATCTTAAAAAGTTTTTTAAGTGAAATTGGTAAAAAACGCCATTTATTAAAGACAACTCAATTATTAAAAAAATATCCTGATTTAGTTCATACATCGATTCAATTAACACAATTCTTAACGCTGATTCGCCGATTTGTTCGCTTGAAGGAAGTGCCTTCTAGAAAACTCACGTTACCGTTAGCGGATACATTTCGTGTCGTCCAAAGAGCGCAGGAAAAGAAAGTCATCGTGATTGACTTTATGAAGAATCGGAATGCACTTCATCAATTAACAATGGAAAAAGCGAATTAAAGCTTTTTCTTTTTGCTTTTTTTTGCCATAATAAGAGCAGCAGGAGGAGTTACGATGGCACAAATTTGGTTAAGACGCTTGATTGAATACAAAAGAAAATACAACCAAGTGATGCAAGGACGTTATGCAACATTTGATTCGTTGAACCGAGTATTGTTGATTCTGGCACTATTCTTTCGTCTGTTTCAATTTTTACTTCCTTTTTCAATCGGTTATTTCTTATTTTGGGGATTACTCGGTCTGATCGTATTTCGATTGTTATCGAAGAAAATCTATGTAAGAATAAATGAAAATCGGAAATTCATCGAAAAATCGAATCAAATAAAATTATGGTTTTCTCAGTTGAGAAAGCCAAAAAATTCAAAGAAAGTGATGGAGTACACGTTTTTTTCTTGTCCTACTTGTCACCAAAAGCAAAGAGCGCCACGAGGTAAAGGACGAATTCGAGTGACTTGTCAAAAATGCGGTACCCAATTTGAAACGAAAGTCTAGGTGAAGAGGATGAAGTTAGTCTTATTACGACATGGTGAAAGTGAAGCCAATTTTCAAAATTATTGGACTGGCTGGTTAGATGTTGCGCTAACTGAAAAGGGGATGCAACAAGCAACGGAAGCTGGACGAAAAATGAATGAGCAAGGATTGGTTTTTGATATCGTTTATACATCTGTACTAAAAAGAGCAATCAAAACGTCACAGTTAGCTTTAGAAGAAATGAATCAATTGTATCTTCCCGTCCAAAAAACTTGGCGGTTAAATGAACGACATTATGGGGCATTAGTTGGTAAAAATAAAACGGAGATGAAAAAAGAATATGGCGAAGAACAAGTCAAAAAATGGCGTCGTGGCTATCGAGAAGTTCCGCCACTCGTATCAGAAAACCATTTTGATCGACGCTATGATTCTTTAGATCCACGTTTGCTCTCCCATGGTGAAAGCTTAGAGATGACAGTTGAGCGCGTGGTTCCTTTATGGCAAGATGAACTTGCACCACACTTATTAGCTGGTAAAAATGTCTTAGTGGTTGGACATGGGAATAGCTTACGTGCGTTAACGAAATACTTAGAAGATGTACCAGAAAATCAGTTGGATACGATTGATATCCCGAATGCGCAACCGATCCAATACACTTTAAATAAAGAGTTAGAAATCCTCGGAAAAGAATTGTTATAAGAGGGACATGTTTTGTGGGAATATGAATAGATCTAAAGGAAAGAAGTTACGATGATAAAAAATTATGTTTGGGATTTTGATGGAACATTATTTGATACTTATCCAGCCATGGTCGATGGAGCGCTTCAAGCAATGGCTGCGTTAGGTATCTTAGCGGATCAAGAAACGATTTATCCGATCATGAAGAAATTTTCCACCCGTCAACTAATCAAAGAATACCAATTACCAGAAGAACAATTTACACCCTTGTTTCATCGTTATGAAGCAGCGAGTCAGAAAATTCCCAAGCCTTTTGCAGGCACCCAAGAAGTGTTACGATTATTGAAAAGCCAAGGGGCAGAGCATTTTATTTTGACCCACCGACTCTCAAACTCGACTTGGGAATTGCTTGAGCAGTTTGATCTAGCTGATTTAATTGAAGAAGTCATTGGGATTGATCGGAATTTTCCTCGTAAGCCAGCGCCCGACTCACTAAATGATTTGATCCAAAGACATCAATTGAAAAAGTCGGAAACGATCATGATTGGTGATCGTCGTTTAGATATAGAAGCTGGTAAGAACGCAGGAGTCTTGACTTGTTTGTATGATATTGATCATTTTTTACAAGATATTCCTGCCGATTATGTTGTAGATGAACTCTTAAAAATCCTTGATATCAAGGAGAAAGCAATAAAATAGTATCCTCTTTCAAAGTGAGGTATGTTATAATTTGAATAAGGAGTGATCAAATGGAAATCAAAAGACAAAAAGAAGTAGTAGAGGCATTTCACTATGATTTTAAAAGGCCTGATCAAGAAGTTGAAACAGATTTAAAAGTAGGATTTTCTCCTCTGAAAGAGACGATTGAGAACTATCCGAAAGAACACAGTATCGTAGGGGCACGTTTAGAATTTCGCTTAGTCTTTGATACATATGTTTTATCAGGAAGCGTGAGTCAAATTAACCATATCCTTAATCGAAAGATTGAAGGACAAAATGATGTCACACAAGAAGAAGTGGATGAGCTAGTTGCGCCATTATTTGACATCGTCAAACGAATGGCCTATGAAATAACTGAGATTGCATTGGATCAACCAGGCGTGAAACTAAATTTTCAATCTGAAAAAGAAGAAAACGAAGCATAAAACGTGCTTAAAACCAGTAGTGATAGCCAAAGGCTATCACTACTGGTTTTTTTCTATTACTAATTGTAAGCAAAACGAATGTATTTTTTACATAAATAGTCTAGAATGAACGAGTCGCTGAAAAAAATATTTTCAGGAAAATGATTGAAGAATCATTTTCGGGAACCTTTACTTCCTTAGATGGACTTGTCATTAAAAATTAGAGGAGGAGTAAAATGACAACACTCATCACAGTTTTAGTGGTTCTAGTTTTTGCGGTATTATTATATGTTTTCTATCGCATGCAAAAGCGCCATGCAAAATTTTCAACAAGGGTTTATACAGCTCTAGCTATCGGAATCGTATTTGGTGGCTTATTACAATTGATTTTTGGAGTAGATAACCAAGTCATCAGTCAATCAATGGAATGGATCAATATCGTAGGTGAAGGCTATGTCGGCTTCTTACAAATGCTGATTATGCCATTAGTATTCGTCTCGATCGTTGGCGCATTTACAAAAATGAAAGTTTCTGAAAAATTAGGTAAAATCAGTGCAACAGTATTAACCTCACTGCTTGCAACAACAGCAATTGCTGCATTGATTGGAATCGGTACAACCATATTATTTGGTCTTCAAGGAGCAAAGTTTACCGAGGGCGCAGCAGAAACAGCTCGAATCTCGGAATTAGCCACTCGCCAAGAGAGTATCCAAGGATTAACGATTCCGCAACAAATATTATCATTCATCCCTAAAAATGTTTTTGCTGATCTAGCTGGTACACGTGCAACAAGTACGATCGGTGTTGTGATTTTTGCTGCATTTGTCGGGATTGCTTATCTAGGAGTCAAAAGAAAAGCACCGAAAGAAGCAGAATTTTTTGCCAATTTGATTGATAGTTTATATAAAATCGTTATGCGTATCGTTACCTTAGTTTTACGTTTGACTCCATATGGCGTCTTTGCGTTGATGACGAATGTGATGGCTACTAGTGATTTTGTTGCCATTATCAATTTAGGAAAATTCGTACTTGCTTCGTATGTTGCTTTACTAGCAGTCTTGATTGTTCATTCATTGATCTTGCTTTCAGTGAAAGTCAATCCGTTTGACTACTTTAAAAAAGCTTTTCCAGTATTGAGCTTTGCTTTTACTTCACGTTCAAGTGCAGGGGCATTGCCATTGAATATCGAAACACAGACCAAAGCGTTAGGTGTGGATGAAGCAACAGCGAATTTTTCAGCCAGCTTTGGTTTATCAATTGGGCAAAACGGCTGTGCAGGTGTGTATCCAGCGATGCTAGCCACGATCGTTGCTCCAGCTGCTGGAATTGATGTTTTTAGTATTGGCTTTATCTTGATGTTAGTTGCAATCGTCACGATCAGCTCATTTGGTGTAGCCGGTGTTGGTGGTGGCGCAACGTTTGCTTCATTGATCGTCTTAGGGGCGATGAATTTGCCAGTTGCCATCGTTGGCTTAGTTATCTCAGTAGAACCATTGATTGATATGGCTCGAACAGCAACGAACGTCAGTGGCAGTATGGTTGCCGGGATTGTCACAAGTGCTAGAATTAAGGACTTGGATCGTGAAGCAATCAAAGATGATTCAAAAGTCATTGATGTCAATGCTTAGTTATAAGCCAAAAACAGATTTCGTCTTTGAGACGGGATCTGTTTTTTTTATAGGCGATTGATACAGGGAATCTATTTTATTCCGAAAAGTGAAAACGAGATTCCATCCACTCCAAAAACTATGACAATAAGGGCAAGTATAAGAGTATAAAGATGGAGTGAAGATAGCTTTTCCGATCTCCGTATGCTAAAATAGTTAAGCTTATGACTTCTAAAACGAAGAAATGTAGGAGGATTTACATGTTTACCAATGAAATGAAAATCATGTTATATGTTGATGATGTGAAAAAAAACGTTGATTTTTGGACTGCGGTTGGATTCAAAGAATTAGATCGTCAAGAAATGGATGGCACACTGGTTGTAGAAATCGCCCAATCAGAGAAAGCGACTACTTCACTTGTCTTATACGATCGGGAATTCATTGAACAACATTCCCCAGAAGTTGCTGGAAGTTCCCCATCCTTGATGTTTTATAGCGATGATATTTTTGATTTATATAAGAAAATGCAAGCACAAGGTACGGTATTAGGCGAATTAGTCCAGTTAGGTGAAGAATACGTATTTAATTTTGCCGATCCTGATGGTAATTATTTTGCAGTAACAGGGAAATAAAGAAATGATTTGAAGGTAGTCTTCAGACACTCATTCTACTAGTAGTTAAACAGGTCATGTTTAGCGACTAGTAGAGTGGGTGTTTTTCACTTGGTAGAACCTAGTTTATGTAAATGGTCATTCCATCGTTGAGGTCATCTTATTCCATCTTTTACGTAGTAAAGTTTGCCTAAATTAAAAAACGATAATTATATTATGTTAACTGAAAAGTTTGAACATAAATACACAAGCATAAATATCGTCAAACGAACCTTACTTTTTTTATACTATTCTGGAGAGAAGAGAAGGAAGGAAAGAAAACATGGATTACCAAGTATTACTTTATTACAACTACACAACCATTGAAGACCCAGAGCAATTTGCGAAGGAACATTTAGCCTTTTGTAAATCGTTGAATTTAAAAGGAAGAATCTTAGTTGCCAAAGAGGGAATCAACGGCACATTGTCTGGAACGATCGAGGAAACTGAAAAATATATGGCGATGATGCATCAAGACGAGCGTTTTGCTGATACATTTTTTAAAATTGATCCAAGTGAAGGCCACGCATTTAAGAAAATGTTTGTTCGTGCACGACCAGAACTTGTTTCTTTGAAATTAGAAGACGATATCGATCCTCACGAATTGACAGGAGATTATCTCTCACCAAAAGAATTCAAAGAGGCAATTTTAGATGAAGATACTGTTGTCATTGATGCCAGAAATGATTACGAGTATGATCTAGGACATTTTCGTGGGGCTGTTCGTCCTGATATTAGAAGCTTTAGGGAACTCCCTAAATGGATCCGTGATCATAAAGAAGAATTTATGGAAAAACGAGTGGTTACTTATTGTACTGGTGGGATTCGTTGCGAAAAATTTTCTGGTTGGTTAGTCCGTGAAGGCTTCAAAGATGTTGGTCAACTACACGGCGGGATCGCAACTTATGGAAAAGACCCTGAAGTTCAAGGAGAATTGTGGGACGGTAAGATGTATGTGTTTGATGAACGTATTGCAGTTGATATCAATCAAGTGGATAAACGAATCGTAGGTAAAGATTGGTTCGACGGTACGCCTTGCGAACGCTACATCAATTGTGGCAATCCTGAATGCAATCGTCAGATGTTGACTTCTGTTGAAAATGAAGAAAAACATTTAGGTTCTTGTTCGATCGAATGCGCAAAACATCCACAAAACCGCTACATCAAAGAGCATCAACTGTCTGAAAAAGAAGTAGAAGAAAAATTAGCTGCTTTTTTTAACTAGCATTTAGTGACAAGCTGAAAAATAAACATAGCAGGAGAAGCTGTTCTCCAATCACCTAGCTCTAGCTGAGCGCTGAGTGAATAAGGGAATTCCTTTGCTATCTTTATTTTTGGCTTGTCTTTTTTTCTTTTTATTGAGAAAATCAGTATAGGAAAGGGAAAAACCTTTTCGATAAGTGTAAATCTATGCGAAAGATACGTTATACTACAATGGAAAGGGAGAGTTTCATCATGAAAAAGTGGGTGTATGCGATTGGCGATGTTCATGGAAAATACGATCTCTTTAAAAAATTGGTCAACGAATTTGATCCATTAAATCATCAATTAGTATTGATGGGGGATTTGAATGATAGAGGCCCTAACACGAAAGAATGTTTTTTACTAGGTATGCAACTAGTCAAAGAAAATAACGCGATTTATCTTCGAGGAAACCACGAAGAGTACTTTTTGCAGTTCCTCCAAAGTCCTGAAGACTGGTATGAGCCCTATTTACGAAATGGTGGCAAAGAAACATTTGACAGTCTTTTACACCCTGGGTCAACTGAAGAGTATTCGCCCACAGAGATTGCGTTGATGATTCGCTCACGATATGGCGAACTGATTGATTTTTTATGTGAGCGGCCGCTTTATTATGAATGGCATAATTATCTCTTTGTCCATGCAGGGGTTGACTTAACTAAAAAAGATTGGCATGATACAAACCCTCATGATTTCATCTGGATCCGCGAACCTTTCCATGAAGGTAAAAATAATACAGGAAAAACAATCGTTTTTGGTCATACCATTACCCCTATGCTACACGGAGATATGGAAACGACAGATTTATGGATTCACGATAAGAAAATCGGAATTGACGGTGGAGCAGTCTTTGGTGGATCGATGCATGGTGTGGTTTTTGATGAAACTGGTATCGTTCAAGACATTGAGTATCAAAACACTGAAGGACCGTGGCAAGGAAATTAATGGATCAGGATAACAGTACATGATTCCTTATAAAAGTATTGAGGAAACTCAAATTCCTCAACTATTATAGGGGATTTTTAGTGTGATTGATTTGTTTTGCTAAGAGCTGCTATAAGTACTGTTATCAAATATGATAAAATAAATAAGTATGTGAGAAAATCCACCATTTTTATTTAGAAACAGGGAATAATGAAAATGGCTTTAACTTAAAAAGGGAGTATATTAATGGCAGAGAATTTAAATCAAACAATTGTCCAGTTAGTTCAAAAAGAACTAACGATGTATCATTCAAAACAACTTACCACCGTATTGAATTTATTGAACGAAGGAAATACTGTCCCATTTATTGCACGTTACCGAAAAGAAATGACCGGTAGCTTAGATGAGGTACAAATTCGAGAAATTGAAGAGCGCTATGCTTATTTAGAGAACTTAGAGAAACGAAAAAAAGAAGTGATTCGTTTAATCGATGAACAAGGTAAGCTAACGCCAGAATTGAAAAAAGACATTACTTTAGCAGTTAAAATGCAACAAGTAGAAGACTTGTATCGTCCTTATAAACAAAAACGCAGAACGAAAGCGACGATCGCAAAAGAAAAAGGATTAGAGCCTTTTGCCCAGTGGCTTCGCCAATTGCCCAATGAAGATGTCTATGCAGAAGCAAAAAAATACCTCAATGATGAAAAAGAAGTTCATACGGTCGAGGAAGTATTGCAAGGCGCTCACGAAATCATTGCTGAAGAAGTCAGTGATAATGCAACTTACAGAACGTGGGTACGCTCCTATACCTACAATAAAGGTTCTTATGTCAGTGTCGTTAAAAAGAAGGAGCTAGATGAAAAAGCGGTATATGAAATGTATTATGATTATGCCGAACCCATTCATAAAATCGTCTCTCATCGCATTTTAGCGACGAATCGTGGTGAAAAAGAAGGCATTTTGAAAGTCGGACTCCAAGTGGAAGAGGAACCTATTTTGTCTTATCTGGAGCGGCAATTGATCAATAACCCAGCTTCTCCCGCAACTATGTTTGTTAGGAATGCTTATCAAGATAGTTACAAACGATTTATTCAACCTGCGATTGAGCGGGAAGTGCGCAATGAATTAACTGAAAAAGCTGATGAGCAAGCAATTGCGATCTTTGGAGAAAACCTCCGTAATCTCTTGTTACAACCTCCTTTAAAAGGAAAAGTCGTTTTAGGATTCGATCCAGCCTATCGTACAGGATGTAAGTTAGCTGTAGTAGATGCGACAGGTAAAGTTTTGGCAATTGAAGTCATCTATCCGCATAAACCTGCTTCTCAAGCGAAACGTGAAGCTGCAGGACCTGCTTTTGTTCAATTGATCAACCAATACCAAGTAGATATGGTCGCAATAGGGAATGGTACTGCTAGCCGTGAATCAGAACAATTTGTTGCTGAACAATTAAAATCAGCTGATCATAAAGCGTACTATGCGATCGTGAATGAGGCGGGAGCTTCTGTTTATTCTGCAAGTGATATTGCCCGCAAAGAATTTCCTGACCTCCAAGTGGAAGAGCGAAGTGCAGTGTCGATCGCTCGACGTTTGCAAGATCCATTAGCTGAATTAGTGAAGATTGATCCTAAAGCTGTAGGAGTTGGACAATACCAACATGATGTTTCTCAAAAACGTTTAGCGGAACAATTAGATTTTGTAGTAGAAACTGTGGTCAATCAAGTGGGTGTGGATGTTAATACTGCAAGCCCTCAATTATTGCAACACATCTCTGGTTTGAATAAAACAACTGCTCAAAATATTGTGACTTATCGAGAAGAAAATGGTGCGTTTGAGACGCGAGCGCAATTGAAAAAAGTTCCTCGCTTAGGACCAAAGGCTTATGAGCAAGCGATCGGGTTTATCCGTGTACCAGGTGGGAAAAACATTCTTGATAATACAGGCATTCACCCGGAAAGCTATCCAATTGCAAAAGAAATTCTAAAAAGCAACGGGTTATCAGAGAAAGCATTAGGTAAAAAAGAAGCAATCGAAACCCTATCTCAACTTTCTTCCACTCATTTATCCAAAACATTATCTGTAGGAGAAGAAACGTTAACTGATATTCTTGAAGGGTTAACCCGACCTGGTAGAGATATGCGGGATGAAATGCCAGCCCCACTCTTGCGTTCAGATGTTTTAAGTATGGAAGATTTGAAACCAGGGATGGAGTTGAAAGGGACTGTACGGAATGTAATCGACTTTGGTGCGTTTGTTGATATCGGTGTAAAGCAAGACGGATTAGTTCATCTTTCTAAATTAAGTAAAAAATTTGTTAAACATCCTACTGATGTTGTTTCTGTAGGCGATGTTGTAACAGTTTGGATTGAAGCTGTTGATGTCAATAAAGGAAGAATCAGTTTAACGATGCTTTCCCCTTATGAGGCGAAATAAAGTGACAGAAATCGAATTGCAGCAACTCGTTGAAAAAATCTCGCTAGATAGTTTTTCATTGCCCTTTAAGCATCAAGCAAAATTCAATTCTCGTTTGCGATCTACAGGGGGACGTTATCACTTAAACGACCATCATTTAGATTTTAATTGGAAGATGTTTCAAGAAGTGGATGAAGCGACAAAAGTTGCAATCATTAAACATGAATTATGTCATTATCATTTGCATTTAGCTAATAAAGGTTATCGTCATCGAGATGCTGATTTTAAGGCCTTACTAAAAAAAACGGGTGGTTTAAGATACGCTCCTGCTCTTTCTGCTAAGAAAACGACTAAAATTGAATGGTATCAGTGTGCTAGTTGTACAACCGATATTTACCGCAAACGAAAAATCGATACCAAACGCTATGTTTGCGGGAAATGTCGAGGGCATTTGATTTGGAAGGAAACACTGGATAAAATGCCAAATGAACAGCTTTCCAGTAAGTAAAATGTCTTAAAAAGGAGAAAGAAGCTCATGACGAATCAAGGGGAACAATTGAAAGATTGGAATTGTTTGCTATCCTTTTTGGCTGATGCAAGTGATCAAAGAACAAATGATTCGGCACCAATAGTGATTCTAGCAGGCAATGGCTTACCGATTCTTGCTGATAAGGCAGCTGAACTGTATTTGCAAGGACAAGTGCAGCAAATCTTTCTAGTCGGAGGAATCGGACATGCTACTAAGGTGCTTCGCCAAAATTTTGCAAAGCAAGGGGTTTTATTTGAGGATGGACTCAGTGAAAGTGAGATGTGTTTTCGTTACTTAACAGAAAAATACCACATTCCAACTGAAAGATTCATTTTAGAAACAACCTCGACGAACTCTGGGGAAAATGCACAACATGCCTTGACGATCCTTCAAAAAAAGGGCGCTCTACCTGAACGGATTTTTCTTATGAATGATCCAACATTACAGCGACGTACCAGAGCAACTTTTGAGAAGGTCTGGAAAGGCACAGGAGTAGAATGGTGTAACTATGTCCCATTTGTTCCCCAATTAATTGAACTAGCGGAAGAGTTACATTTTTCTCAGCCAGAGTTGAACGATCAATGGTCGAAAGATTATTTTTATGCGTTAGTTTTAGGAGAAATGGTTCGTTTGAAGGATGATGAGCAGGGCTATGGACCCAATGGGAAAAATTATATGAATCATGTGGACATCCCACAAAAAGTTTGGTCAGCCTATCAACGGATCCGTTCTTCTGTTTCAGGAACTTTCTTGCGTTCATGAGAAAATCATCCCTAGTAGACCAAACGAGAGCGTTAGCCAGTTTTTAAATTTGAACGATTTTTCAAGTAAGTAACCTCTTCAAATATATTTGGTTGAAATTTTTTTAGGTTTATATGATAATGAGGAACGTGTTGTAATAGAAAACAAAATAATGGATGATATTTAAGAGAAGAGGATTCAAATGGAAAATCAAAATAAATTATACCATTTTGTTGGTATTAAAGGATCAGGAATGAGCTCATTGGCACTTGTCCTACACGAGCAAGGGTTACCAGTACAAGGATCAGATATCGAAAAATATTTCTTTACACAAAGGGATTTAGAAAAAGCAAATATCAAAATTTTGCCTTTTGATGCAGAGAATGTTCAACCTGGAATGACGATCATTGCTGGTAATGCTTTCCCAGATACGCATGAGGAGATTCAAAGAGCGAAAGAGTTGGGATTAGAAGTTGTTCGTTATCATGACTTTATTGGCGACTTTATCCAAAACTACACGAGTATTGCAGTGACTGGTTCACATGGTAAAACGAGTACGACAGGATTACTTTCACATATGTTGACTGGCATTCGTCCAACAAGTTATTTAATTGGTGATGGCACAGGACATGGCGATCCTCAAGCAGAATTTTTTGCATTTGAAGCTTGTGAATATCGTCGCCATTTCTTAGCATATTCGCCTGATTATGTTATCATGACAAATATTGATTTTGATCATCCAGATTATTATACAAGTATTGATGATGTGTTTACCGCATTTCAATCAATGGCAAATCAAGTGAAAAAAGCGATCTTTGCCTATGGAGATGATGCTTACTTAAGAAAATTAGAAGCAGATGTTCCGATCTATTATTATGGTGTTTCTGAAGATGATGATATCCAAGCTCGGAATATCGAACGCACAACGACGGGGTCAGCTTTCGATGTTTACCACAAAGATGAATTTGTGGGACATTTCACTGTTCCTGCTTTTGGCAAACATAATATATTAAACGCATTAGGCGTGATCGCAGTTGCTTATTTTGAAAAACTAGACCAAGAAGAAGTAGCGAAAGAATTGTTAACATTCCCAGGTGTAAAACGTCGCTTCAGCGAAAAAATCGTAGCTGATATGACAGTTGTAGATGATTATGCTCATCATCCAGCTGAAATCAAAGCAACAATCGATGGGGCTCGACAAAAGTACCCTGATAAAGAAATCATTGCAGTTTTCCAACCTCATACATTTACCCGCACAATTGCTTTGATGGATGAGTTTGCAGAAGCACTAGATCTTGCAGATAAAGTTTACCTATGTGATATATTTGGCTCTGCTCGAGAAGAACAGGGCGATGTCAAAATTGAAGATCTTGGCAATAAAATCAAAAAAGGTGGTCAAGTGATCAAAGAAGACAATGTTTCTCCTTTACTTGATTTCCACGATGCTGTCATTATCTTTATGGGTGCAGGGGACGTTCAAAAATTTGAACAAGCGTATGAAAAATTATTAAGTAGCACGACAAAGAATGTATTGTAATCTATTTTTTAAGTAGTCGATTGTAAAGCAGTCTCTATCTGTTAAAGAATGAAACTTAACAGGTAGAGATTTTTTGATCTTTCTGGGTTTCAAAAGAGGAATCAACGTCGCTGTCTTCTTTCAGTTTCGTTAATAATTTCTTGTTTTAATCAGTGTAACTTGCCTTTTTGGACTGTTTTGATACAATAAGAAGTGATCAATATATAAACTGGAGGGTTACTAACTTGAACATAAGTAAACCACGTAAATTAGGAAAAACCATCAATGAACTGGAGGAAGGGGACTCGTTGTCTTTAACTGAATCGATTGAAGACAATCAGCTGTTATTGTATTTAGGACTAACAAATGATGCGAATCCACTCTACATCCAACATGATTTTGCGAAACAAACGGAATACCAACAACCGATTGTGCCTTCTGTCATGTTGATGGGCATCATCACCAGTGCAATTTCAAAACATTTGCCAGGTCCTGGGTCTCATGTAGTCAATTTTTCTGTCAATTTTATTGAGCCAGTTTTCCATTATCAAACATTGACTTTTCAGTTTGATATTATCAAAGTAGACAAAATGAAAAATGTCGTGACAATCTCTGTCGAAGCAAACAATAGCGAAGAAAATCGGGTATTGGATGCAGTAGTGATGGTTCAGCCACCGGTCGAACCAGAATTAGAGATTACTCTTGAAAGTGAAGGTGAAACATATGAATAATCAAGGTACTATTTCAACAGGACTGAATCGCTTCTATGCTAAGGTCTATGGTTATCTAGGAGGAGGTCTAGCATTAAGTGCGATTATCTCTTATCTCGCATTACAAGTATATCCTCAACAAGTTTTCTCGTTCATCAATAATTTCCCTTTAGGCTTTATGGGTCTCTGGATCGTAGAGTTGATTTTAGTAGTTGTATTGGGCGTTAAAGCAGCTAAAAACCCAAGTTTAGCTATTGGTGGTTTTATTGCGTATTCGCTCTTGAATGGAATGACGTTAGCTGTCACATTAGCGATGTATGATATCGGTAGCATTACCAGAGCGTTTATTACAGCAACTGGAATGTTTTTAGGGATGTCCGTTGTAGGCTTGGTTACTAAAAAAGATTTGACAGGTGTCGGCCGTGCCGGAATGGCCGCATTGATCGGTGTCATTATTGCCATGGTCTTAAATGTCTTTATCTTACGAAGCAGCGCAGTAGAGTTGTTTATTTCTCTTCTTTTAGTCGTGATCTTCGCAGGAATTACCGCATATGACAACCAAAAGATCCGGTCAATCTATATAGAATCAAATGGTACAGCACATAGTGGGATTGCCGTTTTCTTGGCATTGCAACTATACCTTGATTTTATCAACTTGTTCTTAGCATTCTTAAGAATTTTCGGACGTAACAATTAAGCGATTGAATGGATCGTTCAGTTGAACAATAATTATGAGAGTGAAAAGCATTGAGTCTTTTCACTCTTTTTTGTCCAGTAAAGTGGCTAATTTGCGTTTTTCTTTTCGCTTTCCTCAGTATTCTTTGTTAGAATAAATAAGAACTTTACAGTAAGGAGTTAGGCAGATGACAAAAAATAAATTATTACTTGTAGATGGAAATAGTGTTGCTTTTCGCGCATTTTTTGCTTTACACAATTCATTAGAACGGTTTAAAAATAGAAATGGGTTGCATACAAATGCGATCTATGCTTTTAACACGATGTTTGAAAATGTGATGCAAAAAGAGCAACCTACTCATGTATTAGTTGCATTCGATGCAGGAAAGACGACGTTTAGAACCGAGATGTATGCAGAATACAAAGGTGGCCGTTCAAAAACTCCTGGAGAATTTAAAGAACAGATGCCTTACATTCGTGAATTACTCACAGGACTAGGTGTCCAATACTATGAATTACCTAATTATGAAGCGGATGACATCATTGGGACATTAGCCGAAAAAGTCAATAAAGAAGAATTTGATGTCGTTGTTTTATCTGGTGATCGAGATCTGACTCAATTAGCTAGTAATGAAATCAAAGTAGACATTACGGTGAAAGGTGTGAGTGATATCGAAAGTTACACACCTGAACATGTGGCTGAAAAATATGATGGATTGACGCCAAATCAAATCATTGATATGAAAGGTTTGGCAGGAGACGCTTCAGACAATATTCCTGGTGTGACGAAAATCGGCGAAAAAACAGCAATCAAATTGTTAAAACAATATGGATCCGTTGAAGGGATCTATGAGCATATTGATGAAATGAAACAAAGTAAAATGAAAGAAAATTTGATCAATGATAAAGAACAAGCTTTCTTATCCAAACAATTAGCGACGATCAATACAGATGCGCCAGTTGAAGTCTCAATTGATTCATTGAAATATGAAGGGAAAAACTTAGAGAAATTGGTGCCATTTTATAAAGAAATGGAATTTAAACAATTCCTGGCAAAGCTGGACCTTGTTGAGGAAGAAGTAGAACTTGAAGATATCCTATTTGAAGTAGTCCATGAATACCATGAGGACATGTTCACGACTGACATGGCTTTATATGTGGAGATGATGGGAGACAATTACCATACAGAAGATATCGTGGGTGTAGCTTGGGGGACGAAACAAAAAATTTATGTTACGAATGATCTAGCGTTATTTGAGAACGAAGCTTTTTGTGCTTGGTTAGCTGATCCAACACGGTTGAAAAAAGTCTATGATGCCAAACGGACCTATGTGGCTTTAAATCGGTATGCCACGAAAACAAAAGGGATCGATTTTGATGTCTTGCTTGGTGCCTACTTGCTTGATACAAATGAGAAAAGTACGGATATTGAAGGAATCGCTGCCCATTATGGCTATCATGAAGTGCAGTCAGATGAAGCAATTTATGGAAAAGGGGCAAAAAAAGGATTACCGGAAGAGGAAGAAGTATTTTTTGCCCACCTTGCCAGAAAAGTATCTGCCATTAATGTTTTAACACCTAAGTTAAGTCAAGAATTAACAGAAAAAAACCAAATGGCCTTGTTCCGTGAGATGGAACTACCCCTTTCAATCATCTTAGCTGAAATGGAAATCACTGGTATCAAAGTTGATGCTTCTCGTTTACAAGAAATGAAAATAGAATTCTCCGATCGATTGAAAGAGATTGAAGAAACCATCTATCAAGAGGCTGGTGAATCCTTCAATTTAAACTCACCAAAACAACTGGGTGTCATTTTATTTGAAAAAATGGGGTTACCGGTGATCAAGAAAACGAAGACGGGCTATTCCACTGCGGTCGATGTTTTAGAACAATTAAGAGAACAAGCCCCAATCGTGGATGACATCTTGACGTATCGCCAAATCGCCAAGATCCAATCAACTTATGTGGAAGGTTTGTTAAAAGTCATTCAATCTGATGGAAAAGTCCATACCAGATATGTTCAAACATTGACACAAACGGGGCGTTTAAGTTCAGTAGACCCTAATTTACAGAATATTCCTATTCGCTTAGATGAAGGGCGAAAGATTCGCCAAGCATTTGTGCCTAGAGAAAAAGACTGGTTGATTTATTCATCTGACTATTCACAAATCGAATTGCGTGTCTTAGCTCATATCTCGAATGATGAACATTTAAAAGCAGCCTTTCTTGAAGGACAAGATATCCATGCAAGTACTGCTATGCGTGTTTTTGGGATTGAAAAAGCAGAAGATGTCACACCAAATATGCGTCGTCAAGCAAAAGCAGTCAATTTTGGGATCGTTTATGGCATTTCTGACTATGGTTTATCACAAAATCTTGGGATTACAAGAAAAGCAGCGCAACAGTACATTGATACGTATTTTGAGAAATATCCTGGAGTCAAAGAATATATGGAACGTATCGTTCGTGAAGCAAAGGAACAAGGATTTGTCGAAACCCTTTACCATCGCAGACGTTATTTACCAGATATCAATTCACGAAATTATAATATACGTTCTTTTGCTGAAAGAACAGCAATCAATACCCCAATCCAAGGAAGTGCCGCTGATATTCTTAAAATCGCGATGATCGAGTTGGATAAACGCTTAAAAGAAGAAAAACTATCAGCAACCATGTTGTTACAAGTACACGATGAATTGGTTTTTGAAGTGCCAGAAACAGAATTAGAACGATTAGACAAATTAGTAAGTGAAGTCATGGAACATGCCGTGTCCTTACACGTACCATTGATTACAGATAGTAGTTGGGGGAAAACGTGGTATGAAGCGAAATAGCTGATTGCCACTATTGAACCGATCTGCTCAATAAATAGATAAAAAAGCAAATAAGTCGAAGGTGAAAACATGCCAGAATTACCAGAAGTAGAAACTGTACGAAAAGGCTTGTCTCGTTTAGTCGTTGGAAAGAAAATCCAAAAAATCCAAGTCTTATGGCCAAGAATCATTGAACAACCAGAAACAGCAATCTTTGAAGCTTCGTTAGTTGGCGAAGAGATTCTGTCTATTGATCGAAGAGGCAAGTTTTTAATTTTTCGTTTGAGTCATTATGAATTGATCTCGCATTTACGTATGGAAGGAAAATACCAATTTGTTGAAAAAAATGAACCGATCGATAAACACACGCATGTCATTTTTTTCTTTGAAGATGGTAGCCAACTCCGATACCATGATGTACGTAAATTTGGACGAATGACATTAGTTGAAAAAGGAACGAGTGATGCCTACAAAGGCATCATGAAATTAGGTCCAGAACCGTTGCCAGATACATTTTTATTAGACGGCTTTCGTTTAGGCTTACAAAAATCTCATAAAGCGATTAAACCATTATTATTAGATCAAAAGTTAGTAACAGGTTTAGGGAATATCTATGTGGATGAAGCGCTTTGGGAAGCAAAGATCCATCCAGAACAGCCAGCGGATACATTGAAGCCCAAAGAAGCAGAGTTGTTACGAAAAGCAATTATTGACGTGTTGTCTCGGGCAATTGAGGCTGGCGGAACGACGATCAGGAGTTATCTCAATGCGTTAGGCGAGTCAGGTAACTTTCAAGTAGCTTTACATGTCTATGGTCAGACTGGTCAACCATGTGTTCGTTGTCATACACCGATCGTCAAAACAAAAGTAGCGCAAAGGGGGACTCACTATTGTCCAAATTGCCAAAGACTAAAAATCAGCAAGTAGGCTATGTCTTAGGCTTAACTGGTGGGATTGCTACTGGGAAAAGCACTGCAGCAGCTGTTTTTAGCCGTCACCAAATCCCGATGATCGATGGAGATATCATCGCCCGTGAAGTCGTCCAACCTCAGACTCCTGGATTGGCGGCAATCGTTCAAGAATTTGGGGAAGAAATCCTTCAAGAAGATGGCTCGCTTGATCGAGTAGCTTTAGCTAAGATTATTTTCGATTCGACAGAACAAAGACAAAAACTTGATCGCTTATTAGACCCCTTTATCCGTCAAGCGATTACGGAACAGATTAAGCAACAAAAAGCAAATTATCCTTTAGTTGTCGTTGATATCCCTTTATTATTTGAAGGTCATTATGAACAGGAAATGGATGCTGTAGCAGTCGTTTACCTTCCAGAAGAAATTCAATTGCAACGTTTGATGAAAAGAAATCAATTGACACTGGACGAAGCAAAGAAAAGAATACAAAGCCAGATGCCGATTGAAGAAAAGAAAAAATTAGCAGATATCGTTTTTGACAATTCCGGTAGTAAGGATGAACTGACTTGTCAAATCGAACGTTGGCTCTCGGACTTCAACAATCGATTTCTTTGAGTATATTTAGATAGTTTGCTATGCTGAATATAAAGAAAAGAGGGGGATTGGTATGGGGACTTTTAAAAATCAAAAAGATAAAGTAGTCGGTTCTGCAAAAGAAAAACTAGGAGAGATCTTGAATAAAGATGAACTGGTAGATGAAGGACGGGCACAATCAGAAGCTGCAAAAGAAAATGATGAACGCTACAAAGCCAGAGTCGATGAATTAGAAGACCAACAAGCAGAAAAAGAAGCCAAGGAGCAAGATCTGACACAAGAACGAAAAAAAGATGATCCAACACACAAAAAAACACCTTTACCAGAATCCGATCATATTCCTGAACAACAAAAAATCGATGAACAACGAATGAAACATTATACAGGGATTGAAGAAAAACTTTAATGGGTATAACTTAGACTGTTGAAACAGAGAGTGAGACAAGTTTTGTCTCACTCTCTGTTTTTTTTGAAGTATGCACCTGAAAGAAGTTTTTAAGAAGCACTGTTTTACATGCGATTTTCTCGAAAGTCAAGCCTAATTGTTTTGCTTTGGAACAATTTCGATCAATCGATTGAAAAAAAGGTTCTTCTAACGAGGTTTTTTATACAGGAGAGTCGCCTGTAAGAATTGTTTCATGTTATAATACAACTAGTTACATGTGTGAAACTTTTTTTATGGAAAAGCAGGAGTGAATCATAAAAATATTGTTTCATACGTAATTATTTACGTAACTATTATCGAGTGAAAATTTATCCTTTGACTGTTCGTTGAATCAATACTATATAAATTGATTCAATATATTAAATGAATGTATATCAGAAAAATTTCAGATTAAGAGGTGAAAATAATGAGATGTCCTAGATGTCAACATAACAATTCCCGAGTGATTGATAGTCGACAAGCGGATGATGGTCGAGCAATTCGTCGAAGACGAGAGTGCGAAAACTGTTCTTTTCGTTTTACAACATTTGAAAGAATTGAAGCAGCACCTTTATTAGTGATCAAAAAAAATGGGGAACGGGAAGAATTTAATCGTGACAAGATTTTAAGAGGATTAATCCGTTCAGCAGAAAAAAGACCAGTTGCGATGGAACAAATGGAGCAAATCGTAAATCATGTTGAAAATCGGGTGCGAAGTCTTGGTGAAAATGAAGTATCGACGACGTTGATCGGAGAATACGTGATGGAAGATCTGGTCAATTTAGATGAGATTGCTTATATCCGTTTTGCCAGTGTTTATCGTCAATTTAAAGATATGTCGGTGTTTTTAAAAGAATTACAAGACATCGTTGATAAAGCAAAAGAAAATAATAAAGAGAATCACAAAGAAAACAACGAATAAATCAGAAATAAAATCAAGTCATAAAAGGAGGCCAAATTCCTTGGATAACGCATGGAAAGAGCTTCAACCTAAAAATATCTACCAAGGAAGAAAAAGCTATCCGCTAAGAGAAGAAGGGAAATCCTCATTACTTTATCTCTACCAGCCATTAATCGGCAGTGAAGCTTTGAGTTTGTATTTTACCTTACTATCAGAAATTCCTTTACAAAAAGGCGTTGGACCGGAAGGATTACATGCTGATCTGTTAAGTAGCTTGAATTGTGGTATTCCTCAGCTTTATGAAGCACGAAAAAAACTAGAAGGGATCGGACTTTTAGAAGTTTTTTTCAAAGAAGACCCTAGCTTAGGGGGATGTTTTATTTATGAGTTACTTGAGCCAATTGAACCGTTAGCATTTTTTAAAGATACATTATTGTCTTTTCTGCTATTAGAAAAAGTCGGTCAACGGCGTTTCGATCAGTTGATCCAACTATTTCAGCCGGAACATTTTTCGACGAATGATTATCAAAAGATCACGAAGAAATTTTTAGAAGTATATCGCTTTAATGAAAAAACATATGCTGCAGATCAAGAGAAACTCGAGGGAAACCAACAGTCATTTACAACCAAATCAACTGATCTGGGGAAGTCCATGGAACAATCCACTCTTGATTGGCGCTTTTTGACAGATTGGTTGGCAAAAAAACATATCATGAATCTAGATGAATCATTGAAGGAACAGTTAACAATGTATCATTTACTTTATGGCGTGGATGAGTTGACATTAGGTGAATGGGTCGTACAAGCGTATGATTTTTCTGAGCAGACAGTATCTGTCAAAGAGCTTCAACGCATCGTATTGGTGAACCAACAGACGAAGCGAACAAATACATTGGCTAATCAAAATGAAGAAGCAACCTCTGCCAATCAGAATGAGACACCTAAGGAAGCAACTGCTCTGACAAATGCGACACTACAGTTAGTGAACGAAGCCAAAAGCATTCCGCCAATGAAATATTTAGAGGCACTGAAACAAGCAAAAGGCGGCTATGTGTCAAAACAAGAAACTTGGCTTTTACAGGATTTAGTTTCACAATCGGGATTGTCGAATAGTTTGATCAATATCCTGATCAATTATGTCTTAGTAATCAAAGATCGTCCTAGCTTAACCGCAAGCTTTGTCAACACGATCGCTAACGAATGGGCACAAAAAAAGATCATGACCCCAGAAGAAGCCATTGAACATATTCGGAAAACCAATAGCAAAGTCAAACAAAATACTAAAAATACGAACCAGAATTATTCAACTAATCGTCGAAACGTTCGTCGTGAGAAATTACCGGATTGGGTCAACCAGCCTAAAGAAGAGAAAAAAATCAGTAGTGAGAAAAAAGCGGAGATCGAACGACGATTCAAAGAATATTTTGCCAAGAAGGAGGGAGATAGCTAATGGAAGATGTAGGAAAAGAATTAAAGCGGATCATCAGCCAGCGAAATTATCAACAAAAATTTGCTGAAATGATCGAAGAAGTCCTCAACGATCCAGATGTGCAAGCCTTTTTGGCGGATCACAAAGATGAATTAACACAAGCAGATATCGAAAAAAGTTATGCAAAACTATATGAATTTGTCCAAGAAAAACGAAAATACCGAAAAAATGACCCTACGATGATCGCTCCTGGCTATGAGCCCAAGCTAACCTTGAATTTTCATTATGTCGATGTGACTTATGTTCCAACAGAAGCCTTATTGGCGAAGAAAAGACAAGAAGAAATCAGGAACCGGATCAAAGCTGTCGATATGCCAAAAGATATCCAAGATGCTTCTTTCAATAATTTTGAGCGTACCGATGGACGGAGCTATGCGAGCTTTGAAGCATTAGACTTTGTGGAAAATTATAGTGCAAGTCCCAAAGACTATCACAAAGGACTCTATTTAGTTGGCAGCTTTGGAATAGGAAAGACCTATCTTTTAGGAGCGACTGCCAGAGAACTAGCCATTAAAGGCTTTACAACTACACTTGTCCATTTTCCAACTTTTGCTGTTGAAATGAAACAAGCGATTGGAAAAGATCAAGTCGCAGAAAAACTAGATGCGGTCAAACGTTCACCCATTTTAATGATGGATGACATTGGCGCTGATGCAATGAGTAGTTGGATCAGAGATGAAGTCTTTGGTGTGATTTTGCAATATCGAATGCAAGAGCAACTGCCAACCTTTTTCTCTTCCAATTTTACAATGAATGAATTGGAACAACATCTTGCTGTGACACAGCGTGGAGATGAAGAACCATTGAAAGCCAAACGAATCATGGAACGGATTCGTTATTTGACAAAAGAAATTGAAATGACTGGACGCAATCGGAGAAATGGCTAGCGAAAAGAGAAAGCATAGAAGTCATAATTGTAGCCTTAGTAGGCTTAGAAGATGTGATCGAGAAAGCCTTTTGCTGAATTAGTTATTGCCCTATTTCCTGCCTATTGCTTTGATGGGTAGGAAAATAAGCAATGCAAACAATTAATTGAGAGAAGTCTGCAAATAATTCTCTTTTCAATGACTCTCGATGTTCACTTAGTTATTCAAGAAACTCATAATTTGAGATGAAAGTGTATCTGAATTCATACTTAACGCCACTTTTTTTGATCGTAACAAGCTACAAAAGTGGTGTCATACTGGATAGAGTGATGATTACTGAGAAGCTTATGCCTGATCAAAAGTTATCATGGTAACGAAAAAAGACAACCATAAATTTCTGATGAACAAGTATCAAAAACAAAATTGAACGACTAAAAACAGAATATATTGATTATCGTCAACTAAATAAAAAGTCAAAGAACGATCATCAATTGAAGTAATGTAAATAATTAGCCGGAGGATAAAGATATGAAAGTGATTTTTTCTTGTTTGTTGGCGACAGGGTTACTTTTTTCGCTAACAGGTTGTGGTAATGGAGATAAAAATGAGGCATCGATCGATTCGATTAGTGCGGAAACAACGACTAAAGCGAAGGATTCTTCTAACGAAGGACAAAGTATTTTTAAGGGTGAAATTGAAAGTATTGATGACTCAGTCGATGATACCATTCAAATCAAAGTGGTCAATGTAGATGAAATCGAAGACCCCGAGAATATTGGAACCTCTTTTGATAATGATGGTGTAACACTAAATGTTTCGAATGATCAATTAGTCGGAGGTAAGGAATCTTTTCAAAAAGGTGACGAGATCAAGTTTACTTTAAAAGAAAAACCAATTATGACAATGTCAATCCCTCCGCAAATTCCTGGTAATTCGATCGTTGAGGTAAGAGTTATTGAATAGTCAGTGTTAAACGTTTCGTAAAAGCAAATAGCTCATCAGGAGATTTGAAATTTTTCTTTTTCAAATCTCCTTCATTTATAGGGAAAATGTTATAATGAGGGGGAAGGAGTGAAGGTATGAACCACTTAGATTTATCGAAACGCTTAGCATTAGTGGGAGAATATGTCCCAACAGGAGCGTTTTTAGCAGATATTGGCTCTGACCACGCTTACTTGCCAGTTGCATTAATGTTAAAGGATAAAATTGAATTTGCTGTAGCTGGCGAAGTGGTGAAAGGCCCTTATGAGTCAGCAAAAAAACAAGTACAGAAAAATGGTTTAGAAAAGCGGATCGTTGTTCGTTTAGCTAACGGATTAGATGCGATTGAGCCAACAGATCAGATCAATGCGATCACGATTGCTGGTATGGGTGGGGCTTTGATTCGAGATATTTTAGAAGCAGGCGCCAAACAACATCGTTTAACAGGGAAGGAGCGTTTGATTCTCCAACCAAATATTGGCGAGCAAGCAGTGAGAAAATGGTTGCAAGACAATCACTATCAAATCATTGCAGAAGAGATTTTAGAGGAAAACAAAAAAATCTATGAAATCATTGTAGCTGAAAAAACACCGACGAAGCATATCTATAATGAGGAAGAGATTCTGTTTGGTCCATTTTTATTGCAAGGAAAAACAGTGGTCTTCCAAAAGAAATGGCAAAGAGAATTAAAACAAAGACAAGCGATTTTAAAACAATTGGCACAAGCACAGAACCAAGAAGAACGTGTTGAAGCGATAAAAAAAGAAATCCAGATGATCGAGGAGGTTTTAGCTTAATGGCGATCAACGGTAATGAATTTATTCGCAAATTTGAAGAATATTGTCCTCAATGGTTGGCTGAAGAAGGAGATCCTGTGGGGCTACACCTCGGAACATTAAATAAACCGATTCAACGCATAATGATGACGTTAGATGTTCGTCCAGAAGTTGTGCAAGAAGCCATCGAAAAAAAGATTGATTTGTTAATTGCTAAACATCCTCCCATTTTTCGACCAATTAAACGATTAACAACGGATCATCCACAAAAAAAAATGTATGCTGATTTATTAAAACATGATATTTCTGTCTATGCAGCACATACCAATATGGATATTATCGAGGATGGATTGAATGATTGGTTTTGTGAAGCATTAGGAATCAATGTCGAAAATTATTTGTTAAAGACACATACAAGGCATTACAAAAAACTAGCTGTTTATGTACCGATCGAAGACGCTGACAAATTACGTAAGGCTTTAGCTGAGGCTGGTGCGGGTGAACAAGGTCATTACGATCATACAAGTTTTACCAGTATTGGCGAAGGTCGTTTTCGACCGAATGAACAGGCACATCCCGCAATTGGTAAAAATGGCCAACTAGAAAAGGTAGAAGAAGCTAAAGTGGAAGTGATTTTTCCTGAAGACCGTGAGGAAAAAGTGTTATCAGCTATGTATCGTGTCCATCCTTATGAAGAAGTAGCATTTGATTTGTTTTCAATTGACGAACCGACTCAAACCTGGGGGATCGGTCGAATCGGAGAATTACCAGAAGCGCTTGATTTAGATACCTTTGTATCTAAAATAAAAGAAGTCTTCCAATTAGAAGGGCTACGAGTTGTTCGTCCAACTCATACAAAGAGCACTGTTCAAAGAATCGCCATTTGTGGTGGTAGTGGCGAAAAGTTCTATCCTTATGCATTAGCTCAAAAAGCGGATGTTTATATTACTGGAGATATCTATTACCACACAGCTCAAGATATGCAAAGTGCAGGCTTGATTGCGATTGATCCAGGTCATTATATTGAATCTTTATGTAAAGAAAAGTTTGTCGAAAAATTTGAGAAATGGAAACAAGAAGAAAATTGGACCGTTGATTTCTTTGTTTCAGAAACGGATACGAACCCATTTCAATTTAACTAAAGGAGAGCTGTTGTATGTACGAAAATCTTTTACCACGTTTTTTACGCTATGTTAAGACTGAAACCAGATCTGATGAAAGTAGTCAAACGACTCCTTCGACACAAACACAAGTCGCTTTTGCGCAAGTCTTAAAAAAGGAATTAGAAGATTTAGGACTAACCAATGTATTTTACAATGAAGAAAATGGATTTGTTATAGGAACATTGCCAAGTAACATTGAAAAGAAAGTTCGCTCGATCGGTTTCATTGCCCACATGGATACCGCAGATTTCAATGCAGTAAATGTTAATCCACAAATCATTGAGAACTACGATGGGGAATCAACGATTGTTCTAGATAGTGAAGAACATTATACATTAAATACCAAAGACTTCCCTAATTTGAAAAACTACGAAGGACACACATTGATCACAACTGATGGCAGTACGTTGTTAGGTGCGGACGATAAAGCTGGGATCGCTGAAATTATGACCGCAATGGAAATTCTGCTGAAAAACCCAACTATCCCTCATGGTGAGATTAAAGTAGCTTTTGGACCAGATGAAGAGATTGGGGTAGGAGCAGATAAATTTGATGTCCAGCAGTTTGATGTTGATTTTGCCTATACCGTGGATGGTGGACCTTTAGGCGAATTGCAATATGAAACATTCAGCGCAGCTCAGGCTAATATTTCAATTCAAGGAAAAAATGTCCATCCTGGTACAGCCAAAGATACGATGATCAATGCATTACAATTAGCGATAGACTTCCATAATCAACTACCAGCAGATGAAGTCCCAGAAAAAACGACAGGTTATGAAGGGTTCTTCCATTTGATGGGATTAAATGGAAATGTCGAAGAAGCAACTATGAGTTATATTATCCGTGACCACGATCGAGAAAAATTTGAAGCACGGAAAGCGAAAATTACTGAAATCCAAGAAAAACTAAATAGTCGCTTCGATCAGACACGTGTGAAAGTTGATATGTATGATCAGTACTATAATATGCGAGAAATTATTGAAAAAGATATGAGCATTGTTGAATTAGCAAAACAAGCGATGATCGATTTAGAAATCGAGCCTGTGATTGAACCAGTACGAGGTGGAACAGATGGATCGAAAATTTCTTATCTAGGCATTCCAACGCCTAATTTGTTCGCAGGTGGCGAAAATATGCACGGCCGATTTGAGTTTGTTTCTCTGCAAGTGATGGAAAAAGCAACAGATGTGATTGTAAAAATTGCAGAATTGAATACAAACGTATAAAATCAAATAGGAACGTGGATGGATCAAGTAAGTGAACGAAGTGGATCTATCCTTTTAGCTGGGGGTGGGCGTATTCCAACAATGGAACGTCTGACCCCTTGGTTTTTGTGTAAAAATGGGAGGAAGAAAGAAATGGAAAAATTGCTAGTTTTTTATAATCAAAGCTCAGGACAAGATGAAGGTGAAAAATTAGCAAGCTGGTTTAAAGAATATGCCTTAAAGAAACGACCAGAACTAATCATCAATCTTACGGAAACAGGTCCTTCGATCAAGCATGAGACATTAGTCAAAAAGGCCGAAGAAACGCACGCAGATACCTTAATCGTAATCGGAGGCGATGGTACGATCCATCATATTGTACAGGCTTTTCAAGATAAACTTGAGCATTATCAAGTAGGACTACTACCAGGAGGAACAGTCAATAATTTAGCTCGTGTTCTCGGTATTCCATTAGAAAAGGAAAAAGCTGCAGACATTATCTTAGAGGGGCAAATCCGTCAAATCGATTATGGAAAAGTCAATGATGAAGTTATTATCTCAACTTTAACGATCGGTATACTGGCAGATACAGCTATTTGGATCAGTCAAAAAGAAAAGCAAAAATATGGTTCTTGGATTTTTATCAAACGGTTCATCAAGTTATTATTAAAAAAGAGAAAGTATCATTTAGATATCAAAACAGAAAAAGAACATTGGCGAGGAAAAACACAATTATTGACAGTCACAATGTCTAACTCAGTAGGTGGTTATACGAATTTTGATGATTCAGCTTCACCCGATGATGGTATGTTTCATGTCACAATCATCCCATCTTTAGATATTTTTCGATTTGTTTTTTATTTGCCTCGTTTAATCAAAGGAAAAATTTACTCTGTCCCAGGTATCAATTATTTGACTGCTAGTCAAATCAATATCCAAGCACGGGAAAAATCAGTTGGCACTCGTACAGATGGTGATACGACAGATAATCTGCCTATCGAATTAGTCGTAGTCAAAAAAGGGTTGTCGGTCTTTGCTCCTAAAGAAGAGCAAAAATGATGTGCTAGAGGTGGAGGAAAACACGTATGGAAGCTTTACTACACAATCCTTTGTGGTTTTATTTAGTGATTGTCAATTTATATTTATTTTGTTTGATGGGTTACGACAAGTATCAAGCAAAAAAAGGCGGTTGGCGCGTTCCAGAAAATAATTTGATTTTTGTTAGTTTATTAGGCGGTGGAATTGGGGGATTGATTTCTCGTAAAGTATTCCATCATAAAACGAGAAAAAAGAAATTTACAGTAGGATTTGTACTGGGTGTATTGGTGGATTTACTGTTGATTTATTTTTTTCATTAAGGAGTAGTTGATGGCGACAAAAGGTGCAAAAACGAAAATAGCGTTAAATCTATTCTTATTGATTGGAATTTTTGCCATTATTTATTATTTGATCAACCAATCTTTTGCAGATATTTTCGCTGAATTGCTGTCTACAAGTTTTATCGTTCTGGTAGCGGCATTCTTGTTAGGAACGATCTATCAGGTGGCAGAAGGTCGTTCAATCAAAGAGATTGCCAAACCCTTCGAACCAACATTTTCCACTTGGGATGGTTTTTGGACGTCTTACTATATTGCATTTTATCGAATCGTTTCATTTGGAACAGGAACTTTGATTTCAGAAATTTATTTTTATAATAAAAAAGGAATGAAATACTCACAAGGTGCAGGTGTCACTGCGTTGCATATGATTATGTATAAATTAGCCGTGATTACCTATGCGATCATTGGTTTGATCATCCAGTTCTCTTTATTTTATTCCAAAGGACCAAACATGATTTGGTTCATTATTGCTGGCATTATTTTAACTGGGCTGATCATTGCCTTTTTATTGATGGTCTCAATGAGTCTGAATCTACAAATTTTCTTTGTGAGTATCTCAAACAAACTGTTTCGAAGTGAACGCATCAGAAGTTGGGTAGATACATGTAATACACAAATCTATTCGTTGAGAGAAACTGTCCAGACAATTGTCAAAGATCGAACAGCTCTATTACGCATCTATTTTTGGAATATGGTCAAACTGATTTTTTGGTATATCATGCCCTATCTCTTTTTGGTTGAAAACCATCCCACGATCGACTTTCTCTTGACCTTTTCATTTATCAGTTTTGCGGTAGTTTTATCTGGTGTCATCCCTACACCAGCTGGAATCGGTTCATTTGAATTTGTCTATCTGTTGTTATTCAGACCACTTGTGGGAACCGTAGATGCTGTTTCTTCTTTATTACTGTATCGGTTTAGCTCATTTATCTTACCTTTTATTTATGGGTTATTCTACGTGATTGCTGATCGTCGAAAGGTAATCAAACAAGAGATCCAAGATGTTAAAAACAATAAAAAATAATCAAATTGACCATTACAGCAATTGTATTGAGTCATATTATTAGATCCAAAACACAACAGTAAGTCCATCCAAGAGGCCTCTGTTGTGTTTTTTTTGTCATTTGTTTTCGATAAAATAAGTAAGGTTATCTTTTGACCAAGACTGACCAAAGAGGTATAATGATTATTGGAACGAGATGTATCATATTGAATATTGAAATTTTATATTCAGGAGGTAAGTAAAATGAACATTGAAAAAATGACAACCACGCTTCAAGAAGCGATTGCTGAAGCGCAACAAATCGCTGTCACAAGAAAACATCAAGAAATTGATATTGCGCATTTGTGGAAGATTTTTTTACAACCAAACCATTTTGGGCGCAATCTATACACTGATGCGGGAATGGATGTTGATACGTTTGAAAAGGAAGTAGATCGTGTATTAGATGAATATCCCACAGTTTCAGGGGGAAACGTCCAATATGGTCAGAATCTAAGCCAAAATCTATTCCGTTTATTAAATGAAGCAGACCAGTTAAGAGAAAGTTTTGGCGATGAATTTCTTTCAACAGAGATCGTAATTTTAGCCTTGATGAAATTGAAAAATTATCCATTGACGGTTTATTTGACCAAAAATGGTTTATCAGAAAAAGAGTTACGTAAAAATATCGAAGACATGAGAGGAGGAGAAAAGGTGACATCTAAAAATCAAGAAGAACAATACAAAGCATTAGAAAAATACGGCGTTGATCTTGTTCAACAAGTCAGAAGCGGAAAAATGGATCCAATCATTGGACGTGATGAAGAAATTCGGGATGTTATCCGTATCTTATCTCGTAAAACCAAGAATAATCCAGTATTGATTGGTGAACCTGGTGTCGGTAAAACAGCAATTGTAGAAGGGTTAGCACAACGTATCGTACGAAAAGACGTGCCAGAAAACTTGAAAGATAAAACGATCTTTTCATTGGACATGGGGGCATTGATTGCTGGTGCTAAATTCCGTGGTGAATTTGAGGAACGATTAAAAGCTGTGCTGAAAGAAGTCAAGAAAAGTGATGGACGAATCATCTTATTTATTGATGAAATCCATAATATCGTTGGTGCAGGGAAAACTGAAGGCAGCATGGATGCTGGAAATTTATTGAAACCAATGCTTGCTCGAGGTGAATTGCATTTAATCGGTGCTACTACATTAGATGAATATCGTCAATATATGGAAAAAGATAAAGCATTAGAACGACGTTTCCAAAAAGTCTTAGTCAAAGAACCGACAGTAGAAGATACAATCAGTATCTTACGAGGATTGAAAGAACGTTTTGAGATTCATCATGGAGTCAACATTCATGATAATGCATTAGTCGCTGCTGCAACTTTATCTGACCGTTATATCACAGACCGCTTTTTACCAGATAAAGCAATTGATTTGATCGATGAAGCAAGTGCAACGATCCGAGTAGAAATGAACTCTATGCCGACTGAGCTAGACCAAGTGACTCGTCGCTTGATGCAATTAGAGATCGAAGAAGCAGCATTGAAAAAAGAATCAGACGATGCAAGTAAAAAACGTTTGAAAAATCTACAAGAAGAGTTAGCTGATCTTCGTGAAGAAGCAAACTCGATGAAAATGCAATGGGAAACAGAAAAACAAGAAGTCAATAGCGTTTCTTCTAAACGTGCGGAAATCGATAAAGCCAAACATGAATTAGAAGACGCAGAAAACAACTATGATTTAGAACGGGCTGCCGTCCTAAGACATGGAACGATTCCTCAATTAGAAAAAGAATTAAAGGAATTGGAAGCAAAAGCTAAAGACAGTGAAATCAAAATGGTTCAAGAATCAGTCACTGAAAACGAAATTGCGCAAGTGGTTGGACGTTTAACTGGTATCCCAGTCACGAAATTAGTTGAAGGGGAACGAGAAAAACTAATCAAGCTCAACGAAACATTGCATAAACGTGTGATTGGACAAGATGAAGCAGTAGATGCAGTCAGTGATGCGGTCATTCGCTCTCGAGCAGGATTGCAAGATCCAAACCGCCCACTAGGTTCTTTCTTATTCTTAGGACCAACCGGAGTTGGGAAAACAGAATTAGCGAAAGCTTTAGCAGAAAACTTATTTGATTCTGAAGAGCACATGGTGCGAATCGATATGAGTGAGTATATGGAGAAACATGCCGTATCTCGTTTGGTTGGGGCTCCTCCAGGCTATGTTGGCTATGAAGAAGGCGGACAATTGACGGAAGCCGTTCGCAGAAATCCTTATACGATCGTTTTACTCGATGAAATCGAAAAAGCCCACCCAGATGTCTTTAATATCTTGTTACAAGTATTAGATGATGGACGGTTAACTGATTCTAAAGGACGTGTGGTTGACTTCAAAAATACCGTTCTTATCATGACCAGCAACATTGGTTCTCAACTGTTATTAGAAGGAGTGTCAGCAGATGGCACTATTCCTGAAGAAGTGGAAGAACAAGTAAGAACGATCCTTCGAGGTCATTTCAAACCAGAATTCTTAAATCGAATCGATGATACGATTTTATTCACACCATTAAGTCTTGAAAATGTGAAAGGAATCGTTGATAAAATGGTGGCACAATTGGCAAAACGATTGGATTATCAAGAAATTCATCTAACAATCAGCGACGAAGCCAAAACATGGATCGCTGAAAATGCCTACGAACCAGCATACGGGGCTCGACCATTGAAACGCTTTATTACGAAAGAAGTAGAAACACCATTAGCCAAAGAAATCGTAGCAGGACACATCTTACCAAAATCTAAAGTAACGATTACCTTGCTAGCAGAGAAACTTCATTTCCAAACGGAAGAACTTGAAGACACGGAAGAGTAAAGAAACGGTAAGCTTTCGCAAGAAAACGGGTGTTGACGAGCAGTAGAATCGATCAAATTTCAAGTTGAGTCACACACCATCTCAGCTCTCAAAAAAATAAAACAATAAAGTTAGGTCAACCACCTAGCTTTATTGTTTTTTTGTAATTTAGTCATAAGTCTGAAAAAATCATTCGTAAAATAAGTTGATCTCAATCGTTATCTCCAAGTTCATCTACTCATAAGGTAATGTTTTTATTCCCCATATAAATAGGAGTGGTCAGGTAAATATCTTCTTTGGTTCCCATCATTTCAACCCTTGTCACTAAGTACAATTTTCATTGGGAATGGTAACAAAATCACCGTAAGGGTTGATGATAAGAAATAAGTGGGTGAGACAAAAAGAGATGCTACCTAACCATTGACGTTTTCACGCACCATTTTTAGGAAGCATCTCACTTTTGTCACAATTCTTTAATGTGATATTTTTTTTGCTCTATTTCAAAATTTTCAACCGATAATTTTCAAAATAATCACGATTGTTTCTTCCTTGGATCCAAGCAAAGATTCCCATGACCAATGCACCAATCGTATTTGTGAATAAATCACCCATCGTGTCCATCAAAGCAGCTCGTCCGACAAATAAGGTGCCATCTGAAGCGGCAAACCGTTGGAGATTCATTCCTAAGAATTGATCACAGAGAAATTCCCAAAATTCCCAGAACACGCCACAGAGGCCAGCAAAGGCAAAACCAAACAGTAAAAACAACCATGGACTAGTCTTCGCAATTGGTGCATCTTTCAATAATAAGCCAATCAATCCGTAACCTAGGGCAGTCAATACCATAGGACTAACGGCGTGTAAAATTTTATCCCAGAATGAAATGATACTGATCAAATGCATACCGGTACCTAAGAACACGGAAATAAACAAGAAAAACCAATAAAATAAAACAATGGCATCTGGAACGTATAATTTTGCGATCTTTCTAACGATCTGAGGGAGAAAAATCAATAGAATCCCAGCTAAAGATTCGATGATGAAAGTAACTCCCTGAGTAGTTGAATATTTTTTAGTAATAAATTCATAAAGATTATAACAAACCACAAACACACCAAAAGCAACAAGTGCAAGTTGGATTTTTTTCATTGTCTTATTCATGGCTCAAACCTCCATCTAAGTAAGTCTTTACTTGACTGAGTAACGCTTCTTCACTAGTTACGAGAGCGCCATTTAGCTTGATTAACCCAATCGTATAAAGATTTAAATAATGGAATTGGTTTTCAGCTACTTCTTGTAAAGCAGCAATTTTTTGCGGGTGGGTACCGCCTTGTTGCCGACTATCTGTATACAATCCAATGACAGGAATCCCTTTAGCATAGGCAACACCAATTTCGGATGCAACACCAGGATCAATGGTCAAACCATCTAATAGTGCAATCATCAAATCACTTTCCAACACCTTTTCTGTATCGGCTAAAGCAATCATCTGACTATCAGCATAGGCTGTTTTATCATTGATCGCTTCGTTTTCTTGCGGAAGATAAATGGTTAATTCATTGGAAAGACTCCTGATTTCTTCTACAAGTTTCGCATTATATAATAAGTCACTTTTCGCAAAAAGCGGGGCAGCAAAATAAATATTCATTTTCATCGTCCTTTTCTTAGAAATAGTCACTGAAATAAGCTTCCATATTTGGAAGAATCAATTCAAGCGTTTTAAGTGTTTCATCATCCGTTTTGATTCGTTCGATCCTTGCAAGGTAAGAAGGGCGACGATAATTCATCATCAAACAACTTAATGTTTGAATGGACAACTGGACCGATTGTCCGACAGGTTCGTCCACGACATCCAATTGTCCGTCTTCGTTCCAGACCAACCCAAAAACACCATTGTTCCATGAGGCGATAGGGTCCTCGACAACAAAGTGGAAAGGTTTTGCAGTAGAAACGAAGGGGAATTGCTTCAGAAACTCTTTGACATCTACGATTCTCGCCATGTAATAAGGCTCGATCTGTTCTTTTATTTGACTATCTTCAATCAAGAAAGCCAGTGGCTCATTTTTGTAGATGTCACCGTGAACCCAGTAAACCATTGAAAAGTGTGCTGAAATAAAATTCCATAGACCATTCCGAGCTTCTTGATTCAAGTAAAACATCTCTTTGACATGGAAAATTTCTTCAGCGACCCAATAAAATAAAACACCAATTGGTTCATGCTCTTTCGTATAGTAGATCGCAGCTGTTCGTTCCTCTTTATTTTCAAATCGCCAATATTCTTCCCAATGAAATTGGCTACGAAACAAAGCACCGTGATTTTGAGCCGCAAATTTCTGATACACTCGATAAACATCTGGATGATCTACTGGTAATCGTTCAACCATTCCATCCACAGGAACATTCTTCGGTAATTGGGTATCACGAATTTTAAATGTCAACTTATCAGACATGATTTCCCAACCCTTGCGTCGATAATAAGGCACGCTATAGGGATAAAGATAAGAGATCCATTGTTTGTTTTTGCGCATATTATCTAACGCAACCAAGATCAAATCTTGCATCAATCCATGATTTGCATATTCAGGATACGTTCCGACACCGGTAACGCCACCCATTTTGTATGGTTTACCGTGGATGTTGACTTCACATGGATAGATCGCAATTTGAGAAATCAATTTGTTATGGTGGAACCAGCCAAATACTTCCGATAGTTCCAAAATTGGGCGCTTGGAGCGAATAAATGCCCCTTTGCTTTCAAAACCACTTTCTTCGATGTCTGCTTCTGTTACTTGAAAGACATAAGACAGTAACTCATTGAATTGATCAACATCTTTTTCAGTAACAGGTTTTAATTCAAGATTTTCTCTGAAATCTTTTTCATCCATTCTTTCATCTCCAATTATTTACTTGTTATTAGTATAGCAAATTTTCATAAAAAAAACTTCTAAAGCTGACTAGGTAAAAAGTCTTTAAATTCATGCTTTTCATTGATATAATGAGAGGTGCTGATTAAACGAAAAGAGGAGACGCTATGGATATAAAAAAAATGAAACAACGACAAGAGCAAATTCGAAATTTTTCGATCATTGCTCATATCGACCATGGAAAATCAACGCTGGCCGATCGTATTCTGGAAAAGACGAACACTGTGACGTCTCGTGAAATGCAGGATCAGCTATTAGACTCAATGGATCTAGAGCGTGAACGTGGAATCACGATTAAATTAAATGCTGTCGAATTGAATTATACAGCCAAAAATGGCGAAACCTATATCTTCCATCTAATCGACACCCCTGGGCACGTCGATTTCACTTATGAAGTATCAAGGAGTTTAGCAGCCTGTGAAGGTGCGGTATTAGTAGTTGATGCGGCACAGGGAATCGAGGCTCAAACATTAGCAAATGTTTACTTAGCTTTGGATAATGATCTGGAAATTTTGCCAGTCATCAATAAAATCGATCTTCCAGCTGCTGATCCAGAACGTGTACGACAAGAAATCGAAGATGTTATCGGAATCGATGCCAGTGAGGCAGTCCTGGCTAGTGCCAAAGCAGGAATTGGGATTGAAGAAATACTTGAACAAATCGTTGAATATGTACCAGCCCCATCAGGCGATCTGGATGCCCCTTTGAAAGCATTGATCTTTGATTCCGTGTACGATAGTTATCGAGGAGTCGTTCTGAATGTTCGAATCACAGACGGTATGGTCAAACCAGGGGATAAAATCAAATTGATGAGTAACGGCAAAACATTTGATGTGACAGAAGTGGGAGTCTTTTCACCCAAAGCTGTTGCTAGAGATTTCTTGATGGTCGGTGATGTAGGGTATATCACGGCAAGCATCAAAACGGTCCAAGACACACGAGTAGGGGACACAGTTACGTTGGCAGATAATCCAGCAGAAGAAGCGCTACCTGGATACCGTAAAATGAATCCAATGGTTTACTGTGGATTATATCCAATTGATACTTCCCGTTACAATGATTTGCGTGAAGCACTTGAAAAATTACAACTAAACGACGCAGCATTACAGTTTGAACCTGAAACCTCACAAGCCCTTGGCTTTGGCTTCCGTTGTGGATTCTTAGGTTTATTACACATGGATGTAGTCCAAGAACGTTTGGAACGTGAGTTCAACTTAGAGTTGATCACAACGGCACCTTCTGTAATCTATCATGTGAATAAAACAGATGGGTCTATGACAGTCGTCGATAACCCGGCAGATTTTCCAGAACCAGTAACGATCCAAGATGTTGAAGAACCTTTTGTCAAGGCACAAATCATGGTTCCAAATGACTTCGTTGGTGCAGTGATGGAATTATCTCAAAGAAAACGTGGAGAATTCATCACAATGGATTATTTAGATGATTATCGAGTGAATGTCGTTTATAACATTCCACTTTCTGAAATCGTTTTTGACTTTTTCGATAAACTAAAATCCAGTACGAAAGGTTATGCTTCCTTGGATTATGAAATGTCCGGTTATCAAAAGAGCAAGTTAGTAAAAATGGATATTTTATTAAATGGAGAAAAAGTCGATGCGTTAAGTTTCATCGTTCACCGAGACTTTGCTTACGAACGAGGAAAAGCAATCGTTGAAAAACTGAAAAAACTAATTCCACGTCAACAATTTGAAGTGCCGATCCAAGCAGCTATCGGACAAAAAATCGTTGCTCGTTCAGATATCAAAGCATTACGTAAAAACGTCTTAGCAAAATGTTATGGTGGAGATGTCTCACGTAAACGTAAACTTCTTGAAAAACAAAAAGAAGGAAAGAAACGAATGAAACAAATCGGTAGCGTCGAAGTCCCACAAGAAGCCTTCATGGCTGTTCTGAAAATGGATGAGGATGAACCGAAGAAATAGCAAAGGGTCTAGCCATTGAGCTAGACCTTTTTTATCTGTTTTTCCCACGGTTTTCCCACATGGAAAAGGGAAGGATCAAAAGGCATGATCCTGTAGCATTTTTTCAAAAATGTCAACTGTATCTTTTTCATTTTTTTTGTAACATGGGCATAGGTATCCATTGTTGTAGCTAACCTGTAATGACCTAATCTGGCTTGGATCTCCTTAGGCTTTGCTCCTTGTTCTAATAACATGGTGACGAAAAGGAAGAAATTGGAAGATAGCGAACAGCGACTAAAACGGTACCTACAACAAACACTGACGAGTTCACTGAAGCAAGCAAAGTTATTTTCGAAAGGACAGGAAGACTTGTGATAGCATATATGATGGTCGACAATAAGAATGCAAATTTTGCTGGCTGAAAAACGCTAGTGCAATATCCGGATGGCTTCTATCCTGCTTACTACAACAACTGGGGCGGAGCTCTATCAAACAGAAAGTCTAGAAATCCCATTTTAACGCTATACGCAAACGGAATTCAAATTATGGCGCCGACAACGAATTTCCCTGCAGGACAGGAATGCGTTGGCTCTGTTACATATTCTACAAATGACGATTGGCCTCCATCGGAAATATTAGATACTCCAGAGCAAATTGAGACAATTGCAAGTTACCTCAAATGTAAATTACCTCCTTAAAAAGGAAACATCTATGATAGAAACCGACTTATTATTGCTCTAGTCTTTTTTGTGTCTTTTTAATTTGATATACTTGTTTTTGAGGTGATTCCGAAAGTGAGAAAAATATCAAAGATATTAATTATGTTTTCCATTGTTTTAACCGGATGTGTTTACTCATCCAGTAGCTTATTGAACCATAAAGAAACTTACCTAGTAGCCCATAGAAGTGCACATATAGTTGCTCCTGAGAATACAGTTGAAGCTATGAGATAAGCAAAGTCACTTGGCTATAATGCAGTAGAAATTGATGTAAGAACTAGTAAAGATGGAGTGAATTTCTTGATGCACGATGACACTCTTGATAGGACAACAAACGGAAAAGGACAACCAGAAAGACTTACAATCAAACAGCTTAAAGAATTATCGATAGATACTTCAAATTATCCAAAATATAAAGATAAAAAAGTTAATATACCAACTTTTGACGAAGCAATTAAAGAAATAAGTAAAGACAAATTAATTGTTAATGTGGATGGATCAAAGGGAGACTGGAATGACGATAAATTTGTTACATCAATTGTAAATACATTAAAAAAAATACAATGTATATGATCGTTCTTTTTTTGTCCTGACAAATAAAAAAATTAGAGATAAGGTAGTAAAGGATCATCCTGATTGTACGGTTTCATGGTTATATGATTCAAAAAATAACATTGACGATGATATACAACAAGTTGAGCAATATAATAAAGCTTTGCTATCAGTATCAAATGACTTAGCAACAAACCAAGTAATTGAAAAATTAAATAGATCTGGAATTATGTACCAGATTTATGGTGTTAATGATGCTGAAAGGTTTAAAAAGTTAAAATCATTAGAGGTACCTATAGTAGAGACAGATACAATCAATCCAAATAAAATATAGAATAAATTAGTATAGAAGCGCACTCAGAGGAGTGCGCTCTTTTTGTTTGGAAAGTTAGTGAACTATGAGTATTGATGCGATTATTTCTGTTTTAAGTATTGTAGGAACATTAGTTGGTACATTTGCAGGCATTGTTTTTTCAAACAAACTGACCGTTTATCGAATTGAGCAATTGGAGAAAAAAGTTGAGAAGCATAACCATATTGTTGAACGTACTTTTCTATTAGAAGGACGGATGAATGAAGCAGAACACGATATTCAGGAAATGAAAGGAGGCGAGAAGTAATGATTTTACCCGATAAATATTATCAAATTATTAAATGGACAGTACTTACGGTATTGCCCGCTTTATCTGTATTAGTAGCCACATTAGGCAAAGCATATGGATGGAATGAAACAGATATGACAGTATTAACTATCAATGCCATAGCAACATTTTTAGAGTAATTACAGGAGTATCAGCTTACAATTTAAAAGATAAGGAGTAAATGAATGAAAAAGAAAATTTAGCAGAAGCTCTCGTAGCTCTTTTTTTATTGCCCATCAATATTTTTGCCGCCAAATGCGATCAGGGTGTGGATAGGGCGATTTATCAAGGGGATCAAGGACGTTTTGGTTATGATCATGATAAATTTGCTATTACTTAAATAGGTGGGTATAACGCAAATGGCATTTACGAACAGCGCACATACAAAACGCAATTAGCAAGTGCTATTGCGCAAGGAAATGTCGATCTAACAGGGATCACTGATAATGGTTATACTAACTCAGATAAGCTACAAACAGAAACGCCAACAATTGATGCCGGCGAAGAAACAAGTGAAAAACCAAAATCAGAAATCAAGACTGGCGACACTGTTAAAGTGAATTTTTCGGCTAATCAGTGGGCGACCGGTGAGACTATTCCACAATGGGTGAAAGGTGAAAGCTACAAGGTTCAACAAGTTGATGGTAATAAAATCTTGCTTGCTGATATTCTTTCTTGGATCGATAAATCTAATGTAGAACTTTTACCAGATTTTACAACTGTTGCAGAACAGCCCTCAGCTACAACGCACATTGTACAATACGGAGAAACCTTGTCGTCAATCGCCACTCAATATGGCACAACGTACCAAGCTTTAGCCTCATTGAATGGATTGAGTAATCCAAACATGATCTATGCTGGTCAAGTGTTAAAAGTAAGTAGTGTAGCAAGTGCAACTAGAACGTATACAGTTCAATATGGCGATAATCTTTCGTCAATTGCGACTGAGTTAGGAACAACGCACCAGTCACTAGCACAACAAAATGGATTATCAAATCCTAATCTTATTTATCCAGGACAAGTATTAAGTTATTAAAATAGCTCCTCGTTGAGGAGCAATACTTAAAAATTATATATAACATTTTTATTACAAGTTTAGCGTTATATATTGCATGAAAGATTGTTTTAGTGTCATAAACGTTTAATTTGAACTTATGTTCCCTATGTGTTAAAGTTACTCCATAATCCTCAAAGATTATATCTGCTAAGTAGATGCCCAAAAGCTATTGTCTTTAGGGCTTTCTTTTGGTTTAATTGTCTTAGCAGATATTATGAGAAGAGGTATTTTGACATGAAATATACTAAAGAAATGCTCCAAGTATATCTTAGTGAGCTTACAATTCCTCAACGATTAGAAGTTGAGGGTATATTTAAATCCTTTTGCAAACTTGAAGAAGCTTATTATGAAACTTTAGAGGATGCATTAGAAAGTAAAACCGGAGAAGAACAGGTTCTGAAAGCTATAGATACTTTTGGATACTCTGATAGATACAAATATAGTGCTATATTTAAAGTTGATAATAATAAAGTAACATTAGATGAGTTAATTAAGAAGATGCCTATTGCTGAAGAAATAGATATATATAGTATTGATGAAAATATAAAATTTAGACAATTTGAGAATGAATTCAAATTGGACTATTTAATTAATTTCAGAACATTTGATGGAAATGGAAAAGATATTTCTGTCAAACATTTCAACAGTATTTTAGTGGCCTACTATGAATTGAATAGTCAAATCTTTATTGAAATATCTATTTCTGATATTAGATTATTTTATCGACAGAATGATCCGGATTATTTCAAAAATATGATTCAATTAATTAAGCACAAGTTGGTGTCTATACTTGGGATAACTTTAAATTATGTAGATTTTAGTGGAATTATCTTAGATATTTCTAATAAAGATGATTTAGATTATGTAAGATGTACAGGTACTTCTATGAATACGAAAAACAAAGCTCAAGCTACATTGAATAGTGGTAAATCTACTAATTTAGTTCTTCCTATTTTAGGTGATCTAGAGGTGTTTATAAAAGAACATCACAGTTTATTCAATAAAAATAGATATACAAAAGATATAGAAGATAAATTAATAAACTTCATTGATGATATAAAAGTCAATTCAGAATATCCATGGATTAATTTAACATGGGGAAATAGAAAAGGACCTAAAAACAAAACTTTAGAGGTTAAATATTTATTTCATTATCAAAATTTTATATTATTAAACTATTTTAGTCATTCTTTAGGGAGAGAGGGGATGCGGCGTGCAACCAGAAGATTGCTCGAAGAATTTATTAACTGCCAGACTAGCGAAAGAGTTAGAGAATTGGAATCTATCATGTAAGACAGAAACAATCTTGAATGATCTTTCAACATATAAGGTTGAAGAGTACATTTATATCTCTTCTTTTAAAAGAAAGAATAATTTAACTTATAAACAAGCGGTGAACATTCTTAATATGTTCCTAAAAAAGAATATATTAAAAGAAGTTTTTGTTGTTTCATTTCAAGGTAGATGGATAGGAGAATATTATACTATATCAGAAATACCAAGGGAATTATACGATGAAGAAACCGGTATTGATGTAGAAATAAGTGAAGAGCATATATTTACCTGTTTTGAGGTGGTTAAAAATGTTTACTGAGTTGGATCGAACAGTTGAATATCTTCATGCACTCAATGAAGGCGATGAAAAGGAACGGTTGTTATCTGAATTTTGTTTTAATGAGCAGGAGATACAACAGATTAAATCAGATATTGAACGTATTGAAAATGATAATTTTGAATCAACTACAGAGAAAGGACATGCACTAGAAAATTTAGCAAAGTCTATATTATCCTGCAAAAATTTATTTGAAGTTGATACAAACCTACATAGTTCCACTAATGAAGTAGATTTATCATTAAAACTAAAACCTGGTTCACAAATTTTATTAAATAGTTTTTTTCCTCGACTAAGTAATCTCGTATACATTGGTGAGTGTAAAAATTATAATAAAAAAATTGATGTTACCTGGATAGGTAAAGTTCATTCTTTGATATGTTTGCATAATTTTGATGTTTGTTTACTATTTTCTAAACATGGATTTACTGGACGAAAGTGGAATGCAGGCTCAGGATTGTCTAGAAAAATAGCTTTAAGAGAGAATAGGTATATTATAGATATTAATTTCAAAGATTTGGAAAAATTAAAAGAAATTTCTATTTTAGAATTGATTCATGCTAAATATTCAGAAATAATTCATGATATTGATTATGCTGAGTACTTATCTAAACATCCGGCTGAAGAGATTAAGTGAATGTCTTTCTACACAATCTAAAAAAGCCTTGCTCAATCCTGGGTGAGGTCTTTTTTTCGTTCTGTAATCAATTGTTCTAATTCTTGTAAATCTTCAAGAATAGATTAGTTTCGAATAAATGATCTATATAAAGTATAAAGTATTTAGATAACTGTATTGACAATAGCAAAAAATGTTCGATAAAATAGTGATGTTATTGCATATCTTCTCTATCACCCATAAATAGTCACACTCCAAGATATGTGATAACAGGTTTGTTGCCATGATTTATTTCCAGACGTTTGTATTTTGTATGGCTTTTAGTGGCCACAACCTGTACCCTTAGCTCAGTTGGTTAGAGCAGACGGCTCATAACCGTCCGGTCGTGGGTTTGAGTCCTACAGGGTTACATAAAGATAGATACATATTCAAGGAGGGAAAGAAATGGCTATTACTGTGAACATTTATTATAGTGGTATAAATGGAAATGCGAAAAAATTTGCAAAAGAGATGGTTTCAACTGGAATTGTAGGAGATATACGTGCAGAAAAAGGTAATATTAAATACGAATACTTTTTTCCAATGAATGATGAGAACACAATTCTTCTAATTGATAGTTGGACGGACCAAGATGCTCTAGATAAACATCATGAATCTCCGATGATGGCTCATATTACCAAACTTAGAGAAAAGTATGATTTGCATATGAAAGTCGAAAGATATATAACAGATATAAATAATATTTCTACAAAGGATTCCTCATTTATAAGGAAATAGAGCACGTATTTTATTTAATAGGATAGGGGTTCCTGTAAAATAGGAATATTACTTGTAGTACTCTTTAGCAACAATCTATAATCAAGCTATTCCACGCACTTTCGGGTTGTATTTTTTTGTTTTAAGTGAAAAAAATATAAAGTAAACAATTTTTTTGTTTGATAAAATAAGAGTGTCATCACGTTACACAATCTTAATGCCGTTTCCTTTTAAGATTGATGACATCTATTCAGAGCTACTTGAAAGAGTAGCTCTTTTTAGTTGCTTTTGATTAATCTATTTTATAAAAAATAGATTGCATTTCTATTCTGCCATTTTTGGTTAAATATAATGTTTTTTATTATTAGGTAATATTTTTTATATTAGATATAACAAAAACAAATAAAAAAACTTAATTTAATAGATTATAATTATAATGTGCTACAAGATATTACATGTTGTATTCGCATTATTCAGGTTAAACTATGTAGCACAAAATAAATTTCGTAGTAACTACGATCAACCTCACAAAGATCTCCTGTATTTTACTGCGATTTATTATCTATGAGACTACTCATAAGAGTAGTCTTTACATAAAAAACTAATAAAGAAGGTATCACTATGTATTATGTAGAAGTACAAACACGAGGAGTAAAAAACAAACAATATGTCAAAAGTGTAATCAATAATTATCCACTATTAGGATCATGGAAAGAGGCTGAACCATTTTCAAAAGAATGTGCATTGCAAATAAAATCAGTTTTAGAACAAGAACTAATTTGTGGAAAAGCAATAGTCAATATAGTAGAAAAGTAAAATTTATTAAAGCTTTAAGTAAATGATGTAATATTGTAATTAGTGGCGTTAGTCGTTTATTTTCAATTTTTTCATCCTTTAATTAATCATTCTAAATATTTACTCCAAATTTTGTATTAAAAAGTGTATCAAGCAGTTATCCTTGTGTTACCATTGCATCCGTGTTATAGTAATTAAGTAATCTAATTTGAAACGTAATCTGAGCGATATATTCACACTATAAAAACTCCTTTTACCAAGTAATATTAATTGCAACAAAACACGTATTATATACGTATTAGGAGGAAATATATATGAATAATGGTACAGTAAAATGGTTTAACTCAGATAAAGGTTTTGGATTTATCACTGGTGAAGATGGAAATGACGTATTTGCACACTTCTCAGCTATCCAAGGCGATGGATTCAAAACATTAGATGAAGGTCAAGCTGTTTCATATGATATTGAAGAAGGACAACGTGGTCCTCAAGCAGTAAATATTGTAAAATAATGTTGAACTTTAACCATCTCAATCGAGATGGTTTTTTTATATTATGGCTCATAAGCATCCGGTCGTATAATCGAGTCTTACAAGGTAAAAAATATTCTGTTAAAGAAATAATTTCGCCATTTTTTCGCCCATTTATAAAACATCAATTATTATTATATGAGTATCAGCAAGTATTAAATAATAGGCTCTTGCTTAATATGAAAGTTGGTATAATAGGATTTATAATGATGTATAGATATTAGAAAAACTTTGTGAATAACACAATCTTATAGGAAGCCTTCATGGCTGTTCTGAAAATGGATGAGGATAAACCGGAAAAATAGCAAAGGGTCTAGCCATTGAGCTAGACCTTTTTTATCTGTTTTTCCCACGGTTTTCCCACATGCGAAGAAATAGCAGCGCTTGCTTGAAAATAGTGTAAAAATTAGACCATGTTTACATGGATTTACCACCGGTTTGCTACCGGTGGTTTTTTTTGGTGGCAAACCTCAAGAGTTCTTTCTAAGCTTCTCCATAATGTCGACCGTTTCATTTTGCATTTTATTCGGCATGTGAGAGTATCCATCGTAATAGAAATTCTGCTATGCCCTAGTCGTACAGGAAATTCCTTCATCTTAGCACCATTTTCAAGAAGAGTAGCGTGAGTATGCCGCAAAGAATGAAAGTTGAATGAGAGGGGGAGTGTATTCGAGATTGAGTATTTCATTTCACTACACTTTGAATGACCGGTTTCATGCTTCCCCTAATCCTTGAACTGAGCGATTACTACTATTATCACTACTCAATAAGAATAATAGACACGATTGCGCTGATATTTATATGGGGTTATGCCTACGATCTTTTTGAATACGGTTGAGAAATGGCTCTGGGTGCTAAACGATAGTTCTTCGGCAATTTGATTGATGGATTTGTTAGAAAATAATAAAAAGTACTTGGCCTTTTCAATTTTCTTCAAATGCATGAAATCTTTAAAATGCATCCCAACTTCTTTATAAAATAACCTCCCCACGTATTTTGAATCCCGATTTAAAACATCGCAGATATCTTTTAAAGAAATAGCTTCATACAGATGATTTTCTACAAAGTTAAGAACACATACGGTAACAGGGCTATAGGTTTTTTTAGGAATATTGGTTGGATGAGCCAAAAAGTCATGAATGGCTTGCTTAGCTAATGTTTCAAACTTATTGATATCACGAATTTCCTGTAAATATTCATAGTACTGAAACTGTCTATTAAAAACTTTGCTTACCGGTACACCTTTTTCAACTTCCACTCGTGTAAGTAATGTAATGAGCGCACAATAAAAACATTTAAGTTGATCGCTTGTAAGGCTCTTATAGTAATATTTGATAAATAATTCAAGTGTTTTTATTGCAGCTAATTTATTGCGATCTTTTACATGAGAAAAGAGCAGCAACTCTAACTTATAGTATTCTTCAATATCGTAAAAAGTATTATAAGAGAATATTTGTGATTGGTAAAATTCTTCTAGATTTAATTGCTTATCGTCGATTTTTTTTGGTGAATGATGATTTGCTAATATAAATAGATTTGTAAGGATTTGTCTGAATTCTTGTGTGGTATCCTCGGCTTCTTTTAAACCAAAATTTACCTCAGCCATGAGTAATGGGCCACAGGTAATCTGCATATAACCTGTCTCCGATGAACTGTCACTATATAAAAAAGTTCCATAGATTTCTCGTTTTATATTATACATTTGAATAGCAGAAAGCTGATTTTCTTCTGTTTTTAGTGTTTTTTCAACCACACTGACGGGAATGCCTAGTTTTTCTGTTATGGATATTAATGAAATAAGGATTGGCGACATACTAACACCTCCATTCAAAATATAAAACACTTTCTTAATAAAAGAAACACTTTTTTGGTATATCTATTCATAATCATTGTTTATACTATGGATGATTAAAGTACTTGATCAAAAAAACATTTATTTAAACATATTAGAATGGAGTATTGAGTAATGAAAAAATTCGAAGCGTTTTTAAACAATAATTTGTTGCCGCTTTCAGCAAAGATGCAAAACAATAATATCTTAGGAGCACTATCTGAAGGATTTATTCGAACAAGTCCAGCGACGATTGGCTCTGCGTTCATTTTAATTTTGGCAAATTTCCCGATTCCTGCTTGGCTTAAATGGTTACAGGATATGAACTTAGCGCCTGGTCTAGCCGCTGTTAGTAATGCCTCTATTGGTCTAATGGGTTTGTTTGCAGTTTATAATATTGCGTATGCATATGCGAATCGCTTAGGTGTCCATTCACAAAATGCAGGTCTAATTTCTCTCGCTTCATATTTTATTTTAATCCCTCAACAAGTTGTTACGCATGTCAACGATGGGGGAAAATGGGTGGAATCAACAGTCAACGCGGTGAAATTTGATTATTTAGGAGGACAAGGTATTTTCGTAGGAATGATCGTTGCAATTGGAATTACCAAATTGTATTCTATCTTGTCAAAGAAAAATTTTACGATCAAATTACCAGCATCAGTGCCACCAATGGTTTCTGATTCCTTAGCACCGACGTTTATTGTGACCACGATTTTCTTATTTGTATGTGCCATTCGGATTGCTTTTTCGTTTACTGATTTTGGAGATATCTTTACTTTTATTACAGAAATGATTAGTGCACCGTTGAATAGTTTGATGGCTAATCCAGTATCAATGATTTTTATTCAAGTATTGATTGCTTTCTTGTGGTTCTTTGGTATCCATAATGCTGTGTTATCTGGACCACTTTCAGCTGTAACCTTAACAATGATGACTGCTAATATCGATGCTTATACCAATGGCAGCACGTTGCCTTTCGCCATGGCTTCTCTCGTGTATGGTGTTTGTGGAGCTGCAGGAAATGCGCTTGGTCTGGTTATTTGTTTATTCTTCTCTAAGTCAGCTCGCTATAAAGAAATGTTTAAGTTAGGTGCGTTGCCAACGATTTTTAATATTACCGAGCCGCTAAACTTTGGGATTCCGACAGTAATGAATCCAATCTTTTTCTTACCATTAGTTTTAAGCCCACTTGTTGCAGGTTTTGTTTCTTGGGGATTAATGAGTACGATTTTGCCAATTCCCTATAATCCTACGGCAGAAGCGATTCCTTGGACAACACCAGGATTTGTTAAGTTTTCATTGATTGGTAACTGGCAATTCCTGTTGATTTACATTATTATCACGGCAATTGTGGCATTGATTTGGTTCCCATTTGTTAAAGTCGCTGATATGAAAGAGCTACAGGAAGAAATGAAAAATAAATAATTGTTAGGAGTAAATCCAGTGTTAGGAATTTCCTTATATCCAGAAAAAGCTTCATTTAATGAAATGAAAAACTATTTAGCTTTAGCAAAATCGTATGGCTTTCAACGTGTATTCTTGAGCTTGCTTCAAATTGATCGGAACAATGTCAGTGAGTCCATGGAAAAATATTTAAAAATAATCAAAGAAGCAAGAGAGCAAGAATTTGAAGTAGCCATTGATTTTATCCCACCAATATTTGATCTTTTAGGAGAGTCCTATAAAGACTTAACATTTTTAGCTGATTGGGGAATTAATTGTATTCGCTTAGATGCTGGTATGACAGGGAAAGAAGAAGCTGAAATGACTAAAAATCCCCATGGTATCAAGATTGAATTAAATATGAGCAATTATTCTCATTATCTTGATCAAATTTTGGATTATGGTCCGAATCGAAAGCAGCTTACTGGTTGCCATAATTTTTTCCCACAGCAATATACAGGGCTATCCAGAGAGCAGTTTAAGCAGTATTCAATAAAATTCTGTCAAAGTTATTTAACGACAGCAGCATTTGTTACTTCTCAATCCGGGGAACATGGTCCTTGGCCATTACAAGAGGGGCTTTGTACCTTAGAGGAACATCGTCACCTACCAATAGGCATACAAGTGAGGGATCTTTTACAAAGTGGTCTAATAGATGATGTCCTGATTGGTACGATGTTTGCCTCAGAAGAAGAATTACGTCAAGTCAGTGAAGCTGCCAAAGATTCAATGAAAAAAATAGATATCACCTTAGTGGAAGATATTACTGCATTCGAACGACAGCTCTTATTTGATTACACGCATAACTATCGAGGAGACTCTTCGGATTATATGATTCGTTCAACTAGGCTTCGCGCTAAGATTGTAGATAAACCATTGCCTAGCAATCACCCAGTTCAGATGATCAAAAAAGGGGATATTCTCATTTTAAATGAGGCTTATGGACAATATAAAGGTGAAGTTCAAATTGCTTTGAAAGATCGCCCTGGTGATAAAAAAATCAATCTTGTGGGGCATATTCCGGAAGATCGGTTATTTGAGATGAAAAACATACAACGCTTTGAAGATTTTAGATTTTGTGAGGTGAACAAACAGTATGACTAGCTATTACTTAGGTGTCGATATCGGGGGGACCTTTATTAAATTAGGGATAGTTGATTCTACAGGACAGATAATAAAAAAAGAAAAAATCACTAGTACAAATGATATGACACAAATTTTGACCGATTTGAAAAATTATTTAAACGAGCAACAACAGTATTTAGATATTTCTGGTGTAGGAATTAGTTTACCAGGAGTGATAAATCATGATGGAACGATGCAAACAGCAGGCTCCTTAAAAAAATTGATTGGCTTGAACGTTAAAGAAATTGCTCAAGACCATTTACAACTACCAGTGGAAATCATTACTGATAGTAAAGCGGTTGCCTTAGCTGAAGGTTGGCTTGGAAATGGGGCGAACTATAGTAATTATGTCTGCGTGACTTTAGGCTCCGCTATTGGAGGGGCGATCGTGATTGATCGTAAGCTTTATTGGGGGCAAGGTGGTTTAGCTGGTGAGTTCGGTGTTTCTTTAATGGGTAGAGAAAATCAGGAATATAAACTGGATTCTACTTCATTACATGCGGGTGTTGTCGGCGGTTTATGTCGCAAATATAGCTTAGCGATTGGAAAAGAAGTGAAGGATGCCAAGTATATCTTTGATTTGGCCGCACAAAAAGATGCATTAGCTAAAAAATATGTAGATGAATTTTTAGATGATGTTGCCCGACTTCTAACCAACATTAGTGTGTATATAGCACCCGAAGCTATTTTGATAGGAGGAGGGGTTAGTGGAAATTCTCAGATTATGGCGGAGATACAAGCAGCTTATACAAGAATTATTCATGAGTACCGAGTATTATCCAGCGTTCAAATGCCCCAAGTCATTCCTTGCAAATTGGCAAATGATGCCGGTGTAATTGGTTCAGTAAAACAAATCATAGATATGCAACAGATAGGTGATAATCAATGACAGCTCTTTTTGATATTAATTTTTTTTCCAAAACATTGAATATGAACACGACAATGAAGGTGATCGTCCCTCAAAGACAGAACCATTCAATCGGTGTGTCACAAGCTCCCGAATCTGAAACTTACAAAATTTTATATTTGCTTCATGGAATGACTGATGATCATACAATTTGGTTAAGGCGCTCTAATATCGAGCGTTATGTCTCAGATAAAAATATGATCGTAGTAATGCCAAATGTACACTTGTCATGGTATACAGATACAAAATACGGGCTGAATTACTGGAAATTCATTTCGGAAGAATTACTACAGATTTGTCATGAATTTTTCCCATATATTTCCTCAAAAAGAACTGATCATCTCGTTGCTGGACTATCAATGGGGGGCTATGGCGCGATCAAACTAGCGATGAAACGTAGTGATTATTTTGCCTATGGAGCTTCATTGTCTGGCGCATTAGATGTGGTTAACGGGTTAAAGAACAATAAGCAGCAGTCTTTGACTGGGCAACCATTGTCTGACCAGGAAAAACTCTATTGGCAAGGGATTTTCGGAAATTTTGCACAAGCGGAATCAGAAAATCTTTTTACAATGTTGGAAGCGGGTCTCGGTAAAGAAGCAACGAACTATTTTGCTTGCTGTGGCTATCAAGATTTTTTATATGACCATACAAAAGCTTTTGAAAAAGAATGTCACAAGAAAAAGTACCAATTGACAACCGATTATTCTAATGGAAGTCACGAATGGGGCTATTGGGATAAACAAATTTTTAAGGTACTAGATTGGTATGAAGAAAATGAAAAGGGTGTAGAAAATGGAACATCAAAAATTAAATGACTTCCCAGAAGACTTCTTGTGGGGCTCTGCTTCAGCTGCCTATCAAGTAGAAGGTGCTTATGATGAAGATGGCAAAGGAGAATCTGTTTGGGATAAATTCGTAAAAATTCCTGGTAAAACATTTAAAGGAACAACAGGAGAAATTGCAGTTGATCACTATCACCGTTTTAAACAAGATATTGCATTAATGAAAGAACAAGGCTTGAAAACTTATCGATTTTCCGTGTCGTGGACTCGGATTTTTCCTAACGGCAGAGGAGCAATCAATCAAGCTGGTTTAGCCTTTTATCAACGTTTAGTGGATGAATTGATCGACAATGACATTGAACCTATGTTGACGTTATATCATTGGGATCTTCCTCAAGCATTACAAGAAGAGTATCAAGGATGGGAATCTCGAAAAATTATCGAAGATTTTACCAACTATGCCCAAGTATTGTTTGAAGCATTTCGTGGAAAAGTTCATTATTGGATAAGCTTGAATGAGCAGAACATATTTATTTCCCATGGGTATTTGTTAGCTGCTCATCCACCAGGAGTTAGTGATCCTAAGCGTATGTATCATGCAAATCATATGGCAAATCTTGCAAATGCAGCAGTAATCAATAAATTTCATGAATTAGAGATGCCAGGTAAGATTGGACCAAGTTTTGCTTATTCTCCAAACTATGCCATTGATAGTAATCCCCAAAACGTTCTTGCTGCAGAAAATGCGGAGGATCTACTTGCAAATTTTTGGATGGATATTTACATGCAGGGGCGTTATCCGCTAGCTGCTTTGCGCTATTTAGAAGAAAAGGGCTGGGCACCTGAAATTGAACCAGGAGATATGGCGTTGTTAGCAAGTGCCAAACCAGACTTTTTAGGGATCAATTATTATCAGTCAACAACCAATGGATTTAATCCGCTAACAGGAGTTGGTTTTGGTGAAATGAATACGACTGGTAAAAAAGGAACTTCTGGAGAAAGTGGTCTACCAGGAGTCTACAAAAAAGTCCCAAATCCTTTTGTTGAACGAACAAATTGGGATTGGGAGATTGATCCAAGTGGGCTGAGAATTGCTTTAAGAAGAATTGCTAGTCGTTATCAAACACCCATCATCATTACTGAAAACGGGCTGGGTGAATACGATAAACTAACTGAAAATAACTAGATTCATGACAGCTATCGAATCACGTATCTCAAAAATCATATTCAAGCGATTCAAGAAGCTTTAACAGACGGTGTCGAAGTTTTAGGTTATTGTACTTGGTCATATACTGATCTACTTAGTTGGTTAAATGGCTATCAAAAGCGCTATGGATTTGTATATGTTGATCAAGATGAGTTGCAAAAAGGAAGCCTTAAGCGTTACAAAAAAGACAGTTATTTTTGGTATCAAAAGGTCATTGCAAGTAATGGCAGCAATTTGGAAGGAGTATAGCCATGGGCATTTTAGCTTTAGATTTTGGGGGTACATCAATCAAATACGGACTTTGGAAAGAGGAATTGATTGAACAAGGTGTGATGCCACTGCCCAAAACTTGGGAGGAAGCTTTAAAAGCAATCGAAAAAATTTTGGAACGTTATCGAAACGATGAGTATCTGATTGATGGGATAGCAACTAGTGTACCTGGAGCTGTGAGTCAAGAAGAAGACAAAATTTATGGATTAACGGCAATTGATTACATTCATCACAGAAGTTTCACTCAGGAGCTATCTGATTATTTTCAATTACCTGTTACTATGGAAAATGATGCGAATTGTGCTGCTTTGTCAGAAATATGGAAAGGGCATGCAGATGATGCTCAAAGTATTTTATATTTTGTTTTTGGTACAGGTGTAGGTGGTGCTATTATCCAAAATAGACAAATTCAGGCAGGAAAACATCAATTTGGGGGAGAATTTGGCTATATGATGCTAAATGAAGAGGGTTCATTTAGTGAATTAGCAAGTATTGTTCGTACAACTGCCTTATACAATCAACGTCAAAACCAGTCGATTGATGGGCAAGAATTGTTCGTACGTGCAACAAATGGGGACGAATTAGCAAAATATTTAATCACACAATTTTGTCGGTATAGTGCTAGAGGTATTTATAATTTGATGATCAGTTTTGACCCAGATAAAATAATTATTGGGGGAGCCATTTCCAGTAACTCATTATTTATCACGAAGATGAAAGAAGAAATAGAATGTTTACGGACGCGGACAGGAGCACAGCGAGTGGAAACTGAGATTCTACCTTCAAAATTTGGAAATAATGCCAATTTAGTTGGTGCTGTGTACAATTTTATGATCAAAAAAGCTAAGTAAAAAATCGTCTATCGTTCACAAGTAATATTTTTTCATAATCAATATATCCGAATATAGAGATGTCAGAGCTTCTTCACTGTAAGCGAAACACGTCTCGCTATTCGGATATTTATTTTGTTTGTGTGAAACGAATAAAAGATAAGAGAGTTAGAAAATCAAAACTTGGCAGCTGGAGTAGTTCGAGTTGTTCATCTAGTCTAAAATTAATTGATCAGATTATAAATGGAATTAGAGCTAAAAGCATGTTTGAACTTTTGTTGACTATTCATAGTTTTGTTTTAGTTAATAAATCGTAGTTTTATAGAAAGAAAAAAATGGCTCTTATCTAGGGCTTTTTATTTTGGACAAAATATTATAAATAATGTTACCCGAATGGTAGATTTTTCTGATTGTCATGGGAGAATGGATTTAGCTTTGTGACTTGAAAAATGACTCGTTAATTTCATATGAATTGATCGTAAACCAGTGTATGCTATAATCCAAAACGTTAACGAACAATGTCTTTTGAATGTTAAGAAAGTTAAAAATATTTAAATTGGTGGTGATTGAATGCAAACTTTTTTGACGAAAGCCTCCCAAAAAAAAGTGAAACTAATTCACTTTTTACTTGAAGCGGACAATGGGTATACGATGGATGAGATACAGCAATATATAGGAGGATCTGTTAAATCAATTTCTCTTTATATGAAGGAATTATCAGAGCTGTTTGAACAGTTTAATGGGAAAATTGTTTTACAAAATGAGAATAATCAGCGCTTTTGTATCCAAAAGGAAGAAGACTTTCCCATATATAGTATTTATCTTCCCTATTATAAAGAATCATATAATTACCAATTAATTGATTTTATGTTCAAATATCCCGAAAAAAGAATCGAAGACTTTGCAGAAAAACAATATACGAGTACATCTACCGTTTTTAGATATGCTAAATTATTAGTTCCTTACTTTAAAAGATACAAGATCGGTTTTCACTCGTTTAAACTGGAAATAGAAGCCGAAGAGATCAATATCAGAAGTTTTTATTACTATTTTTATTGGGAATCAACACGAGATGGTCACTGGCCCTTTTTGATTGATTGTGACAGGATCATGAAGTATGTTCAATGTTTTGAAAAAACCTATGGATTTAAATTAGATGCTTTACAAACGAAAACGCTGAGTTTTTGGTTAGCGATTATACTTGAAAGAACTAAGAAGCAGATTATTTCACTAGATGAAGAGGTGAAATCAACAATCGAGAGTGATCCAAACTTTGAATTGGTCTCGATGTGGTTGAAAGAAAGCCAGTTGCTATTGTCAGACAATGAACGATATTTTCTATATCGGGTAATCTATGCTTTCGGTATTGTTGAGGGAAAGGAGTGCTATGAGCAACAAGCGGTGCGTGCTCATACAAGAAGTCAAAGTTTAGCCTATCGTTTAGTTGAATTGCTCAGTTGTTCGCTAAAAGAAGTCTTTGATTACGACTTTGATCGAAGGAACCAGAATCATTTGTTTAGCTTGATTGCGTTTTATGAAAGAAGCTGTTTTTTCTGGGGGAATCCCGATGTTTTTTTCAATAAATCATATATATCTGAAGTAGAAAAGCTTGATCCTCAAATTTGCCGAATGGTTCAGAAGTTTCATGACTCTATGATACAGATAGCTCCCGCAGAGTTATTACCCCATTTAAAGAACACGCACCAGCTGTTTTTAAATTATTACTATTTGCTGGATTATTATGGATTGTTACTCAAAAGTATTCAACCAATAAAAATTTTGCTCACGGATGATCTACATCGTCCTCATCGATTATGGTTAATGAATAAAATCAAAACATTGTTTAGTAATGTTTATGCTCTTTCTTTTTTTGATTCTGAAACCAAATTTGAAGAGGTTGATTTAGTAATCTCAAATTATTTCTTGGATACGAAAAATACACCGTTACTGTTAATGAAAAATATTCCGACAGAACGTAACTGGCGAAATCTTGAAAAAATCTTATATGAATTGCATAGAGAAAGAGCTACAAACAAATAACTATTTTTTTAAACTTATCAACAATCAAAATTTTCAAGGGTTTATTTGTCAGAGTCTGAGACATAAAACTCACACTTTACTCTAAACGATGTTTAAGCATCAGCTCCTTGAAATAAGCCGAAGAATTCCAAAAATAGGAAAACTGTCTTTGGATTCTCCGGCTTTTTCTCAAATCTGGACATATCACGACCTCTTTTTAATTGAAAAATAGATTGAGTCAATCAGCACTTTTGGATTTGATCGTAAATGGCTTAGCTGAGAATAAGTCGAATTGGCACCTGTTTTCAATCAATTATTGCAGTATCAATAGGAAATCAAATGAGAGATGAAACGTTTTTCAAAAAAGTACTTCTAATTTTTTTCCAGATTCCGGAATTTTTTTACTGTTTTTTTCCTCATCAAGAAATGGAAGAATAGTTGTAGTTGCAATTGCAGACTAATTTTTATTAGGAGGAAGAGAATTATGAAGAAACAAGTTGTTAGTATAGCTGGACTTGCCTTATTGGCATTAGGGACATCTAGTTCCGTGGTTTGTGCAGCTGAAAATGAAGGACTAACAAGTCAAGTCACAAATAAAACAAATGTAACTTTGAAGGAAGGTTCGGGTAGTGATGTTCAGCCAGTGGTACCAGATGATACCCATGATGACGATCCAAGCACAGGAGCGAAAGGCTCATTGTCTATTCCTTTCGCATCAAACATTACTTTTGGTGAACAAGAAATCCAACAAGGAGATGCGGATTATTTTGCATTGAATAAAAAGCCATTTGTCCAAGTGAATGATACTCGTGGGGGAGCGAAAGGCTGGACATTAGGTGTATCTATCTCACCATTTACTTCAACAGATAAAGATCACTCGGAGTTGACAGGCGCACAGCTATCTTTAAGCAATGGTCAAGTAGTAACGAAAAACAACTCATCCAAAGCACCTCATTTGGTAGAGTCAAAAGATCATACATTTGTACTAAACGAAGTCAATCAAACCGTTATGTTGGCTCAACCAGGCGAAGGTGCAGGGGCTTTTGCTGCAGTATTCGAAGGAACAGATGGCAAGAACGAAAATGTGAAATTACATGTTCCCCGGGCAGGTGTGGAAGCAAAAAATTATACAGCTGAGATTACTTGGACGTTAAGCGATGCTCCAGTATAAATTTAGGCCGGGATGGGGCTGGATAGTCTCCATCCTTTTTATGACAAGTTTACTGTTTGCTTGCCACCCTGCCTCAGTTTTTGCTGAAAAAACAGAAGTGAACTTTGAAGCTAAGGCTGTCTTGCCAGAGAATCAACGTTCAGAAGCAAGCTATTATGATCTTAAAGTTGAGCCTAACCAGTCCCAAGAGTTGACGATAAAGCTTAAAAATACCAGCTCTGAAAAGATAAAAGTCAAAGTAGCAGCCAATAATGCGACTACCAATAAAAATGGGGTGCTAGATTATTCACAACATAATCAAAAATTATTAGGTGGTCCTTCTTTAGAAGAACTGATTTCAGGTCCTCAAACAGTTGAACTGAATCCGAATGAAGAAAAAGATGTCGTGTTTCAATTAAAGATTCCGTCAACTGGATTTGAGGGGACGGTTCTGGGTGGTTTTTATTGCTATGAAGAAAAGAATAAGGCAGAGGATCAACCAGCTGGATTTAGCTTAGCAAATAAATTTGCGTATACAATTGGTATCCAACTCCAATGTTCAGACAAAAAAATTGCTCCTGAACTAAAACTCTTGGAGGCAAAGCCAGGATTAGATAATGGTTATTTAACAGTCTATGCAAAATTGGCAAATCCACAACCAATGATTATGAGTCAATTGGATCTTCATGCTTTCATCACAAAAAAGAAACAGAAAGAAGTACTGCACGATGTTAGTAAGCTGGTTTCTTTAGCACCACGAAGTACCTTCAAATTACCGATTAGTTGGGAAAATGAACCTTTAAAAAAAGGAGAGTATACGTTAATTACCGTTTTGAAAGAAAAGTCGGGGAAAGTTTGGACGTTGAAAAAAGACTTTACGGTAAAAGGAAAAGATGAAAGTCTTAACAACAAAACGGTTAAGCTTAAAAAATCGAAGAACAATAACTACCAATACTTATATGGGGGGCTAATTGTTTGCTTACTCATTATTGGCTTGTTACTGTGGCATATTACAAAATTGCGAAGGAATAAAGGAAATTAAAGGAAGTGGCACATTGATGAAAAAGCGATGGCTCAATATACTCTTACTGGCTTTCTTAGTGGTTTTCCCACGAATTGGTTTAGCTGATAGCCAGGTCAATAGTCAGGTAGGGATTCGTTTTTACCAACCAACGAGTGCGCACCAAAGTGTCCCGATGGAAAAAGTTCTTAATCCAAATGAGAGAAATAGACCAGTTACTGATGGACAAGCGAAGTCTGAAGAAGTTGGAAAAATAAAAATGTATCCCAAAACAAACCAATCTAACCATCATTTATATCTCTTTATTGGTGTAGCTCTATTGACTTTAATCATCCTGTATTGGTGTAAAAAGAGGAAGAAATTTGTTCGTAAGTTTAATAAAATTTGGTTACTTCCTTTTTTGTTAGGGTTGATTGGCATATTTCCAAAAGAAGTTCGAGCAGCTGGAAGTATTACAAATCTTCCGTATTTCAGATATGCAAATACGATAGAAACTCCCGCAAATAACACATTTATGATGCATTATGGTAGTTTTACAACTGTGGAACAAGTTAAAGGTCAGTATTCTGGGAATTGGCTGGTTGTCAATCAGGAGAATCCAGAAAGTAGTGCGTTGATCAAAAATGTTGGCTTTTTCAATGGGAAACCAGTAGATGTTAAAATAATAATGAAAAAAAAGGATGGACAAGCAGGAGGAGAGATCGGTATTGGCAATCCAAAGAGTTTTTTAGATATCGATATCTCTGGCGAAGTCTTTCTTACTTATGAATTTTTCGATCAAGCGGGGAATGCCTTTCCAATTGAAACTTCTTTTAATTATTTTGGGATCAATCGAAACAAGTATATCGGCTATAATCATATCGGTAAGGTGGCAAAATATCTTGTTGCGAATAATCCAACAGATATCAGTTACCATACGTGGAGTGATGATCATTCTTTCTGGACGTATTTTGAAAATAATTTTTCGAAACCATGGGGGCATCCTACACAAGAGTTCCAGATTATCACTAAACCAGTAACTAAAATAGAAACGGTTGTTAAAAACTTAGATAATACGCCATCCTCTCTCATGTATGAAACAGATTTTTTGGCTAGTCCAGAGTTTCCTGCTGCTGAAGCAGTGGATAAGCGTTTTGATAAGGAACAACAAAAGGTTACTTTAAATGCGATGCAAACCATACCGAATGTGGGGCATGGGAATAAAATGAAAGATTTATCTGTGGCTTTTTCATTGGATGATGTGACAGCTCACTCACAATATAAGATTAAAGATTTTAATGTAGTGAAGTTTGATGGGACGGACATTAGTGATCTTTTTGTGGGGAATCTAAAAGATGATCATTCCTATCAACTAACGTTAAAAGACCCTAACAACGAAAATCTTTATGATACAGTTTTGAATTATCAACTTAATCTTGAGTGGATTGGGAGTAAGCAAAATCCGGTAGATAAAACGAATTTGAAAGAAGACTATTTAAACATTCCTGTCACTGTTACTACACAGATTAATCACAAACAGAAAGGAACGAGTTCTGCCTATTCTTCTGTATACTACGTGGGGAAGGTCATACTGAATTACTTGGATGAAAATAACCAACAACTTTCTGATCCTAAAATCATTTCAGGAATCATAACAGATTCTTTTGATCTATCACAAGAATATCCAGAATTGAACGGATATTATCCAGTCAAGGAAATAGTGGAAAGGGATCAAGGAATCTTTACTCAAGAAGAACAGCAATTCGTTCATCATTATAAAAAAGGTTCGCCAATTGAATTTACTTTGATGCCTAAAGAAAATCCTTTACTGTTTTCTCGTTTCTCAAAAACAAGAGAGGTGACGGTTCATATTTCTTATGAAGAGAAACAGAATTTATCATTTATGGCGAAATGTGGAGATGAAGTCTTAAGGTTAAAGGACTATCCAAGTTCCGAAAACGAGATCCAAGATAAAGTGAATGTTCAGCTTCCTGAAAATTGGTTGAACAAGGAAGTTGCTTTTTATATGGAAAACGAAAAAGGACAAAAATCAAAGGAAGAGAGCCGTCAGGTTTTAATTGATCACGGGGTTAAGCTTAGATTACCGGAACAGTTGACGTTTGGGGAACAACAGATTCCGGGTCAAGATCAATCGGTACAAGCAACGAATCAAAAAGAAATTCAGCTTATCGATGAAAGTGTGTTGGAGAAGAGTCATTGGCACGTTAAGTTAAAAGAAGAACGACCTTTAACTAACCAAGAGAATGACCAGTTGCATAATGCTCTTCATCTGCAGAGGAGTGGAGTGGATCAAACGATTAATGCAGAAGACCAATTGGTTTGGCAAGGAGAGGGTAGTGCAAGCTTCACTGATCATCATAAGATTCAGTTAAATTTACATCCTTTTTACAAAACTGGGGCATATCAAGGAAGCCTAATTTGGACACTAGAAGATGCGCCTGGATAAGAAGGTTTTGACCAAACGATTCTTTTTTTATAGTCCCTCATAAGAAAAAGGATAAACGCAAAGGACACGAGTCAGAAAATAGTTGATTCGTGTCCTAAGCTTTGGTTATCAAGAGACTTATCAAAGACTTTGTCGTTCGATTACTCCAACTAGAAGAATACAACCGAGGTTTATAAAATGATATGCGGGAACTATGAAATACGATCGAAAAATTAGTTCACTTATGTAGTATAAATTTTATGTAATATATAGAAGTTAGTATTAGGAAGGATGAGATGAAAAAAACTAAACAAAACTAAACAAAACTAAATGAACGCAAAATGCACAAACTGTTCAAAGCAATAACAGATAGTGACTATTTAAAAGAAGGACAGTAGATACTCGCTATTTCTTAACTTGTTTTTCACCAAAAAACGACGGTTAACCATATCAATAGCTCACCGTCGTTTAACTTTTTTCTAAAATGTTCTGATATGAATCTATAAACTAGACTGTTGCTTTAAATTTCGCCGCTTTTTCGATAGAAACTAATGGGCTAAACTGAATTTCGATGTCTCCAGTCTGATTCAGACCAAAATGAGCAGTACAATCCATTACTTTATCAGGAGCAACTGATCCCATTGTATTGTCATTTGGATAAGAAGAAGCTTTTTTATCGTCAGAGCCATAAACTTCTACATCCATTCCTACAGGAAGGTCATTTTGACCATTGTTTTTAATTGTGTAAGTAATCTTGACTACTTGAGCAGGTTGTTCATCTGCAAATTGATTTCTTTCGTCAGTAAGTTCCACACTGTTTAATGTGTACTCAGCATCGCCAACTTTTACAGTATCCCCAACTTGGTAAAAACTTTCTTGCGCTTCTTTTGAAGAAGAGCTTGATGTAGCTTCTTTAGTAGAACTTGTTTTTGTCACTTTTTCTCCGCCGTTATCGCTTGCTTTATTGTCATCTGAGCCACCCAGTGCAGATCCAATTATTGCTACAAGAATGATTGCTAGTACCCAAAACCAAACTTTTTTATAAAATGGCTTTTTCTCCTTTACTACGTAACGTTTGCCATCTTCCCCTACAACACTTTTTTTAACCATTGTTTCCTCCATAATAATTATCTAATTTACTCCCACTTAATGGCAGGTAGTGATAGTCGCCAAAATATAGATATCTTGTGTTTCATTTATTAAGACATCTTTACTACCAAATATTCAGTTTTTCACAAATGAAAAGCTTCAAAAAAACACCTAACAGTTCGCATCAAATAAGAATATTCATTTTTTACTTACATATAGTAACATGATGTGTTTGATTTGGAAATATGTAATTATAAAATTTGTTATTTTTTATTATTCGAAAGATCATGTTAGGTATCGAGAAAGTAATAGAGAAGTAGGATTATCAAAAAAGATGTAGGAGATGATAAGCATCTATTGATAAGTGGTTAATGTCATTTATGTGACAAATTTGAAAGATAAATAAATGGAAAAAAAAGCTCAAAAAAGATAAAATAAGTTAAATTTATTGATGAGGTGAGTTTATGAAAAAGGGAATATTCGGGGTTATTGTATTAATTTTATTAGGAGTTGGAGGATTTTTCGGTTACAAATATTATAGCGAAACATATAAAACAACTACTGCATACACTAAGATTCCAGCAGAAGTGCCAGAAAAAACGAAATCAAAGAACAGCGATGGGAAAATCATTGCGGGTGAATATAGTTACCATTATGACGTGACTTTTGTAAAAGCTGATGGTAAAGCAACCAAACGAACATTTAGTGTGAGTGGAGAAGCACCACAACCATTGAAACCAGGCAGTTACGTTCAAGCTGACATCAGTGACAAAAGAACAAGCTCTCCTAGAGTAATTGCAGAAGAAAAGATTCCTAAAGAAATCAAAAATAAAGTAGACGAATTAAATTAGTTTTCAAAAAAATGAAAGAGACGATAAAAAGTCTGATTCAAAATCAACTATTAAATCTAGCCGGAGCATGTACTGGTTAGATTTTTTTGTTGGTCAGTTATTCCATGTGATGGAGCATTGACTCAATTAGATGGAGAAATAGATTAGCAGGGGATTGTCCAAATACGCATTCTAGGATTCACGAATGAAATTTTGACAAAAAATCATTAATATGGTTTATTAAGAATAGAAAGATGAGGTGAATGAAATGGATAATGACCAGAGGTACTCTAAGCTTGCTAAGGATAAAACCTTTGTAACTTGGGGAATGATTCCGGTAGTCGGCTTTTTTGGACTTTTAGTGTCGTTGATGATTTTCATTTAAATATCTTCAAATAGTTAGGTGAGGCTTCTATGTAAACATAAGCTACTGCCCAAAAATGTCGAGAGACGCCAATGGGTAGAACAGGGATTGTCGATAGCAAGGCTTTTCTTAAGGTAGCTAAGTGCAAACTTTACGTTGCATAGTGCCAAAGCTCAAACGTGACGTAAGTCAAACGAAAACGGTAGCAAAAGCATCAATCAGTTCTGAAGACAGGATAAAAAAATGAAACGTTGGTAGACGTTCAACATTTATCCTGTCTTCAGAATAGATGCTGGAGCACCGTTTATTTGTTATTTTGCAGGTGTTCCAAAAATTTTTTTACTAATTTTGTTTAGGTTAGTTTTTTAGGCTGTAAGATTATTTTTATTACATCGATTGAATATCGCTGGACACCTTGCATAGTTTTCTCTGTTAGAATGCCAGTAGTTACAGATTTTAAAAAGTGAAAAATAATATTCTTGTCATTAAAACAAGTGAGCTATTTCTTCTTTTTGATAATAATGAAAACAAGAATGGAATAGAAGATGGTGGAAAAAGCGAGTCCTTTAAGATAGAAATCGAATAATTGAACAGGTTGACTATAGGAATATTCTAAAATTTGGATCATAAAATAGATAGACGGAAAAGAGGAGAGAAGCATTAGTATGTCATATTTGTTCCATTTTGTATAAAGAGACAAAAAAAGAATAATACCAATAAAAGGGATCCAAAACAGTAATTTACTCATCGTAATCATATGACCCATCCTTATACAGCCTTTGCATAATTTAGATAATAGCACGTAGTATATAACCGACAAAGAGTTTTGTATTACCTTGTCCAATTTTTAATTGTATACTCATTAATGGCGGAATAAGTTAAGGAGAGAACTGAATAAAGTGAGGTAAATAGACGACAAAAAAGCACCTACCATTGAATGAATAGGTGCTTTTAAAGTGAACTAGAACTGTAATCGTTCATTTGGGGTTTTCACTCCTATGCGGATTTTTTCAATTCTTGCACTGCTTGTTCAATCGTCACTCCAGTGGCTACTCGATTTTCATTTGTTTTATCAAATACCACAAATAGATTCAAATCAGTATTTAGAGTTACACGATATTGTAAGTCTTTGTTATAGAATGTCATAATCATTCTCCTTTCTTAAATTCTTGCGAAAGGCAACGAAACGTTGATAACGAAATTCCATTTATTATTATAGCATAAAGAAGAAAACTTTGCTAATTAAGGATTGTTTAACTTTATATAGAAGATAAGATAAACAGGATAGAAATAGCCTATTCGCTTTAATTAAAAAACTATAAAAAAAGTAGAGGTTTATTCTTGTGTTTCTCATTTATCTATGCTATATTAAATAAGTAATCTATTTTGAAACGTAATTTGAGCTAACTATTTTAGTTTATGACTCCTTTTGCCTATCAATAATTTATTGCAATAAAATCGTACGTTGATACGTATTAGGAGGAAATATATATGAATAACGGTACAGTAAAATGGTTTAACGCAGACAAAGGTTTTGGATTTATCACTGCTGAAGATGGAAATGATGTTTTTGCACATTTCTCAGCTATCCAAGGTGACGGTTTCAAAACATTAGACGAAGGTCAAGCAGTGACTTTTGATATTGAAGACGGTCAACGTGGCCCTCAAGCAGTAAACATCGTAAAAGGTTAATACTGTCATAATAAAAACTACTCTTTCATTAGAGTAGTTTTTTTGTTTTTTCTTAGTAAAGAAAAATGCTGCTCTGCCGCTCAAGTGAAGACTATTGAGGAAGGGATACGGACCTCTCCCTATTCAATAGCGAAGAATCGTGATCGACGAATGAATGTGTCAGTCAGACAGTTTAAATGAATCCTAATATAATGAATATGAGAGTGAGAAAAGGTTCATACTCTCATATTCATTGCGTTTATTTGAATCAATAAATGAGGAAAATCTGATGAACTTTTAAGAATCCGCAGCTTTTATATGGATTAAATCAATTCCTTTTTGTTTAAGGTTTGTTAAACAGATCATCAGGTAGTCTTCGTCATGCTCAGGATAAATAGGTGAAGTTTGTTTTTGAGGAGAAAGATAAGTATAAGGATCACAGGCTTTCCCACGGTACTCCGGGACAGACCATTCTGGAGAAGGAAGATAATGGCGCTTTTTCATTTCAGTAAGAATAAGTTGGTGATACTGATAAAGCTTGTAAGGGGAATGTTGGAAGACATAATCAACTGTTGCATGCTTTCTTCCCCAACCATTACCTCTTAATGCACAACATTCTCTATGTTGACCTAATAATTGTTTTCTAGGAAGCAAAGGGATTAATTCTTCATGCCATAAGCGCATTTACTCACTCTCTTTCATTTAGATTAGATGGTTTAATTTACGCGGTCTGGTTTTTCTGATCGTCCGATCAAATAGTCAACAGATACATGATAAAAATCCGCAATAAAAATTAGATCGATAGCGCTCGGACAACGTTTTCCCTGCTCTAATTGTAGATAAGTTTCCAACGGGAGTGAGGTTTGTTCAGCCACTTCATTAACGGTTAAATTCTTTTTTTTTCGGAGATAATCCAGCCGACAGCGTAGTGTATCTAATAAAATCGCTTCTTCAATACTCATAAATTCGCTCCTTTTGTCATTCAAATAAATTCATCGATCAATGCTTTCTATTTAAATAAACCAAATAAGCAATTGGTAATAACAAAGCTAGAATCAAACCAATCAGTTCTGCTACGAATAATTGATCTGGTTCAAAATACTGATAATTTAAGATTTTATATGAAAAAAAGATTGCTGGTAACGTAAAAAACGCTAAAATTAGGCGTTCCTTGTTCCAGTTGATTAAGTAACAAATAATAGGGATAAGAATTAAGGTAGGAATAAAAAAAATAAGTCGACTCAATGTTATCATAGTACTAACTCCTATAGATTTCGTATTTAAATAATCATTGATTTTCAGTCGTAGGTTAACAACGAACAACCACTTATACTAAGAGTTGGAAAACACTTCGAAAAGTGATTACGACTTAAATAATCATAAGAATAAAAAAACAACCCAAATACAAGATAGCACGTTCCGAGTAACAGAACAAATAATATGCTACGTGTTTGAAAAAACAAATGATTCAAGCAATTTATATACCAAGTGATAGAGCATTTGTGGTGAAGAGGGAGGGGGAGAGCTGGAAATCGTCTGATCCAAATAGAATATTTGTTATTTAATGGAATGCTTTTGGATTTTTATTAAATAAGCTTGTTTCGGATTTTTATTCATGCTATAGTAGATATAAGTTATTTTTATATCTTAAAATTTTTACTGTACCCTTAGCTCAGTTGGTTAGAGCTGACGGCTCATAACCGTCCGGTCGTAGGTTCGAGTCCTACAGGGTACATATTAAAGCGCTCGTTTCTTTAAACAATGATTAGATAATCATTGTTTTTTTATTTTGAAAAGTTGCATGCTTTTAGAAATGACTAATAACTGACGTTTCAACTATTGTTTATTGGAGATGGGGAACCTCATTTGATATTTTTTATAAACGCTATAGGAAGTTTAGTAGTAAAAATATCCTAACCGTTACTTTCCACAAAGTGAGGGAACGATCAATACAAATTTTAGGAAATAGATAGTACGAACAAAGAAAAGCCTTTAGTAAATAACGAAATAAAACGCCCACAAAGTTAAATGTTGTGGGCGTTTTATTTTCGGTTACTTCAACTCAACATTAAAATCTTTGAGTAGTTTTAGCGCTTGATCGCCATGCTTATTTTCAGAAACAAAAGCTGTATCCACTAAAAAATCAGCTTCTGGAAATACACTTTGTAAAGCAATGGTATTCGATAAGACACAGAGATTCGTTTCTGTACCAACGACTTCAATGTGCTTTTCTTTTTCATCTTGGTCAAAAGCTTCTTGTTTAATCTCAAGTAAGCTTTCCGGTGGCATCGTGAAGTAGTATTTCTTGACGACTTTTTCATTTTCTTTAGGAGCAAGTGTAGGAATGATTTGCAAATCTTCGCCTTCTTCATCCTGCTCTTTTCGCTCGACTGGTATATCTCTGGTAAAAAGAATATATTCGTTTTTTTTACGTGCAGCTTCTAAACGTGAGTGGATTTGTTTGATTAACTTATCTGCGTGCTGAACATAATATTTACTCTCAGGATCTAGAATATGATTTTGCATATCGACGATTACTAACAATTTTGTCTCCCTCCTTAAACCTTAATAATAATTGTTGATAATATACGCTACACCAGCTTCTTCATTTGTTTTGGTTACTTCATCCGCAATATTTTTTACCTGTTTCTGTGCATTTCCCATCGCAATACTTGTTCCACTGACTTTTAGCATCGCAATATCATTTTCCTGATCACCAAAGGCAACGATCTCATGAGGATCGATTTCCAAGGTCTCAGCTAAAAAGATTAATGAGTGAGCCTTTGTTACATTTTTAGGTGTGATTTCCAAAAAATGGGGGTCTGAAAAGACGGAATCAATCCCTTCACTTTTTAAATCTTGTTGCAGTTTTTGCAATTTTGATTCATCTTTATCTGTTAATGCCAATTTTAAATAGCTGACAGATGGATCTTCTAATAACTTGGTGATTTCAGCAAATGTCTGATTTTGTAAATTGAAATGTTGGTAGTAGGGATCATCTTTCACCAAATTTGACTCATCAAAGGTTAATTGATCATCTTGAGTTTCTCGACTAGCAATAATTGATATTTTTGCCTCTTGTGCTAAGAAAAAGGCCCGTTTAAGGGTAGCAAGCTCAATTTTAGAACGTTTCAATACGTGAAGGATCTCGCCTTTCATCATCTTTGCCACGAAAGAACCATTAGATGAAATCAAATAGCCGCCGATCCCAAGTTCTTCAAATACATCTTTAGCAGAGATGCTATTTCTACCAGTCGCAATCGTGACGATCCCACCATGTCGATCAAAGTTTTGAAGTGCCTCGATGTTTTCTTTTGGTATCTTTCCATTCCGATCGAGTAAAGTACCATCTAAATCAATTGCTGCTAATTTCATATTATTCGCTCCCTTTATCTATTGCTTACTCTAAGGTTAAATGAGAATTTCCTAAAATAAAAATAAAATGCTTTGTGTTTTTGAATTTTTTCAAAAAATATTCTTAGTTTTCATTAGACATATATAGGTAGTATTTCAAATCCTATAATTGAATAAATAGGCAGAAAAACGATTAAGTTAACGTTTTCAATTCGATAAAAAAGGTTTATTTTTATGAATTATTCAATGAAAATGAAGCATATCTTTTGCTTTAAAGTTTATTGAGGCATATTCTGGATATAGAAAAGGTTAGAAAAAGATTAGAAAAAGGAGTGATTTTAATGGAGATGAAACAAGGTATCGTTCCGGTAGTAACTGCTTCAGATGAAAATTACGCTCCTTACTTAAGCGTGATGATTGCCACTGTACTGGAAAACTCCACTAAAACAAGACACATTTATTTTTATGTCATTGACGACGGTATTTCTGAATATAGCAAAGAAGGACTTAGACAAACGGTTAAAAAACATTCAGACAATGCAACGATTCAATTTTTAACAGTTGATAAAGATGTCTACGAAGATTTCCTAGTAAGTGACCATATTACTACTACAGCATACTTAAGAATATCTTTACCTAAGATCTTAGCTAAATACGACTATAAAAAAGTGCTTTATTTAGATTCAGATATTTTAGTACTGGATGACATCGTTCATTTATATGATCAACCATTAAATGGTAAAACGATTGGAGCTGTCATCGATCCAGGTCAAACGAAAGCTTTGAAACGGTTAGGAATTGAATCAGATGCTTATTATTTTAATTCAGGCGTGATGGTTATCGACATTGATCGTTGGAATGAAAAAATGATCACTGAAAAAACAATCAATTATTTAAAAGAAAATGGTGATCGAATTATTTACCATGATCAAGACGCGTTAAATGCAGTTCTGTATGAAGACTGGGAGCAATTAGAACCAAAATGGAATATGCAGACTTCTTTGATCTTTGAACGCCATCCTGCTCCAGATGCTGCGTATGAAAAATTATACAAAGCAGGAAATGAATCGCCGTCGATCGTTCATTTCACAGGGCATGACAAACCATGGAATACGTTAAAAGATCATCCATATACAAATGTTTATTTAAAAAAATTAGCGCATAGCGTATTAAAGAAAGTGGGAGAGGTAAATGAATAGAAGAAAAGAAATCGCAATCGTATCAAGTTGTAATACCAAATTTGTGCCTCATCTAGCGGCGCTGTTCGTTTCAGTATTAGAAAATAGTGATCCAAAAGTTTTTGTACGATTTTATGTTATTGATGACAACATTGATAATGAAAGCAAACAATTATTACGTTTCTCTGTTAAGAATTCTCGTATGAATACAGAGGTTGAATTCTTGAAGATCAACAAAAAATTCTTTGAAAATGTAGTAACAAGTGATCGTATTCCGGAAACTGCTTACTATCGTATTGCTATTCCTGAGTTATTTAGAGGAAAAAATGTCGAACGTCTTTTATATATGGACTGTGACATGATTACCGTAAAAGATGTTACACCATTATGGGATCTTGAATTTAATGGTGCGATCTTGGCCGCTGTAGAAGATGCTGGTTTCCACCAACGATTAGAAAAAATGGAGATTCCAGCAAAATCAACACGCTACTTTAATTCTGGATTGATGCTCATCAATGTTGAAAAATGGTTAGAACAAGACATTACTAAAAAAGTTCTAACATTCATTGAAGAAAATCCTGAAAAATTACGTTTCCACGATCAAGATGCGTTAAATGCAATTTTACATGATCGTTGGATTCCATTACATCCAAAATGGAATGCTCAAGGATATATCATGGCAAAAGCGAAAAAACATCCAACATCACAAGGAGAAAAGGAATACGAAGAAACACGTAAAGATCCATCGATCATCCACTTCTCTGGTCATGTTAAACCATGGAGTAAAGATTTTGAAGGGCCAACTAAAAAATACTACGATAAATATGCAAACATGACAGCTTTCCGTTGTGTTGCAAAATTCCCTAAATATCCACTTTATGCCAGAATCAATCGTAACACAGAAGTGAGCCGCTGAGGAAAAATGTCGTAACTTATATATAATCTGAAGGAGATGATGATGATGGAAATCACGATGACAAAACATGCGATGGAGGCATTGACAAAAAAAGTAGGAAAAGATTCAAAAATTGCTTTGGCATTGATTGATTCTTCAGATCCGTTTTTAAGAGATAAAGGGGCTTGTGCAAAAGGCAGTTTTTTCCAGATTATTCCTTTCTTTGTAGAATTTGGGAAATACGTCAATAAAATCGAACATCCCACTCTGGAAATCTACACATCTAAATTAGAGCAATCTTATTTAGGTAGACATTTGAATCTTGCATATGACCACCAATTAAACAGTTTCTCTTTAGAAAATGAGATTGTTGTCTTGGATCGTAACATTAAATTAAGCAACTGTTTCTTTAGCTAACATCCTTTGTAGAAAGGGAGATTGATCATGCTGGACTATTACTTTATTGGAAAAGAGAAAGTAATAACGACAGACAAAAACAACTATAATTGGCTCGTGATCGACAGTAGTGACACTAAGGAAATCGAACAGGTGATTGAAAAGTATCGTTTACCAAAAGATATCTTTGTTGGAACTTCTCTACCAGAAGAAGTTTCAAGAATTGAAGAGCTTGTGGGGACGAATTTGAACCATCCGATTTCCTTAGTGCTACTGAATTTGTCCAACCAGGAACAGAAAATCGAGAATCGATTAATGCCTATTTCGTTTATTTATTCGGATGAGTTATTGATTAGTTGTATCGATAAAAAAACGGACTTTTTTGATCGAGTATTAGCAAAACATGGGAATAAGATCAATTCTTTTGAAACACTTATTGCATATTCTGTCTTGAACATCTATACCCATTACGTGAAAGAACTAACAGAAATGAAAAAGAGGATTGATTCCCTCGATCAAGAAGCGCGTAAAACGACGGAAAACGAAGAACTATATAAGCAAGCGGATTTAGAACGGGACATTGTTTATATTGACCATACGTTGAGAGATCAAAAAGGGACTTTAGATACCTTATGGCAATCAGAAGATTTTGTTGAGAAATTAGCTGATGCTCGTCTACTTTATGACATCCAATTGAGACAAAGACAAACAGAAAAAATGATTTTGATCTATCGTGACTTGTTAGAAAGTATTGGGGATCTTTTTAATGGAATGATGGACAATCATTTGAATCATCTAATGAAATATCTTGATTCGGCGGCACTAGTGATCTCTGTTCCAGCATTGATTGCAGGGATTTGGGGGATGAATACTGGCGGATTACCTGGTAAAAGCTCTGGCTTAGCCTTTTTATTAGTTATCTTTGGCTCGATCGTTGTTGCAGGAGCTGTAGGCTACCATCTTTACCGAAAAGATTATACAAAATAAAAAAGTACCAAACTATGAGGAGGATACACATGACAGAACCAAAATTAATTGATCCACGTAAACTTTACCATACTGAGGAATTTCCTAAACAAGACCAGGATACACCAGCATTACAAAAAGAAATGCAACCAGTTCCTGACTGTGGAGAAGAATCTTATGAAGGATCAAATCAACTAGAAAATCGCCGTGTTCTGATTACTGGCGGAGACTCAGGGATCGGGCGCGCGGCAGCTATTGCTTTTGCAAGAGAAGGGGCAGATATCGGCTTACACTTTTTCCCAGGAGAAGAAGAAGATGCCAAACAAGTAGCTTCCTATATTGAAAAAGCAGGACGAAAAGTTGTTTTACTACCATATGATCTTAGAGACGAAACAGCGCCTAAAGAAATCGTTGAAAAAGTTGTCAGTGAATTAGGTGGCTTAGATACATTAGTATTAAATGCGGGACAACAAATCTCTTGCCCGGCTATTGAAGAAATTCCATTAGAACAAGTGAAAGATACCTTCATGGTGAATATCTTAGCGATGTTTGCGATTGTTAAAGAGGCGGTTCCGCATATTCCAGCAGGAGGGGCAATTATCAACACTACTTCTGTTCAAGCGTTCAATCCAAGTGAACATCTTTTAGATTACGCTTCCACGAAAGCAGCTATTGCAAACTTTACAATTGGCTTAGCAAAACAATTAGCACCAAAAGGCATTCGTGTTAATGGAGTAGCTCCTGGTCCTATTTGGACACCACTACAGTTAGACGAAGGACAACCGGAAGATTCTATTCCTGAATTTGGCCAACAAAGCTTGCTTGAACGTGCCGGCCAACCAGTAGAATTAGCTCCAGTTTACGTTTTCTTAGCTTCAAATAAAGCGAGCTACGTTACTGCACAAATTTATGGTGTAACTGGTGGGGAAGCTATCAACTTATAAAAAATGGGAGGTGCCAGGATGAATAAAGGGACTAAAACAATTGGTGTCATTTTTTCTCTGCTACTTTTGTCTATTCTACTATTTGTCGTCTTGATCAGTGCGGTCTATCCTTTACCATTGATGCTTGAACGATTCCGTTTCTTTACAATAACGAATTACTATATGCAGCAATATATTTTTTGGGTAGCAGTCGGCTTAGCGATTCTACTAATTATTGCATTATTGATCGTCATTTTTTATCCGAAAACGATTGGAACCTTCTTATTGAAAAAAGGGGACGGCGAATTAACGTTAGACAAAAAAGCGATTGAAGGTATGGTTCGTTCACATTTACATGAAGATGAATTCATTCACTCACCTAAGGTTAATATCAAAGCTACAAAAAATAAGATAGCAGTTACAGTTAAAGGTGAATTAAAACGGACTTCTTCATTGATCGGGAAAACAAGAATATTGATGGATGAAATCGAAAAAGAAGTGAAACAGTTACTCGGCACAGATGAGCAAGTAAAAGTGTCGGTGAAGTATACAGGCTACCAAGCACCTACCAATAAATATCAAACAAACGAACACGCTCGTGTGGAATAAGGAGGGGCACAAATGAATGAACTTTTTGCTGCTTATAAGCTTCCGATCATTTGCGGAGCAATTGGGTTGATTCTCGCCGTACTATTGATTACAGTGGGATTCTTTAAAACCTTGTTGCTGATCCTTATGGCGATCATTGGCGTGGCGGTCGGAATGTATTTAAAACAAACGAAAATTTTTGATCATAAATCTTAGGAGGAAATTCTATTATGGATAACAACAAAACAAACAACCAAAACAAACCAGTATCTGCACATCCAGATCCAACGACACCGAACAATGCAAATGGTGTTCATGATGCTAAAGATAAAACAGCACCCGTTTCAGCACATCCAGATCCGGTTGTACCCAACGTTGAAAACAAAGTGGCTCATGATAAAAAAGAAAACGAAGGACAATCAGGACAACAAGGGAAACATGAAAATTCTAGTAAACCACAAGAACATCATGGAGATCAGCCAAAACCTCCAATGCCAGGGCATACACCACCTAAGCCAGAAGCCCCAGCAAAAGATCCAAAAAACACAACGGAAAACGGTGAATCTATGAATGGTGATGTGACATATGAAGATAAGGTCATTCAAAAAATCATAGGCATCTCCTTAGAAAAAGTGGATGGATTATTAACAGCTGATGGTGGCTTCTTCTCTAACGTGGCAGAAAAATTAGTCAACACTGATAATGTAACAGCCGGTATTGACACGGAAGTTGGGAAAAAACAAGTCGCTGTTGATCTTAAGATCGTTGTCGAATACGGCAAAGACATCGAAGAAATTTACCAACAAATCAAAAAAATCATTGCCAAAGAAGTTCATGAAATGACACATCTAGATGTCATTGAAGTCAATGTCGATGTGGTCGACATTAAGACAAAAGAAGAATATGAAGCAAACAGTGAAACAGTTCAAGATAAATTGACAAATGCGGCAAAAGCCACAGGAGAATTTGCATCTGAACAAACGGAAAAAGCCAAATCAGCAATTGAGCAACAAAAAGAAAATAACCAATAATCAACTGATTCAAGCAAGAATTAGCTGTTCGTTCAGTCGCTAAGTAGTTGAAAGCGAAGTAACTAAAAATTAGTTTATTTATAGAGTCAATAGAAGAGATCGAGACAAGTTTTTGTCTCGGTCTCTTCTATTTTTGGCTAAGGCTCCTTTTTTAATGGTAAGTAAAATGTTTTACATAACAAAAACAGCTTCTGTCTTTTAGTGTTTGTCCATTGTGAAAAAGTGACATTACATATTCTTGTGATTCACATTAAACTTAAGAAGTAGGGTTTTATTGAAGTTTTTCCATAAAAATAAACGTAAAAGGGGCGAATTGGGAGAAAAGAAAAAAAACTTAAGAAACATAACGTTTTAACTTTACTAAATTGGCAGAAACAAAGGAAGAAATCAAACATAAGTATGGCATAAAAAGGAGTCTTTCTTATGAGAAAACAGACATTACTTTTCTATTGCCATTTAAAGATATAGCCTTAAAAGGAGGAGTACATTGAAAACCAGAAAAAAGTTATTACATAGTACATTAATATTAGCGCTAGCGCTTGGACAAACCAGCGGGACAGTTGTTGAAGCTGTTTCGATGTTAAGTTCAGTGGGAAGTATTGATGTCAAGAAAATTTCAAAAATGAATGAAAAGAAAACTACGACCAAGAAAGAAGTAAAAAAAGACGAGAAACGCACGAAGGAAAAAAACACCGAGAAAGACAAAAAAGTTGCTGGTTCAACAGAAAGTAATAAAATAAAAAGTTCAATTGAAAGTTTTGCTAATCCGACATTTGAATTACCAATACCTGTTGGAGCTGACATTATAGCGGCATCTACTGACTCAGAAAAAGAAATTGGAAAAGCTGTAAATGAATTTCTTTCTAAAAAGTTGAATCATATGATAGATAATTCGACAGATGATTTTAAAGTAGGCGATACAATTACTTATAAAATTCCTGGCGTCTTTCTAGGTGGGAATACGAATGGAGCTGAAATCATTTCTAGTGAGTTCAGTGATTTCTGGGAGAACTGGGAAAACTCTAGTAATTATAGAGTCACTCTTCTAAATATTTTAAGAGGTACATATGCCTTGTTTTATGTTACTAGTGAATCAGAAAGTGGAAATTGGCAAATGAAAATTACCACCTCTGATCAAGCTAATGGACTTTATTATGTAGCACCTTCAGATAATAATTTATATGTTACCTTTACGCGACTAAAAGTAGCTATTCCACAAAAAGAAGTATTCAAAGTAAGTAAGTTCCCTTATAGTAATATCAATCATGATTATGGGGTAGCTTATACTACTCGTTATGTTCCGATGACGTTTAACGTTGATTTTCCTAAAAGTAAAGGAACGCTTAAGGCAGAGGTAAAAGATGGTCCTCATGTGGTCGAAGAAAAGAGCTCTCCTAAACCAGAAGATTATGTAGAGGTGAAAGATAGCCTTGGAAAAGTGACTTATACATGGATAACAAAACCAGATACAAATAAACTAGGAAATCAAAACGTTAAGGTATTAGTGGAAGATGAAACAGGTCGGTCAAAAGAACTAACATTTACGATGACAGTTAAATCTCTGCTCACAGTAAAAAAGGAAGCAGGTGAAATCTATCAATATTCTCTTTTGCCAGATGTCAATGATTATTTTGAGGTAACCACGGAAGGATCCTATACGCTTCAATGGTCTAATAACCCAAACACAATGACAGCAGGAATACATAAGTGGGAAGCTACAGTAAGAACCTCTGATAACCGAGAAATAACGAAATCAATAACCATGAGAGTGCTGCCACATCCTGAGTTACAACTAAAATTAAAACCGATTGAGGATCGTACCGTAACCTTGGTGGAGTCGTCTGATACGTTAGCCAATACATTTAAAAACTATATTGAAGAGGCAACACTGTTAGGGGAACCTGTAGCGATTGATGATCTTGAGTTTGTTGCGAACGAATCGTCCAAGACTGAATTTCAATCGGTTGGTACCCATGAAGTACGCATCACTGTGCAAGCAAAGCATCCTAATTCTAATGTTATGATCAAAGGATCTGGAACTACTACCGTGAACGTACTATGGGGTAATACCATCTTAATACGTTCGGTTGATGGCTATTCCGCCGGAGCTTTTGCGTTAGATGGTAGTAATTCTAATAGTGCCCCAGCTACGCTATCGATTCGTCAGGGCATTGCGTCTCCTTTAAATGAAGGAGTTGGCGATATGACCGATCCATTTGGTCTTTATTATCGTTTGGAAATCTTGCGTAATGGCAATGAAATTTACAAACAAGAGGTGCCGAAACGTGCCACGTTACAAGAAATCATGAATGATTATGGAGATGCTAATAACAACACTACGGTACAAATGAATGATATTATCCAAATCACATATCCAAGCAAGACACCTAATGCTTCGGTTGTGATGATTAAGGAAAAAGAAAATGATTTTACGTATGGTACGGAGATCGCTCGTTACCGTGTGACTCCTTATGGGTTTGATCCAGCACCTGTCATGACGGCAGAAAGTGCGGAAAAAGCGTTCGTTTTAGGCGAAGACGTGAAGCAAACGAATTTGAATGAACTAGTAAAAAATGTGCGGATCAACGGTGGGGTAGCGGACAATGAATTTTATACAGTAGAACCTCTTGATGAGTTTGATACCAGCACGATCGGTAAACGAAATATGCGGGTCAAAGTCACGACAAAAGATAAACTTGCTTCTGAAATCATTGAGATTTCTTATCAAGTGAAATGGGGAGACACTTTTGTTATTAAAGGTTTGAAAGAGGCGACAGTTGGTGCGTTTAGTTTATTGAAGAATCAAAATCAATGGCAAATCCAAGCTTCTCAAGGAGTGGACGGCACAAACTTAAATGATCCGGTGGATAATTATTTTGGGCGTGATACCTACTATTCTATCGAAGTTTTACAAGGAGCTACCAGCAAGTTCCGTTATGAAGTGGCAGGTAATCAGTCGATTCGTGAATCCATCCAGGGATTCAATAATGGGCAACCGTTGACGGTCAGTAATGGCGACGTGATCAAAGTGTATCATGCCGATCCTCTTGGGAAAAATCTTTTAATGAAAGATGAATTAGTCAAGGATTATACGATTGGTTCCAATTATGCCTATTATGAAGTCACTGACCATGGCTTGGAACCAATTTTAGCGGTTGCGGCTGATTCGATGGCTCAAGAATTTATCTTAGGTGAAGATAGTAGTAACGTTGATGGTGCGAAGTTGATCAATAGCATTACGATTAATGGAACGGCAGTGGGAAGTAATCAATATACAGTCAAACAAATGAGTGATTTTGATACTTCGGTGGCAGGATCACAAACGATCAACGTGCGTATTGATACGAAAGATGGACTCGTTTCAAAAGAAATCGAGGTTCCTTATGAAGTTAAATGGAACGATACGATTTTGATGAAAGCTCAAAATGGTCAATCAGCCGGAGCCTTTTCATTACATTCTGGGACTTCCAGTACGAATCGTGTATTAGTCTTTAACCAAGGATTAAAAACCGATCTCAATGCACCTATTAGTACCGATTCTTCGCTTTATTATTCCATTGAAGTATTGCGAGACGGGCGTTCTGTCTATCTACAAGAGGTACCGGGACGTGCTTCTCTCCAACAGGTAATGGACAATTTTGGGACGAAACAAACGTTAAATGTCCAAGCCGGTGATGTCGTTAAAATGTATCATCCTCAACGTTCAGAAGGTAGTTCTGTCTTACTGGTAAATGAAACAGAAAAGGACTATACCTATGGTTCTCCATATGCTAATTACCGCATAACTTCTTATGGTTTTGAGCCCATGCCGGTAATTGAAACTGTAGGACCAAATAAAGTTTTTTCTTTAATGGAAAACACTCAAAATATAGACTTGAGTCAGCTATTAGCGAATATAACGATCAATGGTGAACGGGTGGAAAGCAAAAATTATAAGATTACGCAACTTTCTAAAATGGACACCTCTACTGTTGGTAAAAGAGAAGTCAAATTAAATCTTAAGCCAGAAGATGGCTCAGCAGATATTGAACTGGATGTTCCTTATGAAGTGGCTTGGGGAAGTACTTTCTTACTTAAAGGGTTAGATGACCAGAATGTGGGCGCTTATAGTATTGTGGAACAAGGCGGAGAGTGGACGATACAAGCTGGCAAAGGGGATGATTCCACCGTTTTATCGGATCATGTGAATAGTGCCTTTGGTCGCGATACTTACTATCGAATCGAAATAGTAGGAAATCCAGAAAATCAGTCCGAAGAAAAAACAGGTGTCACTGTCGAAAATATTATGGGCTTAGATCCGACTACTCGATTATCGGAACAAATAAAATACCAGTATGATGTGACGGGCAATATGACAGTGTGGCAGGCGATCAATGGGTTTAATAATGGCCAACCATTACCGATTGAGGAAGGGGACATCGTTAAAGTTTATCATGCAGAGGCGAAGAATAATTTATTGATGCGAGATGACTTGTCGAAAAATTATACAGCGGGTTCCAACTACGCCTATTATCAAGTGGCCAGTCAAGAATTTGTTCCCATCACTGAGATGGAGGCTGAAACAGTTTCGCATGAATTTACCTTGGGCGAAGATACCAGTGACATTGATGGAATGGATTTGATTAAAAATGTCACTTTCAATGGTCAAAAATTAGAGACGACATTATATGATGTCGAACAAGTTTCTGACTTTGATACAAATACCACTGGACAGAAAATGTTAAAAGTGAAATTGTCTACCGCAGATGAGGTGACTTCTACAGAAGTGGAAGTGCCTTACGAAGTGAAGTGGGGAAGTACGATCCAACTAAAAAATCAAGATGGCGATACTGTAGGTGCCTACAGTTTGATAAAAGAAAACAAACAAATCAAACTCCAATCATTACAGGGAGAAGACGGAAGTGACTTATCGAACCGTATCACAGAATATGATGACATGGAAATTTACTATGGGATTGAAGTTTTTACAAATAACAGCAGTAAATATAAATACGAAGTTCGCGGTACGCAAACAATTGAACAATCGATTAATCGATTCAATAGTGGGGAACCATTAAAAGTTTCGGTGGGAGATCAAATTAAAGTGTATCATGCCGATCCAAGTGGGAATGTCTTGATGGCAGAAGAAGAAGAGCGAAATTACACTTATGGTTCCAATTATGCGTATTACAATGTGACTGAATATGGGTTTGAACCAACAGGAGATTTTACCGTGACACCAGCAGAAGCGAAAATAGTTATCGATACGAAACGTGTGGACCTTAAAAATCTTTTGAAAGAAGTTAAAGTCAATGGCAAAGAGCTGCCGAAAACTGCTTATACGGTTGCATTAGATCCTGAAACAGAAATCGATACTTCTTCTTTGGGGTATCGTGTTGCTAAACTAGTCGTGAAAGCTGACCGTTCCTATGGTGGTTTTTCTACTGAAACTGAAGCGGCTTATGAAGTGGTGGAAAAAGGGACGGATGGTGCTTTAGAAGATGGTACAGAAGATAGCATGACTGAAGATAAAGAGATCACAGGAACAGATTCAGAAAAAAAGAACTCAAATGGAGACAATACAAGTGGCGCAAAAAATGGTAATTTACCAAAAACCAATGAAACAAAAAATACGGTTTTTACTGTATCAGGTGTCTTGATTGTTAGTTTAGCGGGAATCATCCTGTTTTGGAGAAAAAGAAAAGCAAATAAAAATTCTAAAAAATAAGATAATCAGTTATTAAAAAGCCCACGTTAGCTAGACTACAGCTGCCGTGGGCTTTTTTGTCGGTCTTCAGATTGATTAGAAAGTAGTTAGCTTTCATTGGTGTCACTCAACTAAAGAAATGAGCTACTCTCTCATTTGGCTTGTATCTTGATATTCGAGGATATCACCTGGTTGGCAGTTTAAAACTTCGCAAATCTTATCGAGCGTAGAAAACCGAATCGCTTTTGCTTTACCATTTTTTAAAATAGAGATATTAGCCATCGTAAGACCTACTTTTTCACTCAGTTCGGTCACGCTCATTTTTCGCTTGGCTAACATGACATCTAAATTGATAATAATAGACATTCGACACCTCACACTGTTAGATCATAGTCATTTTTTAAATAAATGGCTTGTTTGAGTAAATCAATCAAAATGCTTGAAAGGATGTAGATAAAAAAAGGGATAAAGAGTAAGACGAAAGCGATGAGTAGGATTCCTGGACTATCGCTCATATCAGCTATTTGATAAAATTTTGGCAAAATACCAAATGCAAGGATCGTGATACATAAAAGGCAAGATCGGATTTTACTGCTAAGCTTTAGACTCTTCTTAGTAAAAGTTTCCTTTGAAGGGAAGGTTTTGACTAAGCGGAGCAGGAAGAAATTGAGCAACAAAGTCACTAGAAGGATCAGGTAAAGAACTAGAATAAATAGTGTAGTTTGCCAGTTGCTAAATGGATTTGTAGGATTTGTACTCAATTGAATAGTTAATAGCGTTCCCAAGAGAAGGGGAACAAAACAAAAAACAGAAACGATTAATTGGATAAAGAACAGTTTGGATTTCATAAAATGCCTCCTAAATTTTTATTAGTATAGCATGAGGTTTGTTCATTATCAATAATTATTTATCGATAAACGATAAATAAAAGGATGGACAAACGCCTTTTTCAATAAAGAAAAGGCGTTCTAACGAATCATATTATATTTTAAAGCTGTAAAACTATTACTAAAAATGGACTATTTCTCATTTAAACAATGTATTCCCTAACCACTAATACATCCTTGTAACCCTGAAGTTACGCCAGTGGGATTAAATTTCATCAAAACAAATCAAAATCTCGCATAAAATATTTATCGCAATAGATTAATTATAACATATCTTTTGCAAAAAAGATATTTAATTTAGATTACATTTGCGATAGTTTTAAATAACAGAACTTTTAAGTAGAAAAACGTATCATTATCATGTTTATACCCTCCCAAATCTAAAGTAAATATGCTAAAATCACAAATAACAACGAAGATCATGATTGGTTGGGAAAATTTATTTCTATTTTTCGTTATTAAAATTAGGTGTACAAATAACTAATTGTTTTATTTTGTTTGGTTGTGGGGAGTGGAGAAACAAAATACGCTAGTATAAATTGTTATATAAGTATGGATAAAAAATTCAGATAAAATTATTAGGTTGTTAGGGGAAGTTTAAATGAAATTAAATGAAGAAAGTTTATTTATCCTAATTTTGATTGGTCAGCTTTACACTGTTTTTATGGCTCTTGGTTATCTAAGGAATCTTTTATCAAATAAAAAGTTTCAGTTGTTTTCGTTTGTTAGTGTAATCGCTTATATTGCTTTATATCAATGGATCAATATCATAGCGACAGTTATCTTATGGGCTGGGTTATGTCTAAGTATCTATATCATTGATCGAAACATTGATATAGCGATATTTTATCCTTCGATTATTTTATTTTTCTACATATTCATTGATGGAACAGCCAAATATCTATATAAAATTTTAGGGTGGGATATCAGCGATTTTTTTACAGCTGTTTTAGGAACAGGTTGTTTGTGGATCGTTACTGTTTTTCTAAAAAAAATGGTCATACCAAAGATTATTAGGGATAAAACGACTCTAAAAATAGCGGCCATTGTTGTTTTTTTTACGATTATTGTTTACTTTATTAACATTTGTAGTGATCGTTTTTCTGTTTTAGCAAGATTCCTAGTTATCAGTAATGAATTATTTACGGTTCTTTATGGTGTAATGTCTACCATAATTTATTGTGTACTACTTTTTATCAAGAAAAAAGAATTCGAAACACGAGAACAGCAAAAAGAAATGCGTCACCTGATTGAATACAGCGAACAGATCGAAAATAACTATCTTGCATTACGAAAATTTAAACACGATTATAAGAATATTTTGTTTTCAATAGAGGATTATATTCAAACAAAGGATATTGAAGGGCTGCAAAAGTATTTTTATCAAAGTATCAAAGCTACTGAAACGATTTTTGAAGAAAACAATCTCCCAATTGCTTCGATTTCAAATCTTAAAATTAGAGAGATAAAAAGCATTATTTTGAGTAAATTATACGTGGCTAGCCAAAAGGGTGTCGAAGTAAACGTAATGATTCCAACACCCATTACGGATATCGCTATCTCAACAGTCACACTTGTTCGTATGCTAGGGATTATACTGGATAATGCAATTGAAGAATCAGCCTTTTTAGAAAAGGGAAAAATTGAATTGACTATTATGGAGGAAGACAAAAATTGTTTTTTTGTCTTAATGAATCAATGTCGTTCGAGTATTCCTAAATTACATGAATTGAAAAAAGTAAATTTTACTACTAAAAAAGGAAATCAAGGGCTAGGACTAACGAATCTGGACGAGCTTGTTCATTTGAACGAGAATGTTTTTTTAGAAACAAAAATTGAAAACAATCGCTTTATACAAATCATAACGATTAGTGGAATGAGGGGCTAGTAATGTTAAAAATATTTGTTTGTGATGATGAAATTGCTCATCGTAATAAGCTTACTCGAATGATTACAAATTATTTATTGATGAAAGACTATGATGTTCAATTCCAATTTGCTACGGATGATCCAATGATGATCTTGTCGTTTATTTCAAAACATAAAACAGAAGGAATCTATTTTTTGGATATTGATCTAAAAACGGATTTAAATGGGATCGAGTTAGCAAAAAAAATCAGAGATTACGACCCAACAGCAAAAATCATTTTTGTGACAACTTATACAGATCTAGTCTATTTAACTTTTTTATACAAAGTAGAAGCATTAGATTACATTGTCAAAGATAATATGGATACTTTTCAAAAGAGAGTGACGGAATGTATTGACGTCGCAATTGAACGCTATTTGAATACAAATCTGGAAACTAGACCCCAAATTTGGATTAAGAATGGTCCAATTGATGTAAAGTTATATGTCGATGAGATATTTTATTTTGAATCTAGTCCAACACCCCATAAATTGATCGTCTATTTAGATAACCGCAGAATTGAGTATATAGGGAAGATCAAAGAAGTAGAAAGTATGTATGAGGTATTTTGTCGTTGCCATCAATCTTATGTAGTTAATCTGATGAATGTGAAAGAAATCAATAAAAAAGAACGAGTGATTACTATGTCCAATGGAGCAAAATGTTTAGTTTCTACTCGTCATTTAAAAAAAGTAGTAAATCAGTTCAAGAAATTAACCAGTTGTTGATTACATCTCCAGGTATTCCGCACTTTTGATCAAATAACGTTCACTTTTGATAAAACCAACTATCTTATAAAAAAACAAATATAATATAGATGAAAAGGAGCGGATCAAATGTCGGAAGAATCTATATCTTTAGAAGAAAAAGTTTCAAAAACAATTAGTAAGCGGATAGGAAGACAATTACAATTGTCAGAAATTGACTTGGCAAAAATGGAATATGGATTAGCTGTTCTTCTGGTAATTAGTTCAAAGATATTTTTTATCTACTGTTTAGCTGGGTGTCTTCATATTATTCTGCCGGTTTTGACTACTCATTTGGCATTTACACTAATGAGAAGAACAACAAAAAGTTTCCATGCAAGAGATAGTAATGTATGTACGGCCTTAAGTCTATTTTTCTTTGTCTTATTACCATATCTAGTTACTACTTTTGCTGTAGATGTCACAAGAGCCACCTTTATGATCTGCAGTCTCATGATTTGCTTGATCTTGTGGTTCAAAGGGATAGTGATCGCACAAAAACCGGCGAAAAGTTCTTTGCTAAATGGAAAGAGCCAGATGATAGTGGTCAGTTTGTTCCTAACTATTTTTGGTGGGATTCAATCAAGTAACCGTATTCGTACCTTACTGTTGTTAGGCACGATGATCTCAACCCTTTTAATGTTTGTTCAAAAAAGAAAGGATGAAGAAAATGTTAAAAAAAATTAGCTCAAAAAAATTAAAATACATGCAAATTTTAGCAACTGTTGCTATTGCTGTTGCTACAGAAGCTATAGGTAAAGGAACAATGTGTACAGGAATTATTTATGAACCAAAAGTACCTGATGCATTGAAACAAATCGAGAAATAAACTTGGAAATAGAAATACTAGTGGAATAAAAAGAATTCATTATACGAATAAGTCTTAGGATCAAAAATAGTAGTTGCTATTTTGACCCTAAGACTTATTTTTTTCGATAATTTTGTAAGAGCAAAACAAATATAAAAAAGAAAAAAGATTCCCATAATGTCGTTGTCCAACTAAATTCTTTTGAAATTCCAAAAAATAAATTCCCTGCATTAGAAACGATTAAATAAATTAAGGTAGTTATTAGAGCATAAATTATTTTCTTTACCATAATCTCACAACACCCCTTTTTTCAAAAACATGGCTAAAGCGTTCCATTTCTTCAAATGATCTTTACTTAAGTATAATTCATTTAAAAGATATTTGGAAAGAAATTTTATCTGTTTTTTACAGATAAGAAAGAAGAAAGAGAGTAGGAAACGATAAATATTAGAAAATTTTCATAGCAACTGATAGTTTTTTGTAATAATAACTGAGCATTATCTTTGCATTTTTTAATGTAGACTACTATCCTTTAAATATACCCAATAGAAAAAAGGCAATACAGTCTATTGGAGGGAAACGTTATTTATGAATGATTGTCATAGAAAGTGAAAAAAGGCTATTAGTATTAGCATGGCATGGTAGCGCTTTCTATTAAATCTTGTAAATAACATGTGTGATCACGGTCAATTAGAAGTAGGAGGTGGAGAATGAATAAAGGGTGGAAGATCGTCGGTATTCTTGCAAGTTTATTCTTGCTGACGGTGCTTTTAGGGATTGCGTTGATCAACGCACCGTATATGATGCCAGAACAGTTGGAACGTTTTCGATTTTTTGTCATAACGAACTACTACATGCAACAATATCTATTTTGGACAGCTGTCGTTTTTGCTATACTTGTGCTTATTTTGTTATTAGTTGTTCTTTTCTATCCAAAATCCAAAGGAACGTTTGTTTTAAAACAAAAAGATGGAAAACTGACTTTAGACAAGAAAGCAATCGAAGGGCTTGTGCGATCACAATTACATGAAGAAGAATTTGTTGGTTCACCAAAAGTTCGAGTACGCTCAACAAAAAATAAAATCAATGTCCATGTAAAAGGGGATTTAAAACGAACATCCTCTTTAATTGGTAAAACAGGAGAATTGATGCGTGACATTGAACAACAAGTGGCACGAGTACTTGGTACTGAACAAAACATCGCTGTAGCTGTTACTTATAGTGGATTTGAAGATTACGACAGTAATGCACACAAGCACGCTCGAGTAGAATAGGAGGGGCCCATCATGAAAGAGATATTTTCAGCGTACAAGCTCCCTATTATCTTCGGGGGACTTGGCTTACTGTTAGCTGTTTTATGGATAACAGTTGGATTTTTTAAAACACTTCTAATATTAATCATGACTGCTATAGGTGCAGGCATTGGTTTTTATTTGAAAGAAACAAAAATATTTGATCAATTTTTTAAATCTTAGGAGGAACTGGACATGGAAAACAAAGAAATCAAAAACACAAATACAATGACATCTGAGAATAACCATATTTCACGTGGAGAATTAACTTACGAAGATAAAGTAATTCAAAAAATCATCGGTTATGCTTTGAAAGATGTTGATGGTTTATTAACATTAGATGGCGGTTTCTTCTCAAACATTGCTGAAAAATTAGTGAACACGGATAATGTCACAGCAGGAATCAATGCAGAAGTTGGTAAAAAACAAGTAGCTGTTGACTTAGATGTCGTTGTAGAATACGGAAAAGATATTGAAAATATCTATGATCAAATTAAAGACTTGATCAGCCGTGAAGTGAATGATATGACACATTTAGATGTAATTGAAGTGAATGTGAATGTAGTTGATATCAAAACACAAGAAGAATATGCAAAAGATCAAGAAACTGTCCAAGACAAAGTGACAGATGCTGCTAAATCAACTGGTCAATTTGCTTCAAAACAAACAGATAAAGCAAAAGCAGCTATGAATAAAGGAACACAAAAAGTGAAAGAAAACACTGAACCACGTGTTCAGTAATTGATTGTTAGTAAAAGAAATTAGGAGGAAATTAAAATGGGATTTATTTGGTCATTAATCGTCGGTGGTATTATCGGAGCAATTGCAGGGGCTATTACAAATAAAGGTTCTTCAATGGGAATCATTGCTAACGTAGTCGCAGGTCTAGTTGGATCAGCGATCGGACAAGCTTTACTTGGCACTTGGGGACCAAGTATCGGGGGCATGGCAATCGTTCCATCATTGATTGGTGCAATCATTCTTGTATTGGTCGTATCATTCTTTGCTCGTAAACTGTAAGAATTTGATCGGATCATTTGATCGATCATAAATAAAATCAGAAGCTGAGACAATAATTGTCTCAGCTTTTTTTATCTACTTTAAAAAAATTCGGTCTAGTTAGTAAAGTTTATTCGTGTAAGCTGTTTAGAATAAAAATATCATTGTTATTGTGAAGTTTTACTCAAAATCCTCTTGACTTAGAGTTGACTCCAAGTAGTACAATATCTTTTGTGGTAACAATTACTAAGGCCGAAATGAGTTATTCTTTTCGGACATGTTATTGCAAAAGGAGAGAGAATAGTGAGTATAAAGACAAACATCTTAGACCAAATCAATGGTCCAACAGAGGTAAAAAAACTAACGATAGACAAAATGTCTGAATTAGCTACAGAAATGAGAGAAAAGATTTTACAAAAAAATAGTGCGATCGGAGGACATGTCGGCCCAAATTTGGGTGTCGTGGAATTAACAATTGCTTTCCACCATGTGTTTGACTCGCCCAAGGATAAAATTGTTTGGGACGTTTCCCATCAATCTTATGGACATAAGTTATTAACTGGTCGTAAAAATGGATTTGAGGAGGGAAGCTACCACGAAATTAGTGGCTATTCCAATCAACATGAAAGTGAACATGATTATTTTACTGTGGGGCATACTTCAACTTCGATCAGTTTAGCGGTCGGTCTTGCAAAAGCCCGTGATTTGAAACAGGAGAAAGGAAATATCATTGCTTTTATCGGGGATGGTTCCTTAAGTGGAGGCTTAGCTTTTGAAGGTTTGAATAATGGTGGAACAATCAATTCTAATTTGATCGTTTTAGTGAATGACAATGAAATGTCCATTGATGAGAATCAGGGAAGTTTATATCGTCATTTAGCAGAGCTTCGTGAAAGCAATGGGACAAGTAATGATAATTTATTTAAAGCGATGGGGTATGATTATCGCTACATTGCGGATGGTAATGATTTAGAAACAGTAATTGAGGTTTTCAGAGAAATTAAAGACATTGACCATCCAATCGTTTTACATGTTCACACCGAAAAAGGTCATGGCTATGAGCCAGCCGTCGAAAACAAAATGAAATATCATTGGCATGTACCGTTTGATTTAGAAACAGGCGAAGCGAAAAATGCTCCTACTAGTGAAAGTTTTAATCAAATAATTATGAACTATCTTGATGAAAAAACGAAAACAAGTGCAACGCCTATCGTGGCTGTGAATGCTGCGATTCCAGGAATGTTTGGCTTAAAGGAATTTCAAAAAAAACATCCAGAACACTACTTTGATGTGGGGATTGCAGAACAACATTCGATCACATTTGCTTCTGCTTTAGCATCTCAAGGGATTCGACCTGTGGTATTCCATTCAAGTGTGTTTTTACAACGAGCATATGATCAATTATCTCATGATTTAGCGATCAACGAAAATCCAGTAGTCATTCTAATTGGAGGAGCAAGCATCTCAGGAAGTGATCGTACTCACCAAGGGACTTTTGATATTCCTTATCTTTCAAGTATTCCTAATATTAAATATCTAGCGCCAGCTACGAAGGAAGACTTACTATCGATGTTGGATTGGAGTTTATCACAAACCGATTCACCGGTTGCTATTAGAATCCCTGCTCATGGTGTGACATCTGGTGAAGCGATCGCAGAAGACTACGCTATTCCAAGATACCAACGTCTGGTTGCTGGAGATAAAGTTGCGATCTTAGCACTAGGTGGCTTCCTTGAATTAGGTAAACAAGCTTTAGAAGAATTTGCGAATCAGGGGATTTCAGGCACATTGATTAACCCTGGAACGATCACCGAACTTGATCATGAAACTTTAGAAGAATTAAAAGAAAATCACCAATTGATTATCACTTTAGAAGATGGTAGTTTTTCGGGCGGATTTGGTGAAAAAATCAGTCGCTATTATGGAGATTCAGCAATCCAAGTTCTAAACTTTGGTTCTCAAAAAGAGTTTACTGATAGTGTACCTATTCAAAATTTGTATGAACGTTACCATCTGACACCAAAACAAATCGTAGCAGATAGTCTTAGCAATTTAAATCAATAGAAAAAAACAGAGTAAATTCGTGATATCAAACGAATTTACTCTGTTTTTTTTAAGAAATCCGACTTAAATAAACTATATTTATATTATGTAAACAAAGTTAGGCATAAACCGAACGAGTAATGAAATAAACATTGCTTTTATCGATAAGAATCCCATAGAATAGAAAAGTAAAGAAATAATCTATTTTTAAGGAGGTATTTTTTTGATTGATTTGCAAGAAATATTTACACAAAACCAGATTGAGTTTGAACTTTATCGCCATCGTCCGATTTATACCAATGAGGATGCGTTAGTTGTAAAAGAGGAACAAGGGTTTAGTGGTACTGAGACGAAGAGCTTGTATCTAAAAGATAAACAAAACAATCGCTATATTTTTTTAACCTTCACGACTAAAAGAAGCGACTTTAAAAAATTAAGCAAACTGATTGGTAAAAGAGTGTCAGTTGTTTCGGCTGAAGAAATGGAAGCGGAAACGGGACAAAAGCCAGGTGCTGTTTCACCATTTGGTTATGAATCATCTGTTCCTGTCATTATTGATGAAGAAATATTCGCTCAGGAAAAATTAGTATTTGCACCTGGTAGACCTGATCAAACCTTGGTAGTCAAAGTGGCTGATTTAGATAAGATCATTCAAATATTAGAAATAAAAACGTATGTATTACCAGCAGGGAAGTGACCTGTAACCATAATGAAACAGGTTCATCTTAAGTAAAACCTTTTGTTTAACGTAAGGTTTCGTGATAGAAAAACTGCGCATGAGTAAAGTAGCAGATGTGACGTTCCATATCAAAAAGCTTAGCTGATCAGAAAGTAAATCGAACATGGTTCAGACAAAAACGATGAGACGATCGTGAAAGTAAAACAAAAAAGCAAATGTCTAAGCTATAAACAAAAGTGTCATTTTGTTATAAAACATCGATCATCAGCTTTTTTATTTGGAAATTATTTTGTTCCTGTAATCAAGTTAATTGAGATAATAGTTGATCATATCCTAATTCTCTGGCATAATCTTCGGCAGTTTTCCCTTGATTATCACGCAATTCTTTATTTGCACCATGAGCCAATAATTCTCGGACGATGTCTTGGTAGATCTTTGAGCCATCTCGCAAAGCCACAGCTTCAATCAAGGCAGTATAGCCATAATGATTTTGATGGTCGATATCAACACGACCATCAGTTAGCAAAAGTTTGACGTTGGCTAAATGTCCTTTTTCGGCAGCTGGTATCAAGGCATTACCACCAAAACGGTTAACGATCGACTGATCAGGTTCACTATTTTCAAGCATATAAGCAAGAATCTCAGTTTTTCCTTGTGCGCCAGCATATAAGTAAGGGCTATCTTGAATATGATCTTGTAAGTTGATGTTCGCACCGTGATCAATGAGGATTTTTGCAATATCGATCATATTATGGTGGACAGCAATCAATAATGGGGATTCTCCTTTTTCATTTTGTTCATCAATCATCGCAGTTGATTGGTCTAACAACGTTTGAACTAGATTTAAATCCTCGGCACTAACAGCTTGTAACAAGCGACCTGGAGCAATTGACATTGGTGTTTCCTCCTTTGATGGATGGTTGGAATTAGTTGGTAAAGGCGCAGAAGTTGTAGAATCCAAAACAATCGAATTCGTGCTAGTATTAGTACCATTTGATTGAGAGGAATGATCGGCACATCCTGCAAATACCAATAACGTAGGGAATAACCATAGGATTGAATAAGGTTTCATGAAAACGCCTCCTCCATATTATTTTAGTTGAAATAGCCATAAACAGCAAAATAAATACTTGCTAAACAATGCACAGCTCTTTATATAGAGGCAAAAACGTAATAAGCAACGCTTCCAAGACGGATTCTTGACAAAAAAAGAACAATGATAGATAGTAAAAAATAGTGTCTGACTAAATCTAGACAGGAGAACAGCTTTTGATTCTGTCAAATGAAAGTAGGGGAGTAGATGTTTACACGTTTGTCATCTCAATTAACAGAAAGAGAAAATTATAAATTACTGATTGGTTCAATTATTCCCAGACCAGTAGCTGTTGTTTCAACATTAACTGAGAAAGGGAACTTAAACATTGCGCCATTCAGCTATTTTAATATCGTTAGTTCAAATCCACCCATCGTTTCGTTAGCTGTCCAAAGAAAAAATGAGCAGATGAAAGATACTGCTAAAAATATCTTAATAAGGAAAGAAGCAATTATCCAAGTTTTAGATGAGCTAAATGTGGTGGAGGTCAATAAAACAGCAGCAACTCTTCCGCAAGAAGAAAGTGAACTAACCTTGACTAACTTGACTACGAAAATAAATAGGAATGGTTCAATTCCACCAATCAATGAGTCAAAAATTGTTTTTGAAACGGATTTATATGACCATCTCGAAATTAAGAATGAGCAAGAAGTTACTGCCGATCTTTTCTTATTAAAAATCCATACGTATCAATTAAATGAAGAGGTATATGATCCAGTATCCGGGAAGATCGATCCCAAGAAACTACAACCAGTTAGTCGATTAGCAGGGAATGATTATGCAACCTTAGGGAAAATCTTTACCATCTCTAGGCCAAAGTGAACCACATGACGATAAATATGTTATTTTTAGAGGATGTATAATCCTAAAAATAGTATTATAATATTGGCGTAAGTTCATTTCTTTCATGAATGGAGTAAGAAATTAAATTTAGCTAAAACATTTTTTAGTTATAAAAAACAATAAAGTTTTTTTAGGTAAACCGAATGATTTAAAGTTTTATTTGAAATATACAAGTAAAAAGGCAGATATGAGGTTTTCTGGTGCATGGATAAACTGGTATGTAAATGTTAAGATAACTTTATAATTTATTCCGAAAAGTGAAAACGAGAAAATTAAAACAGAAAAATCAATTAAGTTAGCAAAGGATTTTCATATTAAACGACTTCCTAAAAAGGGGAAATATATTAAAGATTGATTAATTTTGTTTTTTTATCAAATAAATGATTGCTAAAATAGTTAAAGAAGCTTACTATTAACTCTGTAAAAAATAAAAATAGTAATAACCTTGTTAGGTGAGGCTCCTATACAAATATATGCTATTGCTCAGAAACGTCGAAAGACGCCAATGAGTCAAACAGGAATTGTCGGATTAAGGCTTTTTCAAATAGCTAAGAGTGTTTCTTTACGTTGTATAGTGCTAAAACTCGGACGATGAGATGATGCTAGGTCAGAATTCTTGTTCGAAAAGGTTTCTGACCTTTTCTTATATTCTATAACTGATTCTATATTTAACTGCTCGTATTCGCCTAACTTGTGTAAGAGGAGGGGGATATGCGATGTGGAAAAACAGAAAGATCGACTGGTTGATTTTAGGCCCTTATTTGGCTTTGTCAATTGTCGGTCTTTTAGAGATATATAGTGCTAGTTCCTATCGTTTATTGGTAGCAGGAAGTGATCCTAAAAGCTTATTTATTCGGCAATTTTTGTTTATTATTCTTAGTTGGGGCGTAATTGTATTGACCTATTCCATCAGATTACAAGTTCTACTGAAACCAAGAATAATAAAAGCTGGATTGATTGTATCGGGCTTATTATTAGCGATGATGAAACTCGGGATTTTTGCTGTAACAGTTAATGGTGCCCAGCGGTGGGTTTCAATCGCTGGAATCCAGTTTCAACCGTCAGAAATCGCAACCATTTTTTTGATTTTATATTTAAGTCGTTTTTTTAGAAATGACCGCAGTGTTCCTGAGAAACTTCATATACCAGTGTTGATCGTGGGCGGAATCGCCGTGCTTGTTTTGTTTCAACCTAAAATTGCGGGAGCACTGATGATTTTAGCTATTGCTGGAGCTATCTTTTGGGCTGCAGCTATTCCCATTAAAAAAGGGTTGATAATTATCGGAGCAGCGATTGCTAGCTTGATCTTAGTAGCTGGCTTAGTTTTACTACTTGAAAAGCATCATTTGTTACCTTCATTTTTTGAACACGCTTATGACCGAATCGCAATGGTTCATAATCCTTTTTTAGATGAACATGGTGCAGGATACCAGATGAGTAACTCTTACTATGCACTATACAACGGTGGCCTATTTGGTCGAGGAATGGGGAATAGTATTACTAAAAAAGGTTATCTCCCTGAATCCGAAACAGATTTTATTTTCTCAGTCATTGCTGAGGAGTTTGGGTTGATAGGCGCATTACTTGTTTTGTTTTTGCTTTTCTTATTATGTATGCGAATCTTCCAAAAGAGTACGAAACAAAAGAACCAACAGGCAACTTTGATCTTAATTGGTGTAGGGACATGGATACTCGTTCAGACAAGTATCAATATTGGAAGCATCCTTGGTTTAATTCCAATGACAGGTGTACCATTGCCATTTGTCAGCTACGGAGGAACAAGCTATTTAATCTTGTCTTTCGCTATTGGATTAGCTTTGAATATCTCGTCTCGACAAGTGAAAGAGAAAAATAAGCAGGTTGAGAGGTTACAACTCAAGAAACCTGAACTGTTAAACAAGAACAATTAAGAATCTCTCAATTGGACTATCATAATAAAAAAATGGCTATATTTCAAGTAAGAGGTTCGGTTAGAAAGAGGAATCGAAAATGAAAACATTTCAAAAAGTGATTTTAGGTCTATTGACGGCAGTCGTCATTGTCATCGGCTATTTTTCTTTTGAGTTTGTTCATGGTTATTCTTCAACGAGTCGAGCAGACGATGTACCAAAAGTAGAAGCCAAAAGTGTTCCTAAGATTATCAATGTGGCATTGATTGGCTCTGATGCCCGGTCGAAAGAAGAAAATGGACGTTCAGATTCTTTGATGATTGCTCAGTATAATCAAAAAACTAAAAAAGCAAAATTGGTTTCGATTATGCGTGATTCTTATGTAGATATACCTGGGCATGGTCAAGATAAGATCAACGCAGCTTATTCATATGGCGGGATTGATCTTTTGAACCAAACATTGAAAGAAAATTTCAAATTTGAAACACCTTATTATGCAAGTATCACCTTCCAAGATTTCATTGATTGTGTCAATGAGCTATTCCCTAACGGCGTAGATATCAATGCTGAGAAAGATTTAGACTTGGATGGTGTATACATCAAAAAAGGTGAACAAACGATGGATGGGAATACCTTATTGCAATATGCGCGTTTTAGAGAAGATGCTGAAGGAGATTTTGGACGGATCAGAAGACAACAACAAGTGATCAAAGCAATTTCTAAGCAATTAAAAGATGTGACTTCCATCCTTAAATTACCAAAAGCAATCGGTCAACTCTTGGGAAGTATTAAAACGAATTTACCTGAAAGTGTATTAATTGATTGTGGCATTGATTTCTTAAAAGATGACAAACCAATTGATACGTTATCTGTACCAGTTGAAGGTAGTTGGAATTTTAATGATTACACACCTTCTGGTAGTGTACTAGAACTTGATTTAGAAAAAAATCAATTAGCAATCAATCAGTTTTTAGACCAATAGATTTACATTTTATTTAAAGTGTAAGAAGTTAGAAACAAGCGATTGTCGTTGTGTTCTAGCTTCTTTTCTTATGGTAAAATGGATAGAAGTTAAGATAAGAAAATGTGAGCGGAGGGACAAAATGAAACGAAGTGACAATCATCATAGGAACAAGACTGGCGTTTATCTAACAAGTGCCCTTGTTTTGGTTCTTGCGGCTGGTGGCGGGTATTTTTACTATCAAAAAACGCAAGAAGAGCAAGTGGTTTCAGCAGGAGAAAAAACGATCCAACAGTTTGCGGAACGTTTGAGTACTGGCGATTACAAAAAGGCGATGTCATACACGCAAATTGATTCACAGACTAAGAAGACAATTTCTGAAAAAGAAGCTCTTGAAAAATACCAAAACATTTACGGAGCTGTGGCCATAAAAGGCTTGGAAATCTCTAATTTAAAAGTGACGAAAAAAGATAGTGAAACCTATTCTTTTTCTTATAAAGCTAAAATGAATACAAGCTTAGGCGAATTAAAAGACCTATCATATAAAGGAATTTTGACAAATAAAAATGATCAGATCAAAATCAACTGGCAGCCGAACTTGATTTTTCCTCAAATGGAAGATACAGACAAAGTAAGTCTGACTAGTGAGGAAGCTAAAAGAGGCGATATCCTTGATCGAAATGGAAAGAAATTAGCAACGACGGGCAAATTGAAACAGTTAGGGATCGTTCCTAGAAAGCTAGGAGAAAAAGAAGAGAAAATAGCAAACATCAAAGCAATTGCTGCAGCTTTCGATCTTTCAGAAGATGAAATCAATCAAGCTATCTCTCAAAGTTGGGTACAACCGGACTATTTTGTTCCTCTAAAAATCATTGATGGACAAACCCCCGAATTACCAAGCGGAGCAGCGATCCAAGAAGTTGATGGTCGCACCTATCCGTTAGGCGAAGCAGCAGCGCAATTGATTGGTTATGTTGGTGATATCTCAGCAGAAGATATCAAAAAGAATGCTGAATTAAGTAGTAATGGTAAAATTGGTCGTTCTGGTCTGGAAATGACTTATGACACAGAACTACGTGGCACCAATGGGGGGAAATTGAGTATTACGGATGCTGATGGGACAGAAAAAGAAGTATTGATCGATCAAGAAGTGAAAAATGGTCAGGATATCAAATTAACTCTTGATGCCGATGCTCAAAAAATCGCATTTGATAGTTTAGGTGGAAAAGCGGGTTCAACAGTAGCGACTTCGCCAAAAACGGGTGAGTTGTTAGTATTAGCGAGCTCTCCAAGTTATGATCCAAACAAAATGACAAATGGAATCTCTCAAGAAGATTATCAAGCCTATACGGAAAATAAAGACCAACCATTTATTAGTCGTTTTGCTACCGGTTACGCTCCCGGATCTACATTTAAAATGATTACTGCCGCAATCGGATTAGATAATCAAACGCTGAATCCAGACGAAGTATTGACGATCAATGGATTGAAATGGCAAAAAGACCAATCATGGGGATCGTATCAAGTTACTCGTGTCAGCGATGTGCCTCAAGTCAATCTGAGAAATGCAATGATTTATTCAGATAATATCTATATGGCTCAAGAAACCTTGAAAATGGGTGAGAAGAAATTCCGCGAAGGATTAAATAAATTCATTTTTGGGGAAGACTTAGATTTGCCGATCAGCATGAATCCCGCACAAATCTCAAATAAGGATAGTTTCAAGTCAGAAATCTTATTAGCAGATACTGGTTATGGGCAGGGAGAACTGTTGATCAATCCGATCCAACAAGCAACGATGTATTCTGTTTTTGCTAATAATGGAAATCTCGTTTATCCAAAATTAGAGATGAATAAAGAAACGAAAGTCAAACAAAATGTCATTGCTTCAACAGCTGTACAGACGATTCTGCCAGATTTGAAAGATGTTGTTCAAGATACAAATGGTACCGCTCATTCTTTAGCTGCTTTAGGCATACCGATAGCAGCAAAAACTGGTACAGCTGAAATCAAAGAAAAACAAGATGAAAAAGGACAAGAAAATAGCTTCTTATTTGCTGTGAATCCTGATACAAATGGTTATCTCATGATCAGCATGTTAGAAGATAAAGCAGAAGGTGATTCTGCAACGAAACGTGCACCTGAGTTACTCCAATACTTGAATCAAAACTATCAATAGACGAATCAATAAAACTAATCAATGACTGTAGTCCCTACTTACATTTAGACTAGGAAACCTAAATTATTTAGAAAACTACAGTCACTCGATTAGTTTTTTTATATAGGGATATTTTAGAATGATCTTTTTACTTTTGGTTTAACGATAAAAGTAGCTAAACCTAATAAAATGAATCCAATAATGAATGGCATCGTATGATGGAAAGTAGCATATAGTTGACCACCAATCATCGGACCGATCACTCTAGCTAATGCTTGGATGCTTTGTGAAGCCCCTTGGATTTTTCCTTGGTCCTCTTTGCTAGCATACGTTGAAATCAAACCATTATAGGAAGGACTAAAAATCGCATCACCTAGCCCGAAAAAGACCATGCCGATGATAAAGCAGGGGATCGAGCTATAAAAAGCGGAAAGGATGATGACAGAATAACCAATCATTTCACTGGTAATACCCATAGTGATGATCTGGTTTTCTCGCCAAAATTTTAATAAAATCGGCATAATCAACAGTTGAGCAAAAATGTCCATAATGCCAATTAACGAGAAAGTAAAACCGATGATAATTGGCGATAGATGGAAAGTATCAATTGAAAATTGAGCAAAAATCGCTTGGAATGAGCCGTTGGGTAGCCAAATCAAAAAACCTGTGATCAATAACCATTTGACTGATCGAAATGTGAAAACCAATTGGAGTTGCTTGAAGGGATTGATTTGCTGAAGAGAAAGATTTCTTGTACGTTCACGTTTAGTCAAACTTTCAGGCATGAAAAAATAACCGTAAACCGCATTACTCAAAGACAAAAAGGAGGCAACGTATAAGGGAGTTGCTGGTCCGTACTGTGCCAAGAACCCACCAATCAAAGGACCTGCTGCAGTTCCAATCCCAACCGTCGCGCTAATCCATCCAAAATATTTTGTTCGACTTTCAATTGGTGTCAAATCAGCAAAATAGGCAAGAATAGCTGAGATTTCACCGCCGGTCAGCCCCTCAATTATTCTACCAAGAAAAAGTATCCATAAAGCTCCACCAAAGCCAAATAAATAGTACCCAATCGCAGAGCCAAACAAACTACTGATCAAAATAATTTTCCGACCAAACCGATCACTGAGTGCGCCTAACATAGGGGCGGCTAAAAACATGGAAAAAGCATAGATCGCACTGAGTAGTGTCACCGTGGTTGCTTGTTGCTGTGTGTTTTTTGTGTATTGCTCTACCATAAATGGGATGACCGGATTAACGATTGTTAACCCTAATCCAATCAAAAAGACCGAAGTGAAACCAAAAACGAGTGCATGTTTGTTGATTGTTGTATTCATATCAAAACTCCTTAGCTATAAAATGTTTCCTAGGAAACATTTTATATGGTATACGTTTATTGTTTCCTTGTCAACAATAAACAGAGAGATACTACGATAGAAGAATGAAATCTAACGAAGCAGAGAGCAAAAAATCAACCGTGATCTTAAGATCACGGTTGATTACACATGCACTTTATTTTTCTAGTTTTGTTCTTTTTAAATTTTCTCTAAAGCGACCGATAAAACGAAAAACAGTATCAAACTCTTCCTTAGTCATTTGTTGAAAAACGACCTCATTTTCTTTAAGAAATTCTTCATGGAGCTTTTGATGCATTTTGTTAATACGCTGACCTTCAGCTGTCAGGCGAAAGTAACGCTCTTTTTTATTTTCAGGTTTCTGATAGCTTTCAAGTAAGCCGTTAGTGATCATTTTTTTAGTTAGCTTACTAATCGCTCCACGAGTCATGTAACTAGCATTTGCTAATTTGGTTACATTTGGATTTGGAATTGATGCTACTTTTTCGATTAAGGCGATCTCATTTAAAGAATAGCCTTCGAGTACTTGTTCTAATTTTGGTTTATTACGCCAAGTGATCTCGTTAGTCAGATCGACCATTTCACTAATCAATTTAAGTCTTGAGTCCATTTTTCACCGTCCTTTTTCTCTAGTATAACGAATGGACATTATCATCACAACATTCATTGATAGATAGTAAGTTAATTGGCGTATACTTTTTTAGTGAAATATTTAAGAATCAGAGGTGAGATCAGAGTACTTAACAAAACAACGATCACTAAAGGAGAGTAGTAGTGATTTTCAATCAAGTTGCTTTGTTGTCCGATCTGTAAAATGATCAGTGCCATTTCACCACGAGAAATCATACCAGCTCCTACCATGAGTGCACTGTTGGAAGAAAAACCAGAGAATTTTGCTCCAATATATCCGCCAATAAGTTTAGTCAGAATCGCTACGAGTGTCAAAATCAAAATAAATAGTATCTGTTCACTAAAGTTAGAAAAATCTACTTCTAAACCAACACTCACAAAAAAGACGGGGATGAATACTGCATATCCTAAAGCTTCAACATTATTGTAAACTTCATGTTTTACTTTTGTTTGACTCACTGCAATCCCAGCAAAAAATGCCCCAATTACTGAACTTAACCCAATCAGGTCTGCTAAATAAGACATTCCTAGGCAAATGACTAATGACATAATGATAATGGCTGAATTCGCATAGATTTTTTCTGCTAGAGACATTAAAAATGGAGCGATCCATTTCACTAATAAAAAGATAAATAAGAAATAGAATAGTTGTTCCAACAAGAGTAAAGGAAGGGGTAGGTTGCTCGTAGACTTACCTGTTAAAAAAGATAAACTGAAGCTTAGCACTAGAACAACCAGAATATCATCAACAACAGAGGCACCTAGAATCGTTGATCCTTCCTTCGTATTCACAACATTTAATTCTTTTAATACTTCGACAGAGATACTAACAGAAGTCGCAGCTAAAATAATCCCAAAAAAGATTGCTTCATTGTTCGCTACTTGAAACGCCTCGCCAGTAAGCCAACCGAAAAAGACAGGGAAGAGGATTCCTAAAAGTGCTACAAACATTCCAGGTTTAAAATATTTTTTCAATAAGGATAAATCACTTTCCAAACCTGCTAAGAACATCAGCAAAATGACGCCAATTTCAGAAAAATCATGAACCAAAATATTAGGATGAACCCAGCCAAGTCCTGCTTGTCCTAGTAATACACCAACTAACAATTGCCCAATAACAGCCGGAATCCCAAATCTTCTTGAAATATGCGAACCAATTGTAGTTGCAACAAGGATTAGACACAAGATACCAATAAACTCCATAAGATAGTCAAACCTTTCTTTATTCAATAGTCTCAAATATATAATAACATTAATTATTTTATTTGTGGTAAAAAGAGATTGCATAAGAAATCAGCAATCAGAGACTCGGAAAATGAAAAATTTTAAAGCAAATAAAAAGAGGGAGCAAACAGAAAGTTTACCCCTAGAAACGAAAGATATTTGGAAAAAGCAACTTCTTCCATCTTCTAGGTAAACTAATAGTCATGCAACCTCTTATTTACTTACGAATATCTCTTGTTCACTTTAAAATAGCTAATGATTTCTGAGATACCCATGAAAATTAATAGCCCACCAAATAATTGGAAGAGTATCATAACGCTTTTGAATGGATTGAATAATAAAATCAAACCACCAATCAATAAGAGAATACTATAAGCACTCCAACCTTTCGAACGGGTATTAAGTCCAACGAATAATTGAAAGAGACTTTTTAGGATAATAACTAAACCTAAGATAACTGGTAAGAGCGAGACGATTGCTGCTGCAAAGACCCACACGATTAGTGCGAGAATAAAAAATGCAATCCCGCTAATTAAACCAAATCCCCATGCACCCGTTTGTTTTCGGTTTTTATTTGCTTCTAAAAGATTCAAAATCCCCAATAAAACAAAATACGCTGTAATGAGGTAGCCAATAAAATGGAATACAGCTGTCGGATTGATCACAATTGCAAGTCCGGCAATGATGTAAATGGCTGACCTTAGCAATGCGTAACGCTGAAAATTAGTACGTATCATTTCAAACATAACATAACCTCCTTTTATTCTATTGTAACGGTAAACGGTTATTCTACCAAACAAAAACCTGTTTTTTGATTTAGCTTCTTAATATTTTATCCATTTTCTTGCCTTTTGCAAGTTCATCAATTAGCTTATCTAAATAACGTATTTCCTGCATCAGTGGGTCTTTGATCATTTCCACTCGCACACCACAAATCACCCCAGTTATCAACTGTCTGTTTGGATTCAGTTTGGGTGCTTGTTCAAAGAAGACTTGGAACGTTACTTCATTTTTCAGTTGTTTTTGTAATTCTTCTTCGGTATAACCAGTCAACCAGCGGATGATTTCATCCACTTCTGACCGAGAGTGTCCTTTTTTCTCAGCTTTTTTTACATAGAGAGGGTAGACACTTGAGAAACTCATGGTGAAAATTCGTTGATTCATGATAGCACCTCCTACGATAAGTTTTCTTTTATTATATTCGTTTGTTCAATAAATGTGTACTTATCGCTATTATCAAAACAGAAAATAAGCATAAACAAAAGGCTAAGGCAAGTTGATGAAAAAAACGCCTTAACCTTTACATATTCTAAAGTGCATTTACTATTCTTTAGTTTCTCATTAAATAGTCAAATGCACCAAGGGCTGCTGTAGCTCCTGATCCCATAGCAATAATGATCTGTTTATAAGCACTGTCTGTACAATCACCTGCAGCGTAAAGACCTGCTTCACTGGTAGCACCATGGGCATCAGTGATGATTTCTCCTCGATCATTTAACTCAAGTGTTCCAACTAACCAATCCGTATTAGGAACCAAACCAATCAGAATAAACACACCTGAAACAGCTATTGTGTGTTCTTCCTGGGTGGAACGGTCGATATAACTCAACGAATCAACCTTTGTCTGACCACTGATTTCTTTCGTCTGGGCATTTAGAATGACAGTGACATTTGTTAAAGTAGCTAGTTTATCTTGTAATACTTGATCTGCTTTAAGTGTCGGAAGAAACTCTAAAATATATACATGTTTCGCCAACCCAGCTAAATCAATGGCAGCTTCAATCCCTGAATTTCCACCACCAATCACTGCGATTTCTTTTCCGGCAAAGAGGGGACCATCGCAATGAGGACAATAGGCAATTCCTTTGTTTTTAAATTCTTTTTCACCAGGAACATTGATTGAACGCCAATGAGCTCCTGTTGCAACAATCGTTGTTTTTGATTTCAGCTGATTGCCGCTTTTTAAATTGATTTCAAAGAGATCTGCTACTTTTTTTAGTGACACAACTTGTTGATTTGTCATAACATCAACAGGATAAGACCGTAAATGTTCTTCGACTTGTTTCATCAATCGTGGACCTTCTGTGTAAGGTGTACCGATTAGATTTTCGATGCCTAACGTTTCTACGACTTGACCGCCAAGTGTATCAGTTACGAGTCCAGTACGGAGGCCTTTTCTAACTGCGTAAATCGCTGCGCTGCTTGCTGCTGGACCGCCACCGATAACTAGAACGTCAAATAATTCTTTTGTATTGATTTCCTTTTGTTCCATAAGATTCGGGCCAGCTATTTTTCCTAAAATTTGTTCAATCGTCATTCGTCCACTAGCAAATTCTTTTTCGTTTAAATAAACGGTTGGCACGGCCATGATTTGTTTTTCAGTGATTTCATGCTGATACATTCCACCTTCGATCATCGTATGGGTGATCAACGGATTTAAAACCGCTAAAATGTTTAACGCTTGAACAACATCAGGGCAGTTGTGACAAGTTAAACTGACATAGCTCTCAAAATGTAGAGGTTGATGAATTTCTAAAATGGATTGAATCAAAGTATCAGCTATTTTAGGTGGTCGTCCACTTACTTGTAATAAAGCAAGGAGGAAAGATGCAAATTCGTGGCCTAAAGGAATACCTGCGAAAGTAATCCCGCTAGTCTTTTGTAAAGAATTGATTTCAAAGCTAGGGGTACGTGGCAACTTCTTTTGTTCAACCGTAATTTTATCAGTCATATCTGCCACTTCGTTCACAAACTCGAATAATTGTTGAGAATTGGCAGTGTCATCTGTACTAACCGAAAAAACAACTGGTGCTTCCATTAAATCAAGATATTGAGCTAAATTTTGTTTCGTTTCCTTATCTAACATCGGCTCATCCTCTAAATCTTTCCAACAAGATCGAAACTAGGTTTTAGTGTTTCACCACTTTCTTTCCATTTCGCTGGACAAACTTCACCAGGATGCGTACGTACGTATTGTGCGGCTTTGATTTTGTCAATCAAGGCATTTGCGTCACGTCCAATACTATCAGCATTGATTTCCATTGCTTGTACGATACCATCTGGATCTATGATAAAAGTTCCTCTTTGTGCAAGTCCACTTTCTTCATTCAATACATCAAATAAACGAGAAATGTGGTGAGAAGGGTCGCCAATCATGGCATATTCTATTTTTCCGATAGCTTCAGATGAGTCATGCCATGCTTTATGTGTAAAGTGGGTATCCGTTGAACAAGAAAATACTTGGACGCCTAGTGATTTTAATTCATCGTATTGTTCCTGTAAATCCTCTAATTCTGTTGGACATACGAAAGTGAAATCTGCTGGATAAAAGCAAATAATACTCCAATTACCAGTAAGATTAGCATCGCTGATATCGATAAATTCTCCGTTTTTATAAGCTTGTGCGGTAAATTCTCCAACTTTTTTTCCAATCAATGACATATGAAAACCTCCAATTTATTTTGCTTTATTTATAATTAATATAATTTAATAACGGTTGCAAAGTCAAAGGTTTTTTGGTTATTTTAAGAATGTCTCGTAAAAATAGGAGGTTATTTATAGGTGCAATAGAAAAAGCCGTACATGGGAATAGTGGCTGCTTCCTTTGTTTAGTAGGATTCATCGACTATTTTTCCATGAACGGCTGCATTGGATCATTTATTAGAAAATGGTGTGCAAGATGTATAATCATTTTCTTGTTTTAATTCAAAGATATATCCAGCAATTTGAGTAATTACTTTTTTCCATTCTTGCGGTGTCACATAATTGTCCAATAAATAGATTTTTTTGATATGTGACGGCAGATGCTCTAAGGGACAGTCACTGACGATGATATCACATTCTTCCATATAATTTTTTTGGATGATGATCGACTCGGAAGAAAAGATCTGCTCGATTTTGACCATCAAATCTTTACTCACATAAAAATCCTTGGTGTAATTGATACCTATGACGATCGAGTGTTGAGGTTTAAAGCGATCATACAAATGAAGTAAGTCTTCAACGATCCATTGCATATTTTCTTTGATCAATAGATCTGGCAGCTCTTTACTGATTTTTTGTCTAAAAGTGACGTAGAATTGTTTGATCTCATTTTGTAAGTTTTCAAAATTTTCTTTTCCTTCATATAAAGTATAGGTAGGTAAAGGAGTATTGGGTTGATCAGGATTCAAAAAAGTACTGAAAAGTTTATTTCGAGCAAAGTTCAAGGCATAAAGTTTTTGTTGGTTGACTGGTACTTTTAAATGAAAGTGTCGGCTAAAAGACTCCACTAGCTTTTTAGAGTAAACGATGTAAGGAACATTAGCTTCTAGTAACATTTGGTAATGTTGAAAGCTAAGCTCGTCACTTTCTAGTTTTGAGATCGCTAATCTTGCTAACAGGTTGATTAAAACCCGCTGCTCATGACAGATAGATAAATGATCGTTAAGTAAATCAAATTCTGGAGTAACCAAGTATTCAATATAGTCATATTCTTTAAACTCTCTTTGGACATTCTTCAACGATGTAACTGGAAAGTTCTCTACACAGATTTTTAATAGTAAAAATAATTTCTCTTTCATCCCTCCACTTAGGGCATCAAGTAATTCTTGTTTAAAATAAGTTGTTAGTTCATACGTAATAGATTGTGGGGTTTCCATGCCGTAGGGGACAGAAGTATTTGAAAAAATATTCCAATAAACATCTAAAAAACAATACTGGATCTGTACTTCCGTTCCTGCTACGATTTTTTTTCCTTTAGCTGTAAATTTAAATGCAATCCCATACAATTTAAGGAACTGATTGACAGCTTTCATTTTGGAATAAAGATAAGAGGAGCTGTAATTTGTTGTTTGACTAATGCTAACAATTGAATGACCAGTTGGTTCTAACAGGGCTGTTAAAATTTTAAAATTTGTCGATTCTAAACAGTATTTACCAAATAATTCATAATAACATTTTGCACTATCTGTATTCTTTAAATCTAACTGGACAAATTTCTTTTGCCTGATCAAAGAAACATCTTCTAAATCAAGTGTCATAAAATCCTGTTCTAACTCTTGGAGATAAAGCAAAAAATTAGAATCAGACATCTCAAAATAATCAGCGAGGTAGTGAGTGGTAATGAAGAATGGGTGTTCTGCAAGAAAAAGAAAAATATTGAGCTTGGTAACACTTTTTTTATTTAAAAGATACTTTTTGATTGCTTCTTGTGTTTGCATGTTATTCCTCCATTTGATTTTCCATCCAGCATTTTACTAAAAAATTAGCTATTTTGAACAAAAAAACAGTAATAATATTTTAGCCGTTTGTATTATCTTATGTATTGCAAGCCAAAAGTGTTTGAAACGGGGGAGATGTAAAAATGAATCACTTAAAACTTATAATGGCTACTGTTGCTTTGACAGGCCTATCGGTAACTGCCGAAGCAACGCAACAAGTAAAGATTGAAGAGCACCACCCAATCGTTACTAAAACGAAAGAGCCTGGGTGGGCAAACGTGAATTGTATCACACTACAGGATGAATTTTCCACAACAAATTCAGGAATCATGAAATTTCCGGTGGGAAAAACGGTACCAGTCAAAGCCAGTGTCAGCTATTCAGGCGATAGACAACCAATCTCACAATCCAATGTAGTATTTGAGAATGTTGATCCAGCATTGACGATCGGGTACGATCCAACTACGCTTCAGATTAATGGACATAAGGCTAGTTTTACCTTTACTGTAACATTAAATCAACATTTAACAAAGCCAGCATTATTTACGATCAAAGTAGCTGATGGCAGTCCGACAGATAATCAGCATCTTACGCCTTATAGTCAACGTCAGACAGTTGAAGAAATGCTTAATGTTGATGAGGATAATTTTACCGAATTACCAGAAATTGAACCAACTGATCCAACACCGGAAGAAAAGCCAGATCCAGTTGAACCAACTGATCCAACGCCAGAAGAAAAACCAGAACCAGTTGAACCGACTGATCCAACACCGGAGGAAAAACCAGATCCAGTCGAACCGACTGATCCAACGCCAGAAGAAAAGCCAGATCCAGTCGAACCGACTGATCCAACACCGGAGGAAAAACCAGAACCAGTTGAACCGACTGATCCAACACCGGAAGAAAAGCCAGATTCAGTTGAACCGACTGATCCAACGCCGGAAGAAAAGCCAGAACCAGTTGAACCGACTGATCCAACACCGGAAGAAAAGCCAGATCCAGTTGAACCGACTGATCCAACGCCGGAAGAAAAGCCAGATCCAGTCGAACCGACTGATCCAACACCGGAGGAAAAACCAGATCCAGTTGAACCGACTGATCCAACGCCAGATGAAATGAAAAAACCTCAAGTGGAAATCGAGATACCTAAGAAAGAAGAGTTTCCAACTGTGGGGGAATCTTTAATTGACGTTAATACGAAAAATCAAGTAATTTTGCCAGATATGATCAAAGAAAAATCGCACCAGATGTCTTTATCAGGTAGTTTAACGCCTAAAAATGAAAACAATTATGAAATAAACAATGATAATTTCTCAGATAATGAAAAATCTCTTGGTAATGGTATAAGTGGTAAATTACCAAAAACAGCAGATAAAGCAACACCAAGTTTTATGTATCTTGGGTTTACACTTATCATTTTCTCTATTTTCGGAGTGAGAAAGTTACGAAATAGTGAAAAACAAAGTTAAAGCAAACAAATAACATTATTATTAAAAGAAGAGAATGAGGAGCACATCCTCATTCTCTTCTTTGATAAAATAGAAAATTACTAGAAAAATAAGTGATGAACCATAAGTATTAAATCACTTATTTTTTATTTGTTTAAATAATGTATTTGTTCTTGATCAACCACTGGATAAGTAATCAATTCAGTGCCTTCGAGATTTTCTTTATGCATTTCAACTGCGGTGATGTGGTGATTGTTGTAAGTAGTATAGTAATAGATCCCTTTGTCCATGTTACAACAAGACGAATAGATCGTATATTCAAACTTCCCATTTCCTACATCACACAATCCTTTTTGTTGTTCCACGGAGGTTAATATATGGAAAAATTGGTTCACGCTCTCCATATCTGAATCTCCTGAGACTGATTGCCATTTTGTAAAGGCAGCTTTTACGAAACGAGAAGCAGATGATAAATCGCCTGGTAAGCCTAATCCACCCATTCCACGACTATACACATCCAACTCTAGATTTTTCGCAAAATGATTGGAAGATACAGTAGGAGAAACATGACGGTAGTTATTTAAATTAAACAATTGATAATCAAAAGGTGGATTATTTGTTAATACACCGACTGGATTATTGTAAATTTTCAAACCATCAATGGTTGATTCGATCACGAGAGCTTCATTTTGGTCAGCAAGCATCCAGTGAAGAGGAGAAAGTGGAAGTTCTTCACTAAAATTGATATTTACTAAGTTGATCTCAGCAAGTAATTTTTTTGCCTCATCGATTGTTGCGCATTTTCCTAATAACCAAGGGATAAATTCGAATGGTGAGATATTGGTTTTACCAGAGTCTTCTTCAAAGTAATGAGCATTTTCAGGGAAATTCAAACCTGCCATGCTAAGTCCTTTTTCATTTGTTGCTTCAAAATATAACGGATAATTATCAACAACTGCAGCCATACCAATTAACGCATAGTGAGAGGGTAGAGGATCCGTTCGACGAAATTTAAAAGGATAGTTTCTAGGCGTAATGGTCACTACTTGTCCATAAGAAAGCTCTAAATCTAAGTTTCGTCCAAAATAATGATCTTTAGTTGCATAAACAATGGACGTACACATGATACATCTCCTCCTTTTATTAATATAAATTAATGATAATACCAATTTTAATTTTTTACCAGAAAAACTGATTTTTGATAAAAACAACTCCTATTATAAAAAAAGATCTTTTCTAAGATGGATTTACTTTGTAAGGATTAACAAGACAAGTGTGCGGTGTTCTAGAAAATTTTAGCGCAAAATAAGCCGAAGAATGCCCTAACTAGAAGGGATTCTTCGACTTATTTCTCAGAGCTAGAGACGTCACAAAATTTTTATGACAATTAAACTGAAGTAAATCTTACAGGTTCTGATTCAAAGAAAGTCACTCTTTGAGGGGATGGTTGGGAATTTCTTTCACTTTTAATATATCTAATAAAAATGTAAAAATTGGAATACCAACAATCAAACCCCATACTCCTAAAAAGCGTTCGCTGATCAATAATACAATAAAGGTATAGAAAATCGGTAATTCTGTTTTACTAGACATCAATTTTGGATTCAAAACATAAGATTCAAGTAAATGGACGATTAAAATCGTTAATAAGATGTAAACCACATCTTTTATGCCACCTTGAGAATACGCAATAAAGGATAAGGGCACACAAGAGATAATGACACCAGCAACTGGGATCAAACTTAAAATAAAGATCATAATTGCTAAACTAAGCAACTGATGGAAACCAAAAGCAGCTAAAGCAATTGTTGTGAGGATCGTGTTTAATAAAGCAATAATGAACTGTGCCTCTAATACTAATCCAAAGGTATTGACAAATTTATCAGCAAAGTAATAAATGTCTTGGAAGAACCAAGAAAATTCGCCTTTTAAGAATAAGCGGGAAAATAGGATTGTTTTTTTCTTTTCGATCATAAAAAAGAAACTTAAGATAAAAGACATAGTAAAGGCGACAGCCATCTTACCAAAGTCTTGCAAATAGCCTAAAGCAATTGATGCACCATTTTGTAATTGTTCAAAGAAATCATTTCTTTCAATGTAATTATGGATATAAAGTAAAACCGGATCAGCGTCTTTGGGTTGATGTTCATAGAAATTGATGACTGATTTGACCATGTCAAATGTTTGGTGTACCAAGACGGGGATATAAATTGTAAATGCTAAATAGATTAGGTAAACCACAAGAGCATAAACAATAATGGTTAATACCCCGGTTGGAACCTTAATGAATCGTTGGATAATTTGCACTAAGTGAATCATTAAATACGTAAAAATAAAAGTTAGTAAAATTGTTGTAATCATGCTTCTCACAAGAAAAAGGACTACAATAATGATTAATAGAACAGTCATACGACGAATTTTTTCATTCGCCAAAAAGCGTTGGTAAACAGACAAATCAACAACCTCCAAGTAATTTAAGTCATAGCGTACATATTTGATTATAAAGCGGAAATAGGGAATTAGGAAGAAAAAAATAAAAACTGCAGACATTGATGAGCAATGTCTGCAGTTTGACTGTTTAGTTCCTAGTGTTTTTCCCGAAAATTAGTTAGCATTTTCTTGCTGAGTTTTTGCAAAAGAACAAGCTCATCCGGTTCAAGTGGAAGACTCGCTAATATTTTAGCAGGAATATCTTTTGCTTTTTCTTCTAAAGCTTTTCCATTAGAAGTCAGTGATAGAATCGTAATACGCTCGTCTTTATCTGCTCTTCTTCTTTGAAGTAGGCCTTTGTCAGCCATTTTTTTTATGACGGGCGTCAAGGTTCCAGAATCTAAACAAAGTAAGCTACCAAGTTCTTTCATTGTGACTTGTTGGTTTTCCCATAAAACAAGCATTACCAGGTATTGCGTGTAAGTTAAATCTAAAGGCTTCAGCAAAGGGTTGTACGAGCGAATGATTTCTTTAGAGGTGGCATATAAAGGAAAGCACAACTGGTTTTCTAAATATAAATCTTCCATTTTCTCCACCTCGATTCTCGTAGTTCCTTGTTAGCATAGCTGATTTTGTAATAAATGTCTAGCTGTTAACGGCAGTCAATGTCACTTCAATATTACCTGCAGTTGCTTTAGAATATGGGCAAACCTTATGAGCTGCTTCCAATAATTCTTGTGTTTCTTCTAAAGAAAGACCTTCAACATGACCTTCAATTTCAACGCCTAAAACAAAACTCATTTCATTTTCAGCATACAAAGATACTTGAGCACTGATGGTAGAAGCACCAGAGATATTTTTTTGATTTTTGATCAATTCTAACGCACTATTGAAACAAGCACTGAAACCTGCTGCAAATAATTGCTCAGGATTCGTTGCATCGGCTACACGACGTCCAGGAGCCGCAATTGCAAGTTCAAATGAATGATCTGGACTATGAACTTCACCTGAACGACCACCAGTATTGATCATTTTTGTAGAATACATTTTTTTCATAAAAAACACTCCTTTAAATTTGATTTTGTACAATTAAATTGTATACAACTTAATTGAGAAAGGCAACTAATTCGTTTCAGCATGGGCATAAAAAAAAACGAGCGACTACACGTTATGGCATCACTCGTTTTAGATAAATTATTTAAGCAGAATCAATTTTTAGAAGAAATACAAAAATAGAAGAGGAAGTATTTATGAATAAGCCTCTTATTACTCAATTGGATGGTAAGTGAAGCCACTACCAGTTACTTCAGCTACACTGCTGACAATCACAAAAGCAGTAGGGTCGATTTCTTCGATCAATGGTTTGACTCTTGAAAACTCCTGGTCTGTTACGACGATCAATAAAACTTCTTTAGATTTGCGGTTGTAGCCACCTTTTGCTTCTAATAAAGTTAAGCCACGACCAATTTCCGCACTTAAACGTTGGCGGATTTCTTCGATAGAAGTTTCGCTCATCACCATTATCGATTTTTTACGATTCATTCCTGTTTCAATATATGACATTACAATCGAGGTAATGACGATCGAAAGAATGGCATATAAAAATTCTTCAAACCCAAAAATAAATAAATTAAGTGATACAACAAACGCATCTGTTACCAATAAACCAATCGAAGTATTCAAATGAAAGTACTTTTTGAAGATCAGTGGTGGAATAGTTGTTCCGCCACTTGAAGAATTATTTTTGTATAAAATAGCGACACCCAGAGCAAAGATCGCACTACCAAAGATCACTGAAAGTAAACGATCCGACGTTATCATCATTTCAGGGACGACCGCAATAATCAGCGGAAAGACAAGACTTCCAAAAAGCACTTTGAAAAAAGGTTTTTTTCCAAGAAATACAAGAGCTAATACCAACATGATGATATTTAATACTAAAATGACCATTGCACGATCAAAACCTAAAGCCGATTCTAAGAGAATACCTAAACCACTTACACCGCCTGCTGCGATATGGTGGGGGCCTAAAAACATATTGATACCTACGCCTAAAATGGTTAAGGCAAACATTATTTTTATGTATGTCCAAATCATCGTTTTCATTTGCTTCATCCATTCACATCCATTCATTATTGTATTTTAATTTTTTAGTGCTTTTTTCATTATAACGTAATATTCACCTAAAGTTAACTACTATTTTAAAAAAATGTTAGGTTAGTCTAACATTTCAAGTCGAGAAATAGAGGTGCTATGAGTTCACTATGTTGCTATAGATAGTGAATATTAATATTTTTTATCGATTGAAATAAAAATGAAAGATGTCTTTTACTTTTCCTTATTTCGATAAAGAGCAAATAAAGATGGAAATTTAATGAATGAAAGGTTGGACATAAATGCAACGTCATGTCGATTCGTTACGAACAGTTAGTGTGCAAGAACCATTGGCAATAAGATGAGCAGGGGTTGGTTCGTTTTCTTTTTCTAAATAAATTTCAGCTGCCCAAAATTGGATAGAGCGTCCAATTTTAGTCGGACGTGCGATCACTTGTAATTGTCCATTTTGAGCGCTGTTAAGGTGGTTGACGTGTAAATCTACACCTACCGCATATTGTGGCGAGCTTAAATGTTGGTTAGCACCAATACTACAAGCGGTTTCAATCAAGATACCGTTGATTCCGCCATGAAGGAAGCCAAAAGGTTGGAGATGGATGTCAGAAATCGGTAGTAACAATTCAACCTGTTCTTTTGAGATAGATATTGTCTCAATCTGTAAATATTCGATTAAATTCATTTTTAGGTTTCATTCCTTTTTTTGTTTTTTTGAATAGTATAACAGAAATTCTTAAAAAATATAAAATTACAAACGTTTTCTTTGGCTTTTGTGTATAATAAGAATGTTCAACTTAGAGGAGGAATAAAATGAGAGAATGGCAAACAATTAAAGACTATGAAGAAATACTTTTTGAAAAACATGGTAAAATAGCAAAAATAACAATTAATCGACCTCAAGTACACAATGCATTCACTCCAAAGACAGTGTTTGAAATGATTGAAGCTTTTACTATTTGTCGAGAGCGGCAAGATATTGGTGTGATTATTTTAACTGGGGCAGGAGATCAAGCATTTTGTTCTGGTGGAGATCAAAAAGTTCGAGGAAATGGCGGGTATGTAGGTGATGATCAAATCCCTCGCTTGAATGTGCTAGATCTCCAACGCTTGATTCGGGTCATTCCAAAGCCTGTGATTGCTATGGTCAAAGGTTGGTCGATCGGTGGGGGCAATGTCTTACAACTTGTTTGTGACATCACAATTGCCGCTGAAAATGCGAAATTTGGACAAACAGGTCCGAATGTAGGAAGTTTTGACGGCGGTTATGGATCAGGCTATCTAGCTCGAGTGATCGGTCATAAAAAAGCAAAAGAAGTCTGGTTTATGACGAAACAGTATTCCGCAACAGAAGCTTTAGCAATGAATTGGATCAACACAGTGGTACCTTTAGCCGAAATTGAAGACGTAACGATAGAGTGGGCAGAAGAAATGTTGAAGAAAAGTCCTTTAGCATTAAGAATGATCAAGGCTGCAATGAACGCAGATACAGACGGACTCGCGGGGATCCAACAATTAGCAGGGGATGCCACTTTACTGTACTACACAATGGCTGAAGCTCAAGAAGGACGAGATGCATTCAAAGAAAAGAGAGAGCCTGACTTTGACCAATTTCCTAAATTTCCCTAACAAAAAACCAAAAAGTTGGTTGCAACGACAAGCATTAAAACAGCCAGATCAGCCAGCCTTTTATACGAAAGATGTTTGTCTAACGTTTAGTGAATTGAATCACTATGTACAGCAACTTGCTTATTATTTCAAACGTTTTATAAGCAATCAACAAAAAACTATTAAAAGAGTAGCCATTTTGAGCGATAATCAGACAATGATGTATCAGTCGATCTTAGCTCTATGGGAATTAGGAATGGAGATCCAATTTCTAAATACAAGGTTAACCAGTGAAGAACTAGCTTATCAGTTAAAAGATGCCAATACACGACTATTGATCACTGAACATCCTGAACATTTTTCCTTTGAAAATGTAACCATCATTTCTTTCCCGAAAAAAAAGGAACTAATCGGGAGAATTAATGAACCATCAATTGATTTCGGCTATCAATTGGAGCAAATAGCCTCGATCATGTATACATCTGGGACTACTGGAAAGCCAAAAGGAGTACCTCAAACTTTTTCAAACCATCAAGCAAGTAGCCTAGCTACACAAAAAAGTATGGCTATCGAGTCTGGCGAGAATTGGCTTTGTTGCGTCCCGTTGTACCATATCAGTGGTTTATCGATTCTTTTACGTTCCCTTGTTTTAGGAATTAGCGTTCATTTATGTGAAAAATTTCACCCATCAGAAGTCAACCAACTGATTTTAAGCGAAAAAACCGCTTATTTGTCGTTAGTCACGAAAATGTTAAAAGATCTGTTGCCGTTTGTACCAGAAGACGGTTATCCTTCTTCTTTGAAGCAAGTTTTATTAGGTGGCGGTCCGATTGAATCTACCTTACTTAAAGACTGTTGCCAGTTGAAGCTACCCGTTATGTTGTCTTATGGCATGACAGAAACATGTTCCCAAGTTGTCGCAGGTAAAATCAATATACATTCAAAGTTTAAAGACACGGTTGGTCGTCCGCTAATGGGTGTGCAAATTAAAATCGATGGGACAGATCAAGCGAATGAATCTGGAGAAATTCTTTTGAAAGGTCCGTCGATCGTTAAAGGATATCTCAACGGAAGAGATCGACATTCGTGGACGAAAGAGGGCTGGTTTTGTACTGGTGATTGGGGCTATTTAACAGATAGTGGTGAACTAAAAATTCTTAGTCGAATGAGTGAGCGAATCATCTCTGGCGGAGAAAATATTTACCCTGCTGAAATTGAAGCAATTTTTTTAAAAAGTCAGAAAATTACAGAGGCTATTGTTATTGGTAGAGCCGATCCTAACTGGGGGCAACGCCCAGTAGCTTATTTGAAATTAATAGATAAGGTCAGCGTTAATGAAATTTGCAATCTCATGGAGCCACTTGCTTCCTACAAACATCCTGACGAAATTTTTGTCATCAATGATCTACCAAAAACAGCCTCAGGAAAACCATTAAAACGACTTTTTTTAACAGAAGAAAGAGTGAACTATATTGACTACCAACTTATTTAATCTAAATCTACAGGAAGTACCTGAAGCTGACTATGTATGTTATAGCTTTAAGATTCCTTATGAACCGTTAGCAAATCTCTTTGCAAAAGCAAGTGACTTTAAAGGCACACGTTTCTTTTGGCAAACGCCAGACAAAAATGTCGGTTTCTTGGGGTTTGGGCGTAATCTTTTAAAGAAGCGTGGAAACTGGTCCACCGAAGACCTGATAAATGCCAAACAAGAGTTTTTTAAAAAACTTTCGTTTCTGGTTCCTGAAAAAGAGACTCCGATTCTTTTTGGAGGATTACCTTTCGATGCTGAAAACAAAAAACAAGCGCCTATTTGGGGAGAATTGGCAGAGGGCTATTTTATTCTACCCGAACTATTAATCAAGCAAAATCATCAGCAACTAACTGTTGTAATAACCGCAAGGAATCATTTTAAAACTTTAAAAAAACTCGATGAGTTTATTAAAGAAAAAATGAGACTCATTAATGAAATGAAAGAGCGATGTGTCCCAGATTTTTCGCCAAGTCAAATATTAAAAGAAACTGAAGTAGCTGTTCCTCATTTCTTAAAAGCTGTTGAAGAGACGATCGAAGTCACAGCAAATAAAAAATCAGCACTTAAAAAAGTGGTTTTAGCAAGACAGATGCAATTAGTTGGCAAAGAATTTTCTGTTGAAAAAATCTTACTTCATCTGATTAGTCAACAACCAAACACCTATCACTTTGTTTTAGAAGCAAAAGGTCAAGCGTTTATTGGCGCAACACCTGAACGTTTGCTTCAGGCGACTGATACCCATTTCTTGACCGCTAGCATTGCTGGCTCTATCGCTAGAAGTTCAAACGAAAGAGAAGACGTTACATTGGGAGAAAAACTTTTAAAAGACTCTAAAAATATTGGAGAACACCAATTAGTCGTCGAACGTTTAACAGAACAGATGCACTCATTTATTAAGGGGAAACTAACAGTATCAGATAAAAGTCTTTTAAAAAACCGAGACATTCAACATCTTTGTTTGACGTTGAAAGGGAGCCGTCAGGACGGTTTCTCATTTTTAGAAGTCATACGACAACTACATCCTTCACCAGCTTTAGGCGGTGTTCCTAAACAGGCAGCCATTGATTGGATAGCGGAAAAAGAACCTATTGGGCGAGGGTTATACGGTGGTCCAATTGGCTGGTGTAGTTTAACTGAGGATGTTGGTGAATTTGCAGTTGGTATTCGTTCTGGAGTAGTGAGTGATACTGAGGTCCAGTTGTATGCTGGCTGTGGAATTGTGCCAGATTCAACGCCTGAAGCGGAATACTTAGAAACTGCTCTAAAATTTCAACCGATGATTCGAGGTGTAAAAGAATGACGAACACAAAAGAGCTGACTGCTTATTTATTAGCATTTATTCATGGATTGAAAGAAAGTGGATTAAAAGAAATGGTCATTAGCCCAGGATCACGCTCGACACCACTGGCCTTATTGGCTTATCGTGACCCGGAAATCAATTGCTATATCAATGTGGACGAGCGTTCGGCTGCTTTTTTTGCGCTTGGTTTAGCAAAAGCACAAAAGGAACCTGTGGGTCTGATTTGCACATCAGGAACTGCTGCAGCAAATTATTATCCAGCCATTTGTGAAGCTGAGGCGTCAAATGTTCCACTCGTTGTGTTGACCGCTGACCGTCCACCAGAGGCGCAAGGCGTAGGAGCACCACAAACGATGGATCAACAACATTTGTATGGAAGCCATGTCAAAAAGTATATCGGAATGGCTTTGCCAGAAGAAGGAGAATCTTTTGAAAGATATGCGTTTTTTCAAGGTTGGGAGAGTGCGGCTGCTGCAATAAAAATTCCTAAAGGACCTGTACATGTGAATCTACCTTTTCGAGAACCTTTACTGCCGGATTTATCACAATCATTTACACGTCATTATTCAAGAAAAGGGGAAACGATCAATAAAGTAACTTCCTTTTCGTTACCAGAACTTGATTCTTGGTTGACCAAAAAAGGGTTGATTATTGTTGGAAGAGAATTGACCACACGACAGGCAACGAAAATGATTGAACTAGCTGAAATCGTAGGATGGCCTATTCTTGGTGATCCACTTACAAATTTAGGAAATTGCGGGAAAGAAAGCGACAATTATATTTCTCATGTTGATTTGATCTTTGCCGATCAACGCTTAGAAACACCCGAAATCGTTTGGCAGTTTGGTAACTTGCCATTGGCCAAAAACCTCATGCTTTATTTAAAGCAGTCAAAAGACCTGACTCATGTCATCATTGATGAAAGCGAATCTTGGAAAGACTGGTTACATCAAAGTAATTATGTTTTACCAATTGATCCACTGGCGTTTTGTAGCATGGTTAAGAACATGAGCGATGAAGCATTTCATACTCATGCAGATAGAAACTGGTTATCCTATTGGCAAGAAAGAGCAAAGCTTGCCCGACAAACGATAGAAACAACCTTACCCTTAGAGGCCTATAACGAAAGCAATGCCAGTAAGCGTCTTTTTCAATTGTTAAAGTTTGACGAAACACTCTTCTTGTCCAATAGTAATGCTATTCGTTTTATTGATCGCTACGCTGGTTTTTCAAAACAACGATTTTCAGTCTATGGGAATCGGGGAGTAAATGGTATTGACGGGATTATTTCAACAGCTGCAGGTATTTGTGCGGCTAAGAAACAGCAGATGTTTTTGCTGATTGGTGACTTAGCTTTGTTTCATGATATGAATGGGTTACAAATAATCAAAGAACTTGAGCTGCCGGTGACTGTGATCGTTTTGAATAATAACGGGGGAGGTATCTTTTCTTTCCTTCCTCAAAGGGAACTAGACAACTCTTTTTTTGATCCTTTGTTTTCAACACCCTTACATCTAGACTTGGAGAAAGTGGCAGATCTCTACTGCGGCGCTTATAAAAAGCCCAAATCGCTGACTGAATTTGAACAAATAGTTTGTGAAAGTCGAGAAAGAATAGACAGTAAAGACAACAGAGAAGAGAAAGAAAATTCAACTTGGACGTTGATTGAAGTCGTTGGCGAACAAAAAGCACCAGCAGAACTTTGGCAACACATGATTGAGGGATACGGTAATCGAAATGAGTGAGGGAAAAATAAAAATTAATGGTGTTAATTATGCTTATCGTTGGTTACAGCGAACATCTCCAATGAGACCTACTATCATTTGTTTACACGGATTTACCGGAACTTCCATGAGCTTTTCTTTGCCTTTTCAAGATTTAAATGTTTTAGCAATTGATTTGATCGGGCATGGTAAGACGGATGTTTATGTTCATCCTTATCGCTATAAGCTTCCATTACTTGTTCAAGATTTAGCACAATTGGTTTTGCAATTAAAGATCGATGCTTTTTATTTGTTGGGGTATTCCATGGGGGCCCGTACCGCGTTAACTTGGCTGATTGAACAACCAAAAGGAATTTTAGGCATCATTATGGAAAGTGGTACACCAGGCATCTATTCGCTTAGCGAAAGGCTCATACGTCAAAAAAAAGATCTTCTATTAGCGCAAAAGATCATGACTGAACCATTGTCTAGTTTTGTGGATTATTGGGAATCGATTCCATTATTTGAAAGTCAAAAAGAACTACCTGATTCGACAAGAAGAAAGATTCGCCAAGGAAGACTTATGCAACAACCAATTGGTTTGGCGCTTAGTTTGATGTGCATGGGAACTGGGCAACAGACGAATTACTGGCCATCGCTTAGAAATATCCAAAGACCGATCCTTTATTTAGCAGGAGAATATGATGATAAGTTTCAAAAAATCGGAAAAAAATTGGTTGAAGAAAATAGTCTGTTTTCCATGGCGTTGGTTCCCAAAAGTGGACACTGTATTCATCTAGAACAGCCAACGAAATTTGTTTTCCTAGTAAATCAATGGATAATGGAGAAAGAAAAAAGTGATACAAATTAGAAAAATCGAGCAATTACAACTTAAATTACCTTTGACTACCCCTTTTGAAACGAGTTATGGAATTCTAACTGAAAAAGCGTTTGATTTATTGATAATCGAGGATGAATTAGGCAATCAAGGAGTAGGAGAGTTGGTTTCTTTCCAACAAGCGGACTATATTGAAGAAACGATCGACATGAGTCGCTTGATCATCAAAAATGAATTGATTCCTTTACTTACTATGTCTCCAATCAAAGAGCCTTTCGAAGTTCAGCGACGATTGACGAAAGTGCAAGGGAATTTTATGGCAAAAGCAGCCTTGGAAACAGCTATTTGGGATTTATATGCCAGACGAAAGAATGTCAGTTTCCGAGAAATTTTCAAAAGTACGAAAACAGAATTAGCAGTTGGGATTAGTTTAGGTATCCACACAGATTCTGCAAAATTGTTAAAACAAGCTCGAATGTATGTTTCTCAAGGCTATACGCGGTTGAAGTTAAAGATCAAACCAGATTACGATATCGAACCATTAACCTTATTACGAAAGGAATTTCCTCACTTGCTTTTGATGGCAGATGCCAATTCTGCTTATACATTAAAGGATCTACCGGTATTGTTAGAATTGGATCGATTAAACCTAGCGATGATTGAACAGCCTTTTAATCAACGGGATTTTATCGAGCATGCGTATTTACAGAAACAATTAAAAACACCAATTTGTTTAGATGAGAATATTCGTACACTAAATGATGTTAAAACCGCTCATACCTTGGGAAGTTGTCGTGGGATTAATCTAAAAATCCCCAGAGTGGGTGGGATCGCTGAGGCATTATCCATCGTAACATTTTGTCGTGAACATAACTTGACAGTGTGGCTAGGTGGAATGTTTGAATCAGGAGTAGGACGTTGCTTAAATATACAATTTGCCAGCCAAAATGACTTTACTTTCCCTGGCGATATATCGGCATCAGATCGCTATTACTACGATGATATCATCAAAAATAAAGCTTGCCTCACTGATGGGAAACTTGCAGTTCCCTTAGGAAAAGGCAATGGGGCAGTCCTTGATCAAGAAAAAATCGAACGTTATTGCTACAAAAAGGAACTCCTTTTTTCTCAATAATAAACGTTTGACAAATAATATGATCACTGTGGTCGTTGTAGAGATACACCAAGTAATCAGAAAGAATCCAAAAGCAGCTCTTTCTCTTTTGGATTCTTTCTTTTTGTTGAACTTTTTTTATATGAATCAGCAAGTAGCGAGTATAAAATTACACTTTCTACAATACCGATAATTCAGCTAATGTCGCCATTGACCTAACTTCTCCTTTTGATGAGATAATCATGGGAAACAGAATTCTGTTACCGATAACATAAATGAAAGCGTTGTCTTTTGTTGTTCACTCTTTTATAGTGAACACGTAATCTTAAATATGAAGGAGGAAATACATGAACACCGCAGCAATTTATCATCGACCGGAAAGTGAATATGCTTTTTTATATACAGCTGATACTTTCAGAATTCGTTTACGTACCTGTAAAGACGATGTAAAAAAAGTTTATCTTATTAGTGGCGATCCTTATACGATTGATTCACAAAAATGGTATCTGGAAGAAATACCAATGAAAAAAAGTCTGAGTACTTTAGTTCATGATTACTGGGAAGTGGAAAAAACAAGCTCGACTAGAAGGTTACAATATGGGTTTCATATCGTAGGGATTGATGGCACAGAATGTTTTTACGGGGATCAAGGGATTTTTGCGTATGAACCAGCAAACTTAGCAGAAGCAAATTACTATTTCCGGATACCCTATTTTCATGAAATTGATCGTTTCAAAGTGCCGCAATGGGCAAAAGAAACGATTTGGTACCAAATATTTCCTGAACGATTTGCGAATGGCGACTCAACTAACGATCCAGCTCATACGCTACCATGGGGAAGTAAAGCACCTGACCGAGATGATTTTTTTGGCGGTGATTTACAGGGTGTGATTGATCACCTCGATTACTTAGTTGATTTGGGAATCAACGGTATTTATTTTTGCCCGATTTTCCAAGCTATGTCTAATCATAAATACGATACGATCGACTATTTGAAAGTTGATCCAGCCTTTGGTGACGAACGCTTGTTAAAAGAATTAATCGAAAAAGCGCATAAAAAGGGCATCCGCATCATGTTAGATGCTGTTTTCAATCATATTGGTAGCGACTCGCCCCAATGGCAAGATGTGATCAAAAATGGCGAAAAATCAATTTATAAAGATTGGTTCCATATTCATTCTTTTCCAGTGGATGCCTATCAAATGACGAATTTACCCGAAACAGCAGCAAATTTATCTTATGATACGTTTGCTTTTACACCTTTCATGCCTAAACTCAACACAGCAAATCCTGAGGTTCAATCGTACTTACTAGATATTGCTGCTTATTGGGTGAAAGAATTTGATATTGATGGGTGGCGTTTAGATGTCGCTAATGAAGTCGATCATCATTTCTGGAAATTGTTCCATGAAAAAGTCACTGCAATCAAACCAGATATTTATATTTTAGGCGAAATCTGGCATTCATCCCAAGCTTGGTTACAAGGAGATGAGTTCCATGCTGTAATGAACTATGCGTTTACAGACTCAATCAAAGACTATTTTGTTAAACGAAAAATCACTGCTTCACAAATGGCAAGTGGCATGAACCATCAGCAGATGCTGTACCAAGATCAAGTAAACGAAGGAACATTTAATTTATTAGATTCCCACGATACTGCGAGAATCCTAACCTTGTGTAATGGAAATAAAGAGTTGATGAAAGCTGTACTTACTTTCATGTTTTTACAAAAAGGCGCACCTTGTATTTATTACGGAACAGAAATCGGATTGACTGGAGAAGATGATCCTGATTGTCGTAAATGTATGATCTGGGAGAAAGAGCAACAAGATACGGAATTATACGGTTTTATTAAAGAATTGATTTATCTTCGGAAACGATTATCTGAAATTTTAATCACAGGTACGATTTGCTGGGAGCTAATTGATGATAGTCAAGACGTGATTCATTTTTCTCGTGAATTGAACGGCCAAAAGATCCATGCTATTTTTAATCAATCTTCTACAAGTTATTTGGTTGATCAGAAAAATGAAATTATCTTAAGCCAAAATAGTGAATTATTAAATGATGGGAAAGCTGAAATTCAACAATTCGGATTCATTTTGATGTGTGAATAACTTGTTACCGGTAACATGCAGAAAGCGTTTGCAAGTTGTCGTTTTATAACAGTATACTCTTTATACAAACAACATTTATGGAAGTGGAGGAACAAAAAGTGAAGAAAAACTATGTTAAAAAATTAGGGTTGGGTTTATTGTCACTTGGTATTTTAGGTGGATTAGCAGCTTGTGGTAATGGAAAAGCTGATACAGCTAGCGGTGAAAATGATGAAAAAACATTAACTGTATCGGTAGATTCTGGTTATAAAGATTACATCAATGAGATCAAGGGTGATTTTGAAAAAGAGAATGATGTCAAAATCAAGCTAGTTGAAAAAGATATGTTCGATCAATTAGAAGCGCTTTCTTTGGATGGACCTGCCGGTAAAGGACCAGATGTGATGATGGCAGCCTATGATCGAATTGGTGCGTTAGGACAACAAGGCCATTTAGCGGAAGTCAAATTAGGAAATGAAGCCGACTATGATGAAACAGATAAAGCACAAGTGACCTATGATGGAAAAATTTACGGCGAACCAGCGGTGATCGAAACATTAGTCTTGTACTACAACAAGGATCTAGTAGATGCAGCACCAACCACTTTCAAAGAATTAGAAAATCTAGCCAAAGACAAACGCTTTGCCTTTGAATCAGAAGCAGGAAAAAACACTGGATTCTTAGCAAAATGGACTGATTTCTATTATTCTTATGGTTTACTAGCAGGCTATGGCGGGTATGTTTTTGGTGACAACGGAACTAATCCATCAGATATTGGTCTAAATAATGCAGGATCAATCGAAGGAATCACTTATGCTACAAACTGGTTCCAAAATGTTTGGCCAAAAGGGATGCAAGATATCAAGAGTGCAGGCGATTTCGTTAGCCAACAATTCATGTCTAACAAAGCAGCAGCAATCATTGATGGTCCTTGGCAAGCACAAACTTATAAAGACAACAAAATCAATTATGGGGTAGCAAAAATTCCAACATTGAACAACGGCGAATCTTATCAACCGTTTGGTGGAGGAAAAGGTTGGGTAGCAAGTAACTATTCTAAAAACAAAGAATTATCACAAAAATGGTTAGACTATGTGACAAACACAAAAAATCAAGAAAAATTCTTTGAAATGGTCAATGAGATCCCAGCTAATCAAGCGGCACGTGAAACAGCTAAATCAAAAAATGATGAATTGACAACTGCGGTGATTGATCAGTATGAAACTGCGCAAGCAATGCCAAATATTCCAGAAATGGCTGAAGTTTGGACTGGTGCTGAAAACTTAATGTTTGATGCAGCTTCAGGTTCTAAATCGCCAAAAGAATCTGCTAACCAAGCAGTGAAAACCATAAAAGAAGCGATTGAGCAAAAATATTAAAAGTAACAAAGCGATCTCTATTCACGATCAAATGGATATTTTTACTAGATGTGGTGATAGTAGACCACTAAATCTCATTTGGTCAACCAAATCATAAAACAAGTCATGGATCAATAGGTGAAACAGTTGAACGGTGTATTTTCTTTAACTGTTTCACATTGATTCGTGTGAATAACATCCACGAGCAGAGTTTTTTTATAGCAACTGAGTGAGGACTACAAATGAATGGAAAATGGTTTTTGATAGCAATTATTGATGACTGTCATGGATAGCTACTATTTATAGTTACTATTTATAGTTACTATGTATAACTGCTATGAATAGTTACTTATAGATGGCTATTATGGATAGCCGACTGATTCATTTCCTTGCGCAAAGAATAAAATAGTAGTACTGGGGGTATCGTTATGCAAGACGAACAAAATAATATCAATGTAAGAAAAATTACACTTATGTCTCTCATACCTGGCTTAGGGCAATTTGCTAATGGTCAAGCGTTCAAAGGAATCGTATTTCTAGGTATTTTCGTAGCATTTATTCTACAACTGATAGTTGGTGGCTTCCACTCTTTGATTGGCTTAGTCACACTGGGAACGGTTCCGATGGAGGATCACTCCTTATTTATTTTGATTCAAGGAACGCTGCAACTAATCATTACGGTTATTTTTTTTATTTTCTATGGACTGAATCTGTTAGATGCCAAACGTGTCGCAGTTTTACGCAAAGAAGGTAAGAAAATCAACCGAACGATGAAGGAAGTTATACATAATATTGGTGATGAGGGTTTTCCTTATTTGCTTACACTTCCAGCCTATCTTTTGATGATTTTTACGATTATTTTTCCAGTTCTAGTCACATTATTTACAGCATTTACCAACTATGATTTCAAACATATCCCACCTGCTAGTTTGATTGATTGGATCGGAGTAAAAAACTTTTTTAGTATCTTCTTCTTAAGTTCTTACCGTAATACCTTTTTCTCTGTGTTTTCTTGGACTGTTATTTGGACACTATGTGCAACGACACTTCAAATCACATTAGGTATTTTTACAGCCGTTATTGCTCACCAAAAATTTATTAAATTTAGACGTTTTTTTGGTATTATTTTCCTTTTACCATGGGCGGTACCAGCATTTATAACAATTATGAGTTTCTCTAATATCTTCAATGATAGTGTGGGGGCGATCAACACCCAAGTGATTCCTTTTATCAATCATCTGCCATTCGTAGACATTAGCGCGATTTCATGGAAAACTGATCCATTTTGGACGAAAGTTGCGATCATTATGGTTCAAGGGTGGTTAGGATTCCCTTATATCTATGTCATGGTAACAGGTATTTTACAATCCATTTCTGAAGATTTATATGAAGCAGCAAAAATCGATGGTGCAAATGCTTGGAAACGTTTCTCTAATATCACGTTACCGGCTATTTTTCTAGTAGCAGCGCCAACGTTTATTACTCAGTATACTGGTAATTTCAACAATTTCTCGATGATTTATTTATTTAACAACGGTGGTCCTGGAAGTGTAGGAGGGGGCGCAGGTTCAACAGACATCTTGATTTCTTGGATCTATAAACTAACGACAGGAACCTCGCCACAATACTCCATGGCTTCAGCCATTACACTAATTATTTCTGCAATTGTCATTTGTGTTTCTTTACTTGTGTTTAAAAAGACTAATGCATTTAATATGGAGGACTAAGCGATGAAACAATTTAATTCAAGTGCTAAATTCCAACGAAGATTGTCACAATTCTTGACCTATGTTTTTTTGATTCTTTTGTCGATCATCATTATCTATCCATTGTTGATTACAGCCAGTACAGCATTTAAATCAGGTAATATCGCTGCTTTTAGTCTGGATTTATCCAGTGACTGGACACTAGAAAATTTTAGACGGCTATTCTCAGAAACGTTATATGGTACTTGGTATAAAAATACCTTGATTATTTCCATTTTAACAATGGTTATCCAAGTGACTGTGGTAACTTTGGCTGGTTACACTTATAGTCGTTACCGTTTCATTGGACGCAAATCAAGCTTGATGTTTTTCCTGGTGATTCAAATGGTTCCAACGATGGCTGCATTGACCGCTTTTTACGTCATGGCTTTTCTACTTAACGCCTTAGATCGATACTGGTTCTTAACAATGATCTATATTGGTGGGGGAATTCCGATGAATACTTGGCTAATGAAAGGTTATTTTGATACTGTTCCACTTGATTTAGATGAATCTGCTAAATTAGATGGAGCTGGTCATTTCCGGATTTTTCTACAAATCGTTTTACCGTTAGTTAAACCAATGATTGCCGTTCAAGCATTGTGGGCCTTTATGGGACCGTTTGGAGACTTCATGCTCGCTAAATTTTTACTACGCACACCAGAAAATCAAACAGTGGCAGTTGGTTTGCAAACATTCATTTCTGATGTGACAAATCAACGGGTTTCATTATTTGCCGCAGGAGCGATCCTCATTGCATTACCGATTTGTTTATTGTTCTTCTTTTTACAAAAAAACTTTGTCACTGGTTTGACTTCTGGTGGCACAAAAGGTTAGGAGCAGGTGTTGATGCAAACATTTCCTTTGAATTACTTTTCTCATTTAAATAGTCCTAGACGTCTATTTGCTGGTAGAAGACAGTTGTCATGGCCTAAATTGAGTCTGATCTTTCTTTTCTTGGTCGCGTTGATGGTTATGCCGATTACCATGTATTATACCAATCAGGTAAAAGCAATCCCTATGGAGCAATTTTTGACAGTTCACCAACTAATTGATCAAGATGGAGTAAATAAATTTTCAGAATTACCCATGGAGAATGGGCAAATAAATCACTCACCAATAACGATTTATCAGAATAACGAAATACTGATTGGGTCAGGATTGACGAAAGAACAAAAAAACGAAAAAAACGCCTTTATTGATTTCGCAAAAAATCATTGGACAATCCAGCAAAAAGAACAGGGGCGTATAAGAACCTATCAAATGAATTACCAAGCGTCTTTCAATCCCGAATCAGTCCGAACGCCACAAGAGTTTCAAGCATTTTTAGAACAGGAATTTTACGCCAGTAATCGTCCAATGATTATTTTATCTTATAGTATGAGTTTAGGAATCATCTTATTTATAATGACTAGCTTCATTTTATTTGGTGCTTCTTTCTTTTTATGGCTAACTAGAAAGAGTCGTTTTTCTTCCATCCAAACATTCAAAGAAAGTGCCAATTTAATGTTGAATGTGATTGGAGTTGGCTCCATTATTGCCACGATTGTTGGATTCTTTTATTTTGATTTTGTTTTGATGTTAGGTATTCAATCAACTGTTTCAGTTCTTTTATTGCTATGGATTTTTGCTAAAACTGGCTTTAAAGATGAAGTCAAGGCCTAAGATCATCAACTAATTATGAGAAAATAAATGTGAAAATAATGAAAATTTGATAGGTAACAAAGATTTTTTTCTGAAAAATACCCTTCTGAGTTGATTCTTTTAATTTTTAGTATTAACGTTAAATAGTAGCAATTCTAAGGAGGAAAATCATGTTAGAAAAAACAGTATATAATCAATTATTTTCACGTTCTTTCTCCCTTCCAGTCGAAGTTACTTACTGGGATGGTACGACAAAACGCTATGGAGATACTGACAATCCTCCCCAAATCAAAATTAAGATCCATGAAGAAATACCAATGAAAGAAATCACAAATAACGCCTCTCTAGCTCTAGGTGAAGCTTACATGGATCATCGTATTGAGATTGAGGGAAGTATTCAAGCGTTGATCAACGATGCTTACCAACAAGCAAACAGCTTTTTAAGAGGGAGCGACTATTTAAAATGGCTTCCTAAAAAGCAAAAACACACAAAAAAACAAAATCAAGCAGATATTCATGCACATTATGATCTAGGAAATGATTTTTATGAAATGTGGCTAGATCCAACATTAACCTATTCTTGTGCTTATTTTGAGACACCTGAAGATACATTGGAACAAGCCCAAATCAATAAAGTCCACCACATCTTAGATAAACTTTTTATCAAGGATAATGATACGTTATTAGATATCGGTTGTGGTTGGGGAACCTTGATGTTTACAGCTATCAAAGAATACAATGTAAAAGCAACTGGTATTACCTTGAGTGAAGAACAATATAACCATATTACTAATCGGATCAAAGAAGAACATCTGGAAGATAAATGTCGGGTCTTATTAATGGATTATCGTGATCTAAAAGATGAAACGTTTGATCATATTACAAGTGTCGGGATGTTTGAACATGTGGGAGCAGACAACTTAAAAGAGTATTTTGGTGTCATCCAAAAATTACTAGCTCCTAAAGGAACAGCGTTGATTCACGGTATTACTCGTCAGCAAGGTGGGGCAGTTAATGCTTGGATCAACAAATATATTTTCCCGGGTGGATACATTCCAGGATTAGCAGAAATCGTAACAGATATTACGGATAATGATTTACAGTTAATTGATTTAGAAAGTTTGCGTCGGGACTATCAGCTTACTTTAGAACATTGGACAAATAATTTCCATAAAGTACAAGACAAGGTAACAGAAACTATGGGCGATTCCTTTTATCGAATGTGGGATCTTTACCTTCAAGCTTGTGCAGCATCTTTTGAATCAAGTAACATTGATGTTATCCAATACTTACTTGTTCAACCAAGTAATAATGATCTTCCAATGCATCGTGCATAAGGGGAGAAACCTAATAAAAAATATTAATTAAGATTCGCATGAAAAGAGGCTTTGAAAGAAGCGTTTAGCTCCTCCCTTATTATTGAGGAGTTGCTTCTTGAACGCCGTGAATCAGAGGTCGTAAAAACATCGGGTAGCTCTGATGACAATAAGAAAGAATTTTTTGAAACAGCTTCTCATGTTTTGAAAAATTCAGGCTTATTTCAAGGAGCTGATGTTTGAACGCCGTTTATTCGTTTTTAGAGATACTAGAAGAGACTGAGACAACTTTTGTCCCAGTCCCTTTTTTATTGTGAAAATGTCTAATGCTCTCTAACATATTTTTTTGATTTTTTATTAGCTAAAAAGGAGATGATTATCGAGCTGATTTTGCCAATAGAATAGAACAGATATTGAAAGAGCAACCGTGCTAAACTGTATTTTTTGATGAATGAAAATGAAAAAATTATGATAATCAAAATTGCATAGACTATATGTGTCGTTCAATAAAGTGAAAAAAATTTTTTCCATCAGTTCTCACTCTATGTATATAATCATTAAGTACATGTTGTTATTTTTTATCTATATTTAAATAAAAAACAATACATATATTTTCGTTGTTATAAAAGCATTTATAGAACTATAAATAACAATTGTTTATAAATAAATCGTTCATCAAACCTCCATATTGTGATATTATAAACATGAGCTGTGGGTGGCTAGTTTACTCAAGTTCAAGTAAAACAAGGGAGGTGAAAAGAGTGGAAAAAATTCTTATACCATTAAAACAACATGTAGGCGCTTCATCAAAGAGTATGGTAAAAACAGGCGAATATGTGCAACGTGGACAAAAAATTGCTAAACCAGATGGATTAGGAGCAAACATTCATTCTAGCTTTTCAGGCGTTGTATCAGAAGTAACCAACGATCAGATTGTGCTAAAGATTGATGAAAAGCAAAATTTTTCAAGTTATCTTCCTATTCCAGAAACATCCTCTTATATTCAAGCAATCAAAGAAGCCGGAATTGTCGGAGCTGGTGGAGCTGGGTTTCCGACAGATATAAAATTATCTTGTGAAATACCAGAAGGCATCTTTATCGCAAATGGTGCAGAATGTGAAGCTTTATTACTTCACAATGTAAAGCAAATGAAAAGTCAAATCAAACAATTGATTCGTGGAATAAAGTATTGCATGAGCATTACGAAAGCACCCAAAGGAATCATTGCCGTTAAAGGAAAACATCGAGAGTTAGTCATACAATTGTTAAAGTTTACCAACAATGAACCGACAATAGATGTTTACCAATTACCTGACATCTATCCTGCAGGCGATGAACGTGTAGTGATTCGTGAAGTGTTGAACATCACTTTAGACCCTGGTCAACTGCCAATCGAAATCGGAGCAGTAGTGGATAATGTTGAAACAATTAAACGCATTGTCGAAGCGATTGAACAGCGAAAACCATTTATTGATAAAGATCTTACGGTATCTGGTCGTGTAAAACAAAAGAAAACAGTCTTTAAAGATGCCCCAATTGGAACTCCTGTCAAGCAATTAATTGATCAAGTTGGAGGTTTTATTGAGCCCCATGGAGAAATTGTGATCGGTGGACCAATGACTGGTCATAGCGGCACGGAAGAAACCCCCATTACGAAAACCAGCGGAGGGGTATTGGTTGCTATGCCATTTCCTCAAGAACATCGAAAAATAGGACTATTACTTTGTGAATGCGGCGGTTCAGAAGAAAGAATGACTGAAATAGCTGAAAACATGGGTGCTGAAGTTGTTGCTACACAACGCTGTAAGCGAATGGTAAAAGTGAATGGAAGATATAGATGTACCTTGCCAGGTATATGTCCAGGACAAGCACAAACAGTCTTTGCTTTGAAAAAAGCAGGTGCTGAAGTTGTGATGACTGGAACTTGTTCTGATTGAACGAACACCGTTATTGGTGTAGCTCCTAGGTTAGGAGTTCCGGTTTATCATCATACAGATCATGTACTTCGGGCAGATGGGCACAGACTATATCGTAAATTACCTACAACGAAATAAATTTAAATTTTAGGAGGATTTAACGAATGTCTATTACGGCTGAAACTGCCCAAGAACATGCAAAAGATCTAGCTGTACTCTGTTGTCGTGCGGAAGCAGGCACAGTGATTACGCCAGAAAATCTAGAGGACCCCGCAATTTTTCTTGATCTAGAAGAATCAGGGTTGCTTGAATTTTCTGAAGATGTGTTAACAATTGAACAAGTACTTGGTACAACATTAAAAGAAACAACGGATGCGTTGATTCCATTGACAAAAGAATTACTGGAAGGTGTATCTGAAGGAATGAAAGAAGTTCATTTAAATGAAAAAAAAGAAGTTGAGACTTCTGAAACAATTGCGACGCCAATTCAAACTGCTTCATCTTCTGTAACAAGTGGTCAGACTATTAAAATTCATATTGCTGAAGGAAAAGGAATTGATTTAGAGCTTCCTTTAATGATGGCTGCTCAGTTAACCGAAACGGTAAATCCTGCACCGGAATCAATGATTCCTGAGCAAGTAACGCCAGTAATACCATCACCGGTTTTGGAAAACTCAAATCAGGTGAAAGAAAAAGTGATTCGTTCTGTACGACATGATCATCTAAAAATTGATCAGGTGATTTTTGGGGAAGAAACAAAAATCGAAGGAACAACTTTAATTTTACGAAAAATGACAGAAATTTGTGCTGAAGCAGTTGAACTGGAACAGCTCGTTGAAGATATGACTTTAGAAATCATTACACCAGATAAATACACTGAATATAGTGAAACGATTATGGACGTTCAGCCAATTGCCGCAAAAGTTGAAGGCGATCTTGGGCATGGAATTACCCGAGTACTGGATGGTGTCGTCATGGTTGTTACAGGGACGGATGCTAATGGAGTTCAAATCGGTGAATTTGGTTCTTCTGAAGGAGAATTAGATCGTAACATCATGTGGGGACGACCTGGAGCACCAGATAAAGGAGAAATCTTTATTAAAACCCAAGTGACAATCAAAGAACACGCGAATATGGAACGTCCGGGTCCGCTAGCCGCTCACAAAGCTTCTGATTACATCACTCAAGAAATTCGTGAAGCCCTCAAAAAAGCGGATGAATCATTGGTGATACATTCAGAAGAAATTATACAGAAACGTCGAATTGGCAATAAGAAAGTTTTGATCATCAAAGAAATAATGGGGCAAGGTGCGATGCATGATAATTTGATTATGCCCATCGAGCCAGTTGGAACATTTGGCGCAAAACCAAATGTTGACCTTGGCAATTTGCCAATCCTATTGGCACCAACAGAAGTATTAGATGGAGGAATCCATGCGTTAACTTGTATTGGACCGGCTTCGAAAGAAACTTCACGCCATTATTGGCGGGAACCGCTTGTTAAAGAAGCAATGGCAGATGAAGAAATTGATTTAGTCGGTGTTATGTTCGTCGGCTCTCCACAAGCGAATACTGAAAAATATTATGTTTCAAAACGTTTAGGAATGACTGTCGAAGCCATGGACATTGATGGTGCCATTGTAACCACTGAAGGTTTCGGAAATAATCATATTGATTTCGCTTCTCACATGGAAGAAATTGGAAAACGTGGAATCAAAGTGGTTGGCGACTCTTATAGTGCTGTTCAAGGAGCCTTAGTTGTTGGTAATTCTGAAATGGGCGCAATGGTTGATAATAATAAATCAAAACAAGGGATTGAAAATGAAATTTTATCAAATAATACCTTGTGTAGAGAAGACGCCATTCGTGATTTAGCTATGTTAAAAACGTTAATGGGTGGAGGAACAATTAAACCAGCTGAACGTAAATGGAATCCGAATGTCAAACAAAACAACATTGAGATTATCGAAAAAACAACAGGAAGAAAAATAGACCTGGAAGAAAATGAGCAATCTTTGCCGAAAAGTAAAAAACGTCAAGAAATTTATGAAAAAGAATAAAATAAGGTGCAAAATGGATAGAATCGAAAAATTAAAGTATGTCTCTACTGAACAAATGTTTGAAGGAATACTTGTTGAAGTTCGAGATGCGAGCGTAACTATTGATATCAAAGGACGACTAGGTCAATTAAAAATTCCGCGGCGCATGATTATTTCAGAGTACGATTTAAAAATAGGACAAGAAGTTGGATTTTTGATGAGTTATCCAGAGGTTTTGGAAGAAGCAGCCAATACTCATTACGTGGAAGCAATCACAGAACATGAACGTCGCCGTTTAAAAAATCAACAGAAGAAAATAAAAATGAGAGAGGAAAATGAGTAGATGAGTTTAACAGTATTCGAAGGATTACAGTCAGAAATTTTTGTACCAATCACACCTAAATCCGTCTTTACGCCCGTTAAAAAAGAGCTGAAAGAGATGCGGATTGCTTTAGCAACGGCAGCTGGTGTCCACTTAAAAAGTGATACACGTTTTAATTTGGCAGGAGACACAACGTATCGTGAGATTCCAGATGGAGTACCAAGTGAAGATTTAATGGTCTCACATGGTGGATATGACAACGCAGACGTTAATCGGGATGTCAATGCAATGTTTCCGATTGACCGATTACATGAATTAGTAAAAGACGGCTTTATTAAAGAAGCTGCCCCTGTACATTATGGCTTTATGGGAGGCGGCGGTGACCAAGATGCCTTTAATGAACAGACGGGACCAGAAATCGCACAAAAACTCGTAGAAGAAGAAGTTGACGCAGTTGTTTTAACTGCTGGTTGAGGGACCTGTCATAGAACTGCCGTGATCGTGCAGAGAGCAATTGAGGAAGCAGGTATTCCTACTATTTTAATCGCCGCATTACCACCAGTAGTACGGCAAAATGGTTCACCTAGAGCTGTAGCACCACGTGTACCGATGGGCGCTAATGCCGGAGAACCACATAATATTGACATGCAAACAGGTATCTTAAAAGATACTTTAGAAAGCCTAGTTTCAATTGAAACACCAGGGAAAATTGTGCCCTTACCTTATGAATATATCGCTCATGTGTAAAGAGGGATCAGCATGCAAGGAGAAACATTAAAAATGAAAGTTTTCCATATGGAAAAAGTTTCCATAGGAAATCAATTTAAGCTTGATCACAATCAACTACAGATAAAAACTGAATTTGATTGTCTGTGTGAGGATGTCAAATCCTTGACGATCCGATTGTTAGAGCCGGATCAGTTAGACCTAAAAACAAATACTATCATGGATATTTTACCAATTTCTGCTAAAGTATTAGGCGTTTTGGGGACGGGTATCACCCATACATTAACGGGAGTGTCGGTCATAATGACCGGCACAATCGATGAGGGTGAACAGCTCCATGAGTTTGGTTCTTCTGATGGTGTATTGCGTGATCATTTATTTTTAAATCGACCGGGCACACCTAACGCAGAGGATTACATTATTTTGATTGACTTACTTGTCAAGAAAGGAACACCTTTCGATCGTGAGTTATGTTTAAAATTGTTTCGGATAGTTGACAATTATCTACAGGAAATCCGAGAACAATTAAAGTTGCTAGATGGTAAGGAAGCAACGGAAACACATGTCTATGAAGAAAAAAGAAATCCGGGAAAGCCAAAAGTGACGTTGGTCAAGCAGGTAGCTGGCCAAGGTGCGATGTACGATATGTTATTATTTCCAGATGAACCTAGTGGGTTTAAGGGTGGTCATTCGATTATCGATATGAATAATATGCCCATCTTTTTATCTGCCAATGAGTATCGTGATGGTGCCATTCGTTCAATGGTCTAATTGTTAGAAAAGGGGATTTTTATGGGAATAGGACCATCAACTAAAGAAACTTCGATGCACCTTTTTAAAGATCCTTTACTGGATGTTTTAAGCAAAGATCCTGACATTGATTTCCAAGGTGTTATTATTATTGGCACGCCTCAAAGCAATGAAATGAAGCATCTAGTCGGACAACGAACAGCTACTTGGCTAGAAGCGATGGCTACAGATGGCGTTGTTTTATCAACAGATGGTTGGGGAAATTCAGACATCGATTTTGCCAATACCCTAGAAGAAATAGGTCGTCGTGGCATCAGTGTTATTGGGCTCAAATTTATTGGGAAACAAGCCAAGTTTGTCGTAGAAAATGATTATACAAAATATGTGCTGGATTTTAATAAATCACAAGCAGGGATTGAAACGGAAGTGGTTGGAGAAAATACGATCACTTTCTATGATGCAGTTAAAGCGCTCGCTTTTATAAAACTAAAGATGCGTAAAGATAATCAAAAATTGAAGTAACGTGGAGGTTAGTATGAAAGTATCAAAAATGATATCAGTAGTAGATACCCATACAGCTGGTGAAGCCGCTCGGTTAATTGTAGGAGGCATTCCTAAATTTCATGGAAAAACGATGGCGGATAAAAAAATATACCTGGAAACACAAGCAGATGATTTACGTAAAATGCTGATGCATGAACCACGAGGGCATAAAAATATGTTCGGGGCTTTTATTTGTGAACCGGTTCATGATGAGGCAGACTACGGGATTATTTTCATGGATTCTGGTGGCTATTTAAATATGTGCGGTCACAACACCATTGCGGCAATGACAGCAGCTGTAGAATTGGGCTGGGTAGATGTAGGAGAAGGCACCCGTGTGGTTAAAGTAACGCAAGATACACCTGCGGGGATTGTTTGCGGAGAGGTTCGTCTGGATGAAGATTACTCTGCGGAATCAGTCTCTTTTGAAAACGTGGAATCCTTTCTATATAAAGAAAATGTGGCAGTGAGTGTGCCCGATATTGGGACAGTTCATGTGGATATTTCTTTTGGCGGAAGTTTTTTTGCCATATTAAAAGCCGAAGAAGTTGGTTTAACCATTGAGGCGAAGAATGCGTCAAGATTTACTGAAGCAGGTCTAAAAATCCGCGAAGCGATTAATCAAAATATCGAGATCCAACATCCCCGATTAAAACATATTAAAACCGTTGACTTAGTCGAATTTTATGGTCCTGCTAAAAGTCCTGAAGCTACTTATCAAAATGTCGTGGTATTCGGGGATGGACAAGTTGATCGTTCACCTTGCGGAACGGGAACGAGTGCTAAATTAGCAACTTTGTATGCAAAAAATGAGTTAAAAATTGGTGAAAGTTTTGTCTATGAAAGTATCTTAGGAACGATGTTTAAGGGAGAAATTACAAAGGAAACACGTGTAGGAAACTATCAAGCGATTATTCCCAAAGTGACGGGATCTGCTTATATTACAGGATTTAATCAATTCCTTGTGGATCCTAAAGACTCATTAAAAAATGGATTTTTACTTGATTAAAATACACGGTATAACCATCCAAAATATGAATTAAATTCTCTAGTCCTAGCCATTTACAGATGGTTACACAAAAAATGATGGGTTAGTAAAACTCTGCTTACTATTAAGGAGGTATCATGGTACAACTACTGTTGGGTTTATTAAGCGTTTTATTACTCTATTTCTTATTCTTTTTTGTTCTCGACTTACTTGCAAATAAAGGAAATTGGGGTGGAGGAAATTATCTTATTTCTGGAACAATTGGGTTAATTACCGATTTTTTAGATACATTAGGGATTGGTAGTTTTGCGCCAACAACCATGTTACTAGAATTTACCAAGCAATTAGATAACGATCGACAATTACCAGGAACGCTCAATGTGGCACACTCTATTCCGGTAATCATTGAAGCTTTTATTTTCATTACTGTTGTTAAAGTATCACCCATTACTCTGTTTTCATTAGTTGCAGCAGCAATTGTGGGTTCGTTTGTGGGTTCGAAAACAGTCAGTAAGCTACCTGAAAAAAAGGTGCAGTTTTTTATGGGACTTGCTTTGATTGTGACAGCAATTTTAATGGGGCTAAAACAAGCTGGAATGCTGGATCTCTTAGGCTCTGGAAATGAAGCGACCGCTTTAACAGGTCTTAAGCTAATCATCGGCGTCATAGGTAATTTCCTTTTAGGTGCATTAATGACGATTGGCGTAGGTTTATATGCACCATGCATGGCATTAGTATACATGTTGGGGTTAAGTCCGCTTGTTGCTTTTCCTATTATGATGGCTTCTTGTGCAGGATTGATGCCCGTTGCTTCAGGTAACTTTATTAAATCTGGTGATTATGCGCGTAAAGTTAGTTTGGCAATTACGATTGGTGGAGTGATTGGGGTAATTATTGCTGTTAAATTCGTCACAAGTTTAGATTTGAATATGCTGACTTGGGTAATCATTGCTGTAATTATTTACTCAGGAATTACATATATGCGAAAAGGAATGTTTTCTAAAAAATAGAAAAGCTTAATCTAGTAGCAAAATGTGAAGGAGTGGAAAGAACTGTACAGCCACTTCTTCATTTTTAGTACACCAAACTAGCATAGTTATTTTAATGATTTGCCCGCTATTTTCTGATTGTTGGTGTAACTATAGAAAATGAAACAGTAAGCAGCAGAGGAAAAGTCATCAATTATTACACTATATGAAAAGGAAGTGGATGCCAATGAAAAAAGAAATCGAACAATTAATTATTTGTGGTGGATGTAATGCTAAGATTGGTCCTGGAAATCTAGGGAATATTTTAGCAGACCTCCCTAAATCCCAAGATGAAAAATTGTTAGTGGGCTTTGATGCAACAGATGACGCAGCCGTTATTAAATTGACCGATGAATTAGCAGTTATTCAAACGTTAGACTTTTTTCCTACTATGGTGACAGATCCTTATTTATTTGGCAAAATTGCTGCTGCCAATGCGATGAGTGATGTTTATGCGATGGGAGGGGATGTATTATCTGCCTTAAATATTGTTGCTTTTCCTGAAGAAAAAGAACTACAGGTTTTAAAAGAGATTTTAAGAGGTGGGGCTGAAAAAGTTCAAGAAGCAGGTGGAATCTTAGCAGGTGGGCACTCAATCCATGACCGTTCAGTCAAATATGGACTTTCTGTAACTGGCACAATTCATCCAAACAATATTTACAAAAATAATACTTGTCAAGAAGGAGATCACTTAATCTTAACAAAACCTCTAGGTGTAAGCATTATTACCATTGGTTATAGCGCTGGGGCAATAACCAAAGAAGGGTTTGCCAAAGCAACAAAAAGTATGGAAACCTTAAATAAATATGCGATGGCTATCATCAGAAAATATCCAATCACTAGTTGTACCGACGTAACAGGATTTGGGTTAGCAGGACATCTTCATGAAATGTTACATGACAATTTTTCAGCTGAAATCTATTCAGAAAAACTGCCATATTTTGAAGAAGCTTATGAAGGAGCAAAAGCCTTTCTTTTTACTGCTGGAGGACAACGAAACCGAAATTTTATGGAAAAAAAGATGGCCTTTTATGTCGATGACTTAGGGATCGAAGAGTTGCTATATGATCCACAGACATCTGGAGGATTATTGGTAAGTATCCCGGCTAAAGAAGCAAAAAAATTAGAAGAAGAGCTGAAATCAGCCAATATCTTAGCCAAAGATTTTGGCGTTGTTACGAAAAAAAAGACAGCAGAAATCATGGTTTATTAAGAAAAAAATTGTTCGATTAGTCTAACGAACTGATCCCATGATTAACCACACAAGGAAAGGAGAATCAAAATGGTTAAAATTAACGCATTGGGAAAAGTATGTCCCCTTCCAGTGATTGAAACAAAGAAAGCTTTGGAAGAAAACGATACAGTAGAAACAACTGTCGATAATGAGATTGCTGCACAAAACCTAAAAAAAATGGCGGGACAACTAGGTTATGATTATCAAGTAGAGCAAAATGATGCACAATCGTTTACTGTACGTATCTCCAAGAAAAAAGGAGAGGTAGCTTCTATTTATGAACAAGAACTTACAAGAGAAAATGATATTGAAGACAATTATATAGTTGTTGTCGACACGAATACGATGGGGCAAGGGTCGAAAGAATTAGGGAAACAATTATTAAAAATGTTTATTTATTCTTTAACCGAACAACCTGATTTGCCCGAAAAAATCATTTTCTACAATGGTGGGGTCCATTTAGTAAGCGACAACTCGGATTCCTTGGAGGATTTACAGATTCTTGCGGAAAATGGGATAGAAATTTATGCTTGTGGAGCCTGTCTTAACTATTATAATCTCAGTGAAAAATGTAAAGTCGGTGAAGTGACCAATATGTATCATATTGTTGAAATGATGCGACAATCTAAAAAAATCATCAAACCTTAAGGAGTAAACAATGAAGTCATATGGAGTGGTATTATTTCATTCGACACGTGAAGCAATGAGAGCTGAGCTGATGTGCCAATCAGCTAAACTATCTGTAAGAATCATTCCTACACCCGAAAAAATATATCTTAGCTGTGGTTTTTCTTTAAAATTTCCGCTAGAAGCTGAAAATCAGATACGTCATATTTTAGCTAAAAATAATGTGTCATCAGAAGGTTTTTATAAAGCGCTTCAAGTTGGATTGGATGTAACGTATTACTTATTATAAGGGGTAAAAGAAATGGCAAATATTGTAATTGGAACAGCTGGGCATATTGATCATGGAAAAACAACATTGATCAAAGCGCTGACTGGAATAGATACTGACACAACAAAAGAAGAAAAAAAAAGGGGCATGTCGATTAATCTAGGATTTGCTTACTTAAATTTACCAAATCAACAACGTGTGGGTTTCGTAGATGTTCCTGGCCATGAAAAATTTATTAAAAATATGGTTGCTGGACTACCTGGTCTTAATCTTATTTTATTAGTCATTGATGCTAGTGAAGGAATCATGCCTCAAACAAAAGAGCATATTGATATTTTGAATTTATTAGGAATCCACCATTTTTTAATTGTATTAACAAAAATTGATACGATTGATGCTGAATTGAAAGAACTAGTCATCGAAGATATACGTGATCAATTACTTCACACGCCTTTAGAAAAAACGGAAATAATTGAAACCGATGCCATTAGCGGAAAAGGGATCAAACAATTACTAAAAAAAATCGAAGCCTACACGGAGCAAACATCAGAACAAGTAAGTAGTGGAACACCAAGGTTAAATATCGATCGGGTTTTCAGTGTAAAAGGCTTCGGTACAGTAGTTACAGGCACTTTGCTGGAAGGGGAACTAACCGTTGGAGAAAACTGCTATCTCTATCCAAATAAGCGAAAAGTTCGGATAAGAAATCTTCAGGTACATGAAAATAATGTTCAAAAAGCATATGCTGGACAACGAACTGCCATCAATTTAGCAAACATTACCCGTGAAGAAGTCATGCGAGGGGATGTTTTATCAACCGCGGATTCTTTAGAGGAAAGCTGGATGTTGGATGTTAAGGTATCTTGTTTGGCAGGAACGGATGGGGGAATTAGTCTATGGGATCGGGTAAGAGTGCTGATCGGAACAAAAGAAGTAATGGCTCGTACTGTTCCATTAGGATTAGATTGGATTGGACCAAACGAAGAAGGCTTTTTGCAGTTACGATTAGAAGAAAAAGTTTCTGTAAAAGAAAAAGATCGTTTTATTCTACGCTCTTATTCACCCATGCATACGATTGCTGGAGGCGAAGTCTTAAACGCCGTTCCAAAAAAACATCGCCGATTCAAGCAGGCGATTTTAGAAAGCTTAAAAGCAAAAGAAAATGGCAATCTAAACAGTATGATAATTGATTTTATGTTAAATAAGAAACAGCCATTTACAGTAGAAAAAGAATTGTTGGCCTATCTGGGTGTCCCTCTTGATCAACTAAGCCATTCATTAGAAGAACTACAGGATAAAAGTCAAATCTTCTTTACCTCTTGTGGTTTTTTACTTTATGAAAGATATCAACAATTAGCAGGAAAAGCACAAAAGATCTTAGAAGAGTATCACAAAAAATATCGTCTACGGGATGGTATGCCTTTAGAAGAATTTCGATCTAAAATACGAAATGGCTTGACCGAAAAAGAAGTTTACGTCTTGATTCAATTATTAATAAAATTCAATGTAATCAAAGAACAACAGAAACGATTATCTGTTTATGATTTTCAAGTACAATTTAATAGCTATCAGCAAGTCGCCAAACAAAAAATTGAACGTTACCTAGAAAACAGTGGTTATATGCCGATAAAAAAAGAAAAGTTAGCCCTTTTAGACAAAAATGCTGAAGAAGTATTGGAAGCTTTAGATGCCACCAGCGCTGTTTTTTTAACCCACGAATATGTTCTGTCAGGAAAGATTTACCAGCAAGCTATTCAACAAATCCAGACTTATATCAAGAAAAACAAGAAAATGACACTGGCTGATTTTCGTGATATGACAAACTCGAGCCGAAAAGCTTCCATGCTTATTCTAGAATCAATCGATAAACTCGGCATCACGAAACGAGTAGAAAATTATCGGATTTTAGGGAAACAAGAAGGAGACTAGTATGACTATTTATTTAGATAATGCAGCTACGACAGTCCAAAAGCCGGTTTGTATGAAACAAACAATGCTGGATGTGCTTGAAAGTGAGAGGTATGGCAACCCAGCTCGTGGCGCTCATAGCTATTCTATTCGTGCTTATCAATTAATAGAAATGGCAAGAGATACACTAAAAAGTTTTTTTCATACCGGGGATTTATATGAAATTATTTTTTCTGGAAGTGTGACTATTGCTCTTAATGCAGTATTAAAAGGGTTCATTCAAGCTGGTGATCATGTATTGACCACAAGTTGGGAACACAATTCCGTGCTGCGACCACTCTATCAATTAGAAAAACTAGGCGTTTCCTACGACATTATCAGTAGTCATCCGATCACTGGACAGTTGAATTATGAAGAATTTACTGAAAAATTAAACGCAAAAACCAAAGTAGTGGTCTGCAATCATGCAAGTAATGTGACAGGGAATCTTTTAGATATTGAATGGATAAAACGTTTTTGCCACAAACATCAGCTGTATTTAATCTTAGATATTTCTCAAACAGCTGGTCATCTACCAATTGACTTAAGTGATGGGAAGGTCGCAGCGGCTTGTTTCACTGGACACAAAGCGTTACATGGACCACAAGGAACTGGGGGCATCTGTATTCACAAAAAACTGAAACTTACACCGATAATAACTGGTGGTGATGGTATGAAGTCCTTCTCTAAGGAGCAGCCGGATGAATTGCCAGCAATGTTGGAGGCTGGGACAGCAAATGTGCCAGGAATTGCTGGATTAGCAGCCAGTGTAGGTTGGCTAATGTCCCAAGAGACACCATCATTGGGAAACTACTTCTACCAAGAAGCGACGAAGATTTCAGAATTAACGTTTTATGGAGATTTCACGAAAGAGCATATAGACGTTTTTTCGTTGAATATCAGATCTGCAGAATCAGCTTTAATCAGTGACATTCTGTGGGAAGAGTTTGGCATTGCCACACGTTCAGGCTACCATTGTTCACCGCTAATACATCAAGATTTAGGAACTAAAAATACTGGAACTGTTCGAGTATCCTTATCCCGTTTTACAACAGAAGAAGAAATAGAAAAAACCATAAAGGCGTTGAGAATAATTGCAAAACGATAGAAAGCAGGTAAACGATGGCTAGAGAAATACAACGACGATTAGCAGATTTGCCTTCAGTGGATCGTTTATTAAAAACTCCTGAATTGCAAATATTAGAAAAGAAGTATTCTTACGGAGTAGTCAAACAACAGGTACAAAGTGTTTTAGAACAAACTAGAAAAACTGTTTTAAAAGAAGAAGTGTTACCTCCAGCGATTGAAGAACTCTGTATTCGAGTGATTGAAAAATTGAAACAACGAACATATTCGTTACAAAAAGTAATTAATGGGACAGGTACGATTCTGCATACAAATCTAGGACGTTCCTTACTTAGTAAGAAAATTGAGGAACAATTAAAGACAATAAGTTTTTCCTATTCAAATTTAGAAATGGATTTAACTAGTGGCAAGAGAGGTACCAGATACAATCATTTAACGCATATTCTAAAAAAACTTACTGGAGCAGAAGACGTCTTAGTGGTGAATAATAACGCAGCAGCTGTTATGTTAATTCTTGATACTTTGGCTACTGATAAAGAAGTATTGGTTTCTCGAGGGGAACTTGTTGAAATAGGAGGGTCCTTTCGTATCCCAGAGGTAATTACCGCAACAGGTGGGAAAATTAGAGAAGTAGGGACAACCAATAAAACGCATATTAGAGATTACCAACAGGCTTTGACTTCTGAAACTGGAGCGATTTTAAAAGTCCATACCAGTAATTATCGAATCATTGGATTTACAGAAACTCCTCACTTATCAGAGTTAGCTCTCTTAGCACAAAAACATCAAGTCCCGTTAATCAATGATCTGGGTAGCGGTCTACTCATTGACATGCGCCGCTTTGGCTTACCGTATGAACCGACTGTTCGAGAAGTAATCGAGCAAGGGTGTGATGTGGTCTCCTTTAGTGGAGATAAATTATTAGGCGGACCACAAGCCGGAATTATCGTAGGTAAAAAAACGTATATTCAGAGGATGAAAGAAAATCAACTACTGCGTGCATTAAGAGTCGATAAAATGACTCTAAGTGCATTAGAAGCAACTTTAGAACTTTATCTTGATGAAGAAGAAGCCATTCGCTCCTTACCAACTTTACAAATGCTATCGGATAAGATCGAAAATTGTTTGAATCGCGCACAAATATTAGCTGAAAAGTTAAAAAAAATCGAGCAACTCGAAGTCGCTATCGAAAAAGATTATAGTACGGTTGGTGGTGGAACGTATCCAGAAAGCTTATTACCTACCTATGCAGTAACAGTAAAAAGTAAGCGATGGCATGCGGAAGAGCTGCAACGAAGACTAAGAAAAGGAATTGTTCCAGTGATTAGTCGGGTAAAAAATGAGCGAAACTATTTAGATATGCGCACAATTTTTGAAGAAGAACTTCATCAGGTGTTCGTCAGTTTAGAAAAGATTTTTTGTGAGGAAATAACATGAAATTAAAGAGAGAATTTGTGGTTGTTTCACACTGCATCTTGAATCAACATGCGGTGATACCTGGATGGGAACGGGCTCGTGGTGCTTTTCCTTTGGCCATTTCTTTATTAAATCAAGGCGTTGCGTTGCTACAATTGCCTTGTCCTGAATTTTTGACCTTAGGAAAAGAGAGACCACCAATGACTTATCAAGAATATGTTGCTATACCAGGCTATCGTCAAAAATGTCAAAGTATGTTGCAACCAGTCATTCAACAAATCAAAGAGTATCAAGCGAATGATTATCGCTATTTGGGAATCATCGGGATCAATGAAAGTCCTAATTGTTCCATCTCAGCACAGCGAGGCGTACTAATGGAAGAGTATTTTGAATTATGTAAGAATCATGGGATTGTTAATCCTTATTTTGAAGTTCCAACTTGGTATACAGAAGAATCACAAGGCGATTTATATCAGAAATTAAAACTATTTTTAGAAGGAAAAGTAAACGATGAATAATAAAATGAAAATATTGACTTTATGTGCAATGGCCGTTGTTTTAAATGTTGTTTTAGGTGAGGCTGTTTCACTAATGAAAATCCCCTTATTATTTTTAGATACGATGGGAACGATTTATATTTCAACCAATTTTGGTATGAGTTATGGGGTAATGACTGGGATTGCCACTAATTTATTAATGGGGATCATCAGTGGACCGTTGGCTGTTCCTTTTGTATTCGTAAATATTGTTGTAGCAATTATCTGTTCTTTACTAGCGAAGAATGGATTTTCTTACAAAAAAGCGCTAATAGCAGGGGGACTATTAGCCGTTGTTTGTCCAATGATCGGTGCGCCGATCCGTTTAGCTTTATTTGGTGGTTTTACCGGTTCAGGAACGGACATCCTCATTTTTGCTTTCAAGGCTTCCGGTAAAGAAATGATCACTGCAACTTATTGGGCAACTGTTGCAGGAAATATTGTGGATAAGATGCTTTCTTGTTTACTCGTTGCTTGGTTTATGAAACGTTTACCGCAACGTATCCTAGTAAAATAAAAAGAGAACAACTAACAGATATTAAAGCTAGTCCAGTCTTTTATAACTACAAACATTCTAGCATTTGATATTGATTGAACAAACGAAAAATGTTAGAATGTTTTTATTAGGGGAGTGGATGGGTTCTGGTGTTCCCTCTGGTCTTCAAAACCAGTATGAGGAGTTAAGAGCTTCTTGGGTAGGTTCGATTCCTACACATTCCCGCCAATTGAATACATACAAAGCTAAAAACATAGATACAGAGCTGTTCTGTTGATGTTTTTAGCTTTATTTTTTTGTCGCCACTGCATTTCCACTGCATTTGATTATTTTTCGAGCTAGTTCATTGCTTGATCACTGTTTTCATCAAGTGTAAGAAAGGAACATTCTGCTTCTCTCTTTTTATCAATACTCATGTGATTAAAATCACATATTAGTCTCGACATGGCTATTTTTCCATGCTATATTTAATTCGAAAAGAAGAAATTAAAATATAGATGTGCGCATCTACTACATAAACAGACTTAATTATTAAGGATTTTTATCGTCTTTCTATTAATTCCCACATAGTTAAAGTTTTTATATGAATGCGCCGGAAAGGAATGAGAGCTTGATTTCATTTGAACACGTTTCAAAGTCTTTTGGAGGTACCATGATCCTAAATGATCTCAATTTATTTATACCAAAAGGTAAAATCTTTGGTATCATTGGACGAAGTGGTGCAGGAAAAAGTACAATGATTCGTTTAATAAACGGATTAGATCAACCAACAAAAGGTAAGATATCTCTATCAAAAGATGTGAAAAGCAGCACAATATTTCAACATTATGCCTTATTGCAGTCAAAAACTGTCGCTGATAACATTCGACTTGCTCTGAGATTTAGCAAAGTCAATAAGCAGGAATACGACAAAAGAATTGAAAACGTTTTACGTTATGTATCGATGATAGAGAAAAAAAGTACATATCCCTCCCATTTATCTGGTGGGCAGAAACAACGAGTGGGGATTGCTAGAGCGTTAGTAACGGAGCCTTCGCTTTTATTATGCGACGAAATTACTAGCGCTCTTGATCCAACCGCTAAAAAAAGTATTTTAAATTTGTTAAAAAAAGTGAATGAGGAACTAGGAACCACCATCATTTTGGTCACCCATGAAATGGAGGCGATAAAAGAAATTTGTGATGAAGTGGCTGTCATTGATTCAGGAAAAGTTATTGAACAGGCAACAACCAAAAAAATGTTTTTAAGCCCTCAAAGCAATTTAGTTCGTGAATTTTTAGCCGATATGATTTATCCTAAGTATCCAAAAAAAGAATCGATTTCCTTTAATTATGTCCTTTACTTCCTGATGAATGCCACAAATTATGCTCGTTTTCAAGAAAGTAAAATGGAGGGGACGGTCTATGATATCAAAACCATACATATTAGCGGAGAACGTTTTTTTGCGATGTATTTTCTAACAAATAAAATTCCTGATAATGAATTTATTGACCAACTAATTAGTTATGAGAAGGTGACCGTTGATGTTTGAAATACTTTCATCAGAGATCATTCTCAAAGCAACTTATGAATCGATTTATATGGTCAGTATTTCTTTGGTGTTTGCTATCGGCTTAGGAGTTCCTTTAGGCATACTATTAGCAGAGACCAGAAAACAAGGTGTTTTAGCTAATTCTCTTATGTACACGGTGTTACAGACGCTTATCAACATCTTGCGTTCAGTGCCATTTATCATTTTATTGGTGGCTATTTTGCCTTTTACTCGCTTAGTTGTTGGAACTTCCATTGGAACAACTGCTGCTATTGTCCCGTTAACGTTATATATTGTTCCTTTTATGGGCCGTTTAATCGAGCAAGCCATTCTAGAAATCCCTCCTACAATTATCGAATGTGCGAAAACATTAGGGGCAAACCGATTGGAAATCATTCTTTACTTTATTCTACCTGAAGCTCGACCGGCGATTATATTAGCCATTACTAATTCAATGATTGGACTAATTAATGCCTCTTCTATGGCGGGAACTGTTGGTGGAGGAGGAATCGGGGATTTAGCTATTTCCCAAGGCTATCAACGATTTAATAGTGGGATGATTGTTGTAACGGTAGTTATCTTAATTGTTTTAATAAACAGTATCCAATTTCTGGGAAATTATCTTTATCATAAAATTAAATATTAAGGAGTAAACTTCATGAAAAAAATAGTGACTATAGTCTGTCTGTTCGTATTGGTTCTCATTGGGGGTGGTTGTCATTCAAAAGATCAATCATCACATGCTCAAAAAAAACATGAAATTGTCATGGGGGTAACTGGAGGACCGTATAACGATTTATTTGATGATGCGATTGCACCTATATTAGAATCGGAAGGATATACGATTAAACGAATTGAATTTTCTCAATTTATCCAATCAAATACTGCCTTAGGTGAAGGAAAGATTGATGTAAATGTTGCTCAACACTCCGCTTATATGAATGTTTTCAATAAGGAGAATGGGACTGATTTAGTTCCTTTAGTTGCTACACCCTCTGTTCCGTGTAATTTGTACTCTTCCAAATATACAAGTAAAGAAGAGGTGAAAAAAGGAATGATGATTGGGATTCCCCAAGATCCGAGTAATGCAGCACGAGCCTATGCAGTTCTTGCTAAAGCTGGTTTTATTCAAGTGGATAAACAAGTGAAAAGTACCGACTTGACTGCAAAAGCAATTACAAATAACCCCTATCAGTTAAATATCAAAGAGATGGACACGAACACTTTACCACACGTGTTAGATGACCTTGATTTTGAAGTCATACCTGGAAGCACAGTTGAAGATGCAGGAATTCGAGAACAACTTCATTTGATCGAGCTAGAAAAAATGGTGCCTGAATTACAAATCGTAGCTGCTGTGACAAAAGAAAATGAAAAAACGGATTGGGCAAAAGCGATTAAGAAAGCCTACCAATCAGAAAAATTCCGTACATATATCAATAGTCATAATAAAGATAATTACTGGATCGTACCTGACATTTCTGAAACTGAGAATAGCAGCCAATAAAGATATTACATATTAGCAATTGAAAGGAAGCGTTGCGTTTTTACTTAAAACATGTTTTGCTTGTTCGTAGAAGCGGAGACAATTTTTTTCTTATTTTGATTTTTTAGACAAGACTGATTACTTTTTTAGTCTTGTCTTTTTTTGCTATTTAATGATTGATTTGTTCAAAAATGACAGAACAACTTTACTTGTGTATACTTAAATTAAAGTGATTTTTATTCAAGAAAGGAAATAAATTTTATGAAAACTAATGTTATTTTTTGTGGGCTATTTTCTTTACTATTGTTAGCAGGGTGTCAATCGAATCAGGCTACACCAGAATCAACGCCAGCGCCAGCGACTACGTCAACAAGTACTGGACAACAAGCAACTTCTTCAACCGAAGCATCAAATCAAACAATGAATTCTGGGACGAATGCAACAAAAGAGATCAAAGTATCTGCACAAAAAGCGATTGAGTTGTTTCAAAAAGAATATCCAAATGCAGCGATTACCAGTTTAGAATTAGATAGTAGTTGGGGAAGTTTCTTCTATAAAATTGATGGTGTTGATGATCAAAATGAATACGAAATGAAGATCAATGCAGCAAACGAAGAAATCCAAAAACAAAATCCTGAGCGTTTAGATCAAGATGAACAAAATGGACAGAAGAAACAAGAAGATGCTTTGGACACAAGTAAACTTCTAAGTATTGAAGAAGCAGCGAAAATCGCTGAAAAACAAGCGGGTGGGGGAACAGCCACTGACTGGGATCTTAGTAAGGAACTTAGTACCACTTACTGGGAAGTGAAAGTGAAAAACGGGAATAAGAGTACTCAAGTGAAACTCAATAGTCAAACGGGAGAAGTTTTAGCAACTGAAAATGATGATTAATTGTCTTGATCCTATTTGCTTTTGCTTGACTTGATGATAAACTAGAAAAAATGATTCATCAAAGGAGAGAATGACTTGACCTTAGAAACGACTTTTTTTAATCATACTTTTGCTAACCCTTTTATGAATGCCTCTGGTGTTCATTGCATGACAACGACAGAACTAGTTGAATTGGAACAATCCAATGCTGGCGCTTTTATCACAAAGAGTTGTACATTGAATGAACGTGCTGGAAATCCAGAACCCCGTTATTTCGATGTGCCTCTTGGAAGTATTAATTCCATGGGATTACCCAATCGAGGGTTTGATTATTACTTAGATTATGCATTGAACTATGAAAAACAGCAGACACAACCACTTTTTTTCTCTATTGCAGGTATGAGTGCAGCAGAAAATTTGGAAATGTTGACATTGATTGAAAAGAGTGACTTTCAAGGAATCACTGAATTGAATCTTTCTTGTCCCAATGTTCCTGGCAAACCACAGTTAGCCTATGATTTTGAGGCGACGGAAGATTTATTGCAACAAGTTTTTGCCCGTTTCACCAAACCATTAGGAATCAAATTGCCCCCATATTTTGATTTGGCGCATTTTGATCAAATGGCTGAAATTTTGAATCAATTTCCTTTAACTTATGTAAATTCTATTAATAGTATCGGCAATGGTTTGTATATCGATCCTCAAAAAGAAGCGGTCGTGATCAAACCTAAAGAGGGTTTCGGTGGACTTGGTGGAGAATATGTGAAACCAACCGCTTTAGCGAATGTCCGTGCTTTTTATACTCGCTTGAAACCAGAGATCAAAATTATTGGTACTGGAGGCATTCGAAATGGACAGGATGCTTTTGAACATTTATTATGTGGAGCAACTATGCTACAAATCGGTACCGAACTTCATAAAGAAGGACCAAAAATTTTTGATCGCATCACGAAAGAACTCGAACAGATCATGACAGAAAAAGGGTATCGAACCATCGATGAATTTAGAGGAAAACTAAAAACGATCTAATCGTTAACGATTCTCTAAGTGATGAAATAAAAGACAACAATAAAAAATAAGCCAAAGAATCCAAACATAGTTTCTCTTATTTTGGAAATCTTTGGCTTATTTTTATGCGATCCGGTGGTTTTAGAATAATAACTGGTGATTAGCTTTTAGTCTATTCGTTGGTTTGCCATGAATAGTACCTTAGCTATTAGGATTCAATAGGTGTATATAATTACTGATAATAGCACCACCGTTTCTAACATGAAGCGTAATCATTCTTTTTGTTTGTTGAATAGAAATATGAGAAAATGGCACAAAGGTATGACAAATAAAAGGAGGGATTTACTTGAAAGATGGCATGGAGATCGTGAAGGGTCTAAAAAAGAAGCAGTTCAGTTACAAGGAATTAGTCAAAGAGGTTAGCCAAAAGGTAGCAAAATTAAATCCAGAGTTAAATGCGTTCGTTACTTTTGAACCGAATCAACCGATTAAAGATGGGGCACCAATTCTAAAGGATGAACAGCCTTTAAGCGGCTTACCTTTCCCGTTGAAAATGTTAGGACAGGAAAAGCAAGGTTGGTTAGCTACATCAGGCTCAAAGCTTTTTCAAACTCATCGCTCATCTAGAAATTCAAATTTTGTTTCGCAAGTTGAAAAAATTGGTCTTATCCCACTTGGCCAAACAAATGCGCCAGAGTTTGGTTTTAAAAATATCACCGACCCACAACTTTATGGTCCAGCTAAAAATCCTTGGAATCTTGCGCATTCGCCAGGTGGTTCAAGTGGTGGGGCAGCAGCCGTTGTTGCTTCTGGCATTTTACCGATCGCTGGTGCTAGTGACGGTGGAGGATCAATTCGCATACCTGCTTCCTTTTGTGGTCTGATTGGCTTAAAACCTTCACGAGGAACGATGCCAGTTGGTCCTCATGCTTGGCGAGGTTGGCAAGGAGCAGCGATTGATTTTGGTTTGACCATTTCTATGAGAGACACCAAAGCTTTATTTGCAGGACTGCGAAGTATCCATTCAGGAGCGCCTTATCAAGTTTCGCCAGCGGAATGGCAAGAGCATCCACCAAAAAAACGGTTGAAAATCGCTGTTTGCACAGAATCACCGATCCACACAAAAATCAGCGATGAAGCACGACAAGCAGTGACCAATGCGGTGACATTTTTAGCACAAGAAGGCCATGAAATCATTGAAATCAATTACCCTCTTGATGGAAGAGCCTTGATTCAGTCTTATTATCAAATGAATGGAGCAGAAACAGCTAGTATGATTCACTCGATTGAATCTGGGTTAGGACGGTCGGTTGCTCAAAATGAACTTGAACCGATTTCTTGGGTACTACTAGAATACGGCAAGAAGGTTTCTGCAGCGAACTATATCCAGTCGCTTCATGTTTGGGATCATGCAGCAATCACAATGGAAGAACTATTTCAAACTGTTGATCTTTTTCTTTCACCGACAACAGCATTTACTGCTCCAGAAATTTCTACTGATCTTCAAAGCGATGAAATTCGGGCAAAAATGGCTGGAATCAACGAATGCAACGAACAAGAAAGTTTAGCAGTTATTTCTGAAATGTTTGAGGAAAGTTTAAAGATCACGCCTTACACCCAACTGGCAAATTTGACGGGACAACCAGCAATCAGTTTACCCACACATATTAGTGAGGAAGGTCTGCCTTTGGGTATCCAATTCATGGCTGCCAGAGGACGAGAAGACTTGCTCTTTCAAATTGGCGAAATCTTTGAAAATCATCAAAAATTCTATTTACCGCCAAGTTATCAATAATAGTCAGTTGAAGAAAAGCAGTTGGGACTAAGAAAAATTTAGACTCGACTGTTTTTTTCTGGCTGTCAGCTACCTCGTGACGATGTTTTGTCCCATTCATTTCGCAGGATTAAAGTGAACAAAAACTAATTCTAAATATTTTTAAGGAAACGATTCAAATAATAATTAACGATAGATTTTTTGTTGGATCTAAGGTAGAATGGATAGGCGAAAATATGTTCGGAGGTGGAGGGATTGAAAACTCCTTTAACGATCGAGATGGAAACTTCTCTTTATCAATACTGTATCGAACAAGGGGGCATTGTCGTAGAAGAGGTGACCATGCCTGACGACCATGGTATCGTAGATACATTAAGTTGTCTTACAAAGTTTGATGGTACAAGAGAGTGGCGTTGCTATGAGTTGAAAGTATCAAAAGCGGACTTTCGTTCCACTGCAAAATTATCGTTTGTCGGGAATTACAATTATTTTGTATTACCTCAAACACTTTTTGATGAAGTCAAAGCTGAAATCCCCACTGGTATCGGTGTTTTAGTTTATCGACCTTACGGGATAGCAGAAGAGATGCCAGCTTCTGGTACATTCATTATTGCTAAAAAAGCAATGAAGCAACCGTTAGCAGTGGCAGAAGAGGCGCTACTCAACCGTTTTATGGCTTCATTATTTAGAGAAGTAAGAAAAGCCAAACAGATGGAACGAGGCGTCAAATATTTTCCAACTGATCAGTTGTATAAAGAATTAAAAAAACGTTCAGATTCTCAAGATCCATTTGCCAAAGAGCGTTATTATGAACGATTTATTGAGGAAACAGAAAATCAAGCGATCCAAGATTTACAAGCAGAAATCAACGCTTTACAGCTAGATTATGAGAATCTTCGACAAAAGCAGCAAGTTAGACGCTTGCCAACAGAGCCATTGGAGTGAATAAGTATGTACTATCCTTATTTGAGAGGGAAACAGTTTGATCTTTTAGCATTAAAAGAAATGATTCAACAGAATCTATTATCTAAAAAGGTGGTTCCCATCATCGAACCAGTTCGTGATTCAGCTACCTTTAAAAACGTTGTCGAGTTATTCCAAAAAGTAAATCACCCGCTGATCATCATCGATAATCCCCAAGTGGGTCAGTTCAAACTTTTTGATGAACATTTACATTTATGGGAAGAAAAAGAAAATAGTTCCATTCAACATGCAATGATCATCACGTCCGATAATTACCAACAGATCATGGAGCAACCACCTAAATTGATCATTTTTGATGGACAACATCAGCCTCGTGATCCAAAAATATGGAAAGAACTTTCAAAAATGGATACTCATTTTTTGTTACCAGACCATAGTCGGTTCCATATCTGGTTACCAGAAAACAAAATCATCATAAAAGAAGCCTTTAAACCAAGAAAACACGTAGAAGATTATAGCGAAAAAATAGATGATTTTTTTAGCGACGACTATTTGTTTTTTAAAGAAGAGGGGAATCATGGCTTTTCAGATTTTACGATTGAAGGAAGGCGCTATTTTGATAAAGGTTTTCCTAGTCGGGCATTGGCACTTCATCTTACCTATGTTGATGCATATGGTAATCTCAGAGTAAAACATTTTATTTCTGATACGAACGATTCAGCTAAGGATCAAGCACTAAAGTTTTTTGAAGCTGTTGAAAAAATGCAACAGTGGGTATTGAGGAACCAAGATCAACTGTTGATTACAACGGGTATATTAGCCCTGCTTTCTTTGAAACAACAAAAAAAATTTCCTGGCTTAGGTGTATTGAAAAAATGGACATTGGTCCATCATTTAGAACTGCTCAGTTTATTATTAGACCAGCCGACTAATTGGTTACGTATGTATTCTAAAGTAGAAGAACTACATTCGCTGATTTGTGATATTGGACATACAGAACGACAAAAATTGGTTTGATTCCCCTCACTAGTTTATGTTTTGAAGCTAGTGAGAGATTTTTTTGCTAATCAATCCTGTTTATCAAAATAAGATTATTCTTTGAGCATTTTTATTTGTCGCTTAAATTGGTTTTTGGTGGCTTCTAACCCTTCATTATTTGCTAAAACAATGAGGTTTGGTAGTTTTTTTAACTCATCTAATTCCTTCGTGTCTTGCTCAAAAAGAGCGAGCCTTTTTTTGATTTGATCCGGAGCATCTCCACGTTGTTCTAAACGCTGCTTCAATTTGTTTTTAGCGATAGTCACAAATACTGGTTGGATCTGTTTCCCAAATGCATGATAGAGTGCCCAAAAACCAGCAGCTGTTAAAATCGTATAACAATCACCATTTTTCAACTTTTGAGCAATCTCCCTCTTAGTTGAACCATATTTATGTCCCGCATATTCATCCCATTCCACAAATGCCTGTTCAGTGATCAACTGCTCAAATTTGTCTTCAGAGAGAAAATAGTAATCTTTTTGATCGGTTTCACCTTTTCGAGGAGGACGAGTCGTCGAAGTGACAATTTTTTCTTTTGGTTCAAAAAGAGCACTAGCAATGGAGGTTTTTCCTGAACCAGAAGGACCAATAAATACATAACATTTGTTCATCATGAATCTCCTTTAACCCTTTATTTCTTTTATTAAACGATACACGAGAAAGTTTCTTTTAGCAATTGTTCTTTTCGCATAGATATTCCAGGTGGACGACAATAAATTTTGTCTTATAAAAAACACTCTCTTGAGTCTTTAGAAAATCGTCTAAAGAGCAAAGAGAGTGTTTTAAATATACAATTCAATTAAATTTAATCATTTAGACTAATAAACCAGTGACGATCGCACTTAAAAAGCTGACTAATGTGGCAGTCAACAAGATTTTTAATCCATGTTTCGCAACTAAGTTTCCTTTTTCTTCATTTAGACCTTTCATAGCACCCGAAATGATTCCAATGGAAGAGAAGTTAGCAAAAGATACTAAAAAGACAGATAAAATAGCTGTTGTACGTTCAGTAAAATGCAGATTCCCAGTAGCTAGTTCTGTCATCGCAACAAATTCATTTGTCACAAGTTTCGTCGCCATGATACTACCCGCATCCACAGCTTCTTTCCAAGGAATCCCGCTGATAAATGCAAGTGGAGCAAAGATGTAACCAAGAATTTCTTGGAAAGAGATCCCAAAGATTCCACTAAAAATGGCATTGATCATAGCAATAAGAGCAACAAATCCAATCAACATAGCAGCTACTGTAATCGCTACATGAAAGCCGTCAAGAATATATTCTCCAAGCATTTGGAAGAAAGTTTGTTCTTTGTTTTCTTCAATGATCAACTCATCTTCTTTTTCTTCTAATTCATAGGGGTTAACGACGGAGGCCAAGATATACCCACCGAATAAGTTCAATACCAGCGCAGTAATTACATACTTAGAATCGATCAACGCCATATAAGAACCTACGATCGACATCGAAACAGTCGACATGGCAGAAACGCTCATGGTAAATAAACGTTTTTCAGATAAGAAAGGCAATTCTTTTTTTATTGAAATAAAAACTTCAGATTGACCTAGTATTGCTGAAGCAACACCGTTGTAAGATTCTAATTTCCCCATACCGTTGATTTTACTTAAACCCAATCCAACTGCCTTCATGAATAATGGCAAGATCTTGATATATCGCAAAATCCCGATGATTGCAGAAATAAAAACAATCGGCATCAAAACATTTAAGAAAAACGGCGCACTGCCTTTATTGGCTACCCCAGCAAAAACGAAATTGACTCCTTCACCTGCAAACGCCAGTAAATGATCGAATACTTTCGCTAACATGGAAACGACTGCTGTACCAAAAGTCGTTCGTAACAAAATAAAACCAAAAATAAATTGCAACACGATCATCAACAGTAAAGGTTTTACTTTGATGGCTTTCTTGTTGGTACTAATCAAAAAAGCAAGGCTAAAAATAAAAAGTAATCCAATAATTCCTAAAATCTGACTCAAACTATCACTCCTAATCAAAATTCCGTTTAATTTTACACGTTTTATCGTTAAAATACTAATTTTTTGCTAAGATTATCATCGCTTTTTTAGACTGAAACGCATACATTTCAATTGAAACGGATACAACAAAATAAAACTCTTAAAAGATTATCAGTTGCACTTTTTCAGGTGCAATTTAAATAAAATCTTTTAAGAGTTTATTCAGCTATTTGTTCATAAAGAAACAATGCTTATTGATAAAATAAATTTTCCGATGGATAGAAGGGAGCACTTGTGATATCAATACCTAATTGTTTCAACGTTTGTTCATCATTTTTATTGACGATGACTGTCGAGTGAGCTTGAGCACCATCTAATTCAGCAAGTTTGTCATAAGCTACTTGAGCGATAGGGTTGGTTACCGCACTGATCGAAAGAGCAATCAGTACTTCATTTAGGCTCAATGTATCAACGGAAGAATGCAGTGCGGAAGACTTCATCCCTTGAATACGTTCTAGAACAAGTGGCGACAACAATGGAATATTATCTGAGATATGTGCCAAATGTTTGATCGCATTTAAAATGACGGCAGCAGAAGCATTCATTAAAGAACTGGTGCGTCCTGTAATGATCACTTCATCGGGTAATTGGATCGCGATCACCGCAGAAGGATCGTTGCTGTCATTTTGAACAGTTTTTGCATACTCATGAGCAGGCAATACCACTTGACGGTCTTCAGGTTGAAGACCTACTTCTTCCATGATCAATTTAATTCGATTTACTGCTTCCTCATCGATCAATCCTTTTTTGAAATCACACTCTGTTTGGAAATAGCGGCGGATGATTTCTTGTCGAGAAGCTTCTTGCACAACTTCATCATCAACGATTCCGAATCCCACACGATTCACACCCATATCGGTAGGGGATTGATAGATTGATTCTTTACCAGTGATTTTTTCAATGATCCGTTTGATTACTGGAAAGGTTTCAACATCTCGATTATAGTTTACAGCAACCTTGCCATAGGCATCATAATGGAAGGAATCGATCATATTGACATCTTTTAAATCCACAGTGGCAGCTTCATAGGCAATGTTTAGTGGATGTTTCAATGGGACATTCCAAACAGGGAAGGTCTCAAATTTTGAATAACCTGCTGATTGTCCTTTTTGGCTTTCATGATAAAGCTGATTCAAACATGTTGCTAGTTTGCCACTACCAGGTCCAGGAGCAGTAACAACAACGATTGGCTTACTGGTCTCAATATATTCATTTTTGCCAAAGCCGTTTTCAGAAACGATTTTTTCAACATTAATTGGATAATCTTCAATTTCTGAATGTTTGTAGACTTTGATATTACGTCTTTCTAATTTATTGACGAAGACATTCGTAGCTGGCTGACCATTGTAACGAGTAATGACGACACTATTGATAGATAATCCGTAGCCACGCATTTCGTCGATCAAGCGTAAAATATCCATGTCATAAGTGATACCATAATCCCCACGAATTTTATTACGTTCAATGTCTCCAGCGTAGACGCAAATCAAGATTTCTGCTTGGTCTTTTAATTTTTGTAACAATTTGATTTTTGCATCTTCTTCAAAGCCAGGCAAAACACGTTTGGCATGCTTATCATCGACCAATTTGCCTCCAAATTCTAAATATAATTTGTCATAGTGATTCACTCGTTCAAGGATATATGCTGATTGTTCTTCGATATATTTCTCTGAATCAAAACCGATTTTTTTCACGAGATTCCCTCCTTAAGTACTAAAGCATTTTTTCATTTTTTTTGATTTTCGTCAACTAGTAACTAACACCGGATTAAAACAACAGATAAAATCTCAAATCTGGCTTGTTTCATCTTAAATTCATTGGTATGATAGTTTTGATAAGGAAGGTGTCACATGAAAAAAAGACAGAAAAAGAAAAACGCATATAAACAATATATCCGTTCGATTTTTACCGGTTATGAAAAAATGCTCGAAAATACTGATTTAGAAGAGATGAAGTTTACTTATTTGAATGAAGAAACACTATTATCTCGTGATGAAAATCAGCGCATTCACTTCACAACCAGAGATCTGCCTCAAAAATAAAAAAATTACTGAGTGAAAAAGAGTGGGGGGATCTGTAGTAACCCCCAAAAGTTAGAATCTAACTTTTGGAGGTCGCTTCAATCCTCTTTCCACTCTTTTGTTTTACTCTCGATACGTAAGATTATTCAATAGTGAAAGTACAATAATCAGACCTTATCAAAACGGTGGATAATCAATGAATATTGATTAAAAGATACATAGAGGAGGAAGCCCTTTGTAACATTTTTTTCTATAAAATGGTACTATTAAATTATCAATTCAATAGTAAGTAAACTCAACCTATTGTGCTTCTGTCCAAGAAAGTGGATAACTGTGAGGAGGTAATCAAAATGAAAGAAACACCACAAGAAAATAACGAAGAAATCATCATTCAGCAAGAAGATGACACTACTTTTTTTGATATCAAAGAAAAAGCTAGCACGAATCTATCTCAACTGTTAGAGGATTTACAAGCATTTGAAAGAGCTGTTCGTGAAGAAAACATTCCAGAAATCTATCAACTGTATAATGGTCATTTAAATGAGGAATTGAAAAAAAGTTCGAATGAAAACCATGAAATCGATCAGCTATTAATGCGGAAAATCCATGATCGCTTTATTCAAGAATTTCCATTTATGGAGCTAGTCGAAAAGATTTCTCCTACGATGAGTTATTACAAGATCGGTACGTATTATCACGAAAGGCCAACAATTGGCATCGATGCTAGTCTACCGGAAATTTTCGTCTTGCCCCAAATTGACGAAGAGTGGGGCACCTATGCAAACCAGGAACCGGATGACTACAGTCAACAAATTAACGAACTTGATGCTAAAGTCATCACTGCAAAAGCCGAGATCGATCGTCTGGATGAAGAATTAAAAGAAGTGGATCGCCAAATCTCTGATCTGGATGACACTAAAGGATTCTTAAATCGTAAAAAAATTGATGAAGAAATCCAAGAACTGAAAAAACAAAAACAAGCATTATCGAATGAAAAATTAGGCTGGATGCCTTATCTTGAAGCACCTGAAAAAATCCAAAATCAAAAAGCTGCTTTACTTAACGAAGCAAAAGCGAATCAATTACGTGCAGCGATCGTTGAAAAAGAACAACGACAAATCAATCGCTACTTCGGTGGGATAGAAGGGTTCAGTCAAACCATCCATCATTTCCTAATGAATTACTTAGGTAATGTTGATCCACATGAAAACCCAGAAGTATCGATGCAAGAGGGAGGGGTAGAGTAATGAATGAGCATGAAGAGTTAGAAAAAAATGAAGAGCTGGAAGCACAATCGTTAGCAGAAACGACTGTGGCGGAAGAAGCAATAGAAACAGATCCTGAAAACTCCAGCAATCACTCTGCTTCTGAAGATGATTTGCTTGATGAAAATGAACAGGTCACTTCTGAACAATTAGAGGCAATTGAATCCAGTCATCCACATGAAGCGAGGGAAAATCAAGTCTATTTAGAAACAAAAGAAAAAGACCATCAAGACATTGTTCTTTTGATTGAAACAGCAGAGGCAGAATTAGCGGATTTACGCTTACGAAAATATCTACTTGAATCGGACTTTTCACAATTATTAGATGCTTTTGAACGCTATATCTTAAAAGCAGAACCTATTTCCCCGATTGGTAAGACAAGTTTGATCGAATACTTTACTTATGAGTTGCTAAAACCTTTAAATGATATTGGTTTGAAATTCTCTAATACCACTTATGATACTTGGGAAACACGACATTTTTCGATCAACTATCGTTTGAATGATTCCAATCAATTAGTATTTTCTTTTGTTCTTCCGACGATTGATCAACGATACCAAGTGGAATCACTCAACTTATTGGAAGTTTCACCAGAAACGATGGAAATCACGGTTCAGGATGACCGTGTGTTATCTTTGATTCGTTATTGGTCTGTTGAACGGGTATTCTCTGCTGGTCAACTGACTATTTTCAATCATAAGTTCAACCAAATATTAGCTCATGCACGTCACTTAGGTTTCTTAGTCAAGCAAACCTTACTAGATAACACCCAACCGTTACATCTGAATCTTCAAAGTCAATTTGAATTGACTGACCAGGTACTAGATGACATTTTTATCGTAGCGATGAAAAATCCTCAATATGATTTTGAAAAAATTGGAGAAGAAAAATACCAAGTTCTATTAGATAAAGGACAATCCATGATCATTTCCAAAAATCAGAAAAACCAAACAATGCTTGAAGTTTCTTCTGGGGAGTACCATCGATCAGTGATTGATTTCTTTATCAATTACGAATTTTTGGTTCCTTTGATGGTTCGAAAGGCTTAGACAGGATATAAACGTGTGGCAATCCTTAGAGAGATTGTCGCATGTTTTTTGTTCCGTCTGCAGGCAATAGATCACACGGTTCTTCCGAGAGATAGTTAACTGAGAAACTGTTGAGAAGAAAAGAAAGAAGGAAATAAGATGGAAAATTTTAAAAAGAGCGGGATGTTCTCTGTGATTGCCGCATTAGGTGCGAATATTTTAGTTGCAATCAGTAAATTTGTCGGTTATGCCATTAGTGGAAGTGCGGCAATGCTGAGTGAAAGTATTCATAGTATCGTCGATTGCAGCAATCAAATCCTTTTGCTTTTTGGGGATAAACGAGCGAATAGAGGGCAAAGCGAATTACACCAATTTGGCGAAGGAAGAGCAAAATATTTTTTTAGCACAATTGTGGCAACCATGCTCTTTTTTGGTGGGGGAGCTTTGGGAGTCATGGAAGCTTTTGAAAAATTGACCCATCCTGCGCATGAAGTTGATAACTCATTGATCGTTATCATTATTTTAATTTTTGGATTAGCCATTGAAGGAACGTCATTACGTATCGCTATGAAAGAAATCCATGAGTTGAATACCGAAAAGTTATCATTGATGAAATTTTTGAGAGAAAGTCGTCACAGTGAAATTTTGATCATCTTTACTGAAGATTTTTGTGCTGTGATCGGACTCATTCTTGCTTTATTAGGAACAGTCTTGACGATGGTAACAGGAATTGCGGCGTTTGATGCGATTAGCGGCCTATTGATCGGATTATTGTTGATGGGAGCTGCCATTTTCTTAGCAAAAGAATTTTATAGTTTGATTGTTGGTGAAAGTGTGACAACGAGTGACTTGATTAAAATCAAGCAAGCCTTTGAGCGTCCGGAAGTCTCTCGTTTGATCGATGTAAAGACCGTTCATCTGAGCCCAACTGAGGTATTGGTAGCTGCTAAAATCGATATCTTTGATCACCCAGAGACTGAATCGTATGCAATCATCAATAACATTGAAGAAACGATTCGTCAGTCTTTAAATGATAAAAAAGTTTATATTTATATTGAAACTGATAAATATGACCCTAATTATCGAAGATGACCATGCTGATTCTTCAGCAAAACAATGCTTTTATGTTGCATAAAAATAACTTGTTTATGATTTGAAATTTCAATATTCAAGCTTAAAATGAGAAAAATATAATATTGTTTTTAGATAAAACGGCTACAATTTCGTTTTTTTATGTTACAATGAGTCCGCTGTTTATTTGTTGTAATTGAAGGAGACATTTTGATGAATAAAAAGAAAAGTGCGCCATGGCTTCAGGCTTTGCACGCAGTAATGCCACTTTGCTTAAGTTATATACCAGTTGGGTTAGCTTGTGGTGTCTTATTGCAAAAAGTGGGTTTTGATCCAATCTTAACCGGTCTGTTGTCCATATTAGTATTTTCGGGTGGAGCGCAATTTTTAGTTGCTTCGATGCTAACAACTCAAGCATCTTTTGCAACGACACTTTTGATGGTATTTTTCTTGGAATTACGTTACACATTGTTAGGGTCGAGTCTTTCAGGTTTTATGAAGAAAGAAAAGAGACTATTCTTAGCGGTATTTTCACAATCGTTAAATGATGAAAATTATGCGGTTAATTATCTTAAATATTCAACTGATCCTACATGGAATAAGCGTAAAGCTTTATATGTAAATTGGTTTTCGATGGCTTCTTGGACAGGTAGTAACATGATTGGAAACATGTTTGGTTCTGTTATCCATGTAGATGCTGATCTCGTTCACTTTGCACTGACTGCGATGTTTATCTTCATGTTTGTCATGCAAATGAAAAATAAGCTGCTCATTTTTACAGGATTGTTTTCTGGTGTATTAGGCGTTACTTTCATGGTCATGTTCCAAAATACATTAGGATTAATTGCTGCGACGGTGATCGCCTCTTTTGCAGGGTTTGCTTTAGAGAAAGCTTTCAAAAAAGAGAAGGCAAAAAAATTAAAACGATTAAAAAACCGTGGCAAACATGTCAATGAACCACTATTCAACTTCCCAGAACAGGAGAGTCAACATCATGACTAAGACGTATCTTATTCTTTTAGTACTTAGTTTATTCGTGGTGGCTTATGTGCCACGACTATTCCCGATGCTCTATTTTACCCATCGGAAAGTCCCTTCATGGTTTAGTGAATGGATGAAATATGTGCCTGTTGCGCTATTCGCAGCTTTAGCATTCAAGGATGTCTTTATTACCCATGAACATTTAGCCATTGCTTGGAATATCAAAATCTTAGCTATGGTTCTCGTAGTTGGCGTGGCGTATAAAACTCATTCTATGGCATTATCAGTAGTAACTGGACTTGCTTCGGTATTTTTGCTGTCGATGTTTTAAACAGTTCCAAAATTTTGCCTTCTCTTAGTTTTAGAGAATGGCTTTTTTTTTGCCTTTTTTATTAAAATTTTAAGGATGATTTGTCCTTCTTTGAATTTTTGCTATAATGGGAAAGGTATTGATTTAAATATAGATAGTTGAGGAAAATTTAATGAATAAAAAATTGATGCAAGGAACATTTTGGTTAACCTTTGCTAATTTGCTTTGTAAGGTATTAGGTGTTGTTTACTTGATCCCATGGCTAAGTATGATGGGGAACAATCAAGAAGGAATGTTAGCGACCACTTTATACAATGTAGGTTATTTACCTTATGGCTTGTTCCTGATGCTGGGAACAGTTGGGTTTCCTAATGCGATTGCTAAAAAAGTCGCTGTAGCAACGAAAGAAAATGATGAACAGGGCTGTCGAACGATTTTTCGCAGTACCATCAATATCATGTTTGTCATTGGGATCATTTCTGCTGTGCTGATGTATCTTTTTGCCCCGATGCTTGCAGGAATCAGCCCAATTGCAAATGTAAATAATGGGATCTTAGCAATTCGTAGTTTGTGTCCGTCATTGATCGCCATTCCAGTTCTTAGTGCAATGAGAGGTTATTTTCAAGGGAAAAACAATCTGAGACCTTATGGGACCTCACTAATCATTGAACAAGCGGTTCGTGTCCTGGTCATTTTAGCAGGAACGTTTTATTTACGCGTCTTGACCGATGGAACGATTTTAGAAGCTGTTCTGATCAGTACAGTGGCATCCTTCTTTGGTGGGTTAGCAGCAATTATCCATATGTATTTCGTTGGAATAAAAAATGATTATTTCAAATTAAAAGATTTCTTGATCTCTAGTCGTTATTTCAAGCATGAAAATCGGGCAGAGTCGGTATCGATCATTCGTGAAACTTTACCTTTCATCTTTGTGGGATCTGTTATTACCATCGTGCAAATGATTGACCAAGTGACGATGAAGCCGTTGTTGCATTTTTTCAGACCTGAAATCACGAATCAACAATTGGAATTTTTATTTAGTCGAGCGTCAGTTAATCCCAACAAGTTGACATTGATCTTGATTTCTATGGTTGGTACAGTCGCAATCAGCAGTTTGCCGATTTTAAGTACTTTGAGAAAAAAAGATCGTTTGCAAATCGAAAAGACAGTAGGAGATAGTTTTTCAATTGCTGTCTTGATTTTACTTCCTTCTCTTGCGGGGATGTCATTATTGGCGGGTCCATTGTATACCTTATTTTTTGGATATGATCCTGATAGTGTCGGCTATTTCCAATTTGCCTTACTCGCTTCATTATTCTTTTCATTGTTCACGATTCTTTCGACGATGTTACAATCACTTAGCCATCATATGATTGCGATTCGGCTGACCGTTGAAGCGATTATTTTGAAAATTGTCTTTCAAGTGATTGGATTAGCACTATTTGGCGGTTATGGTATGAGTTTTTCAAACACAATGGCTTTTGCGATCGTGTTTATCAGAGGTTATTTCTATATGTGTAAAGAGTATCGAATCGCACCTCTAGCTAAAATCAGATTTTTCTTTCTTAAAACATTCCGCTCAACCTTGTTGATGCTGGTTCTTTGTTCGATTGTATTTATCCTATTGAACCTCCAATTGACGATGACGTCGAAAGCCCATGCTGTTGTTTATTGTGTTGGCCTTGGTGGAATAGGTGGGCTGACATTTCTCTTTGCTCAATTTGGCAGAAATGGGCTCCAATTACTTAAAAACTTCCAGCATCGGCATCACTCAACCAAAAATTAGGAACAACATCCAGTTCATGATAATTTTTTAAAGCTACAGAAAGTGAGAGGGACGTGATTGTTTCTCTCACTTTTTGAGTGAGAGGTTCAAATGTCATCTTTCTTATGATATAGTTAAATAGACTGGTAAAATTCTTTGAAATGAGGAAATTAAATAAATGAAACTTGCAGTAGTTACTGACAGTACGGCTTATTTGCCTGAACGAATCCAAAATCATCCTGATTTGTTCGTTATTCCGATCCCTGTCATTTTGGATGGGAAAATCTACAATGAAGGAATAGACATAGAAGCTGACGAATACTATGGGCTTCTAAATAAAAGCAAAGACTTCCCGACCACTTCACAACCTGCAGTTGGAGAAGTACTGGCGCTTTACGAAGAACTGAAAAGAAAAGGATACGATACCATCTTAAGTATCCATTTATCCTCTGGGATCTCCGGCTTTGTCAACACATTACATGCTATGAAAAACGACATTGACGGTGTAAAAATCGTTCCTTATGATTCTAAGATCACGAGTATGCCAATGGGTCACATGGTAGAAGCTGCTCTAGATTTAAATCAAAAAGGTCAATCTCTTGAAGAAATTATCGCACATATCGATCGTATCCGAGATAATACGTATGCTTATCTCATCGTGGATGACTTGAACAACTTAGTACGCGGTGGACGCTTGACTAATGGGGCTGCATTGATAGGTGGATTGCTTAAAATCAAACCGATTTTGACTTTTTCAGAAGGAAAAATCGTTTTATTTGAAAAAATCCGTTCAAGTAAAAAAGCTTTCGCTCGTGCCGAAAAAGTCATCGGCATGCGAAATGAGGAAATTGCACCACCTGTTAAGCTTTATGTGATTCATGCAAATAATTTGGAAGTTGCCATACAAGAAAAAGAAAAATTACAAAAGCAATACCCGCATGCTGACATTGAGATTGGTCATTTTGGTCCAGTGATTGGTAGTCACTTAGGAGAAAAAGCAATCGGGCTTGCCATCTCTGCGCAATAATTTGGATTATTCAATTCAATGCAAGCATCGTCTCTCATTCATTGGGATACGATGCTTTTTTTGCATTTTTTCTATATAAGGCGTATAATCCTTAAAAGTTTAGTAAATGAGTAAATCACTAGGTTAGTAATTTACTAAAAGAGAAAGGATGGATTTAGATGGAAATCCCAACAAATTTAAAACACAAACCTGTTATTGTCGTTGAAGACTATGATCAAGTTGATGGAAGAAATGCTTTGCATACGGATGCTAAAGGACTATCTTTAGGGTTAGCGCAATGGAATGATCGTGGAAAAGTTGATATTTCAGGCAAGGTATGGCGCCATACGGGTGAAAAATGGTCACGCCAATCGGAAGAACTACCAATCACTCGGATCTTAGATCTAGCAATTTTAGCTGCGCAAGGGAGTTTGTATTTTCAAGATGCGTATCGCTATGAAAAATTTTATGATCCTGAAAATCCAGTTGTCGATATTATTGGACTTCAAGGAAATCGAATGACGGTTGAAGTGGATACCAAAAATCCTAAGATCGATGAAGATATTATGCTCTATTATGACACGTTACAAAAAGATGGCGAATTGATCGGTGAACGTTTCCGAATTTTGAAACGTCTATTAGATGATTTAGGGTATTAAGGAAAAAAGGAGTGAGGTACATTGGAAGATTTCTCACTGACAAAAGACCGTCAATTTTCAAGTGTTGAAAAACAAATGATTTGGCAAAAGCCAACGAGTCATCGAACCAGTCAAGAAGAACAAAGAATCGCAGCTGAAATCTTTGAAAACTGGAATGATCCTGAAATGAAGATCAGTAACATCTTGCTTGAAGGGGATGCTGGGTCAGGAAAAACGCAACTGGCTAAAGCTCTTTCGGCTGATTTACAACTTCCTTATACGAAAATAACTTGTTTTGCGGATATGGATAAATCAGATGTCTTTGGTGCGCTATTGCCTATTGTTGAGTCTGACGTAGATGAAGATCAAGAATTGATTGATGCAATCAACCAAACAGAGACATTAGAGGCTGTCTTACGGTTAATCAAACATCATTATAATCTTAGTACAGAAATGGCTAAATCTAAACTGGCTGATTTCATCAAGCGGATGGAACAAAATGAAAATAGTAACGTTCGCTATAAATATTATCCCTCTGAAATTGTTCGTGCGATCGAAAAGGGGTATTTGTTAGAAATCCAGGAGCCAACGGTGATCCGTGATGCTTCCGTATTAGTTGCTTTAAATTCCGCTCTTGAGCCAAATGGATTATTGAATTTACCCACGGGTGTCGTCGTCCGTCATCCAGATTGCGTCATCATCATCACAACAAATCGGAACTACCAAGGTAATCGTCCGTTGAATGAATCTTTGAGAGATCGGATGCAACATGCTGAGAAGATGGATTTACCTTCACTTGAAGTGATGGCTGAGCGAGCCTTAGGTAAGACAAAGATTCAACAACCTGAACTGCTCTTGAAATTAGCGGAGATCATTCGTTTATTAGATGATACTGCCAAAGCGAATGCCATCAAGGGAGTGGCTGGTATGCGTTCCTATTTTTATTGGGCAAATACTTGGAAACAAGGGCAAGATCTTTTCCAATCGATTTATCCTAAAGTTCTCTATAAATTGACCACTGTTCCAGAAGAATTGGAGATATTAACCCAAGCATTAGAACAAAGTGGGCTTCTTGAAGAACTTCGTGAATTATTACGGCAAATAAAGTGGGGACGTCTTTCAGAAGAAGCTTCAAGAAATCGAGGCAGAATCCTTAACGATGAAGAAGCTGATGAACGTAATATCGATCAACTAGCAGAAGAAACGTTGTCTTTAATGGAAAATGAGTCGCCTGAGATCGAAGAAGAAACTCCATCAGTGGAGAATGCTGAGATTGAAGAGGAAAAAAAGACAGAGTCTTTTTCATTTGAACAAGAACGAAGTCAAGAAGTTTCAGGTCAGGGGCAACAGGAGCAACAAGCAGAAGATAATTCAGAAAAAATGTCTGCCTCTGATATGGAGGCTTACGACAAAGAAATCAAACGTGAGTTAACGAAAGAAGCACGACAAATAATGAAGGGGACGATGCACGAAAAAGAAGGACTGATCGTTCATCGACCAAAATTTGAACTCAAAGCACAAGAAGCAGAACAAATCAGACAACAAGTTTTACCGATCGTTGAAACATTAAGCCGTCAAATTTTAGATTTGTTGGAAAATGATGAATCAACGACTTATCAAAAAGGAAAATATGAAGGTCAACGGTTCAATGCGAGTCGTGTGGCCTATAATGACCTAGGTTATTTCGATAAGAAAAATCCACCCCACGAACAACCTTCATTGGCAGTGGCTTTAAGGATTGATGAATCTGGTTCAATGATTCGAGATGAACGAATCGAAGCAGCAAAAAAAGCAGCGATCGCCATCGCAGAATTTGCTAAACGTGTAAATATTCCTTTAATGATTTATGGAGATACAGCAGATGTCTCAACGAGAGAAAAGACCTCAATTTTTTCTTATAAAGAATTTAGTGATGATTTCCAATGGTTAGATGAGAAGTTAGTGACGATGAAACCACGACAAAATAATCGTGATGGTGCCAGTTTGAGACTAATCGCTAACAAACTAAGCCAAGAATCTGCCACGACTAAATTGCTGGTCTCGATTAGTGATGGCCAGCCTAAAGCTTTGCCAGACTATACTGGGAAGAAGGCAAGGGAAGATATCCAAAGCGTTCTGTCTGAATATGACCGTCAAGGAGTCATCTTTGTGGCTGCTGCGATTGGACAGGATCAAAAAGAAATCAAAGAGATATATGGGGAAAATCGTTTCATTGATATGACAGACATCAACGAGTTACCACAGCAATTGATCCAATTGATTGCTCGCTATTTGTAAATAGCTGAAAATAGCTGGAGTCACGTATAAGTCCATTCATCGACTAAGAGAGATTGTGACAGAAGTTCCTAGCTCTGAGAACAAGCCGAAGAATTCGAAAATAGTTCCTATTTTTGGATTTTCCGGCTTGTTTTTTTGTTAGAGCGACTGCTGGAACAAAGGGAAGAGGTTATGAACGCATTGTAGCGAATGGTTAAACACCATTTAGTTTATCTATCAGACTCTTTTTGATCGTTAATCGACTGTTAAATCCTCACATTCTGCAAACCAGATAACGAAACAAAAAAGGAAACTGTTAAAGAGAAAACGATGTTATCGGTAACATCAACAAAAAATAGTGGCATTGTTTTATAATAGAGAAAAAGAGAAGGGAAGAAAACAATGACTCAAACAAAAGCTTGGTGGAAAGAAGCGGTCGGATATCAGATTTATCCTGCCAGTTTTATGGATAGTAATGGAGACGGCATTGGGGATCTCAATGGGATTCGTGAAAAGCTTCCTTATTTAAAAAAATTAGGGATTGATTTTATTTGGATCAATCCAGTTTATTCTTCGCCTTTTATTGATAACGGTTACGATATTAGTGACTACCAAAATATTTTAGAAAAATTTGGAACGATGGCCGAATTTGATCAATTACTGGCAGAAGCACATCTACAAGGAATCAAAATCATTATGGATCTAGTCATCAATCATACATCTGATCAACACGAGTGGTTTATTGAATCAAAGAAGTCACTGGATAATCCTTACCGAGATTACTATATCTGGGTAGATGGAACACCTGAAAACGCTCCGAATGACTGGCAATCGATTTTTGGTGGCTCAGCTTGGGCATATGATGAACAAACAAAACAATATTATCTGCATGTCTTTGCTAAAGAGCAGCCTGATTTGAATTGGGAAAGCGAGAAATTAAAAAATGAACTTTTTTCTATGATTCGCTGGTGGTTAGATAAAGGGATCGATGGGTTTCGTTTAGATGCGATTTCCCATGTGAAAAAAGATGAATATTCTGTTAAAGCAACTGAAAACCCCTTTTCTCCTTTTCAAAATGTTTCCGGGATCGATGAACACTTAAATGAATTAAAAGATGTTTTTGATGACTATGACATTATGACTGTTGGCGAAGCTAGCGGGGTGTCGGCTGAAGAAGGTCCAGAATGGGTCGGCACTGATGGGTATTTTGACATGATCTTTGAATTTGACCATATCTCGATTTGGAAGCACGAAAAAGAAGGGAAACTTGATGTTATCAATTTAAAAAGAGCGTTAAGTGCCTGGCAAACCGCTTTAGACGGTAAGGGTTGGAATGCACTTTATATGGAAAATCATGATACACCTCGTTCAGTTTCTGTTTTTGGTGATCCTGAACATTATTGGCAAAAATCAGCAAAAGCAGTCGCAATGATGTACTTTTTCCTGCAAGGCACGCCATTTATTTATCAAGGACAAGAAATCGGTATGACGAATATGCCGTTTACTGCCATCGAACAAATTGATGCCGTCGATTCAAGACGTCTTTATAACCAATTGCTAGAAGAAGGAAAATCTCCTGAGGAAGCTATAGATATCGTTGCTGATACAACAAGAGACAATAGCCGAACACCTATGCAGTGGGGATCAGAAAAATATGCCGGATTCTCAACAAACGAACCTTGGCTGATGGTAAATCCCAACTATCATACACTTAACGTAGAAGAACAAGAAAACGATCCTTCGTCGATCTTATCTTTCTACAAACAAATGATCCGCATCCGTCGTGAAAATCAAGGATTGATCTATGGTTCATTCAAAGAATATCTCGCTGAACACGACCAACTCTATGTTTATGAACGATCATTTACCGATAAAAACTATCTGATTATGGTCAATCTTACGAGTGAAGTAGCAGAATATTCATTACCGAATGAAGTTGATGTTCCTTGGGAATTACTTCTCACGAATCAAGAAGAACGTGTATTTGAACGAGTGGGTAAGCTTGATCCTTATGAAGCGAAATTATTTGTAAACAGTAAAAAAAGAAACTAAAAAAGTTTGTCTTGAGCTTTCTAATGAAGTCCAAGGCAAACTTTTTTGACATACTGTATGAAGTTGGGTGACTGTACCTTTATAGAAATTAGATAATAAGTGAATATTTTATAATAAAGAATAACATTTACATAAATATTAGGTAGGTTATCAGTTAATTGATTCTTTTAAATCACTTCATACTCAGCTCGCGGACCACCAATGTATTTTGGACGTGAACGCAGAGCTGTAACATGCGCGGCTCCTAATGTTTGACTGCTTGGTCGAACAGGTACTTGAACGTGTTTGACATGCATACCGATGGAAGTATCACCGATATCGATCCCAGCTTGCGCTACCACATGTTCCACTTCTACTGGATCATCGAATTGGTCAAACGCTGCTACTGAACAAGCGCCACCAGCGTGTAAGGCTGGTACAACAGAAACAATTTCAAATTGTTTTTGCTCTGCTACGGAGCGTTCGACGACAAGGGCTCGATTAATGTGTTCACATCCTTGAACAGCTAAAGCGACTCCTAAAGGTTGCAATATTTCTCTAATCGTTTGGATAATCCACTGTCCAACTGGAGCACTTGAGTTTTTACCAATTTGTCCACCGACCACTTCACTGGTACTACATCCTAATACAAATAAATCGCCAGATTTTAAATTTGCTTCTGCTAATACCTCGTTGACCATTTTGGTTAATTCTTGTTTTAAAGATTCTTCTGTGATGCTCATTTTATTCTTCCTTTCATTACTTACTTTCTTTTTGTACTCTCGTTCGTTTTAGAGCTTGAGTGAGTGGTAAAGCCAATCCAACCCCTACAATATTTTGAAAAATATTTCCAGGAATAGAAGCTATCCCCGCAGGCCAATCATATAAAAACCAACCTGCTAAAAAGTAGCCACTAATCATCAGACAACTACCGATAAAAAGACCGACAAATCGACCTTTGCTTGTTTTTTCGGCAAAATAGCCACTGACCAATCCTTGCAAACCATGGATCAATAAGGAAAAAAGGGCCCATTGCGGATAACCTGACAGTAAATCGATGAATAAACCACTTGAGGCACCGACAACGAACCCACCAAATGGACCAAATAATAAAGCAGTGGTGTAGATGCCAGCTTCGCAGAGCGTGACAAAGCCGTTAGTTGCTGGTATTGGAACCAAAATTGTTAAAGATAATGCTACTGTTAAAGCGATCAGCATGGCATATATTGTCATTCGTTTCGTATTCAACGATTAAATCCCTCCTTTGATGTTACCGCCAGACCAGACACTGCCCGTTTGATCATTCATTTCAACACCGTTTAAAATACATTGATAAACGTAAGTTTTACTTCGTTGAATGGCTTGTGGGAGCGTATAGCCATGGACGAGATTCGCTGTAATAGCAGAAGAAAAGGTACATCCTGCGCCATTCACCGTTGATCGTGTTAATTTTTCCATTGTAAAAGTGGTTAGTCCGTCATGGCTATACAAAACATCGATTGCTTCATCGCCATGGATCCCAGAGCCACCTTTAACAACGACCGCTTTGCTTCCTAAAGTATGAATAAATTTGGTTGTCTCTATCACTTCATTGATGCTTGAAATTTTTTTCTTTCCAGAAAGGAGAGCTGCTTCTTTAAGATTGGGCGTGACAAGATCAACAAGGGGGAAGAGTTCTTTCACTAAGCACTCAATATACTGTTGATTCGCTAATGAAGTAGTTTCTTTAAAAGCTAAAACCGGATCAAGAACGATTGGGATTTGAGGGTGCTTTTTTAAAAAATCTCGGACGATCATGATTGCTTCAAGAGAATGCAATAAGCCAATTTTGATACCCGCTAAGTCTGTCATCTTCTGGATCGAAGCAAGTTGCTGTTCCAACCACTTAGCAGGTAGATTTTCTAAGAGGAATGCGTTGTTTTCGTCTAACATGCCTACACAGGTGAGCGCGCTCATTCCAAAAAGTTGAAAATTCTCAAAAGTTTTCAAATCGGATTGAATTCCTCCACCGGCAAAAGGGTCAGAACCACCAATTGTAAGTGTTTTTCTCATTGTTTTCCCTCCACGAAAAGAGTATAACGAAAGTTGTTAGAAAAGAAAACAGCCAATTGGCATATTTTTATGTCATCCAATTTTGCGTAGTCTTTAGATCACCAAATTTTATCTATCATCTGAATGAAACAAGTACACTGTATTGTTGGCAACTTAACAGCTAGAAGAAAACATAAGCAATACATACTCAAATGAACAACTTCATTAGATATTATTATCAATAAATTGAATCTTTTTTTGTCATTCCTACATTTTTAACAACTGAAAATTTTTTAAACAAAAGAGAACACTGACGTTATACCTGCTAGGTAAGAGGATAACGTCAGTGTTCTTTTTATTATGCTTTTAATTCTTTTTCAATTTGTAGTCGACGGACTTTCATCGTTGCAGTCCGTGGGATATCTTCATAATCTCTGATAATCGGCGTATTCAATCGAGGTAACTCATGCACTTGTTTCCACCAACGATACCAATCCATTTCGTGATTAGGAGCAAGAGAGATCAATGGTTGTGGTGCATTGTTTTTATCACGAACGATGACCACTTCCGATAGAAATTCTAATGAGTCTAACAAGAAATCTTCGATCGCTAAATTGCTATTGATTGTATCGATCAAATCCACTTGACGATCCTTTAAGAACAAATGCCCCTGTTCATCCATGCTGCCGTAATCACCGCTGTCCCACCAAGCACCATAAACATTTTCTTGGAAACGAGCATCTTCTTTATAATAAGTTAATGCACGACCTTTTGATAATAAATGGATGTGTCCATCTGTATTAGCAGGCAAGACGTTCCCATTTTCATCTGCGATCCGCGCTTTGGTTAAGTCGCCAAGTCCCACACCCATGTCTCTCGCATTACTCGTTTTTAAACTCTCTAATGTATGAGCTTTTAAAATCATCGGTCCGCATTCGCTTTGGCCATAAACTTGTAAGAAAACAGCTTCTTGATTAGGAGAAGTCCGTAAGAATGTTTCCATAGTAGAGTTGTTGATCGCATCAAAAGTGGAATGGTAATAACGAATACCAGCAAAAGCTTCTGGATATTCTTTCGCTGTAAAGCTCCACTGAACAAAGTTGTTTGGATGTGTTTCAAGTGCAATCGGTGGATTTTCTTTTAACATGACCACAACGTTTTCCCCTTGAGCATCCGCTAACGGCATCATTGGAAAGCCCATCGCCATCAATGAAGAAATACCAATATTGAAGCGAGAATGAACAGGAGAGATATGGAAAGCCACAAGTTTTTTCTCTGCGATCTTAGTAAAGACAGTTTTTTGCCATTTGGTGCGCCAGCCCATTGAATGAGCAGAATGACAAATCAATTTAGGGATACCTGTTGTTCCTGAAGTATGGGTCATATAAGAAATTTCATCGTTCCCCAATTGATTTTGTGCCACTGGTTCTGCTGGTTGAGTCAATAGTTTAGAAACAGCAATTTGTTTTTCTTTTGATCCATTTGAAATGCCAGCCACTCGTTCAGCCGTTTCGTCATCAAAAAGGATAAATGGATCTTCTAAACGGTCGACAAAGACTTCTAAAGTGGGGGTAGGGAAGTGATAAGAGATCATTGCTGGTACCGCCCCAAGATAAGCTGTTGCTACGGCTAATAAATAAGTATCAAAAGCTGAACTTTTGTAGATCATGACCTTATCACCAAGTCCGACACCCAAATGAGCTAATTGATAGGCACGAGTCAAAACGAGTTGACAGGTATCTTTGTAAGTGCTTTTAAAACCAAGTTCCGGAAAAGCTGCTAAGGGTTGGTCAAAGATGATTGGTACATCTGGTGTAGCATTCGCTGCTTCTTGAAAATTAGAAAAAAGATTTAGTGGGGAATAAGCGATTGTTTCCATAAGTCACACTCCGATTTCATTTAATAAACAAGTTGGTAAGCAAAGTAAGAAAAACTTGTGAATTAAATCATTTACTTTGCAAATTCAGCTATAATCTTAGCACAAACCCTAAATAAAAAACAGCTTTCTTTGTGAAAAAATGAATTATATTTCGTTATTTCATTTTTTGATACTTGTTATTTCCTTGTAAGAGAACTCTAACATCTTTTGATGGACTTCTTCAAATGAATGTTCATTGATATAACGATTACCATAAAGGAAATTGACGATATCCAGATCATCAAAATAAAGGGAAACGTAGTACCCGTAAGTTTTACGATATAATTCTGGCGAAATATTTTTATATACAGTGATTTTACTTAGTATTTGGCGAATCGTCCGTGGAGAGATTTGCTGGTCATGAGATGAACGAAAAGCAAAAGAATCAGGTCCTGTCCCAGTATCAGTTATTGCTAAATAGTTTTTAATGAATGGCAGTGCTTCATTGGGAATTGGCGACTGATTAAGCCGATTTTTTTTACGGCTAAGATGAATGATTTGTTTATTTAAGTCAATATCTTTTCTTTTTAATTCAACGACTTCATGGATCTTTAACCCGCAATATAAAAGAATAGCTACGATCGCTAAATTTCTTGGTCGGTTCCTTTTTTCAAAGCGTGCTTCTCGTGAAGAGTTAAAGCCATTCATAGGAATAAACAGATGCTCAAAGTCTTGAAACAAAGAGGCGTCTATGAATCGAGGCGCTGCAGCAGTAGTTTCAGGGAGCGTTTTTCCTAATAGAGATATTTCTTCAGTCAATAACCCTTTTTGATACAAAAACCGTAGAAAATGATTTAACGAATATTGTTTTCGCGAAAGACCATAATAGCTATTTTTAAATAACTGGTTTGTTTGTTGATCAGCTGTGGTCTGAAACGAACGAGTATGCTGATAGACTTTATCTAAAAAATTTAAATAGTCTTGTTTTTCAAGACGAAGAATAACTTCATCCGTGATCTCTTGATCTAAAGCTTCGTGAAGATAATCCGTGAATAAATGAAAATCTTTTGCATATTCATAACGACTGCTTAATGAAAGCTTTTTTTGATTTTCTTTTAAAAATTCTTGGAAAATAGGAGGAAGCTGTGCGATGCGTTGTTTTAACTTTTCTTGAATGTGTTTTCGTGTTTTTTGATCCATAAAAGAACCTCCTTTTTGTTCAAACTGGTGTTCTATTTTATTATTGTAGCTTATTTTTCGTTTTTCTTCTATTTCCTTTTACTGATATCTATTTATACCAACGTTTATTTGCTCATGATTCATATATATAGTAACATCGCCAACTATAAGAAAAACTGTAACCAATAAACAGAAAGACAATGATCTTGTAGTATGAACGAATTGTTTCATGAGTTTTGTTGAGTGACATTTTGTCACTGTTACGCTATACTTTTCTACAGTGACAAAATGTCACTATCGAAAAAGGAAAATGCAGGAGGGAAAGTAATGTTTTTAGCAATGAAAGAAATGAAATACGCAAAACTACGATACGGACTCATTATCGGTATCATGTTCTTGATTGCTTATGTCGTTTTCATGCTATCAGGTCTAGCAAGTGGATTAGCAGAAGAATTTAAAAAAGCGATTGATGATTGGGGTGCTCAAGAAATCGTTTTGTCCGAAGATGCTAATCAAGTGTTTGCAGCATCTCAATTGACAAGAGGCGACCTTGATCAAGTAAATGCGAAAGAAAAAGCACCGATTGGCTTATTCAGTGGAGCAATCAAGGGCAAAAACAAAGAAAATGTGACAGTCTTTGGTACGACTAACGATGCCTTTTTATTACCTAAAATCACAGATGGTCGGATGTTTGATAAGAAAAATGAAATAATTATCTCCCAAAATCTGGCACAAGATCAATATAAGTTGGGAGATCAAATCAAAATCGGTAGCGATGACCAAGCATTTACGATCGTTGGAATTTTTCCTGCCACTTATTATACGGTCTCACCAGTCATCTATACAGATCTAGAAACTTGGACACAATTAAAATATGGAGCCCAACCGTTTGCTTCAGATGACAAAAAGCCGATCAATGCGATCGTGACCAAACAATCAGCTGCAATTGATAAAGATGGCGCATCAAAAGATTTACAAAAACTGACGATTCCTGATTTTATTGAAAGTCTTCCAGGTTATTCTGCACAAAATATGACACTAAATGCAATGGTTTACTTCTTGTTTCTTGTCGTAGCAGCAGTGGTTGGCATTTTTATGTATGTCATCACTTTACAAAAAACGGCGATCTTTGGCGTAATGAAAGCTCAAGGGATTCGCAATTCATTTATTGCTAAATCGTTGATTGCACAGTCATTTGTTATTGGAGTCATTGGTGTCGCCTTAGCAGTTCTAGCTGCTTATCTAACTAGCTTGTTTTTACCAAGTGCGATGCCATTCGCTATTTTTTGGACACAATGGTTGCTATATAGTGGGGTCTTACTCGTTGTAGCAGTTGTAGGCGGCGTCTTCTCGATACGCACGATCACAAAAGTGGACCCAATCACCGCTATAGGAGGGTAAAAAATGAAAAATATTTTAACAATGAAAAATATCGTCAAGACTTTTGGTAGTGGACATACCGAAGTGACTGCACTAAAAGGAATTAATTTTAATGTCAAACAAGGAGAATTTGTCAGCATCATCGGTCCTTCTGGTTCAGGAAAAAGTACCTTCTTAACCATTTCCGGTGGGCTACAAACACCTACTTCTGGAGAAATCGCCATTAATGGTCAGTCTTTTTCCGATTTATCTGAGAAAAAAAGAGCCGATTTACGTTTTAAAGAAATTGGGTTTATTTTACAAAGTTCTAATTTGATTCCATTTTTAAAGGTCAAAGAACAATTTTATTTAGTTGATCGAGTCAGCCATCAGAAACAAAACGAAACCGTCATTGATGACTTATTGAAATCATTAGATATTTATGATCTAAAAGAAAGCTATCCTCGAGATTTATCTGGTGGGGAAAGACAACGTGTAGCGATTGCTCGTGCGTTGTTCAATGACCCTAGTTTGATCTTAGCAGATGAGCCTACCGCTAGCTTAGATACAGATCATGCCTTTGAAGTAGTCAAGTTACTTGTCAAAGAAGCACATGAAAAACAAAAAGCAACAGTCATGGTTACACATGATGCTCGGATGATCAAATGGAGCGATCGTGTCTACCGAATGAAAGATGGTGATTTGATCGAAGAAACGGAGGGATGGGATGCCTAAATCGACATTTCTTAATCTGCCGAATGAGAAGAAACAACGGCTTATTGAAATTTTACTTGAAAATTTTTCAGCTCGACATATTAGCCAAGTAAAAGTTGCAGATATTGTCGAAGATATGGCTATGTCAAGAGGGGCCTTTTATAAGTACTTCGAAGACTTGGAAGATGCCCATACCTACACGATCCAGTATTATTCGATTCAAATCCATCGAGATATTCTGAAATATATCAGTCAAAACAAGCAAGACTTTTTTCAAGGAATTGAAAATTACCTTGCGTGGTGTAGTGAACTGGAACAAAAAAGTAGTTATTGGCAGGCCATCCGCTTTTTAACGAGAAGTGATGATTTTACCAATCACCAAAGAACCAAGCCTTCTGCTGAATCAGGAAGATTAAAGGAATGGTTTAAGTTACTGAAGGCAAATGGTTTTCACATTACTTCAGAAGAAGAAGCGATTAGCTTTTTATATTTCGTCATGGATCTTGTGATCAATTCATTGACGGATTACATTGCGAATGACTGGACTACTGATGAGTTGTTGCAAGATTATCGTTACAAGGTAAAATGGCTGCAAAGAGGTTTGTAAACCGAACGAAGTGAATCTTGAATCCACTCGATTCATTTGTTAGCCGTTTCTTTTTAACTGGTAAGTAGTGTCCGTATTCAGAAAAACACTTCGATACTTCTTTGTGTCATCATCGATAACCAAATAAAAACCTTCGATAGAAAGTTCTTATAGTTGAGAGCAACGATTTTTCCTTTTTGATTCTCCGTGATAGAATTTTTATTGTAAGAAAAGAAAAGGGATGACACAGATGAAGAAAATTATACTATTTGGTGATAGCATTGCTGCTGGATTGTACCAGGGGGAGGTCGTCCATGCATTGGACCATGCGTTATCAACGACCTTAAATGCTTTAGGACAAGCTGATTTTAAGATCATTAACTTAGGAAAAAGAGGCGATTCAACGACAAGCAGCCTTGAACGATTGTCTCAACTTCCCCAAGATGAACGTACAGCTGACTACGTCGTTCTTAATGTTGGCGTTAATGATGCAATCAATCAAAGAGATAACCAAGAAGCCTATCGAAAAAACTTGGAGCAATTGATCAACTTTTTTAAACATAGCCAAGTGATTTTGATAGGGCCTAGTTACGTTGATGAAAAGATCAAAACCCAAACAATTCCTGAGATCTTAGTAGAGTATACTCAGATCGCAAAAGAAGTAGCAGATAAGAACAAAGTAAGTTTTATTGATTTTTATCATTATGAAAAATCTTTTGAGGACCCAACACTTTACTTGCAAGACGATGGGTTGCATCCTTCGAAGTTAGGCTATCACTTGCTAGGTGCTTTGATTGCACAATGTATCCAGCAAAAAGAACAAAATTAATCTACAGACCGAGTACCTCAATCTTTGCAGTACTCGGTCTGTAGATTTTTAGTTTCAAGTTTTATCATGACAAAAAGAATGAAGCGCGCTCTATTGGCTTTGACACACGGTAATAAACAACTGTTTTCTAATGGCGATATTCCTTCAACAAACCTTTTTGGATCAAGTCTTGTTTTTGTTTGAGATTCTGGATGTTTTCTTGATAATTTTGTGCATACATCACGGAATAAAGAGTGTTTAAAACATAGTCGAAGGCAATTTGTGAGGAAAATGTTGCCACTTTAGCAAAATCTAATTCATCTTGCGTAACGATGAGTTTCATCGTTGCTTGTTTTGCCATTTCTGAATGTTCATTTCCAGTGATTAATACAGTTTTAGCACCCACATGGTTTAAATGCATCATAATTTTTTCATAATGGTGAATCCTTCCACTATAAGTTAGAAAGATGGCGCAATCCTTTTCTGTTAAATTGGATGCATTCCAAGAAGAATCACTATACTCTTCAGCTAATATCAAAAATTTATTGATCTTGATTAGTTTATTTTGAAATTTGCGTGCTGTGATTTGAGAATCCCCTTTGGCAAAAATAAACATGCGATTCGCTTGATTCAATGCTGTGGCAATCGCATCAACTGACTGTTTCTCCAATTGAAGCTGTGCTTTTTTGATAGATTGGATCGACAAATCGGCCATTTTTTTAGCGATCGATTGACTATCATCTTTATCAGTAAAAGGAAAGTTTGGATCAATGATTTGATTGAACTGGGCTTTCATCTGATGGACTTCACGACCAAATTCAAAACGAAATTCTCTAAAACCAGAAAAACTCAATTTTTTACATAAGCGAATTATGGCTGAATGCGAAGTATACGTCGCTTTTGCCAATTCTTCGATCGTCATATAAACAGCTGTTTCTCTGTTTGCTTTGAGATAATCAGCAATTCTTTTTTCTGTTGTTGTAAATGCTTCTTGTCGTATCAATTGGTCTTCGATTAACATATGCTCACCTTCCTCATCCATCTTACTGAATATCCCTCTTTTTGACTACTATTTTTTGTGTAGGTTAAACATACCTGTCGATTATTCACTTAAAAAGATCACTTTCTTGAACATTTTTTTCTAACTGCGCTCAAATTAACTTTTAAAGGGACCATTCATTTATACTGATAGTAGTTAAAAACAAAAATTGGAGGAAAACGTATGTTAACAATTGCCTATCTAGGAAATGGAAAAAGTACCAACCGCTATCATTTACCTTTTTCACGAAAACTAAAAGATAAGATCAAAATCAAAACGATCTTTTCACGTTCAGAACCCACTTGGGAAACCTTTGAGGATATTCATTACACCAATCAACTGGAAGATCTATGGAATGATCCAGAAATCCAACTAGTTGTCATCACGACTCCGAGCCAATTTCATTATGAATATGCAAAATTAGCCTTAGAGCATGGAAAAAATGTCCTGGTTGAAAAACCGTTTGCTGAAACTTCTGCAGAAGCGAAAGAGTTATTTGAGCTAGCGAAGCAAAAAGATTTATTTATCCAGTGTTATCAAAATCGTCGTTTTGATTCTGATTTCTTGACCGTACAAAAAGTGTTGGAAAGTGGAAAATTAGGCGATATTTTAGAAATTGAGATGCATTATGATTATTTCAGACCTGAAGTTCCTGAATCGGCAACGGAATTTTCAACAGTCAATAGTTATCTCTACGGTCATGCTTGTCACACAGTAGATCAAGTAATTTCTTACTTTGGCGAACCAGATGACATCCACTATGATGTGCGCCAATTATTAGGAACGGGACGAATGAATGACTATTTCGATTTAGATTTTTATTATGGAACAATGAAAATCTCTGTCAAATCAAGCTATTTTCGTATTAAGGAACGCCCAAGCTTTGTGGTTTATGGGAAGAAAGGGATGTTTGTAAAACAGACAAAAGATCGACAAGAAGAGCATCTTAAACTATTTTATTTCCCAGACCATCAAGATTTTGGTATTGATTTACCAGAACACTACGGCACACTTACCTATATGGACCAAAATGGAAACTACCATGAGGAAAAAGTGATTTCTGAAGTAGGGGACTATAGTCGGGTCTATGAGGGAGTCTATGAAACGCTCATAAACGGAGCCGAAAAAGTAGTGAAAGACGAAGAAACACTTCTACAAATGAACATTTTAGAAACAGGGATCAAAGAGATCCAGGAAAAAGAAGCGCAAGCAAACAAATAAACCATTCACTGTTTATGATCATTCTGAAGGATTAAGCAAAGATTGATGAGAAACAAAAAAACAAAACCATTAAAATATGATGGGGAGGACACCTCATGTTTTGACAGTTATTTTGTTCTTATGTACTATAAAATAAATAACTGTAAGGAGGAATTCTCATGACAAATTATAACGGCGAAAAAGGCAAACGTTTAAGAGGTTCGATGGCGCCTAAAACCGATGATGAAGTAGCATTAGCAGGGACAAATTCTGGTGAAACAGAAAACAAACAAGAATCGTTATCTGGCACAAACTCTGGCGAAGCCAAAGATGTCGCTTTATCTGGTTCTAACTCAGTTGAAGAGGAAGAACCAAAGAAACCGAATGCTTTTGAAAAAGAAGTGGAAAAATTAGCGGAAGAAGTAAAAGAAAAATTTGAAGAATTGACATCTAAAAAAGATACTAAAAAATAGATTTGTCAGTTGCTAGTGATCCTATGAAAAAGACAGCTTTTACGCTGTCTTTTTTTATCCAAAAACTATTTTTCCGATTTTAGAAAAAAATGGTGTCTGCGCTTACCTTCTTTGTATTATGCTTTATTTATGAGAATAATTTTTTCTCAGCTAAACATTAGGAGGTAATATATGGAAAATTTTGGGTTACAGTTAATCAATTCGAGTGTGCTTGGACAAACCGATTTCATAAGTCTATTCACGACTTATTTATCAGATTATATGTATTTGTTCTTAGGTGGAGCCGTTCTATTTGTTATTTTGATGTTGTTATTAAGTAAAAAAATGTCCGATAAGCCTGCAAATAAAAGCGGATCTTCAAAAGGTGCTTCTAAGCAAAGCCAATATAAACGAATGAAATAGATCTTATTTTACTTTGAACAGATTGTTAGTTTACTAATAATCTGTTTTTTTGTTATAACTATAAAAAAATATTATAGTAACTATAAATATCATTATATTGAAAAATGTTTCTATCAGAACTATAATTTTCATGAAAATAACATATGAGATGAAAAGGAGCGTGTATCAACATGAGAAAAACCAGTAGAAAAGTAGTGATCGTTGGAACAGGCTTTGTGGGAACAAGTATTGCTTATGCCATGATCAATCAAGGAATTGCGAATGAATTAGTCTTGATCGATGTCAACCAAGAAAAAGCGGAAGGGGAAGCTTTAGACCTTTTAGATGGTATGGCATGGGGCGAAGAGAATGTTGCTGTTTGGTCAGGTGATTATAGCGAATGCAGCGATGCCGATTTAGTAGTAATCACAGCAGGTATCAACCAAAAACCAGGACAAACTCGTTTAGATTTAGTGAAAACAAATGCTGGAATCATGAAGGATATTGTTCGACAAATCATGGGAGCAGGATTCAACGGAATATTAGTTGTTGCTTCTAATCCAGTAGATATTTTGACTTGCATTGCGTGGAAAGAATCAGGGTTACCTTCTTCTCGAGTAATCGGAACAGGAACAACATTAGATACAACTCGTTTTAGAAAAGAAATTGCCTTGAAACTTTCTGTCGATCCTCGTAGCGTTCACGGCTATATTTTAGGTGAACACGGCGATTCTGAAGTAGCAGCTTGGTCCCATACAACAGTTGGCGGAAAACCAATCATGGAATTTGTCGAAAAAGATCATCGAATCGACGAAAAAGACTTAGATATCATTGCTGATAAAGTTAAAAATGCTGCCTATGAAATCATCGATCGAAAAAAAGCGACTTATTATGGAATTGGTATGAGTACAGCACGAATTGTCAAGGCTGTATTAAACAATGAACAAGCTGTATTACCAGTTTCTGCTTATTTATCTGGTCAATATGGAGTGAAAGATATCTTTACAGGTGTTCCATCCATCGTTGATGAAAAGGGTGTAAGAGAAGTTATTGAATTATCAATTACACCAGAAGAAGAACAAATGTTTAAACAATCTGTCAATGAATTAAGAAACGTATTAAACACCGTGAAATAATTGAATGAAAATAAAAAGGAGAATGAGCGTTTTGCTCGTTCTCCTTTTTATTTTTGTTTTAGAAAAAATAGTTCTCTAGGAGAAAGTGAATTGTAATAAAATGGTAGCATATTAGGTAAAGTTTTTGGGAAATGCATTTGAAACAACAAGAAAAAAATGAAGGAGGTGATTGATTTAGAGCAGAATAAGATTATTTTTTTTAAATTAGATGCAATAAATATTCTTTCTTCACTTATGATTATTTTATTCTAGAAAAAGGAGATAAGTACTATAATGCCTATAGATAATGCTGAGTTGATAAAAAAAGAAATTGAATTACGTTCAAAAATTGCTGGGGCAAGTGCTAAAGAAAATTTTTATAGTACCATGAGAGTGAGGGTTGAGCCACTAAAAGGTATGGATAGATTTAATCCTTCTAAACGAACAGAATACCAAAATAAAAAAAAATTTATTAAATTTATAGAAAAAAATACTCAAGAAGCATCGTCAAACAAGAAGGGTTATATACAACAATTGCAAGAGGTAGATAAACAACTTAAACAAGGAACTCTTCGGAATTTTGAACAAATAAGAGGAAAATCTAAAGAAGAAATTTCTATATTACCAGATTCTACTCATAATATGAATAGAACGCCTCGGGCATTTGAACAAATAAAGGGAGGCTCAAAATCATCTGTTCCATTGTCGCATTCTACCCCTAATATGGATAGACCACCAGCTTTGCCACCTAGAGTTGGAAGATAGACTTCATACATAAATAAGAAAAAAAGAAACGTATTAAACACCGTGAGATAATTGAATGAAAATAAAAAGGAGAATGAGCGTTTTGCTGCTCGTTGTCCTTTTTATTTTTGTTTTAGAAAAAATAATTTTCTAGTAGAAAGTGAATTGTAATAAAATGGTAGCATATTAGGTAACGTTTTTGGGAAATGTATTTGAAACAACAAGAAAAAAATGAAGGAGGTAATTGATTAAAAGCGTGATCAGCTTAAAAAGAATAAAAGATGACTGGTAAAATTACTAAATAAACGAAAGGAGATAGTATATGGAAAAGCAGAATACTCAGGAGTCAAGAAGCGGATTAGAAGAATCTGCAGTTCAACAAGATATTCACTCTATACATACAGAGCAAACCGTATCTGATAGGCAACAAAATACTTTTGACAAAGATCAATCGGAGATGATATATGCAGAACTGGTAGGCTTGCCTGAAGGAAAATTCAAACAGAAACCGGAAACAACTATTTATTCAACTATCATTCAGTCTCAATTAAGCTCTTCGGAGAAACAAGAAGATCAGTCTCAGCCTCTAAATAATAAAGGAGAGTCCCTTAAAAAGAATAATTTTGACATTGATGAAGATACTGGATGGGGCACCACTTTAAGTTCTGACGATTCACAAAATGATCGCCAACATGAACGAATTAGTAAGTCAACAAAAAATGACAATGATTCATTAGAGATACAATTTGAAAAAACACAACCTAATCCTCAAACTAACAGCAATTACAAATCTTTTTTTAATGAACTTATCCGCAAGGCAGCGGAAAAAAAGAGTGAACAAAATTTAGCTACATCGTCACATTTATCTGGACATCCTATTCCAGCACCACGTTATAGTAAACTAATTATTGTTGAGAACTCCGAAGGAAGGCTGCTTGGGGTGAATGAAAATACTGGATGGGGCACTTTTTTAGGTACTAAAATTCCTCAAAACAAAAAGCCTATTCCATTACCACGTACTAAAAAAAATGTACAGAAAAGTAAAAAAAATACTCCTGCACAGTGTACTTTTAAAGATCTAAAAGATAAAACGAGTAATATAAATCAAAATACTATTTCTTCTTCAAATGATTTGAATAATAGTAATAGGTCCCATGTAAGATAGATTTACTGCATAATCAAAAAATAACTACTCAGGTTTATAGCAGAGAATTGTACAAAAGAACTAACATCTCCTTATCGTTTTTTTTCGATTATAATTCAAGACATAAAAGGAAAGGAAGAAATTTAATGCCAAGAGAAAATATCTATACAGAAGATCCAACAATAAAAAAGAAAAATGCATAGTCTAAACAAGGAGTACCTGCTTAACTACATCAGGATATGGAGCCAGTTCCACCTTCGCCATTTCGAAGTAGTGTACTTCGAAATATGAAGCCAGCTCCAACTTTACCACCTCGGGCGTTTGAACAAATAAAAGATAGCGCTATGGGAGTCCCAAAACCACCTGTTCCATCGCCGCGTTCTACCCCTAATATGGATAGACCACCTAAAATTGAAAGATAGACTTGCTACATAAACAAAAAAAGAAATTACTTTAGCATAATATATAGAAGCGAAGGGTATAAGAGGAATCATCGAATTATCAATTACACAGCTACACAGCAGAAGAAGAATTGGTTAAAAAATCTGTCAATGAATTAAGAAACGTATTAAACACCGTGAGATAATTGAATGAAAAAAAGGAGAATGAGCGTTTTGCTCGTTTTCCTTTTTAATTTTTTTTAGAAAAAATAGTTCTTTAGTAGAAAGTGAATTGTAATAAAATGGTAGCATATTAGGTAAAGTTTTTGGTAAATGCTTTGAAACAACAAGAAAAAAATGAAGGAGGTGATTGATTTAGAGCAGAATCAGCTTAAAAAGAATAAAAGATGACTGGTAAAATTACTAAATAAATGAATGAAAGGAGATAGTATATGGAAAAGCAGAATACTCAGGAGTTAAGAAGCATATCTGATGGGCAGAAAAATACTTTAGCCAAAGATCAATCGAAGATGATAGATGCAGAGCTAGCAGGCTTGCCTGAAGGAAAAGTTAAACAGAAACCGGTAAATAATATAGGGGAGTCCCTTAAAAAGAATAAGTTAGACATGGATGAAAATACTGGATGGGGCATCACAGAAAGATACTCTGAAAAAACACAACCTAATCCCCAAACTAACAGCCATTACAAATCTTTTTTAAATGAACTTATCCGCAAGTCAGCGGAAAGAAAGAGTGTACAAAATTCAGCAAATGGTTTAGAGACTGACAATATCTTAAGCAGCGGGAATTCTCAGTCCGTTATGATAAATAAATCTCTGTATCATTTGAATGGACGAGCAGGCATTATTACAAATGTCACGCCCGAGACAAGACACAATATTGATAAAACTACTGGGTCTAATATCAATAGATAACCTGCATGGTCGGTTGATGAGATAAACAACAGAGTGAATTTTTATTATGTTAAGGATCTACTTGGCATAATGTATACAATGTAATCAATTTTTAGTGACTCGTTACTTGTATAATAGTGGTGCACTGATCCCTACAGTGTATAATAGAGAAATGCTATATCAGAAATACGATACATTTTTTGTTTCATTTAGATCGGCAGGAATTTAATTTTATGTTAATTTTTCTAATTCAGGGGAAAACAAGAAACCCCATTATTGGTTTTTCTTATTTAAAATTACAAATAAAAATAAAGGAAGAAAAAAATGAAAGAATTACAACCTACAAATCCTGTTAGCGAACAAGAATCACAAACTGCAAATCCTGTTAACGAACAAGATATCGAAGATCGTATAAATCAATTTTTGCAACAAAATGGTGGGAATCCTCCAATAGTATCAAGCAATATTTTTTCTAGAAACAAAAAAACAAACTTAGATGTCTTAAACAAGATAGAAACGCTTGGAGACGACCAACATAGTAAACGTTTAAAAATGTTGCTTCAGGAAATGAACGAAATGCACAAAAATTTAAATAAAGGTAACTTTAAAGGCCTGTTCCTTAGAGATCGAAAAGAAAATTACGAAAACTTTATTAAAGAAGCAGGATCAGATATTTCAGAAATATTATCTTCTCAAAAAAAAATTCAATATAAAGACGCTCTTAAGATAGCACTAGCAGGACTGTCTTACCAAGATAACTCAAACCCAAAAAAAGAATTGTCTAAAGAAAATAAAGCGTGGGTTAAACTTTTTTCTCTATTCAATAAAACGCAACGTGTTTGGATAAATGGACCTGGTCCAATACAACCTGATTATGACGACAACATTAAAAAAATGCGAAATCAATCAAAAAAGTTTGATGAAATCAGAGCTATGAGGAAAGTCAAGAAACTTTCCGAAAACAAACAGGATAAAGCAATCAATAAAAACCCTTCCAAAGAAAAATCAGAAGGTTCTTTCTTAGAAAGATAGAATTCATACATAAACAATAAAAAATAAAGAAAGAGCAACTAGACATAAGATTAGTCGCTCTTTCTTTATTTCTTCTTTTACTCTTTTTATTATTTCTTCGGTTAAACTGTCAAATTAGATTTATTCTCTAAATTAAAGTTGTCAGATGGATTTTGTTTAATAATTCTTCATTGTACAGTTCAAAATCAAAGAAATCTCTCATTGAAATTCCTAATGACGCTTTATAGAACTAAAAACTGGGTAGAAAAACAAGTATCGGTGTCATTAGCGGTCTTAGAAGAGTGTTGGAATGATTCAGGTTGTTATATCGCTGGTTTGATTGCTAACGGACGTAAAGGCATGACAAAACAACACAAACAAATGATCGAGAATTATAAGAGCACTGTTGATCTGATCGTTAGTAAGGAATGACTTGCATGAAATTGAATTGTAAAGATTATGATTGTAGTATGGAAAATGTATCTCTTCGTGGAAAGATCAAAAGAGTGTCGTCCAGATTATGATTGTTTTATTGTAGAGAATGTCACATGTGAATATTGTGGAGTTTTTGTTTCTAATTTTGTAAATTATGGATATGGACTTTTGCAAATCATACTAATATAGACAGATAAAAAATTTATTCGTGTTTAAATCTTGTCAAACACGATTTAATTGATATTTTATAATACAAAATAATTTTAAAATTTTGCAATGGTTCGAAAGAGTCATTTTTTTATCTTTTTAGTTTGATTTCGGTTTGAGGGGGGGTTAATTCACTTTGAATCTACTTTGTATAATATATATTATGTAAACTAAAATATAAAATTTTTATCTCTCTCCTTTAAAAAGCCACAAACCCTCTCTTCTTGCTATTTATTCTATTTCTTTTTACCAGATAGTATAAAAACGATTCTTTTCTTGTTCAACTAATCAGTTATATATATCTACGCATGCATAAACCATTTAGTATTAGAGCTATCCAGAAATCATTCACACCAAAAATAGATTTTGATGTGAATTTATCTATCCATATTTTGTTAGAGCGATGATTGATAGATGTATCCTAGAAAGTAGCGTTTTATCAGTCGATTAATATACCTTTAAAGTGTAAGAACGATTATATGGGGTTATAGACTGTTAAATAAAACTATGATTTATAGCAATCATTCATGCTATTTTAAGAATCCATTTACATCATTATTACGCAACAACTCAACTTAATCTTTAAAGAAATACTATAATCGAGGAACATTAGTTTTTTATCTGTCTATATTAGTATGGTTTGCTGATGCCAAAGTTAAACTAGGAGATGTTTGTGCATATCTTGCCTTAGCTTGTTCAATATTGTTTTCTAGTTTGTTTTCCAAAATTTGTTTTCTTTTAACTATATCAACTACTTTTCGAATCGATTCTAAACATTTTTCATCGACTCTTACGGCTTGATTTTCCCCACATTCTTTCGGTAAATTTTTTAGAAGTGCAACATCGTTCCATACAAAACTTCGATTAATTTCCTGCACTCCTTCAGCAATTAGGGTCGCCCGCCCCTTTTCATGATCAACCTTATATAGGTTATTGTTCCCAAAATATAGTAATGGCTCGTCTTTGTCATAACCGCTCTTGTTTTTAGCATCTAATGGATAATATACTACCGGTTCATTTTTACTCAGCCATTCCTGAAGTTTATGTTTTGAGTGATCAGTATGTTGTACCTCTCCATCATTTTGGTGATGTTCCTGGTCTTTATTGTTTAAAGAACCAACTATATTTATTAGTTCATTTTCTTTTTCTGTTGTCACCCATATAAACCGTGATTTTTTTCTATTAAACAGTTCTTCCAACCCAAATTTAATCAAGGTTGTTTCTTGATTCTGTTGTTTATTGTCTATGACTAGTTTTCTTGAACCGTCACTAAATTTAACGTTACTCGTAATCAATTTTCCATGACAATTTAGGTAGGACTTTTTTTTATTAACAATTTTCTGGCTTGAAATGATCTTATAAAGCTTCTCCTCTTTATGATCATAATATAATAACTGATTTTTCTCGGTATTTTTCGATTTTTTGGGCAGTTTCATGTGTAGTTGTTCATGAAAGTCGTTCTCGTCTCTCTGCTCAAATTGCTGATGAAACCTTAACCCATTCTCCTGTGTTAAATGTTTATGTTCTTGGATTTGATCAGCAGAAAATGCCAGAGATAAATATCGTTCCTCTGGTGATAGTTTGTCGCTTTTCTTCATCGTCATATTCCCTCTCCTTTTATGGCCTTGTATAAAAGTTCGTTTATTTACAGTCGTACTAGTTTTCTTTGCGTTTTTCAAGTAATTACTGAAACAAACAGCTTTTATCCGCTTTCCATTCTATATCTACACTTCAGCTTAAATAAAACTTTTATTTTAAAATGACAAAACAAAAAGGTCAGCATTTTCAATTTTGTTATCTGCAAATCACCTATTCACCAGCGTGCAAGGTGCAATCGGTTAAGTTGAACAATCATTCGCTGATGAAGTCTATCCAAAGATTCATAAAAAAACATCAAAGGTAGTAGTACGCCTTTGATGTCCTTAAACTTGGTTAGAATATTCATTTTAGTAATGATCCCCACTTTAAGACTAAAACAAATAATAATCACTCGTTCTTTTTATTCAATAAATCCGAAGACTATAATCATTTTATCTAGACGGGTCATTAATTTTTTGTTGAGGTTGTGGTGCAGGACGTTTCATTCTCCGTCTATTTAGAGCAGTGAGATTAGTGGCACTTTGAGTAAAGTTACCATGTTTGATTAACGCTTGAGCGTGCGTCGTCGCATCTTCTAACGAACTTCCACCTTGACTAATGTTCTCTACTGATTTTGTCTTCGTCATTTCTGCGGATTTAGTGGCAGCATGGATATTGAGTTCGCTTTTAGTAATGCTAAGAGCTTCGGTTAATGCTTTTGCGCGGTTTGTCAAATCTTCTATCGTACTTCTACCTTGAACGATATTATTTGCTTGGTTTATCTTCGCTATTTCTACAAATTTAGCGGCAACGTCGGAGGATATACTCCACTTTGAGTTGTTTGGAACGTTGGATGCTATTACTTTATCCCCTGATTTGAGCTTGCCGTTGTAAATTTGGACATTTTTAGCAACCTGCATAGCACTTTTTTGTTTAGGATCAACTAAATATAAATCGTTATCTTTCAATAAAAGTATCTTCGTATCTTTATTTCTGTTTTCATGCTTCTTGAGGTTATATACGTTATCATAATCAGGGTCTGTAGGAAAATGTTTCCGAGCCTCTTCATGATAAGCAATTTTCTTTTCCAGTTCTCCTTTTGGTAACCATATCATTCCATTTGACAACTCGAATTTAGAGAATAAATCTATTTTCACAGTTGTCTTCGGGTCCATTAATGCAATATGTGTTGCATCAGGCCAATTATAGAGGTTTTCACCAGCAATCAAATAAGCGTTTACAACTTTCGCTTTACGATCATCAATCGTTTCAATCTTTAATTTATAAAGAAAATCTTTCATTTCCCCTTCTTTATAATAGAATAGATCTTGGGCTAGATGAGGAGTTGGATTTTTTGGTATTGGCAATGATGAAAAGGCTTTAGCATTCACCATCCGACCCGATCGACTCTTTATCTGCTGTTTCTCCTCCATAATTTTAAAACCTTTTAGCCGCTGATTAATCTTTTCTAAAGTTTCCCCATCCACGCACATCGTTGCCGTTTTATCTCTTTTTTTCTCATCTCTATCTTTAGTAAAATTCCTTTCAAAGAAATTATTGGCATAAGCATTTTCCACATTGGAAGATCGGAACAGAGTAACTCTCATCCCTTGACTATTTCTTTTGTAAAATGTCCCTTTTAGATGTTCTACGTTATCAGCGATGAGTTTCGACTTCCTATTCTCTGTGTCCAATTGATAGAGATTGCCTTTGTGTAACATTAATTGAACATTCACTATGAGATCGGAGGACGTTCGCTTCGGGATCCCTATCTTGAGACTGTCACCAATGTATGTTTCATCTGGTTCTGTTATTGTACGCGCTGCTTTTTCGGCTTCTTTTGCTTTTTCGTAACGCTCATTCTTTTGGATGATATCGTACACTACACGTGAATTAACAAATAACGTGTGAGTATCCTTTGAATCATTTTTCGTCATCTTAGCGGGTACAACTAAATTCTGGTAGCTGTTTTTCTCTTTGCTTCCTTGTGTCAATTCATTATCTTTAAACTCTACATCCTCAGCAATTACATAAGCTGTTCCTTTTCTTGTTATTTGGTCAAAATTTTCAATGAAATAGAGTTTTCCATTGTTCAAGCATAATAGTTGATCGCTTGGATCATTATCTAGAATCTCATCTAGATTTTCTATTGGTTTTTTTATCTTATTGGAGAATACAGAGTTATCAGTTGCACGTTCTGAAATACTATGTGCTACCAATAGACGATAGTTCACATCAATCTTATTATTTGTCGTTTGATTTTGATCTTCCCTGATTTGCTCTTCAGAAAAACTCAGCTGTTTATACAACTCCTGCTCATTCGTTAGCGTTGTACTCTCGCTTTGATTATTTGTTTTCGGCATAGTGATTGCACCTTCCTATTTATGTTATTTTTACATAAAAACTTGTTTGTTTAGTTCCTAAACTTTTTTAAGTTCTAAGCTGTAAAACATTTCTAAAAACTAATATTTTTGGCGCACTTTGATTTTATACTTATTACCTGTAAGAAATAATCCTTCAATAAATTTCAATAATTACCTAGATGTTCCAGGTCTTGTTCCGATTGAAACGCATGAACGAGTGTCCATCTTCTGATTCTGATTCAGGAGTTGTCTTTGAGTTTGGCTTTTTCCTTTTGAGCGTTTTTGCAACTCTACTACATTATTACTTAGTTGAGGAATGTTCCTCGATTGGTTTATTTTTGCTATTTCAAAAATTTTAGAAGCTTTGTATGAAGATATTGGCCATTTCATATTTTCATTATGCGATAAGTTGGATAAGAGTATTTTATTATCTGATTTGATCTTACCATCTTCAAAATTGACATTAGCGGCAACCTTCATAGCCACCTTTGATTTATGATCAACTAAATACAAATTGGTATCTTTCAACAAAAGTGTATATACATCTTTGTTTCTATTTTCATGAGAAATCGTTTTTTGGAATTCAATAAAATACGCCACTTTCTTTTCTACTTCCCCTTTTTGTGTCCACACCAATCCCGAAAACAACTTTGGTACAGGAAATAAATTTAATTTTATATTTTTATTGATATCGTTTAATGCAAGATGGCTTTTATGAAGTTGATTATCAAGGTGTTTATTAGTAAGCAAATAAGCTTTTTGGACTTTCCCGCGATCGTTAATCTCTAACTTATAAAGAGCACGTTTGTCGTAATCGTAATAGATTGGGTCTTTATCGTTGTGAAGGTTTGGATCTTTTACTATTGTTAACTTCTTTAACGATGATATGCTATCAACATCCACCTCAGGCCAAGGTTTACTTTCTATCTGATCCTTCTTTTCCATAATTTCAAAATATTGTAATCGCTGATTGATGTTCTCTAGGGTATCGGCGCTTACATACTTCGTTTGAGTTTTTTCTCTTTTTTCTTTAGTAAAAAATGATCTTATCAAACCTATATTGTGAGACTCTTCAAGAGTATTAGGACTGAATAGCACCATTCTTAGCCTTTGCTCATTTCTCTTATAGATTGTTCCATATTGAAATTTTACGTTATCTGCGAGTAGTTTTGACTGTTTATTTTGGCGGTCAATTTGATAGAGCTTATCTTCATGCAACATTAATTGAACTTTCATTTCCGGATCCCTAGTTCCATACTTGGGGATCCCTATCTTAAGACGCTCACCAATATATGTTGGATCTGGTTGTGCTACTGTACGAGCTATCCCCTGAGTTTCTTTTGCATTTTCGAAAATCTCATTATTCTTGATAATATTGTACACTAAACTTGGACTAGCAAGTAACGTGCGAGTACCATTTTTCTTATTTTTTGTCATCTTAGGAAATTTAATTAAGGTTTGGTTGATGTTATGCTGAATGTTCGCTTGGAACAATCGTTTATCTCCATACCATACTTCCTCAGCAATTACATAAGCTTTTTTTTCTCCTTTTTGTGGGTCCAAATTTTCAATATAATAGAGTTTGCCTTTGTGTAAGCATAGTAGTTTATTCATTGGATTATCATCATGAATATTACGTATTTTTTCGCTTGGTATTTTTATATCATCGGGCAATTTAGAGAACTCATTTTGATGGTTTGAAATCATACCATCCAACAATATATGATCATTCACATCAATACGTTCACCTATTTTTTGTTGTTGATCTGTTTCGATTTCTTCTTCAGAAAAATTCAGATGTTCATACAGCTCCTGATCATTCGTTAACGTTGAACCCTCGATTTGATTATTTGTTTCCGGCATAATGATTGCACCTTCCTATTTATGTTATTTTTTGCATAAAAAATAATCATTTGTTTAGTTCTTAACCTTATTAAATATCTGGCATATAAGATTTTGTCGAAACAAAAGATTTTTTAATGCGCTTTTATTTTATAATTATTATTTGTGAGAAATAATCCATTAATTTCCATAAATAGAAATAAAAAGCACCACAAGAAATAACTTGTTATTCTCTAATTTTTTATGAATTGTCGTACCCACTTCTGCGAGCTTTAGCTGTTAACTTGTCTAAAACGACAATTTTCATTCTTAAACATCTAATGTTCAAATCTTATAATCACTAACAAATCAATAACCGACATATTCATTGATGTTATAAGTAAGTGAGCTTAATTCCTTGATAATAAACGGACTTAACCTAGCATTTCCAATAGAAAAAGATCTTAAAACACAAATGTGTTCTAAGATCTTTAGTTATATATTTTACTAATTTATCATGATACTTTTATGATAAAAAAATTTCAAAGTGAATTATCAAGCTCTATTATAGCTGTGAATGTGGTTTATTTCCGGTAATCAACCAAAATACTGATGCCATAATTGTGTCAATACGGGTAGAAAGTAAATGATTACTAGTGCTGCGATGACCATCAGTAATTGCTTGCGTTGTTTCTTTCGTTTCAACAGACTACTTGTTTTGTGTAAAAAGTATGTAGCACTTTTCGCTCCAGCAGTTAGTGTTGATAGTAGCAGTGTAGGTGAGTAAGCCGTAGGGTCTTTCGTGATAGACAATAATTTCGTACCATATTCTGGATATTTTAATAATGCTTGATAAACAGCAACGATCGTGATCGTTCCCATCAAATAATTTAACAATGAATGAACTTTTTTCAAACGCTTAAACTCCTTATTTATAAATCGTATGTTATTTTTGGATAAATAAATCAACACTTTTCGGAATAATTATTTTTCTTCTTTATTTTTTTCTCCTGATTTTTCCATCCACGGAAAAGAAAAACCGATCGAATAATCTGCTTTTAGTTCTAGTACCGCATCAAACTTCCCTTTTTTGCCAGTCAACCCTTTAACTACTTTACTAGTCTTACCTTTAGACAATAATTCCCGCATCATCGTTTTCGTCAGCTTCTTCTTTGCAATCGTTGGCCAAAGTTTAAAATCACAGGAAGCATTGGTACAAGTTGCTACTTTTGGATACAACATGACGATCCCTTGTTTACACTTTGGACATCTGCCTAGTTGATCATTTTTCTTCTCCAGCGCTTTGATTTGGCGCGTTCCAGTGATTTCTTCAGATAAATCGACTGAAGTCAGTTGTTTTGGCACGGATTCGAGTAAATGAAGGATGAATTTTTTGATGTTTGCTAAAAAGACTTCGGGTGTGCCTTCATTGTTACCGATCTTTTTGAGGTATCCTTCCCACTGAGCAGTCATTTCCGCACTAGTCAACAAAGGTTCTTGAGCGACCGCTTTACAAAGAGTGATTCCTTTAGCCGTAACAGTGATTTCATTTTTAGTGACCTCGATATAGTGACGTTGCTTTAGATTTTCAATAATATTGGCTCGAGTCGCTTCTGTTCCGATTCCCTCAACTTCTTTTAAGATTTCCTGTGCTTCTTCATCATCCAATGTTTTCCCTGCCGTTTTCATCGCAGTGATTAGTGTTCCCTCGTTGTATGGTTTTGGTGGTTGGGTTTCTTTTTGAATACTTTTCAGATCAACGCCGACCACCTGACCTTTTACCACATCTGGTAATACTTGGACTTCTTTCTGCTTGCTTTTGGTTGCTAAGATCATTTGCCACCCTTTTTTGATTGGGATTTTCCCTGTACTTTTTAAGCGAAGTTCTTGGACACCAGTATAAATTGTTGTTTCTTCATATACATAATTTTCGGCAAACATTGCCATAGTCGTTTTCGCTACTTGTAAATAGATGGCTTGTTGCAGACGTGATAATTGCGCAAAACGTTCCTTGGAAGGAATCGTTTTTGTTGGAATAATTGCATGGTGTTCTTGGACTTTTGTCGCATCAACATATCTTTTTTTCGACCATGTTTCAGGAGTCTCTACGCTGCTGATCCCTAAAAAATCTTTATAACGTACTAAGTTTTTCACCAAGTAGTGATGTTCATTTTCAGTAATGTAAGTAGAATCTGTCCGAGGATAGCTTAAAAATTTCTTTTCGTAGAGCCCTTGGGCAGCATCTAATGTCGCTTTGGCACTCACCTTCATCAATTGGTTCATTTTTGTCTGGAGACTAGATAAAGAAAATAAACGTGGACTACTTAGTTGTTTTTCTTTTTTAATGACCGATAAGATCTGTCCTGATTGCTTCCCTAAATGCGCACCTGATTTTTCAATTGCTTGATGTAGTGCTTCGAGAGTTTTAAAATTCTGTTTGGGATCGATTTTCCCAGTAAACCGTCCATCATCACAACTGATCGTCGCTTCTATTTCATAGTATGGTTCTTTTTTGAAGTTTTTAATTGTTTCTTGTAACTGATAGATCATATATAAGGTTGGCGTTTGGACACGTCCTAAAGAAAAGCTGCCATCGATCCCTTTTTGTTGCAGTAAGAGACTATATAATGGACTCCCGTTCATCCCGATCAACCAATCCGCATTCTGTCTAGCTTTCGCTTCTTTATATTTAGGAAAATAGCTCTCGCCTGGACGAAGGTTTTTAAAGCCTTCATAAATCGCCTCTTTTTCCAGCGAATTGATCCACAAACGTTGATACTTTTTGCTTTTGGTGAAGGCTTGTGCTTGAATGATAATCGACCAAGCAATGGCTTCTCCTTCACGGTCTCCATCTGTCGCAATAATGATCGTATCCGCTGATTGTAATTCCTTTTTGACGATTGAAAATTGTGCTTGTTTTTCTTTCGGCACTTCATAGCGGAAGGTTTCTGGGAAAATTGGTAAGTTAGCTAAGGACCATTTACTCCAGCGTTCTTCATATTCACCAGGAGGGACCATGTCCACTAAGTGACCGAATCCATAAGTAATCGTTACTTCCCCACTAAACAACGGATCAACGATCTCATAATACCCTTCGTGACGTATTCGTTTCTTAAATGTTTCAGCATAAGCTTTTGCTTGGGAAGGTTTTTCAGCCAGTATAACAGTTTTCATTTTATCCCCTCCATGATTCTCAGTCTTAGAACAGACTTCTTTATTATGGAACAAACATTCGCATATGACAACCCAAAAACTATTTTTTCAAAAGAAAAAAACGACTGAAGACCCTTGTCTAACAGTCGTTTTATGAACTTAGCTTTTACAATTGGTGAAAATCCAAAGTGTTGAATCGTCCACCTATTAAAAATGGAGGACTTTTACCTAAACGAAGTGAAATAGATGATTACAGAGAGTAACTTCCTATTTCTTTTCTTCCATTTATTTACTTAAAAAATCACTGATTGCTGCGCGATTGGCGTCATTGTCGATCACCAAAATACTTCCGGCATAACTACTGTTTCCGAAGTTCCATGAACCTTCAACAGGCACACTTAAGCGATCCACACCACCGACACCTCGAGCAATCGACAAGAGATTTTTGATAATAAACAATGATGAAACATCCGTTGAGGTATAACCAATGGCTTTTCCGGCAGCGTAAGGGGCACGAATCAAGTTTAGGGGATTTTTTAGCTGACTAAAAATCGTATTCATGACTTGTTGTTGCCGTCTTACTCGACCAAAATCACCTTCTTCGTCTTTTCTAAAACGTGCATACTGTAAAAGTGTATGACCATCCATTTTTTGGACACCTTTTTTGATATCAACACCATCCAGATTCAAATCTTTCTCTGCATCGATCTTGATACCATTCATAAACAATGCATCGACCACTTTTTCAAACGATTTAAAATCGACTTTTGCGTAATACTGGCAATCAAGTCCAAAATTTTCTTTGATGGTTTGACGGACCAGATCAGCACCGCCATAAGCATAAGCTGCATTGATCTTATTTTGACCAACTCCTGGAATTGTTACAAAACTATCACGCATAAATGAGATCAATTTTGGTTTATGAGCAGGTCCATCTAACTGTAACACCATAATCGTATCTGCACGACCAGCATCCTCACCTCTCGTGTCACTACCTAATATCAGAATATTATGTGCGCCACTCGAAGACTGTACACCATCAAATGATTCCGTTGTAACACTCGGCAAACTGGTATCATGTTCTGCCATGGATTTCCCGACAAAAAAGGAAATGACTGAAAATAAGAATAAAAATAGGATAATGCCTAGAATGATTTTCCCCCACGAACGTTTCTTTTTTGGACGAACTTCTTTTGGCTCTTTCTTCCTCTTAAAAAAGCTTTTCTTCGTTTGATTAAATCCTTTTTTGTTTCCTGCTTTTGCATAGGAATAAGGGGTTTGATAGTCATTAGCTTGTCCTTCTCTGGAAGAATAAGAAGAATCCTGATCAGGTTGATAGATCCGAGTAGCTTCATCTCTTGAATCATTCAACGCTTTGTCCTTTTGACGTTCACGTCTAAAAAAACCGGTTGATTCTTTTTTTAATGGTTTTGCTTTTTTATGGATGTTCTTATAACGATCCATCCGACTCATTTTGTTTCCTCCCTGCTATCTGTACAAGTAAATAAAGGATACGCTATCTTCTTGATAAAAACAGCTATTTGAACCACAATTTAATAAAAAATAACGAAATGAGACAAGCCATTACACGTAAAGCTCGTCACACTTCTTGTTCTAATCGTTCTCGTATGTTCTGGACTGGCATTTCTCGATGTGTCCACAGTTCAAAAGCAATTGCTCCTTGATGAATCAACATACCTAAACCATTATAGGCTTTGATTCCCATTTTTTTGGCTTCTTGGATTAATCGTGTCTCACTAGGGGAGTAGATCAAGTCAAAGACGGCTAATTGCGAATGCAACAACTTTACATCAGCAATCGGTATTTGGTCTTTCTTGCTTCCCATTCCGATATCAGTTGCGTTGATCAATAGATTCGCCTGACTTAATCCTAATGCCAGTTGACTTTCGTCCGCATAATCATGTAGTCGGATGGGACAACCTGTTTTCTCAGAGACTTTCGCAAAATACTCTTTTAGTGGTAAAAAAGTGGCATTCAAACGTTTGTAAATCGTGATTTCTTGTGCGCCTTCTAGTGCCATTTGTACGACAATTGCTTTTGCTGCACCACCTGCTCCCAGAACAACGATTTTTTGATTTTTGATTGGATGCCCCGTTTCGTTGACGGAACGTACAAATCCCATACCATCTGTATTGTAGCCAATCAAACGTTGCTCCTGGTGAACGATCGTGTTGACCGCTCCGATCAATTCCGCTTCAGGGCTTAACTGATCAAGGTATGCCAAGACAGCCGTTTTATTCGGCATTGAAACATTTACGCCCAACATATCTAATGTGCGGATACTCTCAACGGCTTGTCTTAGGTTCGTTTGATCTACCTCAAAAGCCAGATAAACGGCATCAATACCCCAATGTGAAAATGCCAGATTGTGCATGAGCGGTGAAAGACTATGAGAAGCAGGCTTTGCAAAAAAGCCTGTGAGTTTTGTTTTACCAGAGATCATCTTTTTCCTCCTTATAAAATAAAACAACCATCCAATCCTCGTAAACATGACACGAGACATCAGATGGTCGATTGTTTAGTTCTGTTTCTTGTGCTTTTTCTTATGTCTATGATTGACGAGTCTTTCTAAGTTTAAAGGAGGTATGAGAAACTTGTCAACATGATTGTCAAACAAGCGGGGCCTCTTTCTCATTCATTTAAAACAAATCAATGTACTATAGGCATACTAGGCACAAAGTAGAAGGAAAAGCAGTCAGTAATCAAAAACTAATCTAACACTTCTTCAAAAAATTGTAATAGATCCGCTAGTGACAATTGCTCTTTTTCTTCTTTAGACAAATCTTTCACGATCCGTCCTTTTTGTAAAACGATCAGACGATTCCCATAATTCAAGGCATCTTCCATCCGGTGGGTGATCATCAAGCACGTCAAGTGTTGTTCAGTAATCCTGCGATTGGTTAATTGCATCAATGATTTGGCAGTTTTAGGATCGAGCGCTGCTGTATGTTCATCTAATAGCAGCAACTCAGGCGCTTCAATGGTCGCCATCAACAAACTCAATGCTTGGCGTTGCCCTCCTGATAATTCCCCAGCTGGCGTATCTAAATGCTGCTCCAACCCATTTCCAACTTCTTGACACAATTGATAAAATGTTTCTCTTTGGTTCTTTAGGTTACGGAGACGAAGGGGTCTTTTCTTTCCTCTTTTTTGAGCCAAAAGCAAGTTCTCTGCTACTGTCATCCTTGGAGCTGTGCCCATCTTAGGATCTTGGAACACCCGAGAAAGAAAAGAAGCCCGTTTTTCTTCTGTTTCTTTCGTGATATTCCGCTCTTTAAAAGCGATCGACCCTTGACTTAATTGTAATGTTCCTGCGATCGTGTTGAACAGCGTACTTTTTCCCGCACCATTTCCACCAAGGACCGTAATAAAATCGCCTTTATTGATTGTCAAATCAATTCCATCTAATAATACTTTTTCTTCGTTCATGCCATTGCTAACGACTTTTTTTCCATTTTTAATTGTGATGATCGCTGTCATGGTCAAACCTCCTTTTCAAAACCGGTTTTAAGTTTCAATGCTTGTTTTAACTGAGGAATCATCAAACAAATGGCTAAAATAATAGCGGAGAAGAGTTTGAGATATGTTGTGTCAAACCCAAGTTTAATGACGATCAGGATCAATAATTGATAGATGATGCTTCCCACGACAATGGCAATCAAGCGTTCTGCTAACGTTAATTCGTGGAAAATCACTTCTCCAATAATGATAGAAGCTAGCCCGATCACGATGACACCAATTCCTTTATTGACATCGGCATACCCATCATTTTGTGCAATCAATGCACCTGATAAAGCAATAACACCATTTGAAAGAGTCAATCCTAAGATTTTCATTCGATCTGTTTTGATCCCTAAGGAACGAGCCATCGTTTCGTTGTCTCCTGTCGCGATATACCCTTGACCTAAATCGGTATTGAAAAAGAACAGTAAGACACCAATCAAGAGACTTAATGCAAGCAAGCCAAGTAACACGGTATCAAAATAGTCAGGTAAATGAAGACCGTTGAACGTATCTTGTAAAATCGAATGATTCAATAAAGAAAGATTTGGTGTGCGCATCACGAATAAAATCACCGAGTTTAATCCAGACATAACTAAGATTCCGGCAAGGATCACTGGGATCTTTCCTTTGGTATACAACAGCCCCGTAACTAGTCCGGCAAGCATGCCTGCACCAACGCCAAGCAGTGTTGCTAAAACTGGGGAAATCCCATGAGTGATAGCTGTCACACAAACTGCTCCACCTAATGGAAATGATCCTTCAGTCGTCATATCAGGAAAATCCAAAATCCGATAAGTCATAAAGATTCCTAATCCTAAGATTGCCCATAACATCCCTTGTGAAATTGCTGATACGATCATTGTTCATCCCCCTCGTCTTTCGGTTCTTCTGAAACATTTTTAGCTTCTTGCTTTATTGAATCAGGAATCGTGATCCCTAATTTTTCCGCCTGTTTTTCATTGATGATGACATCGCCTTTATCAAAGACGTAAACAGGTGTCGTTGCTGGTTTTTCTTTTCCTAGTGCAAGCATCGCAGCCATTTTCCCACTTTGGACACCTAAATCATATTGGTTGATTCCGATCGTTGCCAAGCCACCTTGTTCGACCATTGAATCAACTGAAGGGATCACTGGGATCTTCGCTTTATCAGCTTCTTTTACCACTGTCTGCATAGCATTAGCAATTGTATTGTCTAAAGGAACATAAATGAAATCCACTTGTTGACTCATCACTTGGACAGTTTGGGCGATTTCATTCGTAGAAGGTACAGCATATTTTACTGAAGTCAAACCTGCTTTTTGAATCGCTTTTTCTGCTTGGCTTACTTGGTATTTTGAATTATCTTCTGAAGAAGCGTATAAAATCCCGACTTTCTTCGCATTCGGCAACAATTCAGCGCCTAACTTGATTTGCGCTTCAACAGGCGGCTGATCAGATACGCCTGTGATGTTTCCACCTGGTTCTTTTAAAGACTTCACTAAGCCGGCACCAACTGGATCTGTGACCGCACCTAAGACTAATGGGATCGTATTCGTTACATTAGCTAAAGATTGAGCAGCCGGAGTAGCGATCCCTACTAGGACATCTGGGTCAGCTTGTACTAATTGTTGACTCATAGTGGCTAATTTACTTTGATCTGCTTGCCCGTTTTGAAAGGAGATCGTTAAATTTTTTCCTTCCTCAAGCCCTGATTGTTCGAGACCGTCTTTGATCCCACGGTAAATTTCATCTAATGCCGGATGGCTCACATATTGCAAAACCCCAACGGAAACAGTTTGATCCGTTTCTTTTGGTTTCGATTCAGTAGAAGCAGGCGTTATTTTTTCATAAATAAAGGTTCCTACTAAGTAAAGCATAATAAGTGCAACAACTGTGATCAAACGTTTATTTTTCATTTTTCTTCCCCCTCATTCCTTTAATCATCATTATTCAAGTCTGGTTTCTGACACGAACTGACAAAAAAAGACAATCACCCCAACGGTAATTGTCTTCTTACATACAAAAAACCGCATAGATCAAATCTATGCGGTAGTCAAATTTCTTGTCCAGCATAGATACAAATTTTAGATTTGTACTCTAAAAAGTTGTATCTACGGTCAAAGTTCGCCATCAATACAACTTATCTACGCCAGTTACGCCAAGCTTGAGTTGTTCCTGCTAAAAATTGGTTTGATAAGTTCATTGTGGATCACCCTTTCCTTAATAATTAATCTAAGTCTAATCGAATTTAGCATGTTCGTCAACTGTTTTTTTATTCCGTCTTATTTCCAGCATTAAGATCTGTTCCCAGTTGAGCATTAGTCGAAGTCGTTTGCGTTTCTTTCCCAAGTTCTTCTTCTAATTTTTTGATATTCGCTAATGGCAAACGATTTAATTCGGGAATCAGCTGCGTAGGGAAATCACTTAACTGATTTGCGTTATAGACTAAGCGATTGGTTTCTTTGCCATTTTGGAAAAAGATTACCGTCAAATGCTCTTGCTTTAAATCGTAGCGTTGTTCTAATTCATTGACCTGATAAACCAATGGGTAAAAATAAATAGGGCGATTCAATTCCACCATTTTTTTTGGATCATGAAAAATGTCCATTAATGCTTGATACATTTCTCCACTTGGCACACTGAACAAAACTGAAATAGCTTTACTTTCTTCAATTGTTTGCGAGGCTTCATTGATATTCAAAGGTTTAAGCTTAGGAGAATTGATTTCTGCATAGACTAAGCTCTCCACCTGTGCTTCTCTAATATTTTTAGGAAAGACAAACATCGTGATCGTAATGACCAGTGAAACAAGGAATACGAACAATAAACGTATAAAATAGCGTTGTGGATGCGTATCGAAATCAGCCAAAAAATGATGGTATTTGACTTTGATGGTCTCACTTATCTCTTTCCACATAGCGATCACCTTCTTTTTCGTTTTCTTTTATTATACCTAAGTTTGAGGTAGATAGAAAAAAATACATTTAAAGAATATCGATTATTTTTCAATCCAGTATCTTTTTATGATCAAATCAGTTTATAACTACCTAGTAAATTGGTCTTTCTACGTTTTTTTCGTTATAATGAAACTACTTATGAAAAGAAATGAGGAATGAACCATGTCCTTTGATGGTGTCTTTACTCATGCAATGATCAATGAATTGCGTGAGACTCTATTATCTGGTCGGATTTCTAAAATCCACCAACCTTACGAAAATGAAGTCGTATTAGTGATTCGCTCACGTGGTAAAAATCAGCGTTTGCTCTTATCTGCACATCCCAGTTATGCTCGAATCCAGATCACTCAGATCGACTATCAAAATCCAGACACACCACCGAACTTTGTGATGATGTTACGCAAGCATCTTGATGGGGCAATTTTGGAGTCGATCGAACAAATCGAAAACGACCGAGTGATCCACTTTCATTTCACGAAACGAGACGAACTAGGAGATCTCCAAAATATCATCTTGATTGTGGAACTCATGGGACGTCATAGCACGATCATCTTAGTGAATAAAGAATCAGGAAAAATCTTAGATGCGATCAAGCATATTGGTAGTTCACAAAACACCTATCGTTCCCTTCTGCCTGGTGTAGACTATATTGCTCCACCTGAACAAAACCAGCTGAATCCCTTTAGTCAGGAAAAAGAAAAAGTCTTCCATCGGCTTTCTCAAATGGACTTGACACCAAAAGGAATCCAACAACAATTTCAAGGAATCGGTTTTGATACTGCGCAAGAATTGGTGGCTCGCTTAACAGAACGACCTAATGAAAAAATGCTAGTATGGCAAGAATTCTTCACAGCAATCGATACCCAACGCTCCCCTAGCCTTTATGAAGTAGCGGAGAAAGAATATTTTACGCCGATCAACTATCGTTTCTTTGACTCAAATACGCAACAAAAAAAGATGTACCCGACTCTCAGTGCGTTATTAGATGCGTTTTATCAAGAAAAAGCAGAAAAAGACCGTGCCAAACAACAAGGTGGCGAGCTCATCCGCAAGATTGAAAACGAGCTTAAACGAAACAGAAATAAACTGAAAAAACGGGAGCAGACCTTAAAAGATTCGGAAAATGCCGAAGATTATCGTCGAGATGGCGAACTATTAACTACTTTTATGGCTCAAGTACCTCGGGGCGCAAATGAAGTAACATTGCCTAATTATTATGAAGAAGATCGGCCGATCACAATCAAGCTTGATCCAGCATTAACGCCCAATCAAAATGCCCAAAAATATTTCCATCGCTACCAAAAACTAAAAAATGCCGTCAAATTGATTGGTAAACAGATCGAAGAAGCCAAAAATGAGATCGATTATTTAGAATCTGTCTTGTCTCAGTTAGAGATTGCTGGACCTATGGATATCGAAGTGATCAAAGAAGAATTGACAGCAGAAGGTTATTTAAAAAAGAAATCTTCGAAAAAACAAAAACGCAAGAAACCTTCACAGCCAGATCAATATCTTTCTACTGATGGTACGTTGATCTTGGTAGGGAAAAACAATCTTCAAAATGATCAACTTTCCTTAAAAACGGCGAAGAAAACAGACTATTGGCTCCACGCCAAAAATATTCCTGGCTCCCATGTCATTATCAAAAGTGACCAGCCATCTGATGAAACGATAACTGAAGCCGCTGAATTAGCTGCTTATTTCTCAAAATACCGTCATTCCGCCCAAGTACCAGTGGACTTGGTTCAAGTCAAGCATTTGCGCAAACCGAATGGCGCAAAACCAGGCTATGTGATCTATGAAAATCAAAAAACGATCATTGTTACTCCAGAAGAAGAAAAGATCAACAAGATGAAACAGATGACTAACTGATATAATGCAATTTAATCTAGTCAACAGTATCGCATCTGGCCATCATCGATGAGTAAGCACTCCCCTTTTTATTCGCTAACATGACAAGTGCCCCTTCCAGAAAATATCGGATGATTTTTCTGGAACAGGCACTTGTTTCTATTATCTAGCTTTTCCCCTCAAGTTCCTTTTTTAAGACCATGATATTGCCTTTTTCAGTGGAGATGTTTATAGTGTTCGCCTCGTCTTTTGTCTGCTCTTTAAACTGATTAGTTATTTCCCCGAACGTACTACTTAAATCAAAACGACTAACAACGTCTTGTGACTGCACCCACTTCACATGACCACTAGCACTTTTCACTGTTGCTTCTAAAGGGACTTGCTGACTGACGATAACCGTCCCTGAATCATTTCCTACCGATAAACCACCAGTTAAATCCGTCAACACCAATTTCCCAGAGCCATTTTTTATCGATGTGTCTCCTGCTTGTTTTTCAATAATCGTAGTCCCTTTCATATTACGGGCAGTCAATCGTTGAATCGCTCCTGATGAAACAATATTTTTTCCTTCGATATTATTCAATTCCATTTTTTCACTCATCGTTGAGAGAACTTTTATTACCCCACTGTCAGTCACTACCCGGATTTTTCCTTGACCATCAGAAAGAATTGTTTTTCCAACTTTATTTTTTATAGCCAGCTCAGAGAAAAATTGATGGACACTAACATCGGAAGATTGGCTGTTTATCTGGATCATTTTACTATAAACATCGGTTATGCTTATTCGTCCTTTTTTCATCTTCAAGTTGATCTTTTTTGCATATGTATGATTTAACGTTACTTCTCCTTGTTCTAAGTTAAAACGAAGGGATTTATGTTTGGTATTTTCCGGAAGATAAAAAACGACCTCGACTTTTCCCATACTTTGTGACCAGTCAAAAAATCTTGGGTGTCCAATGGTCATGTTCATTTTGCTGCTACTCATGCTGAATAGCTGTTTTTGATCTTGCTTTCTGATATGACCCTTGATTTCTACTTTCGCTGTTTCATTTTCGGATAGTTGGATTACACTAATATCTACTGGATATGTGGAAGACACATTCAACGACTCAATCGCATTTGCTTTAAGTTCTATGTCTCTTGTCAAAAATTGCCCTTGATAAACCCAGCTGTGATTGAACACAAGTAATAGGTTACATAAAAAACTAACTATTCCCACAAAATAAACTAGAAACAATCTCTTCCTTACCTGCTCAGGTTTCTTTAATACAATAACGAAGCATAACGAAAATAACGACGAAGCCACGGCTCCCCACATCATAACCTGTTCATAAATCAGATAATATAGCACCATCATCAAAAAATAGAAACTAGTCACTAGCAATAAAATTTGGAACAAAAACAAGAATAACTTACCTAGTTTGATCATCCAACGTTTTAAGCAAGAATTACGCTTCAATTTATATTCACGTACCAGGTCTTCGCCAGCAATTATATCTTGCTTTGCTTTCATCGCTTTTTCTAAGCGCTGGTCTTCATAATAAGCTTCAGCAATTTCTTGAGGACTTCCCAGAGCTTTTAAAATCGCTTCACAAGATTCTCCTTCTGCCATCCTTACTTTGATTTCTCTTGAAAGATCTGCTTTTATTTCAAGAAAAGCTTCTTTATCTTTTTCTAAAAATAATCCTTCTAACGCTTCAAAAAAATCATTCATTTGCTCTCTCATCTTCCTCCTGTTTTAACAATGCCACATTTTCTACAAACACCATCCATTCCTTATTTAAATCTGCCAGATATTCTTGTCCCAGTGAAGTGATTTGGTAGTATTTGCGTGCAGGTCCTCCTTTTGATTCTTTAAGGTAGGTCACACAATACCCTTCTTTGACAAATCGTCTCAATATTGGATAAAGCGCTCCTTCTGTAAGCGGAATATTTTTATTGACCAATTGGGTAATTTCATAACCATATCGATCCTTATTTTTCAGTAAATAAAGAACGCATAATTCCAATACACCTTTTTTAAATTGATTTGATTTTCCCAATAACTTCACCTTCCATAATCCATGCTGCCATGTTTTCTTTTTCTCTATTTTGAGTCTACCTTATTTTTCCCCCCTAGAAAAGAAAAAGGTGGACAGAAAGTCATGAGAACCTTGTGTTAGACTGATTCTCTAACGCATTCCCATTTATTCCTTATACACCTTTTTTCCTGATCTACTTATACTTGATTTTGAAATCTACTTTTGTTTTATCTGCATATTTCACTTTAAAAGCAAATTTTTTCAACCCTTTTTGATTCGCATGTAACTGCTCCATGATATGCGTTTTGATTTCTTCTTGACTGCTTGTTTTTGCATCTAGTCCTACAAACAGTGTTTCGACATAGGTCTGCGCTTTTGCATCCTGTAACTTAAGACCTGTTTGTTCATTTTTGACTTCTGCTTTGATTTTGCCATTTGACTTGACTTCATAATCTAGTTTGATTTTCTCTTTCTGATACTCGATTTCAATTTCAATTTCTTTTACCAATGCACGTAGCGCTGAATCGCCTGGTTTGTTGGTGTCTTCTTTTTCAGGTTCATCTTTTGGGACGGTTGGCTTGTCGACAGATCCAATTGTCCCAATGTTTATTGTACTGTAATTAGGTTTGTTGATGACAACGACTTTCAATTGGATATTTTGGTTATTTGCCATACTTGTCAAAATACCTATTGCTTGATATGTACTTTGCGCCATTCTTTTAGTAATTCGTTGTGCTTCAGTCGAAGAATAGCCAAGAGCCAACCAAACACGTTCGTTTTTCAATGAATCATACATGCGCTGAATGGACGCTTCTGTTGGTTCTAACACTATTCCCGTTACAGCTATTAAGTCTGCTTTGGTAAAACTCATGATCTTCTCATACTGGTTTTCTGAAATTACTGTTGCAGCACAAACATCTGGCGAGCTTACCAAAGTAGTGGCTCCAGTGGATAGAATGATTCCCGCTAATAATAAACCTGTCAATTTTTTCATTTTCATATGTATTCCTTCTTTCTGATATATGTAAGTATTTCTGTGTTGCACCACTAATATACAATGAATAGTACTTAGTGTCAAATAATAGTAAAAAAGTTAATCGTTAGCGTTTGGTTTATCTGTTGCTATCCTTGAACGGGTTCATCCAAGAAACTTCACTCTTGTCTTTCATGACAGCAAAAAAACGAGTAAGATGTCGAATGCCACCCTTACTCGTTTGTTAAAAACAGGCGTTTTGTTGATTTCTTCTCACTTTCTTTGTTCTTTTAAAAAGCTGGAATATTTGCGCCTTTCGAATTTTTCTTAATATACTCAGCGACTTCTTTCGTCGTCATTGCTTTTTTCAATACGTTGATTTTCTCGCTGTCTTTTTCCCCTTCTCTCGTTACCAATTGCAAAGCGTAATGTTTGCTGGCAGCTTCATCTTCCAGTAAAATCGCATCTTTGGTCGATAAGCCCGCTGGTTCTAAGTAAGCAGGGTAACAAAAGACCATCGCAATGTCCTTTTCATCGTAGGCTTTTACTAAATTCAATAAATCGATTCGTTCAAACTGAAGATTTTTAGGATTGTCAACGATATCCGCCACTGTACCGTTGAACCCCATGTTATCCTTTAATTTGATAACACCATTTTTATTTAAGATCGCTAATGCTCGACCTTCATTTGTTGGATCGCTTGGAATACCGACTTTAGCATTTTTGGGTAATTGATCAGCATTCTTATAATTTTTGGAATAAAAGCCCCCCGCAAAATAATAAATGGGTTGAACGGCGACTAAATCTGCTTTTTTTTCTTGATTGAACATTTCCATAAACGGTTCATGCTGTGCAAAATTGGCATCTGCTTCATCATGTTGAACGGCATCATTATAAGCTACATTGTCACTTACTTCCATAATATCAATGGTGTAACCCTGTTTCTCCACTTCTTTTTTGGCAATCTCCAAAATATCTTTTGATGACTCTAACTGAACAGCCACTTTGATTTCCTTTTTGTCTTTATCCGCTGAATGACCTCCACAAGCTGCTAAAGTTAAGATCGCAATCATTGCGAAACCAATCAAATAAAACTTCTTCATTCTTCTTCCTCCTATTTTCGTTTATCCAGTGTCTGAGCAACAAAGTTTCCCAGCATTTGTAAAATAAAGACTAAAACGATCATGATCACAATGGCGACATACATGACCCCATATTCATAGCGTTGATAACCGACACGAACAGCAAAATCACCAATTCCGCCACCTCCAATGACTCCCATGACAGTCGAATAGGAAACCATACTGACAGTCGTCGTCGTATACGCCAAGACTAAACCACTTCTCGCTTCTACTAGTAAAAAATGCCAGATATATTGAAAGCGAGTCGTCCCTAATGAATTGGCCAATGCATAAGTTTCGTCAGAAACATCCAGCAAGACCTGTTCAACTAGCCGGGCAAAGATAGTGATCGCAATGATACTAAGTGGTACAGAAGCTGGTATAGGACCAAAGGCTTTGCCTAATACCGCACGAGTTACTGGGATCAACGCAATCACAAATAATAGATAGGGAAAAGAGCGGATCACTGTGACTAAAAAATTCAAAGTCCAATAAATCCAAGGATAACGACCACGAACTTTAGGATTCGCCAAAAACAACCCTAAACCTAGTGGCAATCCGCCAACCACACACACGCCCATCGAAATAGCCATCATGATGCCCGTTTCTTCGAGACTGGTCAGTAGCGCTGGCCAATACTCCATCATGCTTTGTGAATGAATCATTGCGCTAAGCTCCTTTTTATTTTTTCAAAATACGTCAAGTTTTCTTCCGTATAACGTTGTGGGTGATTTCTTAATTCGCCAATCAACTCGCCATTTTCCATGACCAAAATTCGTTGGCATAAGCTTTTCACGGTTTCTAATTCGTGACTAACAAAGAAAATTGTCGGCTGGAATTCTTCATGGACTTTATGCAATAAACGAATCACACTTTCCGTATTTTCTTCATCTAGTGAGCTGGTGGCTTCATCACACAATAAAATTTCTGGGTCACGTGTCAACGCCCGAGCAATCGACACTCGTTGCTTTTCACCGCCAGATAGTTTTACTGGATAAACAGCATCTTTATGAGCCATCCCAACAAAATTTAATAAATAATCGATTTTTTCACGATTCTTTTTCTTTTGCAGCTTCAATGGTAATGCTACGTTTTCATAGACCTTCAAGTTATCTAATAGATTATGGTTTTGGAAAATCATCCCCATTTTTTGTTTTTGCTGCCTTTTTTCTTTTTTGTTCAACTTTTGAACGGCCACACCATCGATTAGGATTTCCCCACTACTAGGTTCTTCCATTAAGTTCAACAAACGAAGTAACGTGGATTTACCAGAACCGCTTTTTCCCACGATTCCGATGATCTCACCTGGTTCGATTGTCAAATGAATATTCTTTACCGCTTGCGTGCCTTCATAGCTTTTAGTTACATTGATCAATTCAATCATCTGTTCCTCCAACGAAAAATAGTACACCTTATCAAACTGTTTGATAAAAATAGATAAATCAGCTTATTGATTTTCTATTTGAATAAAAAACGCTTCCTAAATACTAACTGTTTCTATAATGGCGGAGTATTCGTAAAAAAGCAACTTTTTTACTCATCTTCTATCTGTTTTTTAACTGTATTAATAATGGTGTTTTATAAACCGATTTATCTGTATCTTTTAAGAACCCTCACTGTAACAAGCATGTATTCTATCTATTGCCATTAATCACCATAAGCTAACAACGTTGTTATTTCTTTTTTCAACAAATTCAGTTTATTTTTCATTAAAACGAAAAATAGGAGGAAAAGAAAAAGCGGTCAAACGATCGCTGTTGTCGATCGTTCAACCACTTTTTCAATGGCTCTATAATTTGAGAGCGGGACAATAGTTCTTTCTCAAAAAGAAAATAAGTTCGACTTTGATGGCTAGTGTCAAAATCGAACTTATTTTTTCTATTATGTACACTTTCCTCTCCATATATTTTCCTAATTTTCTTAAATTTAATGCCATCAGTGCCAAACCAATATCAATCGTTGCTCCTTGTTTCCCACGTAAATGGAAACGATGGAACGCCAAGTGAGTCTTTAGATGCCCGAACACTGGTTCGACCTCGATTTTCTCCTCTAAAAGCTTTTTTCTGCATTCTGCTTTGAAATAGCGCCCATTATTATTTACTTGAATTTTTCGCTTTTGTTCACTTTTCGCACGCGTACATTAACGACGGACTGGACAGTTCCGACAATCCTCACATTCATAGATTTTGAAATCTTGAATAAAGCCACCTTTATCTTTCGACTATCATTTTTGAACGGTATCGGACGATTCGCTGGGCAAATGTATTCATCTTGTTCTTCAAGGTAGTGCCAGTTTTCCAGGTTAAATGGATTCTCCTTGTATTTCTTTTTGTTTTCTTTGTGATAACTTAGGATTTTTTTGATTAATCAATTGATCAACATGAAATAACAAAAAAATCTGAGACAGAATGAGGTTCATTCTGACCCAGATTTGATTTTACACCACTCATCAGTCCTTATTGACAAAGAGCCAAGGTTTACACACTTTTTGTAGACTATCTTGTCATAGATATAGTTGTATTTTGTGCAATAGGTTTCTCTGAATTATTTAAAACTATACTTTCTAGTTTTTTTGAAAGGTTCTGTTTCAATGATATGTCTCTTTTGTTTCTTTCTTTAGCAAAGTTAATATTGAGTTTATTATACTCATTAAGAAACTTTTTTGCTTCAAAAGGACTTATTTTCCCTTGGCCTTCAAGCGAATTTATATGATTTACCTCCTTAATTATTTCAGCTTGAATATGAAATTTTTCCGACTCTAATTTTGGAATTATGTTACGATTTATCTCATTAAGGTCTGCTTTTACGTCACTAATATTACGAGGATTTTCAAATTGAGTCCTATACTGATCCTGTAATAGTAAAAGTAACTCTTTTTCTTGCCTACGGAAAGCATTGATTTCTTGAGTTTTCTCGTTGAACTGGGATATAAGTTTTTTACTTCTTATTAGAATACGTTCTGTTTCTTGTAGAGAAATAGTAGGTTGCTCTGTGCGTGATGTTGTCGTAGGTTGCTCTGTGTGTGATGTTGTCGTAGGTTGCTCTGTGTGTGATGTTGTCATAGTTGATTTACTTGTGCTCACAGAATGGGTTTTCTTTGATTCTATAGACTCTTGTAATTGATTTACCATGTCTTTACAATTGGATATAAGATAGTCGATATGCTTTTTATTTGTACTTAAAACTTTTATTTCTTTATAGCATTCTTTAAGCATTTTTTTGTTCTTTATTTTATGCTTTCTTAAATTTACCTTTTGCTGTGTCATTTTACCATATTCAATTACTATATCATTTCTTAGTTTACGGAATTTCGAGCAAAAATTTTGAACCCGCCGGAGATTCGTTTGTAATTGATTAACTTCTATAGAACTTTCAGTGGATATTCCCTCTTTTAATTTTTTAAAATTTGTCTCTTCTTGCTTAATAAGATTCTTTATTTTTTTATGTAAAAATTTTTTAGCAGAATATGGCTGTCTTGAAACATCATCTTGTATTTCATCTAAATGTTTTAAGTTCCCCTTATTTCTGTGTTTTGAGTGTAGTTTTTTGTGTGAATAAGTTTTATCAGATAAACGGGTGGTTTCATTCCTGTTTTCTAAATCTAGTACTTTTCCTAATCCCCTCCCTTGATTTTGGTTGTCTAAACTAGGCAGTGTCCTTGCTCCGCCTATTCCACTTGCTATGCTTAAAGCATTAAGAGTAGTAACTATCATTTTGTCTAATCTCATATGCCATCAATCTCCTTTTCATTTAATGATTTTCACTTATCCTACGGAAAATAAAAACTTATACAGAAAAAATTCTGTTTCAAAAGCCATAATGCACCGATCATCAAAAGTTAGACCAAAAATCTAACGTCTGAAACTTTAATTTTCCCAAAGTCTGTTCGAGTCTTTCTAATCAAACCAACTAGTCCTTCACGTTCCTATTTTTGTACCCAACGATAGAGTGCACATAGAGACGCTTCACTTTTAATAGATATTTACCTTAGCTACTACATTTTTATCTAAAAGAGTTAATTCTTGGCTACTATCTGCCACAGTAGATGGTTCATTTATTGTAGAAGCATATCCAGAGATTGTGCTTTCAGATACGCTAATTCCAATAGTTAAAATATCTAAAGATAAGATAAACTTATTTTTCATTTTCTATTACCTCGAAATCCAAAAAACAGAAAGCGCTTTCTGAATAAATCATAACAGAGAAATCAAATTATATATATAAAAGTCATAAAAAATAGTTTTCATGTCATAATCGTTCATTTTTTCTGTATTGTCCTTTATTTATAAAAAATTATTTCCACATCCACAGTCAATAAGAGCAACGAAATTCAATTCATTTTAGGATATAGATTAAGGTTTTGATATAAAAATTCGAAATTTTTTGCATACAAATAATTTACAATTGTTATTATATATTATAAAGGTAATTTATAAATTTATTCATTGTTCATTTGTACAGGTTGATCGTATTTTACAAATCAATCAACTAGATAAATTACTATAAGGAGTAGCGAGAGATAATTTAGTGATTGATATCTAAAAAGATACCATGAAAAATTGGTTTAGTTAAACAATTACGGAGGAGTAAATATTAGCGATTATGACGTAAAACACATATTTTATGAAATTTTTTTACATAACTTAAAGTATATAATATATCAGAATAAGAAAGCGTTTTTTTCTGAAAGTGCTATCTAACACCTTTTAAGGAGACTTAAAGAATGTGAAGAAAAAAATATTACTTGGTATTTATTTTGTCTCATTGTCTTTCAAAACACAAAAAATATCTGAGACAGAATGAGGTTCATTCTGACCCAGATTTGATTTTACACCACTCATC